>Ga0210394_10000322_pt1 | contig 110385 bp, 103 predicted proteins | sample IncBWC12MmetaG_FD_160121 | JGI IMG/M metagenome (GOLD analysis project Ga0210394, IMG submission 160121) | Forest soil microbial communities from Barre Woods Harvard Forest LTER site, Petersham, Massachusetts, United States - Inc-BW-C-12-M | ecosystem: Environmental > Terrestrial > Soil >...
GAAGGGTGGCGACAGAGGCGGCTTGGCTCGATGGGGACAATTTGGGAAAAGAAGAAATCAAGAAGAAGAAAGAAAAAATGAAAAAAAGGTTTGACACTCACCGGCCTTCTCATGGAAGGAGTTGGCCATGATTAGTTGCTGTAGACTTCAATCATATTTTGCGAAGAGGGTGGCCATGGGCACGAGCTTTGTAGAATACGGAAAATTTGGGTTCTGGACTCGTGATAGTTATCTTTCAAGTTGGCTCAGCACGCTGCTGGATGAACTTCGGAGAACGACGAAAGGGGAGCCGTGGCAGGAAACTCTAATGGACCACTGGCGGGTGCAGATTGAGATTGATGGCGGTTGCATGTCCGCTGGATTAAATGAATTTCTTACAGACAGTGACAGAAGGGATTCTCTGGTTTCTATTTGCCACGCTGCGCTGAGTAACGGTGAACCATCCGCGAAACGGACGGGCGAACTCTTCGTGGGCCTTCTTCTCGGCACCCTTAGAACCACGGTATCCAGCCCAATAGACTATTTTGGCGACGTGTCGTAGAAACCATGCGCGTCAAAGACGGTCCAGTACCACTTGTTCGGTTTCCCCGTTTCCCAGGACTTGACGACCCATCTGGCATTTACATACATCGGAAAATAGCCCAAAGATGGCAGTCCGCATGAGGTTCGTTCGGGTATTCCCGAATTAGGGCTTCCTGCACGTTCCGGGAACGTTCGAGCGTCAGTAAAAGGCCTTTCTCCGAAATTTCGCTGTTGGAGAATGCTTTCGGAAATCCACCACAGTTTGTTAGTGCGCTTATCCCCGAATCCTTTTCTAGTAGGTCATATCCAATAAACTCGAACCTTTTGGGAACTTGTGCAGCACTAGGTTGGGCAGGGGGATTGCGAAATACGCAAAGAAGATTTTTTCGAGAAATGGTGGCTGTTTCGCCCCGCAGATAATCAAGGTCAGTAAAAAAGCGAAGCATGAAATCCTCGTTCACAATGTGATTCCAATACTCCGGCTTAATGTCGGGGAGAAGAGTTGGGCAAAGACTAGAGTCGAGCGAAACAACTTCTTCAAGCTGTTTAAGACCGGACCACGCGATGTACTTTGCCCAAGTGGCATCAGTCTTGTCGAATTTTGCAGTTGCAACAAACCAGGGAATCATTGGTGTCAGGGCCCTCATCGTCCGGTCAACAGCTTGGCAATTCACAGAAAAACTGTCCTGTTCGTTTCGCGGCAAAGGTTTCACGATACTGGATATCACCGTCTGCTGCCTTGACGTAAGGAACGAACACGTTCACCGTCTCTCCCGAATAATGCTCAAGACAGCAACAAACGGTATCCCGCTTCTGGTCTTCTCCCGGCGGCACCGTTAGGACGTCGTAGCAGATTCCAGCGGCACGCAATTCTCCCTTCTTCGCTTGTTTCTTGAAGGTTTCAGTTAATAGGTCGATCAGGGATTGAGACGGTGGATGGTCGTCATCTTCCATCTTTGCCCCGACGTGGCGGATTTCACCGCTTGAGGTCATGGTCGCCCCGAAAGGGTAGAACTCGCCGTGCTCGCGCAACATCGTCTGGGCAAATGGAAGGAGCGTATTAAATAATGCGTCCAGTTCTGGATGTGCCATAGAATTAGAGCATCGCATAATCGGAAATGTGTTGCTCTCAGTACCCAGTTCTAACAGGGACGCATCGCTAACTGAGTTCGGTAGGGTTGTCGGTAGGCCGCGAAAACTCTGCGTCCAATAGCTGGCGAATTTTGGCTAAGACATCGGCTCTATTCTGTCCTTCATTCGCATATGCGTTGGCGGCGTGGCGAGCAACATCAGCCAGCAATAAACCCCAAGCTCCGGCGTCCTTCGATGTGGTTCTCAGCGTTAATTGTTGGGGCTGACCAGGCGCCGCCCATACTCTCAACACTTCCACAGCTTGAGAATTACTGCTCGCAATCGGCGGAACTTCCAACTCTCGTGTTGATTCTTTCTTGAACACTGGTTCTCCCCGTCAGAGGCGAGCTTACACCGGATTTCCTATTAGTGCCCGGGAAGTCGCAAAATCGGAGAAGTAAAGTAGTACTTCACATTGACGGGAACGTCGTTAATCAAGACTTGAACCCGGCCTTAGTTCTCAACCGGAAGGTGTACCGATACTGAAGTCCTGATAATACAATCGCAACGAGGGCGGCTAGCGCAAGATAAACAAGAGGGGTATGGACCACCTGCCATCCGAACGTCATTACAGCACCAAACAAAAATCCCGACAAAATCGTAGAGAGTATGTAAGAAAAAGCAAATCGACCGGCCTTGCGGCCCTGAATCAGGTCCCATAGCAGCATGAAACCCGCCCAAAAACCACCCGTGAAAGCGACTTCAATCCACTGTTTCGCAGTCCCCATAGTTCACCTGTACGGACAGAAACGATTTAGAGCTTGAATAGGCCAATAACCAAGCAGGCCACGCCACCGACCAAGCACGGCCAGAGAAGATAGACCGGCCATGCAGGCCAACCGTATTGCTTTCGTACCTTGAGGTATTGCCCAGGTATGCCCCACCTCTTAATGGGATGTAAAAATGTGTATGAGCGCAGGGCGACCCGGTCCATTTGCAATAACACATGAAAGAACAAGATCGCAGCAACTCCGACGAGGGAAAATCCGGCAACGACAGCCGGGTCGTGGCGCAGCATGTAAACGACCGCTTTTAGAGTGTCGTTCATGGTCTACTTGGTCATATCGTAGCGTTGAAACTGGCGAATCAAAGTGGCCAAAAAGCGTGTGTGACTTGGCGATTAACTGGTTCCATGAACAGACTGGCTCAACTCCCGATTTGTTCGGGAAATCGGAAACATAGGTGTACTGGATCTGACGCCAAAATCAACTTGGGTGATTATGCCGTTAACCAGGACCTTGCCGAATCTACGCAGCCAGAGACTGCACCTTCGAGAGCAAATCGGAGTTTTCAAACGGCAGGGGAAGAAGCATGCATTTACATCCTTCTTCGCGGGCCTGTTCCAATATGTCGCTGAACGCTTGCTCATCCGACGCGGTGATAAACAACACTGAGCACTGCGATTGGTGGAAAATGCGTAGTCCTATTTCAATTCCGGACATACCAGGCATCAGCGCCATCACCAGCAATGTATCAGGCGGGTGCTTATCTGCTTTGCGTGAGGCTTCGGGAAACGATCTAGCAATGTTCACCTGATAACCAAATATCTTCAAGAAGACGGCGAAATACTTGACGAGTGCTGGTTCACACCCGACGACGAGAACCCTGTGTCCCTTACCAGGCTTCGTGGTCATGGCAACATTCTAGCGCGTTCAGAACGTCTAAGCAGCACTGGACCACCGACCCAGTACCTACATTTCGGATTTTGCCGTTACCGGGCGCGACAAGACAAAATGCCGGTGAATGGCCCGAAGTACGATACTGTCTCAGTATGTGGTCCAGAAAAAGACAGAAACCAAAGGTCGTATTGAACCGGGAACATATTTGGCGTGAACTGTTTCCGATTCCGAGGCGTGCTTTAACGGAAGAAGAAATGGAATGGGTAAGACAGAGCCTGCGTTCTCGGAGAGACCTTGCGGACTTTTTAGTTCCACAGTTGTTTGCTGTTTCCAAATGCCCATGCGGAACTTGTAGGACAGTTGGCTTGGAGCCGTTGGAGTTGCCCAATTACAAAGGCAGGTCGGGCAACATTGCTGGACTGGGCATTCAAACGAAGGAGCACGGTCCCATCGACATTCTGTTGCACGCAAACGATGGTTTCCTGATCGAGATGGAAGTGATTTGGTACAACTTTCCAGAACCGTTTCCTGAGGCATGGGAGGAAGTCAGTCGAATGCCCGACCCTACGGACTGATTGGCTTGCTCCAGTACCTACTTTGCCGGTTGATGTCATAACAAGGTCGGCCTCACGACGAGCCGAGTAGACTGTCGGTGTTTGCCCTAACAGCGCTCGGACCGAAGGAGGCCGAATGCGAATTATAGGATGTGATTTACACGCTCGCCAGCAGACATTGGCGATGCTCGACACCGAAAGCGGAGAAGTGGTGAATCGCACGCTGATGCACGAAGGCAACGAAGTGCGGGAGTTTTATTCACAGCTTCCGCGCCCGGTGCTGGTCGGCATCGAGGCGATTGGACCCATGCAGTGGTTTCTAAATCTGTTGGAAGAATTAGGAATCGAATGCCAGGTGGGGGACGCTGCGAAAATCCGCGCTGCGGAACCCCGCAAGCAGAAACATGATCGACGCGACGCCGAGCTGATTCTGAAGCTGCTGGTGGAAAAACGCTTTCCGGCGATTTGGATGCCCAGCCGGGAACTGCTCGACCTACGCGCCTTGTTGCTGCACCGACATCAGTGGGTGCGTCTGCGTACGCAGGTACAGAATGCGCTGCAGGCCATCGCGCTCGCGAATGGATTGCGGCGCGGTCCTGGCTTGTGGAGTTATGACGGGCAAGCGAAGATCGCGTTCTTGCCCTTGCCGCCGCACGCCTCTTTGCGCCGGAGCGCCTTGCAGGCGATGTATGGCCATATGGAAGAGGAAATCGAGAAGCTGACGGTGCAAGTTGCCGAACAAGTGGAGCATCGCCGGGGAGCCCAGTTGCTGATGACCCATCCAGGAGTGGGACCGGTCACGGCGCTGGCCACTGACGTGTTCCTGGGGGATCCACAGCGCTTCGCCGACGGCAAGGCGTTGGCCAGCTACGTGGGCCTGATTCCGGAGGAACGTTCCAGCGGGAGACGACGGAGGCTCGGCAGAATCAGCAAACAAGGTAATCCGTTGTTGCGCTTTCTGTGGAATGAGGCTGGCGCTCACGCGGCACGCCGGGATCCGGAGTTGCGGCGTTTCTATCGGCGCAAATTGATGCAAAAGGGGCTGGGAAAAGCACGCGTGGCGGTGGCCCGCAAGCTGGGAATCCGGCTGTGGATCATGCTGCGCGATCAGATCGATTACCAAGAGCTCTGTTGTCGTGGACAGAAGCAAAGCGGTGCCGCCTGTGCGGGGATGCCTGAAGTCGGGAATGGTGCGAATCGTCACCGTCCGGTTGAATAGGCTACCCGCCTCCCTTCGCAGGAAGGGAGTTCGCAGAAGTCATCATGGTCCGCAATGACCGAAGAGATGCTTGGTGGGCAGCACCAAAACGATGAAAGCGACACAGATCTGAGCGTCAGGGGTGAACACACGAACGCCAACGATCGATGCTCTTCAGCAGATACACAATGGGTGTGCCCCGAGGAGGCCAACACCTCAGAAAAAAGCTCTTGCAACGGCCGACCTCGTTAGAGAAACCCCGTTTCCCAGGACGAAATCGAAGAAGTCAAGCAGTACTTCACATTGACGGGAATGACGTTAGGACGTAGCCGCCCGGCGGCGGACGCTGCGCGTTAATCAGGACTCTGCGCTCACAGGAAACGAACAGCGAAGCCAATAAGAAAGCACTGTACAATTCGAACTGAGTCCCAATGCGTCTGACCATCGCAAACTGGCGCGGTGCGCGTAGGTTCGTTGTGGTCTTTGTTATAGCCACTGCGTTATTGCCTGTTACCAGTACAGTCTCAGCACCGGAAACTCAAAAGAGAAAAGAGAAAAGAACAAGCTATGGCACCGGTGTCGAGACTGCATGGAAACTGGTCAGTTACCACGACACTTGCGTACTCTTCCGCGCATTCTTCATCTCAGGCAATTTCTTCTCTGGGCTACATCAAATCGACGGCAAGCAGTTTGTAAAGAACAGGAAAATATATCGAACTTTCCCGGATTCCATCATTGTCGATGTACAAGCGGATGCCATCCCCTGTGACATTTCTCTCGAGCGCCTGCTTCCTCCGGACATAGCTATAGGTCTTTTAGGTGAACTGTCGTTTACAGCCACCTGGAGAGATACGAGTGCTGACATCAAGGTTATTTCCGTCGTGCCCGTCAAAGTCGAACACCTGAATCATGGAATCGTGTGGGACTACTTTTTGGAAATTCCGGCGAAAGATGTGCCGCTCACCGCCGAGTTAGTTGTAGATGCTACCGCACGAGAGCGTATCAAGCTGGCGGGTCTGTCAGCCCATCTCTAAAGCTAACGCTACCCAATCCGATGAAAGTTCAGTACATGAGGAGACAATACCGACTTCTCAGGTTATGCGGTTAACCAGGAACCTTGCTCTAGATATACGCATTTAGTAGTTGTAGGATTTGTAGCCGAAGAGGTTCGCATGAAGCCTCGTATCCTACTCCTCGTGCTGTTAGCATTTGCCCCTGCCTGTCTGACCGCACAGCAACAAAATCCAGACCCTGCCTCCGAGCAGGAAGACTTGGCGGTTTGGGCGCGCTTAAAGCTGATGAGTCAAAGTGAGTTTCAAGGGCTAATGGAGAAAGCGCAATCTGGCGACGCAGCGGCGCAATACCAAGTTGGCCGTGCATACGATATGGGCAAGCATGTTCCGAAAAATCCCAGCGAAGCCGCGAAATGGTGGCTGAAAGCAGCCGAGCAGGGCTATGCGCCAGCCGAGTGCGCCTACGGGATGTCGATGAAAGGCACCAACCCGGCGATTGCCGAGCGTTGGATGTTGAGAGCAGCCGAGCACGGCGATGCCACCACACAGTTGTGGCTAGGAGTCGCGTATGAAGACGACTGGTTCGGTACCGTCGATAATGAGTTGGCATTGAAGTGGTATCGAAAGGCTGCTGAATCGGGCGAACCCGATGCACAAGTCGTTTTGGGGGAGAAGTACGAAGACGGCGACGGAGTGGAGCAGAACTACCAGCTTGCCGCCAAATGGTTTAGAAAAGCCGCAGAGCATGTTCCAGATTTGGGCGGCGCAGGACAAGGAAGGAATCGTTTAGGTCTACTCTACATGGAAGGGCACGGCGTTCCGCGTGATTATGCTCAGGCGTACTTTTGGTTCCGTTTAAATGGACCAGGAGGAAATGCTGACGATGCTAAGGCCCACTTGTCTGTTGAGCAGGTTAAAGCGACAGACAGGTTGGTAGAAGAATGGAACGAACAGCATCGAGTCAGTCCAGAAGTAGAAGCGGCTTCAAAAATCCCAAATTGACTCTTAACTCCCGATGGGTCGGCTGTTATCAGGCACTGACAGCTAGAATCGCGTAAGGTATATGATTCTGGTCATGTTCTGCCCCGGATGCCGAGCCGAATACCGCCCAGGTTTCACTTACTGTTCTGACTGTGACATGGAATTGGTCGCGGAACTTCCCAAGCCGCAAGCCGACGCCAATTTGAGCAAGCTAAGGAGGGTGTGGGCTGGCAAGGACCAAGAACGATGTGTGTCTCTGTGCGAGAAATTCAAAGCCGCTGGCATCCCATTCAAGGTGGACCAACGTCGGCGGCAGTATTTCCGTGGGCTGGACGAAAACTATGAAATTGCTGTTCCTTCTGAATGTTTCGAGAAGGCGCGAAAAATAATCAAATACTAAGTCCGAGCGTCTGACCGCGATGCTGGGTAGTAGCCTCCACTTTGCCGGGAATGGCGTTTTCCCAAATTACAATAGCTCTGCTTCGGTCACGTTGCGGAGGCGTGTTCGTTGCGTGAGGTTGAATGTGGTGGTGTCTACGGATTGCATCAGCCTTTCACAATCTGCCGCTCCAAAATCTTCGCCGTTTGGTCTTTCCCGAAATCAACTTGGTACTTCAATCCATCGGTCGTATCGAGGATTGCTTTCATAACGGCGTCTACGATTTTCCCGCCGTGCATGGAGACGCGGATGTGGTCGCCGACTTTGTGGGGTTTGGCAGGCATGGCGTCAGTCTAGCAAAACGAGGGCGTATGGGCGGGCATCCGAGTCCTTTGGGCGAGGCATCCTTCGCAAACCATCACTTTGGATTTTGCGGACCGGGAAGGTTGTAATAGAAAGTGAACCGCAACACGATGAATGGCTGGGGAAACTTCTCCGGTAAATGGCTGAACGGGCCCGCCTCGCGAATAGCTTGGAAGCTGGCGGCATCAAAGTCGCTCTTCCCTGAACTGAGTACCATCTTCAGAGACTTTTTAGGAATAGTTCCATCTTGCAGGATGTGAAATTCAAGGGTGTTTGTCCCTTTTTCCCCCTCCGCGACCGATGCGGGCATTCTGGAAAACCAGCGTTTCTTGACCGAAAGGTATACGTCACGGAGGTAATAATTAAAGTCTACCCCTTGCGTGTCGCTTAGCATTTGTATCGCGCCTGCGACATAGCCCTTCCGAACAGAACCACTCTCTTGCGGCACATTGTTGCCTGGAAAAGTGGGCGTTGCGACGATCTGGAATGACAGAAGAAACGAACCTATTAGCGATAAGCGATTTATGGTCCCGAAGGGCACGGTTCACCTCAAGGTCGATGGTGGAGCGTAGCATCGGTAGCGTATACGAGCATATACCGACGAGGACCGGGAAAGTGATAGACTCCGCTTCAAGCATGCCATCCCGCGAAACGGGGGCGTTGATGAAACATTTCATTGGCGTAGCGGTGCTTGTGGTGCTTGCTGTGGCCGTCAGGTTTCTGTTATTTCAGCGCTTCGCTCTAGGCTTCTACAGGCACGCCAGCACGTTTCAGGTCATTCCCGTTCGCATAATCGGCTTTTGGCTCTTGATGGGAATAGCGGCGGTGTGGTTCGTAGTTGCGGCATTCAAGTTCGGTCGCTCCTGACTGCACGTCTATCAGGTATGGCACCGGAAGAGTCTCCCGGCGTGTGGGGCGCTGGCACCGAGGCCGTTTTCCAGAGGCAAAGATTCAGCGCCAGACTTTCGCAGCCGTGACGTTCACGAGGGAGCCGCTGTAAGGGTCCATAGGGCCTTTGTGTTTGGCGTCAAAAGTCCCGACGAGAATCACGTAGTGCATGTTAAGTTCGGCGCTGCGGTCGTTGATTGTGTGGTTAAGCATCACCCAGACAGCGTTCTTACGAATGCCATGCCTGTAGTCTTCTTCATGGAGATATAAGCAGTGGCCTTCGAATTCCAGCCGTAGAAAGCCGACCACTGCAACCGCCCTTCCGTCGTACCGTTCCGGGGTGGCTATCAGTTGCACGAGACTCACAATCTCGGCTCGTGGAACGGTATTGTCAGCAGCCGTTTCCGCACCCCAGCCGAGTAGCAATAAACAAGCCAGAACCCGTACCCACACGCGACCTTCAACCTGCATACTCAATAGCAACACGTGACGGCTCGGAATGTTCTGTACGAAGACACAGATTTGCACCAGGGCGGCGAAACAGAAGGAGGTAGATGGTACCTGGGGGCAACCCGTTCAGACTGGCGACTAGGTATACCTCTTGGAGGAGACTCCCGGCGTACGGGGCGCTGGCACCGGGTCATTTCAGGACGGTAGAATCGAACTTCACGAGAGGCACTCGTATGAAGATACTTCTCGCTCTTTTGCTTTTGTCGCCCGCAGCAACGCTTGCCCAAAGCCCTTTCGACGGTACATGGATAATTGATTCAAGCACGACGCAGCTTCCACAGAAACCAGGTAAGTATTTGCTCGCCGAAGGCATGTTTCACTGGGAGGGTGAGGGCAAAGGCATCAAAGCCGATGGAACTGATCAGAAGGTTGAAGAGACTGGCTACTCGGACACGGTAAGCATTCGGATTGTGAATGACCACACGGTGGAGATCATCTCCAAGAAAAAAGGCAAGACCATGTTCACCGAAGTCGACACGATTTCCCCAGATGGAGGAACGCTAACCCAATTGGTGAAAGATACGACCGAGGCGCAGGCCGTCACCATCGAGACCCTCAGTAAACGAGTCGAGCAGGGGCCTGCTGGCTCTCATGCCCTTTCCGGCTCATGGCAAGCCTACAAAGTGAGCAGGTCGAAGAACGGATCGATTGTCACTTATAGATGCACAGCAGATGGATTTAGTGCGGAGACCCCGCTCGGCGAAAAGTTCCACGCGAAATTCGACGGCAAGGACTATCTCGTCGAAGATGACCCAGCTCACACTATGGTCTCGGTGAAACTGCTAAGCCAAAACACAATCGAGCAAACCAATAAACAAAACGGGAAAGTCGTCGGTGTCTTATGCTTGACCGTTGCACCGACCGGCAAAACCATTCACGCCACTTACGAGAATAAGGAAAACAATACGACAACGAGCCAAGAAATGCGGAAACAGCCCCAGTGAGTCTTCAAGCTATGACGAACGAACCCCGGTACATCTGAATCAGAAACCACGCTGCGAACATCAGAAGACGAGGTGTCCCCTCCTCTCTTTAAGTGCCAATGCCAACGGTAGGGCTGCTAGGTTTCAGCGACACGCGTTAATCACGACCTAGCCAAAATCTGTTCTAACTTGGAGTACACTTCGGCGTATGACGAATTTGGATAACATCGATTGGTGGGGCAGTACTCGTCGCAGCCGTGCCACACTTCTGTGCGTGTTTTTCGTCGCTCTGGCTTTGTTGTTTGTTGTTCTCTCACCAAGAGGCTGGATTGGATTGGTAATAGGTTTGTTCGTTGGTGGAGTAAACGTGTATCTCTCGCTTCATCCCGACAGCAGATTTTATCCGGGGCGTCTGACGGGTACTCAACAGAGGGGGCCTGAGCAGCATCCTAGAATACTTTATCGAATCATCTTCTTCGCAGCCGGGTTATTTGTTATCTGGACTTCTGTTCGCGAGTTCCTCCATCACAAGGGCTAGACGTGGCACGTAGCCGGTGGCGGGGTTCCTAGCATAAACACAGGCGATTTCGCGTTTCAGGATTCAGGATATTCAGGAAGGGAATGACCGGAGATTGCGTTGCCCGGTTCGTTGCGGCCAGGCATGTAAGATATTGGCATGGCGCTCTTGCTCGTTTGCCCTTACATGCTCTTCATCCCGTGATGATTTCACAAGAAACAGCTTCGTTCCAGCGTCTCACCGCGCGGTCTGCTCCCGCCTTCTCCGGTTTCCAACTCATGACTTCCAGCTTCGTGCCGCGAATTTCATCGCCGGGACGGAACACCTCACCTTCCGTTAGCAAGGTCAGTTCGTCACCATTCACGAACAACGTTCCGGAGTAACCTCTGGTAATAACGGAGACGTGGTGTCGCGTTCCCTTCAATTCGGGGCGATACTCGTTCCAACCCCACGTCGTGGCCTCGTCGGTGCCGTACACATCCATTTCGTAATCGCGGCACGCTTGTTCCAGTTCCGGCAGGAGTGTAGCGTCGGTTCTCAGTGGTGGAAACAGAAGAATCTTCGTCCGTAACGCTCTAGAACGAATTTAGCCTACAAAAACAAAAAAATAAAAAATGCCCCCGGTGGGCGTGGAGGCGTCCGCGTTCACATCGGTTCAATCGGCGGACAACTCAGTTGAGCAAAGGGTACCGGGACCCACGATAACCGTGTCAATCAGGAGTTACTCAAAGTAACTCAAAGTCTGAAGCGAGCAAGAACGCAACCGCACAAAGCCATCCCGCTAGATAGGTATGTAGGAATCCAAAACTGGCAGAACCTGCCTGACGAATGCAACTGCTTGACGCTCGGCTTCTGCCTCCCCACCCATATTTGTAATCGGCTGAACGATCCGCACCAAGGCGGAATCCGTGCGATTTTTCAAGACAGAATCTCGAAAAAGAAAATATTTCGCCCAGAATTCACTGGGAATGACACGGCCACGTCCTTGGTACCAATACAGAACAAGCACTCGGTCGCGTCCCTTGCCGACGATGAAACGATTCACTTCAATTGGCGTCCCATTCGCTCTCTGTATCCGCATCCGACCGGATCGAATGGGTGTCCAACCTGCACCAGGAAGGCAATTCCTGGGCGAATGGATATTATTGTCTCTCGCCAGCGAAGGGTAATAAATGTAAAGATTCGTAGGGAGCGTTCCGTCCGCACGGTAGTCTCTTAATAGAAACTGGCCTGCTCCAAGCGTAGAAACCACATCTGGGTCGAGAGCTATGTCCCTGCCATGCCAGCCGCCCAATTCAACAGGAAATTGCGACAAGGACAAATGGGGAGGCAAAACTTCTTTTGTTGTGTCCCGAGCGTGTACAGCGAGCGAGGCGCACACGAGGAGCACGCATATACATATGTAGTGCGGCCACGCCACCACGCATCTCATGCAGCCGCCCTTCGGCGGAAGACGTCTAGTGTCCACTGGACCGCCTGCCCTAGCGATATCAGCAATAGAAACGAAAAAACAAACACGACGACACCCGAAAAACCATGAAAGAAGCCTTCCGATTTGTCACTTCCCCAATACTCGCCAACTAGACCGGTACCCATGATTCGGAAACCGTTTGCTACTATAGCGATGGGTATTGCACCGATCACGAGCACGAGTCGCAGCCACCGTTTGGAGCTGAATACATAGCCGTAAACCACCGCCACGGTCACGAGTGACATCAGCGAACGCAAACCGCTGCAAGCCTCCGCTACGTCCAGGGTCAGGGAATGCAGGTGGATCAGGTTGCCCTCGCGCAAATTGTCGATTCCGGCCAGATCCAACAACCCGCTTCCAAGACGCGACGATAAGAATTGCAGCGGCAGTGTGACCTCAGCGAAAAGTATTCTGGGTAGCGGAATCATCAAGAACAGTACCGCCCAAGGAAAAAAGCCAGTTCGAAAATAACGCCAGCCACAGAATTGAATAACGACTCCTGCAAGGAGAAGCAGCAGGGAAACACGCGACAGGAACTCTTCAGCTCCAAAGACTCCTAAAATCAGGATCCCCACCGCACTTAAGCTGACAATGATCCCAGACCAATCCGATTGCACCCCGAGCTTCCGGAATTTGTCCCGCGAATTCCAGATCACCCAAGCGCTAAACATGGGAACAAAAAAACAGTGCGAATAGTAGGGGTCCGTCCACAGCTGCTCGATCCAGGAGATAACGATGCGGTGATACACCACCGCGACGAGAACGGCCAGAAGTAAGGCTTGCAGCCATCCCAGCCAATCTAAACGCAAGGCCCCGGTGAGAAGCGATCCGTTTTCGTCGATCGTTGAACTCTTCAACCCGACACTCCGATACCGAAATCCTACACCGAACAAGGAACGCGCAGAAAGACAACCTCTAGTACCGGGACCCACGAAAAGCCCCGCACGTCCCAAAGTTAATTTGCAAACAATGCGTATTGCGGACCCGCGAAGACCACGGATGGGACTCTTCCACGGATCCGGCGGTGCACGAACACGACGACCGCCCGGTTTCGTTGAGAAAGTTTTTTCCTTTGGAGAGAAGCAAGTGGCAAACGATGACGTTATGCAAGAGCAACGAAAATCAACGCACCCAACACATATCTCTTGCGAATCAACGAGATTCCTTTATGATTCGAAGCCGCGATAGTTGGATAATAACGTGCTCACGTTGTCGCGGGGTTGTCTATCCCAAAGCCTAGCGAGGGGGCCCGCATGGCCGATACTTCATCAGTTCCACGCTCGTTTTGTGTCCTGACCGAACCGGTAGTCTATCTCCTTCTGTTCCTGGTGTTGTTTTCTCCTGCATTGAAAGCCCAAACCACTGCCTCTTGGAACGACGGAACTGGGCATTGGAGTACCGCCAAGGATTGGACTCCGAACGGAGCACCCAATAATGGCGGGGGGACCTTCTATAACGTCGTGATCAACGGAACCGGTTCGGACACAGTCACATTCGATTCCAGCGGAACTGTCATAAACAGCCTTTCGCTCGGCTCGGGAGAAACCCTGAAGGACAATGGCCACTCGCCAAGCCTAACAATAGGCGACCCAGCTTTTCCCGCGGCGGGGACCCTCACCAACGCCGGCACCATCAATTGGAGAAATGGCTCGACCTTGATACTCGACATTACGGCGGGAGATGGCAGCATCACGAACAGCGGAGTCATCAACCTTAGGAATTCGACGCTGAAAATCAACGACAGCGGGAATGGCAACACGGCGGTGCTGTCAGGGGGCGGCACGGTCAACCTCGCGCGGGGGTTGATCACTGGTGCATTCGGGGATGAGACCCTGACGAACAATGACAACACTATTCAGGGATCAGGCACGATCCGAAATCTGACTCTCGTCAACAATGGCACCATCAATGCAAATGCGGTGCAGCCCTTGACCATCACACCGAACAGCGGCGGATTCACAAACAACGGTACCGTGAATGTAACGGGCCTCGGTGGCTTGGTGATCAACGCTGGCCCAACACCGGCAATGAACACCGGAACAATGGACGTCAACAATAGCAGCCTGACCGTGAGGGGAGGGTTTGCTGAGAGTTTAGTAGGATTCTTCCCCGGTCCTACACTGACACTTCAGAATGGGAGCGTTGGCACCATAACTGGTGCGGTAACGGGGTTTGGCACCCTCAATGTCGATGCTAGCAGTCTGAAGGTCTTAGGAAATTTTAACAACCCTTGCTGTTCATCCGTCCTAGCAGACGTTAGTTTGTCTCTTTCCAGGGGAAGCTCGGCTTTCGTAGCTGGGAACTTCTCGATCGCATCCGGGAGCTTAACCGTCGATGATAGCGCTCTAACGATACAGGGAAGCTATTTCGGTACGTTAGGAAATCCAGCGTCTATCCAAAATGGCGGGACGTTAGCTGTGCACGGGGATTTCGAAGTCGGCCAACAGGGCATACTCGGCGTTGCGGGTGGAAGCTCGGTCACGGTTAGTGGATCCATGGACAACTTTATTAGCCTCGTAACTGTCGACCGCAGCACTCTCACCGTTCAAGGTGATTACAGTGCTGAGGATTCTGCATGGACCACTCTGGGAAATGGCAGTACGCTGACCGTCAAAGGGACGTTCACGAACGGCTTCCCCGGCGAGTTAGATGGGGGGATGCAGAATTTTTGCCCTGGAGGGGTTTCTTGCTTGGGCTTGGGTCCAGGGAGCGTAGCGAGCTTCCACGCTGTGCAGAACAATTCATTTGTAGGGGTGGATGCCGGAAGCTTGTTCACGGTGGGCAGCGGCGGATTCGCCAACAACTCTGGTGCAAGCCTCAAATTGGGTGGCCTCCTGAACTCGGTTGGTGGCTTTACCAACAGCGGCGGGACCGTGGTCACGGACCCTGGGTCCGCGTTGATTGCTTCGACTTATTCGCAGAACGGAGGCCTAACTGACGTCTCAGGAAATCTCGTGGCGAAATCTTACCAGCAGAGCGCGGGATCGACTGTCATCGAGACTGGCGGAATCGTTTCTGCGAACACTTTCAATGCCAGCGGCGGGACCGTCACGGTCAATGGTATTCTCGACCCAACCGCCGTCGAAATCGGTTCGCGTGGAACTCTCCAGGGCAGCGGCATCGTCAACGGCAATGTCTTCAATCGCGGCAGCATTATCGCGGGAGCTTTTGGTAGCCCCCTCACCTTCAACATCAATGGGAACTACACCCAAAACGCAACGGGCATCTTCACGGAATTGATCGGTAGCAAGGGCAACGGCCTGCTGAACATCAGCGGGGCCGCCGCGCTCGCTCCGGGCGCTTCCCTAAATGTTCAACTTGTCGGTGGGTTTGATCCGAAGAATGGAACTACTTTCACCATCATGGATTATGGTTCTGAGAAGGGCAGCTTCACCATGAGTGACCCATACTTTGACAATGGCAAACAGCAGTGGGTCGTTTCTTCCTATGCAGGTGGTGGTGGACACGATGTGTTGCTAACCGCCGAGGCTTCTAACGTGGTCACGCCGGAACCCAGCACTATGCTCCTGGTTGGAACGGTGTTGCTTGGTATGGGAGGCTATGCCAAAAAGAGGAGAGCCTCATCAGCGGCGCGTTAGACGATTAGGCCCACCCATTCGACAATCAATTTCTGAGGTAGCTATGCGGCGGGCTTTGATTGGGCTCGCCGTCTTTTTTTGAGGAGGCTCTTAAATGTTCAAAAGAGGTGCACCGAACAGTGAGCGGGGATTCAGCAGCACCGGCTTCTTAGCATTCGCGGTGATAGCGCTATTGGTTGCAGTCATAGTCTCGCTCTTCATTATAGAGTCTCCGCATAAACCCTTGAAGTTCGACACGAGTTATCAAGCGGTTTTACTCTCCAACGGAAGTGTTTATTTCGGTAAGCTTCAAGATTATGGGGGTAGGTTTCCTGTCTTGACGGACGTGTTCTATATTCAGAGCAGCGTAAATCCCGACACAAAGCAAACCCTGAACGTGCTGGTGAAGCGAGGTAAAGAATTGCACTCGCCGGACCGCATGTATCTGAATCCGAGCCAGATCATTCTCGTTGAACCGGTTGGTCCCAACTCCAAGGTGATGCAGTTGATCCTGGAACAGATGGAACAACGAAAGCAGCAGTAGACGGGCTGCCGGTCACTTAAACTGACCAAAATAAAAAAATAAAAAAATCCGGGTGGGTATGAAGGCGTCTGCGTTCACAGCGATCCAATCGGCGGACAACTCAGGCCTTTTGGGGTGATTGGGGGAGTATTCGACCTCCCAAGCGAAAGCTCGAAATTAAGACTTCCGTTGGTGTCAGTTCTGGTGTCAGTTCACCTTTCGCTATGTTGCTCACTTGTGCCGATCAGTGCGCGGACTGCCAACTACCAAAAACCCAGCCAGCACTGTGGTTTCGCATCAATGCCGGTAGTCTCCCTCCCGTGCGCAACGATGCGTAAATGCCTAAATATAGATTCAGGAGCTAGTGGCCTTACGGTCGTGGAGGTTCGAGTCCTCTCTTGGGCACCATTCATTTCAAACTACCTGAGTATTGGTTTTTGGTGCCTTACGCCGAGTGCGAAGCTCGGTCTTCTAGTTCCGGAATGCCCCAAAGCCGATTCGCACTTGCATTGTGTTAATTCCCGGATTGGGGTTGGTCATTCCCGCATTGGAAATATGCTGAAACCGCACCTCCGCGCTGAAATTATGTTTCTTGCCCAAAAAATTCGCGCCGATCCCTCCGCTCGTCGTGAAATTAATTTGCGAAGTGCCTTCCGGCACCTTCGTGTTCGTAAACAACGCCCCGCCCTCGATCTCGAAAAACGGCTTCACCTTTTTCGGCGAACTAAAGATCCACTTGAACGCAAACGGGTCCACACTCGCCCCGTAAGCCGTATTCGTTTTCTGTGCAATCACCCATACCGGCACCACATCCACGGCATACTCCAACTGGCCCCGCAGAAATCCCGGCCCGTGCGGTGCCGTAAGGATCATCCCGTATCGCAATCCCAAGTTCCACACGCCGTCGCCGGACTGGCTTCCGTTAATCCCGTGTCCTCCGCCCGTCCAAATCTGCCACTCTCGCGATGAATTTTCCGGGCTCGCTTGCGCGCAAACCCGCGCCGCGTTCAGCAACGCCATCAGCATCAGCACCATAATCCCCGCCAAAGTCTTCTTCACCGGCAGTCGCTCCCTCAAATCGATTCACCACATTATCCGAATCTCCACCTCCGTACAATTCTTGAACCGCTGCGCGCCCTTAACCCCGCGACTTGTCATCCTGAAGTCCGCGCCTTTCGCGCGACAACTCCTATCGCAACCGTCGTAAGCAACATCAAAATAGGATCGATCGGATGGCGGTAACGCAGCGAAGTATGCGTCACGTAGTACAGAATCGGAAACACCCCCGGAAATGCCGTGACTGGAATCGCGTAGGCATTTCGTCCAGCAAAAAGCAGCACGGCGCCGACCAGAGCGCCAACCGAGCTTACAAAATTCCCAACCAAAATTCCTCGAATCAACCACGAGTCCGACTGCACAAATGTCCTCCACGGATCGGGCACACCTATCCAGAAATCTACGAATCGCCACGCAATCAACTTCGTCTCCATCCGCGGATGAGTCTCGATGAACCGAAACGCCTTTTGCTGCTCTTCTTCCATGAACGCCGTCTCCCCCATTCGCAGATAGCGGAGTGTCTCGAGGTCCTGCGTAATTACCGGGACGGCTCGCCGCCCTTCGTCGTAATTCTCGTTGTTTCCGATGTAGAGCTCATATGCAAGATTCGACCGGAACGGAATGAACCGGTGAAATACTGCAAAATTCCGTATGGTCCAAGGAACGCAACACGCCACCGCCATGAGCGCCGCCAGACCCGCTCGCCACAACTGGAGTCTCCATTCACGACGCGTGCGCTCTTTGCTGCGCCCCCGAAAGCCCAGCCATCCCACTAACACAGGAAGCACGGACCCCGCCGCGGGATTGGTCATCAACGCCAGTCCCCAGAGCAGCCCGTAGCCACACCAGTCCCGCCATCGCTCCGACTCCGCCAATTCGAGCGTGGCCCACAGAATACTCACCGCTAGGAGCGCCGCCAGCGAAGTGTCCCAGATCCATGCAAAAGGGATCATGATCGCGTTTGGGAATAACGCCCATAGCCATGCGCCGGCGCTGCCCACACCGAGTCCCACGACGCGCGTGCCCGCAAAAAAAATCGGCACGCAAGTCGCGCAAGAGAAAGCGATATTCAGAAAAATCGCAGCGAAGAACGATCCGCGCGCGTACACGCCAAAAATCTTGAAAATTCCCGCTACCATTATCGGATAGACCGGAGCCAACCAGGCCGTGGGCCCGCTGTCCCGCTGAAACGGCGAAGCAAATCCTTTTCCTGTCGCTAGCGAATACGCGATATGTCCGGTCTCGGTCTGAAACGGCACTGTCCCCACAACATCGCGGGGTATCCTCGCTGTCTGATGCCAAGCAAACAGCACCCTAGTTCCAAACGCGACTGCAACAATCAGTACAAGCGATGTCGCAAGCCTCCGTATCATGTGCTCTTTCTCCGATTCTTACCAAGCAGCAAGATACTCGTTCCCCACATCTCGCGCCACAACTGGCTTGCGCGCCAATTGCATCCTCTCTGTCTGGCGAAGCAGACGCCACACTCCCTTTTGGGCTGCGCCGGTTGCGCGAACGAACGATGATGTTCGCTCAAATTTTAGAGGGAATCTTAGTAGTGAAAAAGAAGGGACTAGCGCTTCAACGGCGAGAAAATCACTAGAAGGGCTCTACCTTTTTCGTGGCTTCCTGAACCGACAGGTACCAAAACCGAACGGCTAAGCCACAGGAAATGACGCCAAAAGTATGGAACAGAATGACCAGCATTGAGACTTGTTCCCCAGCCGCCCTTTGGTGGCCGCTATACAACATCCCAAGTATCGCCGGCGTGCTACCTATTTTCCTATCCTGCATTCACCGTATATTTCGCACAGGAAGTCGGGCATATAATTGGGCGCGAACCACGAAGCAGGAAATCAACTCATGGTCATGCGCATTTCGGCATAATAGCTGGAGTTTTCAATCCGAGAGAATTTGGTAGGGGAGGCAGGCCAGGTCTTCCCGCCTCCCCTTTATTCCTCTTTCGAGGAATGTCCGACTAGCCTGACGGAGGGCGGCTAATCGGTCGTGTGTTGGCCTACGTATGAAACTCCTGCGAGGCGAAAATGGTTACAACAATTTTGGAAAAGTGCATAGAATACGCGCGTACAGTTTTCACCTTAGGAAGGTGTCCCTTCCATGTCTCGTTCGTCTCCGCTTAGCATCGATAACATCCTTCGTTTTCTTAAGCTTAGAAACGATCCTGTTTCACTCGACGACCTTTCTCGCTCACTCCAGCTCAAGAAAAATGATCGCCCGGCGCTCCTCCGCATGTTGGACAAGCTAGGAAAACGCGGGCTCGTCGAACGGAGCTCCGGCGGTCGTTTTCTCTTTCGCCATTCGCAAAAGCCTCAAGCCGCATCGGAGCATATGAATCGCCGAAGCACAGAGGTCGCAGGCAAATTTCCGGAGCACAAAGCCGCTTCCCGCGACGAAATCAAAGGCCGTCTCGTCCTTCATCAGGACGGCTACGGTTTTGTCGTCCCGGATGTCGCCCTGCGCAACGTCGACGGGGACATCTTCATTCCTCGCGACTATGTCGAAGACGCTATGCATGGCGACACTGTCGTCGCCCGTCTTGTTCGTCTCAGCGGAATTCCCGGCGCCCGCCGCGCCGAAGGTCGCATCGTCCGCATCATCGGCCGGGCACATCCCTCTGTCGTCGGGCTGTTTCGTTACACCACACAGGGCTGCATCGTCGTTCCCTACGATCCCCGGGTCCAGCACGATATCGAGCTCTCTCCCGGCGAAGAACTCTCTTCTGCTCTCCGCGAGCAACTTCTACCAGGCAAGAAAGAACAAACCGGCCGTGGCAAGCGTCTGCCGCACATTCCCAAACTCGATGGCGCCGTCGTCAACGCTGAACTTCTCCACTACGGCCGCAGCGGCACTGCTCCGGCCGGCCGCGTCATAGAAATTCTCGGCCGCCCCGGCGATCTCGGCGTCGACACCGAAATCATCATTCGTAAGCACCATCTTCCCCATGCCTTCTCCACCGAAGTTCTGCAAGAAGCCGAGCGTCTCGCTCACCCGGTCAGCGAATCGGAACGCGCCGGCCGCCAGGATTTTCGCGATCTACCGATCGTCACCATCGACGGCGAAACCGCGCGCGACTTCGACGATGCCGTTTACGTCGATCGTCGCGAAGACGGCGGCTGGCTCCTGCAGGTCCATATCGCCGATGTCGCCCATTACGCGCTTCCCGAGTCGCCTCTCGATCGCGAAGCCCGCCTGCGCGGCAACTCCGTTTACTTCATCGACCGCGCCGTTCCCATGTTGCCCGAAGCACTCTCCAATGGCATGTGCTCGCTCAATCCGCGCGAAGACCGCCTGGTCATGAGCGCCATCATGCATTTCGATTCTGCCGGACGCTCGCTCACCGCCGTTATGGTCCCCGGCGTGATTCGATCCGCCGAACGCATGACCTACACCAACGTCAACAAAGTCCTCAACGGCGATCCCGAAATGAGCGCGCGCTACGCCCACATGAACCACCATTTCCGCGCGATGAAAGATCTGGCCCAACTTCTCAATTCTCGCCGCAGCGAAAATGGCTCGATCGATTTCGATCTCCCCGAGCCTGTCATCGAATTCGACGACCAGCAGCATATGACCAACATCGGCCGCAGCGAGCGCAACGTCGCTCATCGCATCATCGAGGAGTTCATGCTCGCCGCCAACCGAGCCGTCGCTCACTACCTCCTCGAACGCGGCCTACACACGCTCCATCGTGTCCACGAAAAACCGGACGTTCGCAAAGTCCTCGAATTCGAGGAACTCGCCCGTGCCTTCGGCTATTCTCTCGGCGTCGAAAACCTCTACCAGCGGGAAGTCGCCGTCCGCCACGGCAAAGTGCCTTCTCCCGCAAACGCCGGCAAAGCTGAATCCCGCGGCCTTGGTCGCGAACGCCAGCAGCGCGTCTCCCTCCCGGGCACGGACATCAACATCACGCCGCAGCACTACCAGAGACTCGTCGACAAACTTTCTGGCCGACCCGAAGAGCGCATCCTGTCCTATCTGATGCTTCGGTCCTTGAAACAAGCCCGCTACGCCGCCGATTCCCTCGGCCATTTCGCCCTGGGCTTCGATGAGTACACGCACTTCACCTCACCCATCCGCCGCTATCCCGACCTCATCGTGCATCGCGTCCTGAAATGGGCCGTCGCCTATCCCGACAGCAAGGCTCCACCCCTCATCAAGCCCGCCGTGGGCGTCGAAGCCGCTCTCTACTCGCAACCGCATCTGGAGGAAATCGCAGCGGAAACTTCGGAAACCGAGCGCCGCGCCGCCACCGCCGAACGCGAACTCATCTCGTGGAAAACCGCGCAATTTATGGAGCAGCATCTCGGCGACGAATATGACGCCCTCATCATCTCCGTGCAAAAATTCGGGTGCTTCGTGGAACTCTTCGAGGTCTTCGTCGAAGGCCTCATCCCCATCAACGCCTTCGAAGACGCCTCGGGCGCCCGTTGCCTTTACCGCGAACGCGATCATGCCATAGTCGTCGTCCCGGGGAACGAACGCCGCTCTCGCAGTCAGCGCAAACAGATCAACGCACTCGCCTGGAAGCTCGGTGATCGCGTCCACGTCCGCGCCGAACGCATCGACCCCATGCGCCGCCGCGTCGAATTTGCCCTGGTTCCCGGAGCTGTTTCTGTCTCGGCCTAGCCCGCTGTTTACGCCGCTCCGTGTAGCGCTGGCTTTCATGCCAGCTCCTGGGTTTCGATCCACTCACGGCGCCTTCGCTGCCCGGCGCCACCGACCAGTGCGCGTCTCGAAACTTCCCCGGGCCTCGTGCGAGTCACAAGGCGCGAATCACGACAATTCTGCTATTCTAAGGGGCGGTCCTCTCCTCGGCTTATCCGCTTCGGACGCACCGCAAATTTCAGCGAAAGGTTCTACATCGTGAGCACTTCTGCCCCTGTGCGACCCACAAACCGCTCCTTTAATTTCAACGCCGGGCCCGCCGCCCTGCCACTTCCCGTCCTTGAGCGCATCCGCGAAGAGCTACTCGATTACCGCGGCACCGGCATGTCCGTCATGGAACTATCTCACCGGTCTCCCGAATTTGAAGCCATCAACAACGCCGCCGAGCAAAATCTCAGGAAGCTCATGGCGATCCCGGACGACTACGCCGTGATTTTCGTTCAGGGCGGCGGCAGCCTGCAATTTTCGTCCGTCCCGCAAAACTTGGCGCTGCCCGGCAAGCCCATCGACGCGCTCCACACCGGCGCCTGGACCGCCAAAGCCATCGGCGAACTGAAAAAAGGCTTCCTTCACAACATCGCCGCCAGCACGGAAGCTGATCAATTCACGCGTGTGCCTCGCCCCGACGAAATCAAACTCTCGTCCGACGCTTCCTACACCTATCTCTGCACCAACAACACCATCGAAGGCACGCAGTACCATTCGCTGCCAGCCAGCGGCGCGCCCCTCGTTGCGGACATGTCCTCCGACATCGCTTCGCGCCCCATCGACGTGGCTAAATTCGGACTGATTTTCGCCGGAGCCCAAAAAAATCTCGGCCCCAGCGGCGTCACTCTGGTCATCGTTCGCAAGGATCTTGCGGAGCGAGCCGACAAAAATCTTCCTACCATTCTTCAATATCGCACGCACATCAAGGAGAAATCTCTCTACCACACGCCGCCGACGTTCGCCGTCTACATCCTCGGCCTGGTCACCGAATGGATCGCCTCCGAAGGCGGCCTTCCCGGCATTCAGAAACGCAACGAAGCCAAAGCCAAGCTTCTTTACGACACCATCGACAACAGCAACGGCTTCTACCGCTGCCCGGTCGAAAAATCCTCGCGCTCGCTCATGAACGTCGTCTACCGCGTCGCCAGCGGAGACCAAGCCGTCGAAAAAGAATTTGCTGAGGGCGCGGCCACCGCCAATCTCGTCGGCACCCCCGGGCATCGCTCCGTCGGCGGCATGCGCATCTCCCTCTACAACGCCGTCGGCCAGGACGCCGTCGAGGCCCTCGTCGCCTACATGCGCGAATTCCAGCGCACTCGCGGTTAGCCCGGCCAACTTTGGCAATCGTTGGACGCTTCCTGGCGAAAAGTTGGCTTCGAGCGCTCTGGCTTTTTACCATTCGACAAGGAAATTAGGGGTCGGAGCTTCCGTTCCGACATGAAAGCGCACGGTAATAGGGTTTCAGCCCCCGAGAAACCCGTTTGGATGAGCCGCGAGTGAAAAGACTTTGGAGACGCGGCATCTCTTGTAGACTATTCTCGCCATGAGCCCTTACCCAATCGCCCTCTTCACACACTTTCTCGGCTTAGTCGGCCTCTTCGTCGGCTACGGCTTGGAATGGGCCTCTTCCTCTCTCCTCCGCCGCTCCACCACGTCAGACCAGGCCCGCTCCTGGCTGCGCATCTACAAACTCTCTCTTCCCATCTCCGGTCCCGGCCTTCTGATCCTCATCATCAGCGGAGGCTACATGGCCTCAAACCCCGGAGCCATGAAGCAGGGCTGGATCTCTGCCTCACTGCTCGCCATCGTGGTTGCGCTGGCCATCGGATTCATATTGATTCTGCCGAGGATCAAAAGAATCCGCGCCGCGCTCCCCGAAGGCTCCGCCGCCCTTCCTGAAGCAGTCCTCGTGCGGGTTCAAGATCCCATGATCGTCACGCTCGTCCGCACCCGCTTGGTTCTCGCTCTCGGCATCGTCTACATCATGACCGCCAAGCCTGGAGCGCTCTCCAACTCGCTTTTTATTTTGCTCGGCGCGGTGGTGATTGGCCTTCTCTGCGCCGCTCCCGTCTGGACCTCGCGTCCCAAACCTGCGTAGTCTATTCTTTTCCGGGCTCGATCAGCACGTTCACCAGCGTGTCTCCCAACCATTTTTCGTATTCCTCGGACTTCCATCGCCGATCGATTACCAGCATGCGATAAATGTCCCGCGCCGTCAGCGTCCACAAAATGTCCCGCGCTTTGCTCGCCGAAACTTCCTTCCGCAATGCTCCTTTCCCCTCGAGGAAACTCACCATTCCGCTTTGTCTGTCGTAACGCAACTTCTCCTTTTCCCGCACAAAGTCCGGCGCCGCCGCCGCCGCACCCCGCAACAGTTCCGCTTCATTCTGCAGCGCGTCGTAAATCTGCCGCGAAATCCTGGCCGCAAAGCGCAGCCTCGTGTGCGGATCTTCATCCTTTCCGGCTTCTCGGATCAGATTCGCATAGCCGCTGCTGAAAACAGCCCGCTCCATCAACCCCTGCAGGATTCCGCGCTTCGAACCAAACACCGCGTACACGGTTGGCGCGGCCACACCCGCTTCACCGGCGATGGCTTCGATCGTCGTCTCTTCGAACCCGCTCTTCTGGATCAGCGACCTCGCCGCATCCAGAATACGATTCCGCGTTTCCGCAGCCTGCTGCTCTCTTCGGTCTGATTTGTAGACGCGCTTGGTGCGTTTTGCCATTTCTATTATAGCTTGATATATTCAGTATAGTCTGCTATATCAATATGAGTGCCGCACGGAGGATCGCTCATGACATTCTACGCGCTCATTCTTTTCATTCATATCGGCAGCGCTTTTTTTCTCTTTGCGGGGCTCATCCTGGAATGCACCACTTTCAGCTTCTTCCGCAGAACCACCGAACCCGGCGCAATTCAGCAGTGGATCCGAGTGGCTTCATTTTCAGCAAAGGTCTATGGCCCGGCCATTGGCCTGATCATTCTTTCCGGCGGTTATCTCGGAAGCGTCCTCAAAGCCTGGAACCAAGCCTGGCTGCCCGCGTCATTTCTTACGTTAGTAGTAGCCGGCTTGGGGGGCGCGGCCGTCACCGCTCCGAGGATCCGGATCCTCAAAAAGACCGATGTTCGGCCGGGCAGCACCCTCACCACAGAACTGAAGATGCGCATCCAGGATCCAATTCTGATTGCCTCCGTGCGCATCCGTGTGGCGCTAGTCCTCGGCGTCTTGCTCTTGATGGTCAGCAAGGTCGATCTTCGCGCAACTCTGTTGATCGCGCTGTCGGCGCTGGTCCTAGGCTTTGTGGCGTCCGTCCCGCTCTGGAAGCAGCGGCCCCGCCTGGCAGGGAATAATGGAGGTCCCTCGGCCACCTTATGAATTAGGGTGTTGGCGCAGGAGGATTGCAATGCGTTTTCTGGTGCTTGGCGCTTCAGGGGGAATCGGATGTCTGGTTTTGGAGCAGGCCCTCGCTCGTGGTCACGGCGTGACCGCCTTGGTCCGTTCGCCTCAGAAGATTCAGCTGCAAAATGAGCGATTGTTGCTTCAGAAAGGTGATCCGCTCAACACAGAACAACTGGCCGGAAGCATTCCGGGGCATGAGGCGGTCATCTCTTCCCTCGGCTCTTCACGGGACCCAACGGTTCTTCAGAATTCCGCGCACGCGATCGTCTCCGCCATGAAGCGCACCAGCGTCCGTCGCATCCTCATCGTCTCCGTGGGTTTCCTTTTTCCGGAGACAGGTTTGCCGGGCGCCCTCCTTCGGAGAGTGTTCTTGCGGAATGTCGGAAAAGATGCGGCCGCGATGGAATCGATCCTGATGCGCGAACCTCTGGATTGGACCATCGTGCGCCCGCCGCGCATCAGCAATGCCAAACGGAGCGGTAACTATCGCGTGATGGATGATCACATGCCCAAACGAGGTTTCATCATTCCCCGCGCGGATGTCGCGGATTTTCTCTTAAACGAAGCGGAAAAACCCGCCCACATCCGCCGAATCGTCGGCGTCTGTAAATAAGAAAGGGCAAGACTATCCTGCCCTTTCTGGCCTCGCTACTCCAATCGAGTTCACTCACGCCAAGTCGAACACCAGCACTTCCGCGTCTTTTACTCCGGTGAGTTGCAGCGTCTTCTCTTCGGAAATCGCCGCGCCGTCCCCGGTCTCCAACTCCTTGCCGTTGAGCTTCACGCTGCCGCGCGCCACCTGCACATACGCGTGACGATGCGGACCGATTTCATGCTTCACTGACTCGCCCGGCCCGAGAACCGACGCGTACAGCTCGTTGTCCTGCCGGATTTTCACCGACCCTTCTCGGCCATCCGGCGAGACCACCAGGCGCAACTTGCCGCGTTTTTCCGCTTCGGAAAAGTGCTTCTGATCGTACGCCGGCGTGTAGTTCTTCTTATCCGGAAACATCCAGATCTGATACAGGTGCACCGGATCTTTCTGCGAAGCGTTGAATTCGCTGTGCGCCACGCCGGTTCCCGCGCTCATGTACTGCACATCACCCGGACGAATCACCGAACCGTTGCCCATGCTGTCCTTGTGCGCCAGCGCTCCTTCCAGAACGTAAGTCACGATTTCCATGTCCCGGTGCGGATGCGTCGGAAAACCGCCGCCGCCGGCGACGCGGTCATCGTTCATCACACGTAGGGTGCGAAACTGGAGGTGCGCCGGATCGTAATACTCCGCGAACGAAAAACTGAATCGCGAATCGAGCCAACCGTGGTCGGCATGGCCGCGGTCGTTGCTTTTGTGAATCTGAATCATGGAGCCTCCTTCAAGAACAGGAAGATATTACTCGTTATAACGACTATTGTCAAGAGGACATTGTCTACTCGAGTGTCGGCATTCTATCTCCTTCTGCCGCAAGCGTTTATCGCGGACCCGCTTTGTGCCGCCTCTCGCCCGCCCGCCCGCTCCGATTTCCTCCTCGCGTTTCTTTGGTGTAGAGTGGTATTCCTACACAAGGCAACGCTTTTGGCCCGTGAATTGAGGTATTTGCATGGACTCGGCACTTCCGGCAACGCAAACGAAATCCACGGAGGACACTTCCTCTCGCCGCGAAACTTTAACCATCACCGATAATCGCACCGGGCGCAGCTACGAAGTCCCCATCACCCACGACACGATTCGCGCCGGCGATTTGCGCAAGATCAAGGTCCACGACGACGAATTTGGCATGATGAGTTATGATCCGGCCTTCAGTAACACGGCCTCCTGCATCAGCCGCATCACCTACATCGACGGCGACAAAGGCATTTTGCGTTATCGTGGCTATCCCATCGAGGAATTAGCGGAGAATTCCACCTACCTTGAAACGGCGTACTTATTGCTGAATAGCGAGTTGCCGAACGCAGCACAGTTGAAAGACTGGCAGTACCACGTCACCCATCACACCTACATCCACGAAAGCATCAAGAAATTTCTGGACGGCTTTCACTACGACGCTCACCCGATGGGCATGCTGATTTCGACGATTGCCGGCCTCAGCACATTTTATCCGGACTCCAAGCACATCTTTGACGCGGAAGCGCGCAAGAAGCAGACCTACCGCCTGATTGGAAAAATGCCCACCCTCGCGGCATTCGCCTATCGCCATACGCTCGGCATGCCTTACGTCTATCCGGACAACGATCTCAGCTACACCGGCAATTTCCTGAACATGCTGTTCCGCACCAGCGAATCGCGCTACCGGCCGAATCCGACTCTAGAGCACGCGCTCGATGTTCTTTTCATTTTGCACGCCGACCACGAACAGAACTGCTCGGCAAACACCATTCGTGGCGTCGGCAGCAGCCACGTGGATCCGTTCTGCGCGTCAGCGGCTGCCACTGCGGCGCTCTACGGCCCGCTGCACGGCGGAGCAAACGAAGAAGCGTTGCGCATGCTGATGGAAATTGGCTCCGTCGGCAAAGTTCCCGAATTCATCAAGCGCGTCAAAGCCGGCGAGACCCGACTGATGGGCTTTGGCCATCGCATCTACAAGAACTACGATCCTCGCGCGCGCATCATCAAGAAAATCGCCTACGAAGTATTCGAACTCATGGGCAAGAATCCGTTGCTGGAAATCGCCCTCGAGTGCGAACGCATCGCTCTCGAAGACGAATACTTCATCAAGCGCAAACTCTATCCGAACGTGGATTTTTACACCGGCTTGATCTATCAATCGATGGGTTTCCCCATGACCATGTTCCCCGTCCTGTTCGCCATTCCTCGCATGTCCGGATGGGTGGCGCAGTGGGAAGAGATGCTGCTCGATCCGGAACAAAAAATCGCCCGCCCGCGCCAGATTTACCTGGGCTATGACACCCGCGCTTATCTGCCGATCGATCAGCGCGCGTAACCAGTGCCGTCGGAGCTCGGCCTGTTCTGAGAATTAACGGCCACCCAATCCTCATATCCTTTTTGCATACGCGCGTCCGCCTTGACCCTCGACATTTGTGGTCCCCAAGGTATATTGGGAGAGACACGAGGTGCCATGTCCACAACTCCGAACCATACGAGCCCTCGTCGGCGAAGTCAGCGGGTATTGATGCAGGTGGGCGTGAAGGTCCGGGGCAGTGATGCCCAAGGAAAGTCGTTTGAAGAGGAGGCTCTCACGCTCGCAATCAACGCCCACGGAGCCCTGGTCCAGTTGCAGGCAAGGCTGACCAGCGGCAGTACGGTTCTTCTGCAACACAAGCACACCAAGGAAGAGCAGCAGTGCCACGTGGTGTTCCTTGGACCCGTCCGCTCCGGGAAAGCGGAAATAGGACTGGAGTTCACCGAAGCTTCCCCATCCTTTTGGCGCGTGGCTTTTCCACCTGAGGATTGGAGTCCGAAACATCCCGATGCCCGCGGCGTAATCTCCCCCACAACGCCTAGCCTGAAGAAGTAAGCCACACCAAATCCTGATAAAGTACTGTCCATGCGCTTGTTCGCTTGTGGCATTCTGATGTTTTTGGCGCCCGCCAGCTCGTGGTGGAGCGTGCAATCCACCGGCGTCGACGCGAACCTCCGAGGTCTGGCCCTTGTGGTTCATCGCAGCGGCACGATTGTTTGGGCCACCGGGTCGAAGGGAACCATTGTCCGCTCCACGGACGGCGGCCAAACCTGGGGACCTGTCAACATTCCGGATGCCACGAATCTGGACTTCCGGGGCATTCAGACGTTTGACGGCAAAACCGTGTACGTCATGTCGAGCGGCGAAGGCGAAGCTTCGCGCATCTACAAATCGGAGGATAGCGGCGCTACCTGGCAAATGCAGTACAGCGACAAGCGCAAATCATTTTTTCTGGATGCTTTGGCCTGTTTCGATGAAAAGCGTTGCTTTGCGCTCAGTGACCCGGTCGACGGAAAGTTTCTCCTTCTTGCCACAACCGATGGCGCTCGTTGGAAAGAATTGCCCGGCGAACGCATGCCACCGGCTCTGCCTCGCGAGGGCGCGTTTGCAGCCAGCAACTCCAGCCTTTTGCTCTTTGAAAAATCCCAACTCTATTTCGCAACCGGCGGTCCCGCGGCGCGCGTCTTTCATTCGACGGATCTGGGCCAGACTTGGACGGTAAGCCAGACGCCCGTTTTGAGCGGCAAGCCTTCCCAGGGAATCTTTTCGATCGTGCGCGCGGGAGACACTGTTGTCGCCGTCGGTGGCGATTACGAAAAACCAAACGTCCGCGAAAAAACCGCAGCCTATTCAAGCGACGAAGGGAAAACCTGGCATCTCGCCGAGGAGCTTCCGTCGGGATTCCGCTCGGCGGTCGATACGTTTGACGCGGGATTCGTCGCGGTAGGGCTCAACGGGGCGGAAACCAGCCGCGACGGAATCCACTGGGTGCCCATCGATTCGCCGGGATTGAATGCTGTTACATTCATTAGCGGAAAGGGCTGGGCGGTTGGCCCGAAGGGCCTCGCGGCGCAGTTTGTGGATCAGACCGAATACGGCACGCCAGGCACAAACCCTTGAATCAGGTCTCTCTCGCAAAAATCTACCGCAGCGCCTGCTCCAAATCATCAATCAGATCCTCGGAGTCTTCCAACCCGATGGAGACCCGCACGGTCCCCGGCTTCACACCCGCTCGACGCACTTCCTCTTTGTTCATCCGGAAGTGTGAACCGTAAATTGGTAGTATGATGAGCGATTCCACGCCGCCGAGACTCGCCGCCAATAAAAAAAGCTTCGCTCGATCGCAGAATTTTCTCGCTGCGGGAAGCCCACCCTTAACATCGAACGCCAGCATCGAGCCAAATCCGCGCATCTGCTTTTTGGCAAGCTGGTGATCGCGGTGCGAGGGAAGTCCAGGATAGTGAACGCGCTCAACCTTCGGATGTTTCTCCAGGTATTTCGCCACGCGCAACGCCGTTTCGCACTGCCGCGGCAATCGCACGCCCAGTGTCTTCATGCCGCGCATCACCAAAAATGCGACGTCCGGATCCATCACACCGCCGAAGCAGGAAACCATGTGGCGAACCGCGTCCACGTAGTCCGCCCTGCCCACTGCGGCTCCGCCGAGCAGGTCAGAATGCCCGGAAAGCCCTTTCGTCACGCTATGCACTACCATGTCAAATCCAAACTCGATAGGATTTTGCAGCAACGGCGTGGCAAATGTGTTGTCCACAATGCTGATGAGGTGATGTTTGCGCGCAAACGCCGCTGCCTTGCGCAAATCCACGAGAAACAGCGTGGGGTTCGTCGGCGTTTCCACGTAAAGGACCTTTGTCTTTGGTGTGAGCTGCGTTTCCAGACCCTCCAGCGACGCTTCGACGTGACGAACGGTAATGCCGAATCGCGGAAGAATATCGCGCATCAAGCGATACGTTCCCCCGTAGACTTGCGCGGTAGAGATCACTTCATCGCCGTTTCCAAGAAAATTGAGCAGCGCGCTGGAAATCGCGGCCATTCCCGACGCGGTGACCACCGCATCCTCCGCGCCTTCGAGCGCCGCGATTTTTCGTTCCGCCATCGCGAGCGTGGGATTCCCGTCACGCGTGTACATGAAGACTTTGCTCTTCCCCTCGGCCCAAAGCCTCAACTCTTCGCTCGAGGAAAGCGTGAAGGCGGACGAACGCACAATGGCAGACGTTACCGGCGCGCCAACTCCGTGCTTCACCGGCTCCCCGGCATGAATAGCGCGTGTCTGCGTGCGATACTGTGGATGGGCAGTCTTTTTCATGTTACAGATTATTCGCCGACTCGCTGGCAGGCGACAACCTCCAATTTGGCGCACGAGCACGCGTGCCCGGTGAAATCAATCGCAGAACAGAAACGTATACAATGAGGTTGAGACTGTACCAATGATGGACGGGGACTCTTTCACAGCGGATAAAGCTTGGCAATGGGCCGCATATCTGTGGCGACTGCTCATGGTCGTGTGGATCGTGATGTGGTTCGGAATGAAAAAAGCCAAGAAGCTGGAAACCTGGGGCGAGCGCGCGCAGCACGAACTTTTCGTGCTCCTTGGCTTTTGGCTGCTCTTCGCGGGTTCGTGGAATTGGGGCTGGCCGAACTATCGCTTGCTCCCGAACGTATCCCAAGTTTGGGCGGCAGGACTGGTACTGACGGCGGCCGGAATCGCGATCAGCCTCTGGGCGCGTCTGAGCCTCGGTTCCAATTGGAGCGGGACAGTCACGCTGAAACAGGATCACCAATTGGTCAGCACCGGGTTGTATCGCTGGATTCGCCATCCGATTTACACCGGCATCCTGCTGGCGATGTTCGGCACCGCGATGATTCGCGGTCAACTTGTAGGCTGGTTGGGAATGGCCATGGTGCTGACGGCCTTTTATTTCAAAGCCCGGCGCGAAGAGAAATTCTTGCGCGAAGAATTTGGAGCGGGCTTTGACGAGCACGTGCGGCGCACCGGGATGTTCCTGCCAAAGTTGGCTCTATAACCCGTTCCAGCCTAACGTACAGGTTCCATACCATATCTATCTCATTGATACAAAATTGGTTAGACAATTGGCCCTGTACCTTTATCGCGTTGAACCGCGCTCTCGCCGAACCCTATAATTTAATACCCAACCCCTTTTGAAACAGGTTTAGCACCAAAAAACACGCCGGTATCCAGCGGCAGCGTGTCTGATGCGGAGGCGGGGAAGCAAAACTTCCCTGAGCAATCCATGAGCATGAAAACCATTGTAAAAATGCTACTGCTGGTGATCCTGGTTGTGCCCGCCGCTCACGCACAAGGCCCGGTCGTAGCCGGCATCGCTCCCGTGCTGGAGGCCGGCGTTGGCTATACCTACATCGACGCAGGCGTTCCCTCGCAAACCGCCCGCCTGGGAATGAATGGCATCCAGCTCGTCGGCAATGCCGATTTTTCCCGGCGCTTCGGAGTTCAACTGGACCTCGGCTATTCCCGAAACTTCAATGCGTATAGCTCCAACCACACCGCGGATCTGCTCACCTACATGGCCGGTCCTGTTTTCTATGCGGTGCGCAAACGCAATTACAATATCTTCACCCACATCCTTCTTGGAGGAGCCAGAGAGACCGGGGTGAATTTCGAGAGCAACGGCCAGATCATAACCGGCTTCACGAATCGATTCGCGTGGGCGGGCGGTGCGGGTTTTCAATACCGTGTTTCGCGCTCGCTTTCGGTTCGTCTGGGAGCGGACTACCTGCGCACTTCCTACTTTAATTCCGATGTTGCCCTCGAAAGTCAACCCAATCTCCGCGCGTCCGCAACTCTTATCTACACATTTGGAGAAGGCCGCGAGTAGTCGGCTTCAAGGAAACATTAACGCTGCACTTTGCGGCGGATCATCATTTTCGACCGGCTTGATTGCGCCGACGCTGGTGAAATTGACCACCACCCGCTTCCGGGTCAGCGATTTCAATACGCGGGCTGGTGCTGAATTTTGTGAACTCGTACGGAACTCCTTGGCCGGACAGAAACTGCGGCCGGCCGATAATATGGAAATGAAGCCGTGCTTCAGTCGTTGATTGCCTGGTAGGCGAGTTCGTGCACCTGGCGGTCCAGTTCCAGATTGCCGGTCGGATGCAACTGTCCCATGAAAATGACGATCATCTGCTCTTTGGGATCAATCGAAAACGCGGTGTAGAAAAAGCCCCCCCAACTGTAGGAACCCGGAGTCCCCAATTCCTCGAGCGGAGTTTTTATTCCTTCGATACCGAAACCGAGTCCAAAATCCTGGTCCGCGGAAATTTTGCCCAATTGATCGTGCGTCATCAATTCCACCGATTTACGGCTCAAGATACGCACGTTCCCCAGCTTTCCCCCTTCAAGCATCATCTGGCAGAAGCGTGCATAGTCGGCAGCGGTGGAATTGAGTCCGGCGCCTCCGGAGAAAAACCTCTTCGGTCCGCGGTAAGGATAGTCCGCCGAATAGGTAAACGAGCCCTCCGTAATCGGCGTATTCGGAAAACGATTCAAGCCCTTGTCGGCATAGTAGACATACGCCGTCGCCAGCCGGTCGAGTTTATTCTCCGGCGGAAAAAAGTACGTGTCTTTCATTCCGAGCGGCTCGAAGATACGCGTGCGCAGAAACTCATCAAAAGTCTTGCCTGAAACAACTTCGACGAGCCGGCCGAGGACGTCGACGCTCAGCCCGTATTCCCACCGCTCGCCTGGATTGAAGAGCAAAGGAAGCTTCGCAAGCCGCTCGACGTTGTCTGCAATCGTGCCGTCGTAGGGAAGCAGGCCCGAGGCAAGGTTCGCTTCGTTGTACATCGGACCAAGATCGGCGTTCCAGCTGTACGTGAGGCCGGAGGTGTGGCGCAGAAGATCGCGAATGGTGATCTCATGCGTGGCGGGAATGGTGTAGGAGGCGCCGCCATTGGCGGGCTTAACCAGCACCTTGGGATTCTTGAACTCGGGAAGATATTTGGAGATTGGATCCTCGAGAAGGAAATAGCCTTCTTCGTAAAGAATCATGACCGCAGCCGTCGTGAGCGGCTTCGACATCGAACAAATGCGAAAGATAGTGTCCGGCCGCATGGGCTTTCCTGCCTCGCGATCCTGCATTCCCTGCGCCTTGAACCAGGCGACCTGCCCGTGCCGCATGACCAGCGTCACCGCGCCGGCAATCCTCTTGTCGTCGATGTCTTTTTGAACCGCTTTGCTGATGCGTTCCAGCCGCTCCGAGGAGAGCCCGACGGCTTCGGGCTTTGCAGCGGGAAATTCCTGCGCAACGGCAATCGAAGCAAAAAACAGAATGCCGGCAAAAATACTCAGCCTTCGGATCATGGCGAGAAAACGCTCCGTTTCAATTGCAGAAGATTGGGCAATCGTTCATCGAACGACGCAGCGGATTCTACAACGATTCAGGAAGATTTCATCCATGGCACAGCAAATAATAAGCCCCGCACGCGGGACAGACGTACGGGGCTCCCTCTGAACCAACCAACAGAGACTAAGCTTCTTCTTCCACCAGAGCTTCACCGTGCGTCGCCTTGTGCGCGGCGACGACTTTTTCGGCGAGCTCATTCGGAACGTAATCGTAGTGCGAATATTCCATCGAGTAGCTGGCACGGCCCTGCGTCATGGAAGTAAGGTCCGTGGCGTAAGACAGCATCTCCGCCAGCGGCACCGTCGCCTTCACGATCACGTTGTGCCCGCGTGATTCGCTGCCCTCGATGCGCCCGCGCCGTGAACTCAGGTCGCCCATCAAGTCGCCGGAAAACTGATCCGGCGCGAAAACTTCCACGTGCATCACCGGTTCGAGCAATGTCGGCCGTGCTTGCTTCATCGCTTCCTTGAAAGCCAGCGACCCCGCGATCTTGAAAGCGATGTCCGACGAATCGACGTCGTGATACTTGCCGTCGTAAAGAATGGCGCGGAAATCGGTCACCGGAAACCCCGCCAGGTGGCCACGCGCGGCCGCTTCCCGCACTCCACGTTCGACGGACGGTATCCAGTTCTTCGGGATCGCGCCGCCAAAAATGTCGTCCACAAATTCGATGCCCTTGCCACGCTCCAGCGGCTCAAACTTCACGCGGCACACTCCGAACTGCCCGTGTCCGCCGGATTGTTTTTTGTGTTTGCCTTCCGCGTCCGCCTTCCCGCGAATGGTTTCGCGATAGGGCACCTTCGGCGGCTTCAACGTCAAGCTGACGTTATAACGCTTCTGCAGTTTTGCGACGACAACTTCAACATGCTGCTGGCCGTTTCCGGCGAGCAGAAATTCCTTCGTCTGCGGATCGCGCGAAAACCGCAGTGCCGGGTCTTCTTCCATGATCCGGTGAATCGCCACGCCGATCTTGTCCTCATCGGCCCGTGTCTTGGGTTCCACTGCAAAAGTGATCGAAGGTTCCGGCAAATTTGCTGGCGCGTAAAAAATGGGCGAATTCTTGTCGCCGAGCGTGTCTCCCGTTATGGTTTCCTTCAGCTTCGCGATCGCTCCGATATCGCCGGCGTGCAATTCCTGGATTTCCGTAAGTTGTTTGCCCTGCACGACCATAGTGTGCTGCAAACGCTCCGCAATATTGCGGTTGAAATTCTGCACCGTTGCATCGTTCTTCAGCACGCCACTCTTCACCTTGAAGTAATTGATGCGGCCAGCGAAGGCATCAGCCAGCGTCTTGAACACAAAAACTGACAGCGGCTGTGCATCGTCGTACTTGCGGTCGATGCGGTCGCCTTTGCCGGCTGGTTCTTTATAGCCAACCTGCGCGTGCTCGTCGGGATGCGGAAAAACATCGGCGAGAAAAGTCAACAGGCTGGCGCTGCCGACATTACGCGTCGAGGAAATCATAAGCACCGGCACGATTTTCTCCGCCACAATCGCTTTGCGCACCGCGGGAATGAGGTCCTCGACCGGAATCGTGCCTTCCCGGAAAAATTCCTCCATCATTTCATCGTCGCCTTCGGCGATCATCTCCACCAATTTCTCGTGCGCTTCCTCTGCATCGTCCTTCAACGCATCGGGAATATTTTCGATGGTGGCCTTGCCGTCTCCGTCCGGGGCATAGAGATGCGCCTTCATGGAGACAAGATCGACCACGCCACGAAATCCTTTTTCGCTTCCTATCGGCATCTGCAGCGCGACTACCTGCCGTCCAAACAGCTCCGTGAGCGATTCCATCGAACGCTCGAAGCTCGACAGTTCGCGATCCATCCAGGTAAGCACAAACGCGCGCGGGATATCGTATTCGGCGCAGTAATCCCACACTTTCTCGGTCGTCACTTGCGCGCCAACGTGTGCGTCGACGGTGATCAGCGCCGCATCGGCGGCGACGAGAGCTGCCTTTGTTTCGGTGATGAACGTCGAATATCCGGGTAGATCGATGAAATTAATCTTGACGGTGCTGCCCGAACACAACGTGCACGGCCACTCGGCATGCGCCAGGCCGGTCTGGATGGAAATTTTCCGCCCGATTTCTTCTTCGTCCCAGTCCGTGGTCGTGGTTCCCTCCGCAACTTTGCCAAAGCGCTGGGTCGCTCCGGCGGTAAACAGTAACGACGACACCAGTTGCGTCTTTCCGGTGCCGCCGTGGCCTACAATGCCCACGTTTCTGATGTCCTTGGTGGAATAGATCTTCATGACAGACCTCCGCGTCGGGGTGACTTACAAGCTCACCGGGCGACGGTCCGCCGATAAAAATCAGGCGCGGGCCCGCGCCTGGCGAAGTTGCAGATTTTTTGAAGGAGAGCGCGGCCCTACCCTGGGTCCCGAGAAACGGGGCGAAGGAGAATCGAAAAATCCCTGGTCCGCTCTTCTTAACGGGCCGATGCTAGCACAGAGAAATGGTCCCGGCAACGCGGCGACACGCGGCGAGAAGGGAAACAGGGAGAGGGGAAGCCGCCGCCGACAAGTATACTTATGAAGTAATAAACAATACAGTACTAATTCAGGAGCGGGCGGATTGGGGTTTATGACCGGAACAGCGCAGAACGGGTAGGCGAGGATATTTCGGGAACTGCGGATCAGATTGGGAAAGTTGGCACAGAAGAAATTGTGAGCCGCGAGAGGAAGCGATGAGCCGCGCGTGAATGCAATTGGCGCAGAGGCCGAAGTCGGAGGATAAATTCTGTTCTGTGGAATTGGCGGGCATGCGCGCTAACGTGAAGCATCAGTTAGGTTTCGGCACGTCGGCGGACGGAGCGGCGGGAGTGGCCGCCGATGCAGGTGGATTGGGCTGGTCGAAGCGGGAGTCCTCGAGAGGAATATTGACTTCGATTTTTTCGGCCACGATTTTTTGGGATTGGTCCGTGCCGGGAGCGTCCGCGTCGACAAGGAAAGGATATTTCAGGCCGTTCACTTCGCGGAAATCGCGGAAGAAGGATTCCCAGGGTACATCTTTGCCTTCGACCTTCCGTGTGCCTTCCCATTTGAGAAGCAGGGCGGTGGAGGTATCAAAGTAGAAGAAGCTGACGTCACCATTCTTGTTGGTGAGTTTCACCTTGTACGCCGGCTTGCCAAGAATTTCCGCCTTGTCGACGAACTCGATCTTGTTGCCTTTCTCTTTGTAGTCGACAAAGGGCCCGTCGAAATCGGCTTCGTCGAAGATGTTGTCGAGATCGTTTTTGGACATGGGCTGCACGGCGCGCACGAATGGGTTGTAGATCCAGCCGGCGGATTTGCCATCGAAGACGCGAACGACGGTCTGGCCGGTCATGGTGATTTCCATGTGCAGCTTCAACGGCCGCTTGCGTTCTACGATAAAGGGGCAATCGGCATCGGGACCAAGAGAAATAGTGCCGGTGACGCGCTCGGTCTTGACGGACTTGATTTTGTCCATGCCGCCGCGGGCAGCGACGTACTTCGAGACGATCTCTTCGACGGATTGGGCGGAAAGCGGAATCGTGGCCAGAAACAAAGCGACCACGAAGAATAGTTTGCGGGACATAGCGAGATGGTAGAGGGAGAACGGGGAAGGGTCAACAGGAAGGGGAAAGCGGCGGCGGATGAACAAGCCGCAGTGGTCCTGATCGGCGCTAGCCCTGTGGAAATGTCGGCGCGCCGACCCAAATTGGGCATAACACTCATTTTGGGACACTTAGGTCGGAAAGGCATGAACGAGACGCGAATCGGGAGGGACCGTGAAGAGTGGAGGTTCCCGAGTTTAACCGAGCGGTATGCCCCTCACCCGGGCATTTCCCCTAAGGGCGGTAAACAAAGGAGATAGTGGGAGAGTTTGCGAGATCGTCGCCTGTGAATGGAATTCGTGATCTGCAGATATGGATCCCCCCTCTGTTTCTGCAGAACAGCCCGTAAACCATAGCACGGAAAGAACCTAGGTAATGTGCGTAGAGCACCGGAAAAATGGCGAGGGCTTCGTGCCGCTTCCCGGTCTAGTAGAATCAAAGGGGAGGGAAACAGTGTAGCGCCGAACAAGAGGAGCCGAAGTGCTGCGGACTGGGACCAAGTTGCGGCATGGGGGCAGCGGCACCTATTCCACCTTCGCAATCTATAGTACTGATAGATTATGTATAAATCTAAATAGCTTGGTGCGTTCCGGTTATTTGTCCCGTTCGAAGCAGGACTTTTGGTCGGCAACGGGCGCGCGATTCGAAATGCCTAAGCCATACCTTCGAGTCGGCGGCTCGAGGTGTTCTCACTTTCCTCGGCGACGGCTCTTATCATTTATCGTTCGGTGAGCGAATCTTCGCGCGCATAAATTCGGCGAGAGAAAAATCGGGTTTATTCAAAGAGCGGACCGCGTCGAGAACGTCAAGGGCCCACCCGCGTTTTTTCGGCTTTGAGGGATGCCAATGGCTGGAGTTTCGAAAGGCGCGGCGCCCTTCGGTGGCCAAGGCCGAGCCAAGCTGGCATGAAAGCCAGCGCCACAGAGCAGGAGCAACTGAATGGAATGTAGGGAGAATACTTTAGAGGAGAACGGAAGGTGTTGGTACCGAAAGAATGACAGAGGGCGTGGAAAATGTGCGCAGGCGAAATGAAATGGATGCGGTAGCAACGGTGCATGGGAATTTGTAAGTGGTTGATTCGGTGAAGAGTAGAGCGATGTGGACAAATGTTTGTGGCGAATGGAAGCAATAGTGCAACGGAAGACACACCGGCCAACTTCAAGAGGAGACTTCCATGATCCGCAAACTTTTATTTACCGCGTCGCTCGGCAGCCTTCTGGTGGTCGGCGCACCGGTCATTACCTATGGGCAACAAGATCAAGGTCAGCAGGGGCAGCAGGCCACGAAATCGGTCACTGGAAAAGTAACGACGATCGGAAACCAGGGACATTCGTTCGAGGTCGAAGTCGACTCCGGCGGCAGCAAGCAGACCATGCAATTTGTGGTGGACAAGAACACGCAAGTGGTCGGACAAGTAAAAGCTGGAACGATGGTCGCGGTGGATTACCAGCCGACGGACGCCGGACAGAATCTGTGCGTGAAGGTGAGCGCGCAGGGGTAAGCCAGTCTAGAGGAAGTAAAGGAATAACCAAATGACGAGCGGCGGCCGAGCGCGATGGGAGAGGCCCGGCCGCCTTCGTTTTGCGGGCAAGACAAGTTAGTTCGGGGCGGAGAGACTCTCCGGTATAACACTTCTCAGGTATAGCACTAAGGACGTAACCGCAGTCGGCAATAGAGCGTCAACTAGATGGACGCATATTGGGAGGACTGCATTGGCCAGACGACGAGCTGCCGTTGTGCTATCGATTGGGGCTACCGCATTCGCTTTGTTTCTCGGAGCGGGCGTTCAGAGAAAACTGACCGCATCGGTGGTCGATCCGGCGGAGCCAATCGCGGCGAGGGTGCTGACGTTTCACAATGATGTGGGGCGTACAGGGCAGAACCTGGAAGAAAAGATCCTGACACTAAAAAATGTGAAGCCCGAAAGATTCGGGAAAGTCGGATTCCTACACACGGCTGGGCTAGTCGATGCCGAGCCGCTCTATGTCCCAAACCTGACAATCGGTGGGCGCACGCACAATGTGGTGTTTGTGGCCACCGAGCACGACTTGGTTTATGCATTCGACGCGGATAACCTGGCGCTGCTTTGGCGCGTGAGTGTGCTTGGCACCAATGAGACGCCGAGCGACGATCGCGGCTGCGCGCAAGTGAGCCCGGAAATTGGCGTAACCGCTACACCGGTGATCAGCATTAACGGCGACAGCGGGCTGCTGTATCTAGTGGCGATGTCGAAGGACGGCAACGGCAACTACTACCAGCGGCTGCACGCGTTGGACATTACATCAGGCGCGGAAGCTTCGGGAAGTCCAACGACAATCACGGGGGCATTTCCGAATCGCACAGGCCAGACCCTGTTTGATGCGAAACAGTATAAAGAGCGCGCGGCGCTGCTGCTGCAGGATGGGATTGTCTATACGAGTTGGGCCTCGCATTGCGACATGGGCAATTATACCGGCTGGGTGATCGGCTACAACGCGGCCACATTGCAACAGGCGAACGTGTTGAACCTGACGCCGAACGGCAGCGACGGGGCGATCTGGATGTCCGGCGCGGGGCCGGCGGCCGATGCCGAGGGAAATATCTATTTGCTGGACGCGAATGGGACGTTCGACAAGACGTTGAACGCCGGCGGGTTTCCGATTCACGGCGACTTCGGGAACGCGTTTTTGAAGTTGTCCGCGCGGGGCCCGAAGCTTTCGGTTGCGGACTACTTCAACGTGCACAACACGACCGCGGAGTCCGGCGTTGACGAAGATTTGGGATCGGGCGGGGCGCTGGTGCTGCCGGACCGCACGGATGTATCCGGCAAGATGTGGCAACTGGCGGTTGGGGCCGGAAAAGACAAGCGCATTTACGTTGTGAATCGCAACTCGATGGGGAAGTTCAACGAACAGGGTGATACGGCGATCTATCAGAAAATTGACAATGCGCTGGCGGGAGCGGAGTTTGCCATGCCCGCGTATTTCAACAACACGGTTTACTTTGGAGCGGTCGGAGACTCGTTGAAGGCGTTTCCGATCGCGAACGCGAAACTTGCGGGCAGACCGGTTTCGACGAGCGCCGCGACGTTCGCGTACCCGGGAACCACGCCGAGCATTTCCGCGCACGGTACATCGAATGGAATTGTGTGGGCGGTGGAAGCGCACGGGTCGGACGCGGGAGTGCTGCATGCTTACGACGCGAGCAATCTGGCGAACGAGTTGTACAGCAGCGACGCAGTAGCCGGCGGACGCGATGCGTTTGCGGACAATAAATTCATCACGCCGATGATTGCAAATGGAAGAGTGTATGTCGGAACGTCGAGCGGAGTGATGGTGTTTGGATTGTTGCCGGATAGCGGACGGCAGGTTGCGTTGGTGCAGAAAAGTAATCCGTAATCCGTCTTCAGTAATCCGTTGAAGAGGACGGACGTTTGTGGCTGAGGAAGTAATGGGGCTATTGCGGCCTTCGAGCGTAAGACCCCACCCTTTCGGCACAAGGCGCAGAAAGGATGGGGCTCCCTCGAGCACTTGGGTGAGAGGCGCGGCGGAAATCGAAAAGCGAGGTGCCTGCCTCCCTTCGAGCCTCAGGGCAAGCGGGCGGCGGCCGCTACACAAAGCAGCAGCCGACAGGATGCCGGCGCCACCAGAAAATCAGACGGCGGTGACGAAGCCGGCTTCGGAGTTGGCGAATCCGTAGGCCATGCGCGGAGTGTTGAAGGCGTATCCGGGGTCGCCGTTTTTGTCGAGGAGAATGACGCCGCCGGTGCCTTTGCTCCGGCGGGCGAGCAGCTGGACACCGGCTTGCGCGGCACGTGTGGGATTGGAGCCGGCCGGACGAAGGAAATCGCAGACAGTTTTGGCGAGGACGACTCTCATGATGGCTTCGCCGAAGCCTGTGGAAGATACCGCGCCGGTTTCGGAATCGGCGTAGCAGCCGCAGCCGATCAGTGGAGAATCGCCGACGCGACCCGGAAGTTTGCAGCAGGTGCCGCCGGTGGATGTGGCAGCGAAGAGGCGGCCGTGGTCGTCGAGGGCGACAGCCCCGACGGTGCCTTGCTCATGGCCGCGGTGATGTTCGGCGGCGTGAGAATCCTTGCGGCAGCGTGCCCAGGCTTCGCGTTCGGCGGGAGAGATGAGTTCTTCGGGATCGCAGAGCGGTATGCCGTGATCGTAAGCGAACTGTTCGGCGCCTTGGGAGATGAGCATCATATGCGGACATTTTTCAAGGACGGCGCGCGCAGCCTGGATGGGATTTTTGACGCGGCGAAGACCGGCGACGGAACCGGCGCGAAGTGTGGTGGCGTCCATGACGATGGCGTCGCATTCGACGTAGCCATCGAGATTGAGATGGGAGCCATAGCCGGCGTCGAAGACCGGATCGTCTTCGAGGACGGTAATCGCGGCTTCGATGGCGTCGAGTGCGTGGCCGCCGTTGCTGAGGACGGAATAGCCGGACTGGAGCGCGCGAAGGCAGCCGGATTTGCAGGCTTCAACGGCGGCGTCAGGGATGTCCCAGGCGCCGCCGTGTACGATGAGAGAAGGCCGCATGCGGGAAAAGGATAGCAGGAGGTTCGTTGGGATGGTGGGAATTGGTGATAGGGGATTTGGAATCGGTAATCAATGATCGGACAGAAAAGGAAAAAAGGACCAAGGCACGGGTCTAAAGGCCCGCCACTACACGAAGAAGTCGAGGATGAAAAGGAACACGCCGAGGAATAGGAGGAAGGCGTCCCAGGAGAAGCGGCGGCGGGGGAGTTGGACGACGGAGTGAAGAAAGCTGGCGGGGATGACGCGAAGGCGCGATTCACCGCGGCGTTCGTAGAACGGACCCGCAGGTACATAGCGGGAGAAGTTTCGGCGGAGGGTGGTGATTTCGTTGTCCATCCAGAACGTGAACTCCGCGCGATGGCGCCAGAGCGAGGAAGCGCCGAGCACAAAAACGGCGTAGCCGAGACACGTCAAAAAACCAAGCGTTGAACCAGAACCCCAATACATAAGACCTCACCGCAGCCGGACGAAAAGAATCAAGTTTCCTCGTGAATGGTGACGAGGTGAACGACTTCAAATTCCTTTTTGCCGGCGGGGGTGGCAACCTGCACTTCATCACCAACCTGACGATTCAGAAGCGCGCGACCGATCGGGGAAGTGGTCGAGATGAGGCCCTTCTCGGCGTCGGCTTCCTCGCTGCTGACGAGTTTGTATTCGACCTTAATATTGCGCTGCAGGTCAAGTACAAGAATGCGGGAGCCGTAGCCAGAGCGGTCTTTCGGGATGTTGGTGAGATTGAGCATGCCGAGGTCGCCCATCCGCTTTTTGAGCTGGCCGATTTTGGCGTTGACGTAGCCCTGGCGTTCCTTGGCGTATTTGTACTCGGCGTTTTCGGAGAGGTCGCCGTGAGCGCGAGCGACGGCGATTTCCTTAGGAAGCTCGACGTTGAGCTCATGTTCGAGGGAGTCGATTTCGTGCTGGAGCTTCTGTTTGATTTTTGCGAGAGGGTCAGTCATTCGTTGGCCACTTGTTCAGAGAAAAATGATGCGGAGTTCGGCCGCGCCGAACTCCGCCAGGAGGACATTATAAGGTGGAGAGAAATGGGCGGACAAGGGGAAGGAGAGGCGGGGTAGGCGTTATTTTGTAAGTTTCTATTTTTCATATGGTTAGATCGTCGCGCTCGCTAGCGAACCTCGAGATGGACGGTCTGCGAAGCGGTTTTGCCGGCGGAATCGGCGATGGTAAGCGTGTAGTCGGTTGTTTTCTTCGGCGACACATCGAAGCAACGCGTATGTGAGGGCCAGACCTCCGCGATCGGAGGATCGAGCGTGACGGTTTTGGCGTTGTCGACGTCGTAGCAGAGCTGGGCGGTTTCGCTGTGATGGATAGTATTCGGAGAGATGTAGAGGCTGCGGATGGCGAGGTCGGACCCACCGAGCTGGTCGATCACGGTGCGATCTTCGGCACGCTGCTGTTCGGCGGCTTTTTCGGCGCTGCGGCGTTCGAAGGCGCGATTGGACTCGCGCCGGGAAATGAGGACAAAGGCAACGTAGGCGAGAACGGCAAGGAAAACGATCCCGGAATAGAGGTAGGGATTCTTGAAAGCCGATTTCTGCGAAGGAGTTTGCGTGTCCATTATGTCGCCTCCTCAGTTGGTCCACTCTCAGGATACGAGAAGCGAGAACCGGGATTCAATCGGTGGAAATGACTACGGGCGGCGTGGACTGACGTAACGATGCGTTCACATGGATTTTTGTGGCGCTTGACCGGTCTGGGGCGGGGCCAGAAACTTGTGTAGATGCTTGCGTCAATTGAGGAAGTGAAGGAAGCGACGACGACGCCGGTGCGTCGGGAGGCCAGCCCGCGACGCTCCGCGGTGCTCATTTTTTTGGTGTTTAGTTTTTTTTACCTGATGACGTCCAGCGGGCGCGTTCGCACCATGGACGAGTACATGAGTTTTTTTGAAACGGAAAGTATTGTTGTACGGCATTCCACCGCTGTACCGCAGGCCGTGCAACTGAACTACTACTATGGGAAGTACGACCTTCGAGGGAAACCGCGGCCGCCCTATCCGCCGGGACAGCCGTTGGTCGCGGCGCCCTGGTACACGTTTGGCCGGTACGTTTTTGAGCGGCTTCCCGGCGTGCCCGCTATCGCGAACCCGCTGGTGCTTGGAGCCGCGGCGTGTTTCAGCAACGCGTGTATCTCGGCGGCAATTGTGGCGTTTTTGTTTTTGATTTGCAACGCGCTGGGATTGAATCAGCGCCGTTCCTTCTACGTGGCGGGAATGGTTGGAATTGCGACACCGGTTTTTGCCTATTCGTCGTGGTTTTACTCCGAACCGCTCACGACTGCATTGATGATGGCTGCTGCGTATTTCGTGTTCGCGTGGCATATCGGGAAGCTAGTTCCGATCCGCGCCGCGGCGATTGGGGGAGTGCTACTGGGCTTTGCGGTGTTCGTTCGCCCGATTCATGTGTTGGCGCCGGCGGTGTTTTTTGTGGCGTTGCTGTTGCGGGATCGCGCAAAGGCGATGTGGTCCGCGTTGACGCTGGGCGTTGGCTCGGCGGCGGGGCTCGGCCTGCTGCTGGTTTATAACTTTCAACTGTTCGGCAACGCACTGGATTTTGGATACCCGGCGGTTGCCGAAGGTGGCAGGCGGATGATTGGATTCACTACGCCTCTTCTGATGGGACTCTACGGATTTCTGTTTTCCCCCGGAAAGTCCATTTTTCTGTTTGCTCCGCCGTTGCTTCTGGCGATCTTCGGACTGCCGCGATTGTGGAAGAAAGATCGAGGACTTGCGACGGTAGCGGTCGGCTTGCTAGTTGCGTATTTGGCTTTTTACGTGAAGTACACGCAGTGGGAAGGCGGTTACTGCGTCGGGCCGCGGTACCTGATGCCGACGCTGGCGCTATTCTGCATTGCCCTGGTGCCCGTGTTTGCGGAACTAAACAATCGCACGCGTGTGGTCGCGATTGTGCTTACGATTCTGGGCGCTGCGGTGCAGATCATTTCGATTGCGACGAGCTTCATGGAATCTCAGGTACCGGCCGGTGTGTATTACGACCGAAATTGGAACTACCAAATCAATTATTCGATTGGGAGCCAGGTGCAGGTGCTGATGCATCACCTGATGAATCGAGCGCCGGCGGGATTGGGACTCGGATTCGATCGTTGGTTTGTTTTTCTGGCAAAGGTGGGAGTCTCACAATCGACGCTGCTGGCGATCTTTTGCGTGATGTTAGCGGGAGAGATCGCGTCAGCGGTGGCTTTGCATAGGACCTTGAAGCAAGCCGCGTGAACGGAAAAGAAGCACCTTCCATAGGCATCCGGAGTTGCAGTCGGACGTTCAGATCCTTCGGGTCCCAAAAAGCGGCGACCCTCAGGATGACACATTGCGGAATATGTAGTGCCGCGCGAAACCCGAAGAAGATCGGGGTTAGGACTGCAGGCCCGAAAGCAGAACGTCGGAGAGACGATCCCCGACGATGGCGTCTTCGCCGGTCTGCAGCATCCACACTCCGACGATGATGGTATTGGGGCCGCCCGGAAGGCCGGCGCTGGCGGGCCCGCCGCCAGTGCCGGGATTGAGTTCGATGCGCGGCTTTCCGGCGCGCATCTTGTGCAGCACCTCGGTTCCGGAGAGCTTGATGCGATTCTGATCGTAGGTAATGAGCAGGTGCGGGACGTGGTTGGCGATTTCAGGGATAAAAACTTGCGTTTTGACGGTGGGAATTGTCTTCACTTTTGCGGCGATAAGTTCGGCGCGTCTCTGGAATTCGGCTTCGAGAGAGGCGTCATCCTGAGTGAGGAACCAGTCGACAGCAGCGACCAGGCCGACGATTTCTTCCTTGGCGACTTTCAAGCCGCGGCCGACGCTGTTGGAATAAGGAGAATTGTTCAGTCTGGCGGCGTCGATGAGGTCCTGGCGTCCAAGGAGCAGGCCAGTGCATTGCGGACCGCGAAGGCCTTTGCCGCCAGAGAAGGTGACGAGGTCGAAGCCCATCTGGGTGTACTTCCAGAGATTGGAGATGGGGGGAACGTCGGCGGCGGCATCGTTGAAGCAGGGGATGTTGTGTTGATGAGCGACGCGAATCCAGTCTTCGCGGGAGATCTTGCCGCGATCCTCGGCATTGAAGAAATGGGTCATGACGGTTTTGTCAGTGAAGGCTTTTTCGTATTCGTCCATGGTCTCGACCTCGACGTAGCGAATGCCGCAATTGCGTAGAGCGTGGTCGTATTCGTAGCGGTGGGTTTTCTGGACGATCACTTCGTTTTTCAAGCCGGACATATCGATGGGAATGTTGACGATGGCCTGTTTGTTGCCGAGGGTAACGCACGCGGCGGTGCCGACCGTCAGCGCGGCCGCAGCACCGGAGGTGACGAGCGCGGCTTCACATTTCAGGCGCTTGGCCAGGTAGGCGCCGGCGGCATCGTGGAGTTCGAGGAGGTGGACGGGTTGGGTGGCGGCGATAGCGACGGCGGCTTGAACTTCATCGGGCATGATGGACGCGGTGAGGATGGTGTAGGTGCCAGCGGCATTGATAAAGGGAGTGACGCCGAGTTTTTGGTAGTAGTCGACGCCTTTCGGGGGCGCGGAAAGCGAATATTCAGCCGAGCAAAGGACCGGAGCGGCGCAGGCTCCCACGGCACCGGCTACGGCGGCGCGGGCGCTGCTGCGGAAGAGTTTGCGGCGAGTGATTTTTTCGGCCATGGAGCCTCCTCAGTGTCAAACACAGACCAAGAGCAGAGCGTTTGTGATATTCGAGCGTAACAGCTCACCCTTCGCAAAAGGCGCGAAGGATGGGGCACCCTCAAGTTCGGGGGTGAATGGCGCAACAAAGAGGGAGGGATTCCTCACTTCGCGGACTCCGTTCGGAATGACGGAAATTTTGAAATGGCCGTCAGAAAGCATGTTAGTGACGCGGGAAATCGTCGGCGGTTGAGGATTTCTCCGAGCCGGGACCGGGAGAGGCAAAATATTGCGGACGGGCTTTTTCCCATTCGACCATGCTCAGACCGGAGGGATCGTAGACGATGCGTCCGGCGCGGACGGTCATGCGCGCGGTGATGGTGGTATCTCCGTCCATGCGGGCCCAACCGCAATCGATAAAACCAAATTTTCCGTGAAGCTCCTGGAGCAGGGCGATGTCGGCATCCTTACCGACGGAGAGAGTGCCGAGTTCGGGATGGTGAATCTCATTGGCGGGATTCACGGTCGAACGCTTGATGAGTTCGTTCAGCGGCACGCCCATGGACGCGAATTTCGAAAGAACGTTGTCGAAACTGAGAATCGTGAAATTTCCCGAGTGCAAATCGGTGGATATGGAATCCGGCAAAAATCCCTGCTTCACGGCCGGCACGGCGTTGCGGAACCAGAAACTTCCAGCGCCGTGGCCGACGTCGAAAATAACCCCGCGCTTGCGCGCTTCGAGCAGTATGGGATTCAGCTTGCCGTCGGGAAGAATGATGGGAAATTGCTGGGCAAACACGTGCGTGTGAATATCGCCGGGACGCGCTTTCTGCAGGATGAGGTCGGCGTAGGTGCGTTCCGGACGAGGCCAGAAATCGTACATGACGGGACGATTGGTGGCTTCAGCGCAGCCAATGGCGCGATCGACGGCAGCCCATGGAGTGTGCTCACCGTCGTAAGGTTGATTGGTCCAGTAGTGAGCGGTTTTCACGCCGACGATGAGGTCAGGATATTTCTTGATGGTTTCCGCGCAACGCTTGACGTCCATCTCATCGACGCTCTGCTCGAGCCCGCCGCTCATTCCGTTGGCAACGATATTGAGGAAGGCCAGGACGCGTACTATGGCGTGATCCATCACTCTCTCTTTTTCCTGAAGAAAGGTTTCGGCCCCGGCAGTGCCTGCGTCGACGACAGTGGTGACGCCGGACTGAAGAACCAGGTCCGCAGGGATGGCGTAGGGTTCGATGTGGGAGCGCGCTTCGGGATCAAACCAGTTGAGAGGCGCTCCGCCATTCGTGATGTGGACGTGAATGTCGATGAGGCCGGGAGTGACATAGAGGCCGGTGGCGTCGACGACTTTTCCGGCGGACGCAGCGGGAATGTCTTTATCGACGGCGGCGATTTTGCCGGCGGAAACGGCGACGTCCATGACGCCGTCAATGTGATTTGCGGGGTCGATGACGTGGCCGCCCTTGAGGAGAAGATCGTAGTGAGGAGTTTGCGCGTGAGCGACGGGGAGGAGCAAGACAGAGGCAGTGAGGAGTAGAGCCGTTCTTGTTACGAGTTTCATGCCGGGTCCTTTCTAGTTCTGGCTACAGGTTCATACCACAAAGAGTATCTAGAAAAAGAGTATCCAAAAAAAAACGCCCGCTTCGGAAAGCGGCCGCTACAAAAAGTAAAAAGCCGAGCAGCACCCGAAATCCCGAACGCTTGAATACTCGCTATTAAAACGAATCAAAGAGAGTCTACTCAGTCTGTACGGGATTGTCACCCTCTCGTAGAGAAGTAAAAAACAGAGTAAGCTGGAGACTCTCAAAAACGAGTGCTCCTGCGATTTGCGGAAAGAAAAGAGGTTGCGCCGGACATGGGAATGGATCGAAGAACCTTTGTGAAGAGGACATGCGCGGGAAGCGCGGGCCTGTTCCTCGGAGGAGTGCCGGTACTCGGGGACGATCCAGTGAAGCTGCCGCAAGCGCCGCGGATCGATGTGCATGAAGCGCCCCCGCGTGTGAAGTCGCCCTTGGGGATGCCGGGATTGTATCCGGGGCGGGTGGTAGAAGTTGCCGACTCGCGGGCAATCGTGGCCAACCGGGTGTCGCCGCCGATCGTGCATGAGATGTTGGAACGCGGGCTGAAGGAGTTGACAGGCGAGAACTCTGCAAGGGCGGCTTTTGCAAAATTCGTCGAGCCGAACGATGTAGTGGGAATCAAGATTAATCCGTCGGGGGCGCCGGCGTGTTGCTCTTCGCCGGAACTGGTGCGGGAAATCATCGACGGCCTGCTTTCCGCCGGAATACCGGTGCGAAACATCATCGTGTACGACCGGTTTGGATATGAAATCGAACTGGGGAGCTATCAAACATTGCTGCAACCCGGAGTGGAGGTTGTCGGAGTTCAGGATGGCCTGCTGGACTCCGCGGGCTATGACGCGAATATCTATTGCGAAGCGGATTTTTTTGGGGAGTGGGAGACGAGGTCGTACATGGCGAGCATTGTGGCGACGCGGCTGGACAAAATCATCAACATGCCAACGATGAAGGACCACTCGGCAGCGGGAGTGACCGGATGCCTGAAGAATGTGGCGTACGGGACGTTTAATAATGTCGCCAGGTCGCACCAGACGCCCTTCTCTTTCACCAATCCCCTGATTGGCGTGATGTGCACGGCAGAGCCGCTGCGTTCGAAAGTCGTGCTGAATATCATGGACGGGATGCGCATGGTGTGGCACGGGGGGCCGTTGACGCAGAATCAGGATTTTATTTTTCCGGCAGGAGTGCTCATGATGAGCACCGATCCGGTGGCGATGGATACGGTGGAGCTGGAGGCGATCGATAAAAAGCGCAAGGAAGAAGGCGCGCCGTCGGTATGGGAGCGAGATCCGAAGAGCCTCACGAAGGACGGGCGCGAGTTTTATACGGACGCGAGCAAGAATTTATTTTACCGGCAGCCGGGGCATATTGCGGCGGCGGGAAAGTTAGGGTTGGGCGTTTCCGATTTGAAGCAGATGGATCACAGGAAATTGCAGATTGGTTAGGAGTGGGTCGGTCGAGGAGAGGGATTCCTCGCTCCGCGGACTCCACTCGGAATGACGGACTGTCCGCGAACGGAAAATCGGCCGCTACACAATCTAGATGAGGGCAAAGTGGCTGGGGAAAACGATTGGGTGACGCTGCTGAAGGATAATGCGCGGACCGGAGGACACGGCGCGCCGGCGTTGGCGTCTCCAGGAAAGGCGGTTTGGCAGACACGGTTCGCGAGTTCTATTCGCACGGCGCCAGTGTTGCGCGGAGAAATGGTGTATGTCACGGCAACGAACGGAGCGCTCCATGCGCTCCAGAAGGATACCGGACGGGAGCAATGGAAATTCAAGGCGGGCGGGCAGATTCACTCGACGGCGTCGATCAGCGGGAACACGGTGTTGTTTGGATGCGACGACGGCAAACTGTACGCAGTAAATGGAGACATCGGAACGAAAGCCTGGGAAGCGGCGACACAGGGAGAGATATGGGCGTCGCCGGTGGCTCGGCAGGGCGTGGTGTTCATCGGAAGCGGGGATGGATGCGTGTACGCGTTGGATGCGCAGACCGGAATACGCCGCTGGAAGGTGAAACTCGGAGGGCGAGTATATTCGACGGCGTATGCAGCGGAGAAAAAGATTTATGTGGGATGCGGCGACGGGAATGTGCATTGTATGGACACGGAGACGGGGAAGATTTTGTGGAGTTTTCGGACGGGGAATGGAATCGATTCGTCTCCGGCGCTGCTGGGAGACACGCTGGTGATTGGATCGCTGGATTTTTTTGTGTATGCACTCGATGCGAACAACGGCGCGGTGCGATGGAAGTATGAAACAGGGCTGGGAGTTTCGTCACCACCGTCGGTGAATGGGGAGGTTGCGGTTATCGGAAGCAAAGACGGAAGTTTATATGCGCTGGAAGTGGGGACAGGAAAGCTGCGCTGGAAAGTGCGTGCGGGAGAAGTGCTTACAGGGCCGGCGGTGGTGGGCGAATCGCAGACGTATATCCAGTCGTGGGGATTGCAGGCGCTCGAAACGGCGACAGGAAAAGTGGTGTGGCGTGCGGGACTGGGATTTGGGGTCCAGAATGCACCGGTCATTGCAGGAAACAGGATTTACCTGACGAGCCACGGCGGTGAAGTGTATGCGCTGGAATAGAGCGCTCGCGGCAGCGCTGCTGGCATTGATTCCACCGGCGCTTGCCATCGCGCAGGACGCGAAAACGCCGCTGGTTCACAAAACAAAGTACAGCATGGGCACGGTGTATGAGATCGCCGTGTATGACCAGCAGCCGGAGCGGGCGTCCGCGGCGATCGATAAGGCGTTTGCGGAAATTGTGCGGCTGGACGCAATGCTGAGCAACTACAAGTCGGACAGCGAGCTGAGCCGGCTAAACCGTGACGGACGCTTTCACGCGGTGAAAGTGCCGCCGGATTTGTATCGCGTGATCGAGGAGTCGGTGAAGTATTCGAAGCTGTCCGGAGGAAAGTTTGATATCACCGTGGCGCCACTGGTGGATATGTGGAAAGCGGCGCTGCGGGGGGCGCGTGTGGCGTCCGAAGAGGAGCAGGAGAAGCTGCTGGAGTGCGTTGGCTACAAGAAGATCGCGTTGATTCCACCGGATGAGGTGGAATTTCACTCCCCGTGCATGCGAATTGACGTGGGATCAATCGGGAAGGGATACGCGGTGGATCGCGCGGTGGAGATGTTGCGGGCGAACGGAATCAAGAATGCGCTGGTGGATGCGGGGCAAAGCAGTATATACGGGATGGGTGCGCCGCCGGGAAAAAGCGCGTGGGAAATTCATCTGTGCGATCCTTCGAAACGCGTCGATCCAACGGTGCTGCTGAGCGAGAATAGCGTGTCGACGTCGGAGCAGACGCCGGAGAGTTTGCTTGGAAACGAAACGGCTGGGCACATCATTGATCCGGATAACGGGAAGCCACTCAAGACGAAGTATGCGCTGAGCATCGCCGCGAAGACCGGGACGGCGTCCGATGCGCTCTCGACGGCGTTGCTGCTGGTCGGGCCGGAAAAAGGAAAAGCGATGGTGAAGGGGATGGCGGACGCGGCGGCGATTTGGGTTGCGGCGGACGGGGAAACGGAAACGGTGACGACGGGGCCGGAGATTCTGCTGGCGGGCAAGCGGCAGAAGGAACAGGCCAACGCGCCGGTTGCAGGGCAACGAGGTCCAAGGGAAAAGCGATGAGGATGTGTGGAAAGTGGGGTCTGTTGTGGCTCAGTGTGTCGTTGGTCGTGCCGTCGGGGATGGCGAAGGTGTACGTGCGATGGACGCAGAACACCTTGGCACCTGCAAGAATTTTGGGTGTGAATGACCTGGTGATTCCGTGGAGCGACACGGCGCTGGGCGTGGTGGATGCGGCGAGGAAAGAAGGATACCACGTGTATCTGGAAGCCGGACTGCAGCAGGCCGCGGCGGCAGCGGAAGATGGCGTGAAGGAGGGAGTTGCGGGAATTTTCCTGCGCGGCAGCGCCGCGGAGGGAAACCAAATTGAGGAAAGTGCGCGGAAGCTGCGGGCGAAGTTTCCAAGGTTGAAGGTTCTGGTGGTCGATCCCGGTGGAAAGCAGCCGGAAATGCGGGGCTGGCTGGTGTTCAAGCAGAATGGAATTTTGCAGGTGTCGAGGGCCAGCGAGCAGCCGTGGCTCGATCAAAACCTGGCGCTGGTTCGGTACGAAAGGGCGTTTAAGCCTGGGCAGACTCCTTTGTACACGTTCATGTGGGATACGAAGGATCCGCTGGTGCAGGCAAACGGACCCGGCCCGGCAGATTATGCGCTGGCGGTTGCGGAGGCGGGAGCGTTTCACGCCGATCTGCTGCTGGAAGTGCACGAACGCCAGCAGAGGGGATTAGCAGAGAAAGAGAAGGAGACGCTGGCAGATTGGGAGCAGGTCAAGCGAACGCTGGATTTCTACGACGGGAGAAAAGACGCGGATAAAGAGGCGGCGGTTGGAGTGCTGACGGACGACTACGATACGTCGTACGAAGAGATTAATTTGTTGGCGCGGCACAATATTCCGTTTCGTGTGCTGAATTCGGCGGAAGTAAAGGCAAAGGATCTGGCGGGATTTGAGGTGGTGATCGCGTTTGCCGCGCTCGGCGCGGATTTGACGCAGGCCTTTCGGGGATTCGCGGAGCAGGGCGGAGTGGTGGTGCTCGTGAATCAGCCGGGAAAGTATCCATGGGATGCGGCTGCGGCCTCGAAGAAAAGCGATACTTCCGTGACGTACACAGTGGGCAAAGGGCACGTGATTGAACTCGGCGAGCCGGTCAGCGATCCGGAGACGTTTGCGCAGGACATTCGGCGGCTGACGGTCAAAGAGCACGTGCCGGTGAGTTTATGGAATTCCCTGACAACGTTGGTGGTGGAATATCCGGGAGCGAAAGCGGGCGAGACCATCGTGGAGCTGGTGAATTACTCAGAAGAGCCGACGCAGGTGCAAGTCGAGGTGAAAGGAAATTTTGCGTCCGCGCGGTTTGAAAGCCCAGAGCGGAGCTGCTGCGAAGCATTGAGGTTGGAGCGTGTGGACGGCTTTACGCAATTTGTGGTGATAAATCTGGTGAATGGCGGGCGCGTGCGACTAGAAACGGGCAGCGGGAAGTAGCGTCGAGAACCAGCCGCAAGAGTTAAACCCGGCCGACTTCTTTTCCTTTTTCATTTGTGGTGATATTGTTTGGGCGTTCAATCTGCCCCGCCAGGACAAGTCTTGCTAACTGCCCGCGAAGAATGCCGAACACTATGAACCTTCTGAAGCAAACGCTTGTCGTGTTTGTGAGCGTGTTGCTTTTGTACACGATGACACCACTGGAAACGGATGGCGCTTCCGCGCCAAATCCAGGGCGCGCCGGGCAAGAAGTGTACGCGCCGGTGCCGCCGAAGGACATGGACGCGCTGGTGGCGCCCGTGGCGCTGTATCCGGATGCCCTGGTGGCGCAGATTCTGGGAGCAGCAACATATCCCGACCAAGTGGAGGCAGCGGACGGGTTCGTTAAGGACAATCCCGACCTGACGGGAGAAGCGCTGGTGCAGGCGTCGCAGGATCAGGAGTGGGATCCATCGGTGGTAGCGCTGCTGCAATTCCCGAGCGTGCTGGAAAAGCTGGCACAGAATCTTGGATGGACTTCGGCGCTTGGAGACGTATCCGCGAACCAACAAGAAGACGTGATGGCGGCCATCCAGCGGATGCGCGCGAAGGCCTACGAGGCGGGAAACCTGAAATCCGGCGAGCAGATTAAAGTCGTAAAGGAGAGCCCCAACGTTATCGTGATTCAGCCGGCGAACCCGCAGGTAGTGTACGTGCCGGCGTACAACCCGACGGTTGTGTATGGCGCTACGGTAGTGACGCCGGGCTACACCGCGGGGACGATCGCGGCGACGTCCATTATTTCATTTGGTGCGGGCATCGCGGTGGGCGCAATGATCAATAGCTCCAGCTGCGGCTGGGGCTACTACGGCTGGCGAATGAACTGGACCGGCGGAATGGTTTATTGCGGGGGGGCGCGGTATTACGGGAATCCGTACTGGTGGGGCGGCTACTATCCGGGATTTCGGCCGGGGTATCGTCCGCCTTATTACCCGCCACCGCGACCACCGTACCCGCCGCCGACAGGATGGCGACCTCCGCCGCCGGGAACGAGACCACCGTATCGTCCTCCGGGCGGAAGGCCACCGAGCGTGAAGCCGCCGCCGTCGGGTGGAAGACCACCGGTTGGTGGACAACCACCGGGAACGGTGAAGCCGACGCCGCTGCCAAGCCCCGGACGGCCGAATCCGGGTGGGCCGTCGATTCAACCTGTGCCCGGCAGGCCGACGACGTTACCTGTGAAGCCTGCGCCCGGGAAGCCGGGAGGACCATCGATTCAGCCTGTGCCCGGCGGCCCGACAACTCAGCCTGCCAGACCCGGCGTGCAACCAAAACCGACGACGCGTCCAGCGGCGCCGGGACAGCCAAGCACGCAAACGCCGACGCGAGAACTGCGCGGATATCCGGCGAACCAGCAGAATGCGCGGCCTGCGCCGAAGCCGAATGCGTTTTCGGGGAGCGGCGGAGGAAGGCCGGAGAGTTCCCGAGGAAATCGCAGTCTCAGTCCGCCGCCAAAAGCGCAAAGCGCGCCTGTAAAGGCACCCAACGCGCCTGCGAAAGGGTCCGGACCAGGAAACACGAGGCGCTAGCGAGATGCGCCGGCTCTGAATGAAGGAGTAGAGATGAGGGAAGCAGGACAAACGAGAAAGATTGGCTGGCGCGTGGCGATGTGCATGGTTGCGGTCGCTGCGGGGATGTCGTCCGGGTGCAAAAAGACCGAGCACATGGAAGGCACGAGCCCCAAAACATTTCCTTCGGCCGAATCGGCCGGGCAAGCGGTTTACAGCGCGGCGAAAGCGGGGGACACGAACGCGGTGCTGGCGATTTTCGGGCCGGAGGGTAGAGAGTATCTGCTTACCGAAGACCCGACCGAGGATAAGGCCGCGCTCGACGCATTTGCCAATGACTATGATCAGATGCACCGATGGGCGCCGTTAGAAGGCGACGGCTCGGTTTTGGAAATAGGAGTGGAGAATTATCCGTTTCCCTTTCCGCTGGTAAAGACCGTCGATGGACAGTGGATGTTCAGCGCCGACCGGGCCAAGAAGGAAATGCTGGCGAGGCAAATCGGAGACAACGAGTTGACGGTCATCGACGTGTTGAACGAGATGGCGGACGCACAGACGGAGTATTTCAGCAAACCGCGTGGCGGCGCCCAGGTGCGGCAGTATGCACAGAGATTCCGGAGCAGCGAGGGCAAGCAGGACGGGCTGTACTGGAAAGTGGTGGAGGGCGAACCGGAGAGTCCGCTGGGGCCGCTGGCGGCGCGAGCAAGCGCGGAGGGATACCAGTCGGGAACGAAAGAAGCACCGGAGCCATTCCACGGATACTTTTACCGGATTTTGAAAGAACAGGGAGCGCGGGCCGAGGGAGGCGCGAAGAGCTACATCGTGAACGGCAACATGACCAAAGGGTTTGCGTTCCTCGCGTATCCTGCCGAATACCGGAAGAGCGGAGTGATGACATTTATGATTGGGCCGGACGCACGGGTCTACCAGAAGGATTTGGGGCCGGAGACGGTGGAAACGGCAAAGGCAATCCGGTCGTTTGATGCGGACGAGACCTGGGCGCTAGTGGAGTAACGGCTCCCGGGAGAGCATCCGGAGTTCCTTTCCCAAATTGAGATACGATATTTACTGTTCACCGATCGTGCAATTTCGATCCGCGACAGGACACCTTTTGGCCTTCCGCAGCGTCTATTGTTAAAGAGAAATCCACCCGAAGTAGGCAGAGGTTGCTTGTTCCTAACATCGATTCGATCGGAGCGGTGAGCACCAGTTGTTTGCTGGGCACGAGTGGAATCTCTCGTTCGGGCAACAAAAGAGGGGTTCCTCACCGTGCATTCCGCCTGCCTACCCTGCTCCGCTGGCAGGTACAGGCAAGTTCGGAATAACGGAGTTGTCACATACCGGTGCTGGCAAAAAACGCGCCGTGACGACGACCATTGTTGAGCAACTGGGCCGGCAGGCAGTGCATCGAGAATAATTGAAATGGAAGCAAACCCGGCAACCGCCTCCAACCGACGCTGGAAGATGTGGTTGGTCTCCGGCATTTTGGTTTTTGTTCTCCTGCTGTTGTTGGTCCCGCGCTTGCGAACGCGCGCCGCATCTTCTTCCTCGCTAACAACCGCTACGACGTTTCGGGTGGTGCGCAAGGATTTCGCACCGTCGCTGCGATTGAACGGGACAACTCAGGCGGCGCGGTCGTTTGTGGCGCTGACGCCGATCCTCGAAGGCGCGCAACTAAACACGCTGGTGATTACCAAACTGATCGCGCCCGGCGCGCACGTAAAGAAAGAGGAGATTCTGGTGGAATTCGATCCGCAGGCGCAGTTGAAGGATTTCCTGGACAAGCAGAATACGTTTGTGACCTTGTCCGGGCAGGTCGCGCAGAAAAAAGCCGACGAGGAAATCGTCAAGGCAAAGGATGACAGCGCGCTCAAGACGGCAGAGGACGATTTGAGCCGGGCGCGGCTGGAAGTGCAAAAAAACGAGATCGTGTCCCGGATCGACGCAGAGAAAAACCAGGAAGCGCTGGAGGAAGCGGACGCGACTTTCAAGCAGCTTCGCGAGACGTATGACCACAAGCGCGCGTCGGCTGCGGCGGGAATCCGCATCCTGGAACTGCAGCGGGACCGCGCGCAGGAGGCGATGCAGTACGCGCAGGCCAATTCATCGCGCATGACTTTGCGATCGCCGATGGAGGGGGTAGCGGTGTTCAACGCCGTGTGGCTGAGCGGACGGATGCGCACCGCGCAACAGGGAGATGCGGTGCGGCCTGGAGTCCCGATACTTCAGGTGGTCGACCCTTCAAAGATGGAAGTGCGGGCGGATGTGAATCAGGTGGATCTGGCAAGGCTCTCGATCGGACAGCAGGCGCAAATTCGCCTGGATGCCTATCCTGGTTTGGTGCTGCCTGGAGTGCTGCAGCAGCTTTCGCCGCTCGGCCATATGGGACAGTTTGCGGATACGGTTCGCACGTTTTCCGCGCGATTTCAGGTTGCGGGCGAAGACCCGCGCTTGTTGCCGGATCTTTCAGCATCCATCGATTTTCCTCTGGGAAGGCAGGAGAAGACCCTGGTAATTCCGAGGGATGCCGTTGTGGCGGAACAGGAGAAGACATTCGTTTACCGGCAGGTGGGATCGGGTTTTGAAAAGCATGCGGTTCACGTCAGTTTGTGGGGAGACGGAGAAGTGGCCGTGGATTCGGGCTTGACGGAAGGCGAAGTTGTGCGGCGGCAGGCTTCGGGGGAGATTTTGCAGGTGTCTAAATGACGGCGGTATTGCGCGCGCTGTCGAAACGGTGGAAAGCAACACTGTTGGCGGCGAGCATCTTGCTGCTTGGGACGGGATTTTTCATTGTGCGGAAGGTGCGGTCTGCACCCAGCCTGCCCACGGCACCCGCGACGCGGAAGGAATTCGTGGACTACGTGGAGGTACACGGAGAAATCAAGGCGTTGCACTCCGTGACTATCGTGGCGCCGGCGGGCGTCGGAGACATGTTGATCCTGAAGATTGTGCCGACGGGCACGAAAGTGAAAAAGGGAGACACGCTGGTTGAGTTCGACACCTCTGGATTGCAGCAGAAGCTGGCACAGGACAAATCGGCGCTGAAATCGGCGGAGGCGGCAATCGAGCAGTCGGCGGCATCAGCGAAGCTGAAGGAGGAGCAGGACCTGACGGACGTCATGTCGTCGCGATTCGATTTGCAGAGCGCAAAGATGGACGCAAGCAAAGAGGAGATTCTTTCAGAGATTGATGGGAAGAAAGCGCTGTTGAAGGTCTCCGACTCCGAACAAAAGGTGAAGGAAAACGAAACGAAACTTGGGGCCGACAGGAATTCGGACAAGTCCGATCTTGCGAGCAAGGTCAAACTGCGGGATCGCGCGGCGTTTCAGGTGCAGCAGGATGAGACCGGAGTTGCGACGCTTACGCTGCATGCGCCGCTCGATGGCTCTTTTACAGTGTTGACGCACTGGGATATGAACGGGACGGTTCCGTTCAAACCCGGGGATCGTGTATGGGCGGGCGCGGGGATTGCGGAGCTTCCCGATAACTCCACGCTGCGAGTCGCGGCTCGCGTAGACGAGGCCGACCGCGGACGCATGAAAATTGGCCAGCAAGTTACGGTCCACATGGACGCGATTCCCGACCGGAACTTGCAGGGGAAGGTGGATGAAATCAGCCCGACGGCATCGATGGATTTCAACGCGGGCTGGCCGTTTCCGCGGAATTTTGCACTGGGAGTTTCGTTGACGGATTCGGACAGCCGGCTGGCATCGGGGATGAGTGCTACGGCGCGAGTGGCGGTGGACCAGGTTTCAAATGCGATAGTGATTCCGGTGGGGGCGATTTTCCGGAAATCGGGACAGAGCGTCGCGTATGTATTGCGCGGATCGCGATTTGTGGCGATTCCGATCGAAGTGGCGAGGCGAAACTCCGAAGAGGCCATGATCGCAAAGGGAATCGAATCGGGCGATCGGGTTGCGCTGCGGGAGCCTCCGGAAACGAATTGAGCGATGATACGCAGAAATCTCAAAGCGGCGATGGTTCTGTGGTTGCTGGTGGCGGGATTAGTCTGTTCCTGCAACCGGCCCACGGCGGTAGCAGAAGCCGAGCTTCCTACGGCGAAGGTGGAAAAAGGCGACCTACAAGTGAAGGTGATAGCGACCGGGGAGTTGAAAACCATGGAGACGAGGGTGCTGGCGGCTCCGCCGGTGGCGGGTGGGACTCTACAGATTGTAGAGCTTGCGCGCACTGGAGCCCAGGTGCACGCCGGAGACGCGGTGTTGCGGTTCGATCCGAGCGAGCAGGAGTACAACCTTGCGCAGAATCGCAGCGATCTGGCACAGGCGGAACAAGAGATCGCGAAGGCGCGCGCGGATGCGGCGGTGCAGGTTTCGCAGGACAAACTGAACCTGCTGAAGGACAAATTTGCGGTGCGACGGGCTGAGCTCGATGTGAGTAAGAACGAATTGGTCAGCGAAATCGACGCGAAGAAAAACTTGCTGACGCTCGATGAAGCCAAACGGGCGCTGGCGCAACTGCAGCTGGACATCAAGTCGCACGCGGCGGCGAATCAGGCGTCCATCACGCTGAGCGAGGAGAAGAAGAACAAGGCGCGGATCGCGATGGAACAGGCGCAGGAGAATATTCAGAAGATGACGGTGCGTTCGCCGATCGGTGGGCTGGTTGTGGTGCACATGAATCGCGACGCGGCAGGCGGAATCTTCTTCGATGGAATGACCCTTCCCGATTATCAGGTAGGGGATCAAGCGCGGCCGGGCGCTTCGGTTGGCGAGGTCATCGATATCTCGCAACTGGAAGTTTCGGTGCAGGCGAAGGAGACGGACCGGACGCTGCTCGGAGCAGACATGGCGGCGGAGGTACAGGTGAATGCGTTGCCGAGCGAGATGTTCAACGCGACCGTAAAGAGGGTTGCGGGCGCGTCGGCGCATGAATTTTGGGACGACAATCCGCAGCGAACGTTTGAGGTGTCGCTGCGGCTAGCGCATGCGGATCCGCGGCTGCGGCCGGGCTACGCAACGCGGGTGACGATTCTTGGCAGCCAGATGAAGGGAGTTCTATCGGTTCCGCGCGAAGCGGTTTTTGACGGCGGCGGGAAAAGTATCGTTTACCTGAAGAAAGGCGCATCGTTCGAACGCCAGGAGGTAAAGGTACGCGCGTACACCGAGGGTCGCGCGGTTGTGGAAGGGGTTTCGCCGGGAAATGTAGTGGCGCTGGTGAATCCGGAAAAGCGAGGAAATCCAAAGAAGGAGTCGACGGGTAGCGGACCTGTTTTGACGGCAGGACGCTAAACTTTACGCATGAATCCAGCCGAACCCAAACAAGATTTCGAGCGCGCGCCGGAGTTCAAGCAATGGCTGCCCGACCTGTTGATGGGGCTTGCGAACTTGCGCGATCACAAGTTGCGCTCACTGCTGACGATGCTCGGGATGATCTTCGGCGTGGCAGCCGTGGTGGCGATGCTCTCTATCGGCGCGGGTGCGCAGCAGAAGGTGATGGCGTTCATCGAGCAATTGGGTGTTCGAAATCTGATTGTTTATGCGAAGGAAGCGCCGAACTGGCAGGTTTATCAAAAAGTGCGGCGGCTTTCACCGGGTCTGTCGCTCGCGGACTACGAAGTGATCCGCAACAGTTTGCCGGACATTGTGCAAGGGACACCGCGGAAGCGGTTTGAACCTTCAAAAGTTCTGCCAAAGCCGCAACAGGAAGCGCCCATTCTTTATGGAGTGCAGCCTTCCTATATGGTGATTTCCGGGCTGCGCGTGATGGAGGGGCGGTTTTTTGATTCTAGCGAGGAGGATTCCGCCGCGCCGGTGTGCGTTTTAGGAGCCGCTGCCAAGGACAGTTTGTTCGGGACTGCGGCCACGGTTGGCGAATACGTGAAGCTGAACGAGCAGTGGTTTCACATTGTGGGAGTGGTTGCGCCGCAACTGGCTGCGCAGGGAGACACCGGAGGCGTACAGAACGAGGATTTGAACAACGTAATTTATGCGCCGCTGAATTCGGTGCGAATGCGCATGGAGGATTCCGAGAGCGGACGCAAAGACGAAGTGGATGCGCTGTATCTGCGACTGGCCTCAGCGGATTCGAGTGCAACGAATGCGGAGATCGTGCGGAGCATTCTCAATTCGTCGCACCACAGTGCGGGAGATTTTTCCGTGATCGTCCCGGCAGAGCTGCTGGCTGAGCAAAAACGGACGGAGCAGCTTTTTAACACCGTGATGGTGGCGATTGCGTCGATTTCTTTGCTGGTTGGCGGAATCGGGATCATGAACATCATGCTGGCGGCGATCCTGGAGCGCACGCGAGAGATCGGTGTGAGGCGTGCTGTCGGCGCGCGGCAGCGGGACATCGTGAGGCAATTCGTAGTGGAGGCGGTTTTGATTTCGTTCGCCGGGGGATTGCTAGGATTGGTTCTGGGATTTGCCATGTCCGAATTGATCGCGTGGTTCGCGGGATGGTCCACGGTCGTCACGGTGGGTTCGATCCTGCTGGCGTTTCTGGTGTCAATTTCGATCGGGCTGATTTTCGGGATTTATCCGGCAATGAAAGCGGCGCGGCTCGATCCGGTGGAAGCGATTCGATACGAGTAAGCACCGATTCTGCGTTAGGGCGTACAAAACGTAGTTCTGGGGGGCCAGGCATGAACATCCGCGCGTTGATGCTGGTGGTGCTTTGTTTTGTGGTAGCGGCGGCACCTTCGCACGGGCAAGACTCGGATCGGCTGGAGCGGCTGATGGGGATTCCGGCGCGCATTCCGCCGGTTGCGCCTCTGCCGGCTCCTCAGGGTTTTCAGAATCATATTGTGGACGGTAAGCTGGTGCTGTCGCTGGATGACTCGATTCGTCTGGCGATGGTCAACAATACCGACATTCACATCGATCAGGCCGCAGTGGACCTGGCAGCCAACACCGTGCATCGGAGATTCGCCCCGTTCGACCCGGTGGCCAACGCCAGCTTTCTCGACCAACGCATAGAAACGCAGGCTTCCAGCCAGTTACAGGGCGCTTCCTTTCTGAATATACTCAACCAGACTGCACAGTTCGGGTACGCACAGACATTCGCGACGGGTACGAATTTTCAAACAGAGTTCATCGATGCAAAGCAGTCCACGAACAGCGTTTTCTTCTTGTTCAATCCTTCCTATGCGACGTCTTGGAGTTTCCAAGTCACGCAGCCGCTGCTGAAGAATTTCGGGGTGTTCGCGAACAAAGCTCCCATTTATATTGCGCAGCGCAACCTGAAGCAGTCACAAGCTACGTTTGAGGGGGAAGTGAACGACATCCTGCTCACGGTAATTTCGCGCTATTGGAGCGTGGTGCTTGCGCGAGAGAGCCTGGAGGTGCAGAGAAAGTCATACGAGGAGGCGCAACAAAGTTATGAGCGCGACAAGAAAGCGCTCAGCCTTGGGGCGCTGCCTCCGCTGGACATCTATCGCTCCGAATCGGAAGTCGCGGCTCGACGAGTGACAGTGATTCAATCGGAATACACACTGAAACAGGCGGAGGATCAATTCCGGCAGGTGATCGCGGCCGATCGGGACCCAGCTCTCAGCGCGATTGACTTGAACTTAACGGAAAAGGCCGAACCGCCGGAGACTCTCGCGGACATGGATATCGCTACAGCCTTGTCGCTTGCGGTGGCGAACCGGCCAGAACTCGAGGCTTTGCACCAACAACTTGCCGCGGATGAAATCGGCATCCGGTTGGCGCACAACAACCTCCGTCCTGATCTGGAATTGGTCGGTGTCTATTCGCCGACGGGATTGGGCGGCAATCTCTACAATATTGACACTATACCGCCGACATTGATCTCCACCGGCGGCCTTTCCGACAGCTTGAGCCAACTATTCGCGTTCAAATACCCGACCTACAGCGCGTCTCTGACATTGACGCTGCCCCTCAAGAATCATGCAGCGGAAGCCGACCTAGCGGATGCGGTGGTCTCCCAGAAAAATGATCAATACCGCGAGGCTCGGACCATCCAGTCGATTACGCTCGAAGTCAAGGATGCCGTGCACTTGCTGGAGCAGGCAAAGTTGTCTCTCGAGGCGGCAAAAGTTTCCGAGGATCTGGCAAGGAAGAGCCTGCAGGCAGAACAACGGAAATATCAGTTAGGTGGAAGCACTGTCTTTTTCGTACTGGACGCGCAAACGCAGTTGGCCAACGCGGAATTCGCGTTGGCGCAGGCGCAAACGAATTACCAGACGGCGGTGGCAGCGGTCGATCACGCTACTGGCAAACTGCTGGAGCATCACCAAGTACAAATCACGTCGCACAAGTAGCATCTGACGCATGAATCTAATACACATGAAAATGATGGCGGTCCGTGTATTTCTTTTCGATTCGTGTGAAGGCGAGCAGGAATAAGCCGAGCGCAGCGAGTGCCGCCAATCCGAAATAAATATCGAGATAGGAAAGCAGGCGGCTCTGTGTGATTACATTGCCCTGAAAGATCTGCAACGCGCCCAACGCCGGATTGCTGCCGCCGCCTCCATTGCGGTGAACCAGACCTGTATATTGAGCCAGCGTGGAGCGGGTAATCGGGTCCAGCCGGTTGGCCACATCCAACATGCGGGAAGAATGAAAGGTCATGCGGTGATCGAACAGAACGGTGGCGGCGGTGACGCCGAAAGTGTTTCCCAGTTGGCGAACGAAAAAGTAGGTGGTCGAAATATCGTTGAGGTCAGGAAGAGGGGTGTTGGCGGTGGCGACGTTCGCGGCGGCCAAAACCGTCGGCGCAAGAGCAAGACCCTGAAGGAAAATAGCGGGCGCCAGGATTTCTGTCGGAGTGGTGGGCGTCCAGATGTAAATCAGCGAGGCGCAGGTTGCAATCAGGAGGCACAGACCCAGACCCAGAGTGCGGGGACCGCCAAGACGCGGCACCAGAAAGCGCAAAGAAACAATTAGCCCCAGGCCGAGGCCGGCAGTGTACATCGAAATAAAACCGCCGGTTTGCATCGCGCTGTAGTCCTGCACGTAGCGGAGGTATTGCGGCACAACAAAAAGACCGGCACCCAGGATGGCGCCGACGATGAGCACTACGCTAAAGGAAGTGCGTAGGGCTCCCTGCTTCCAGATCATACGCAAATGAAAGACAGGATAGAGATTCTCAGGGCGGCTGTCCCGCCAAAGAAAAATAATGAAACAGATCAACGAAGCCAGGAGCGTCCAGGGGATCCAGGCGGATTCAAACCAGAGATCGCGCTCGCCGCGGCTGGTAGCGAGTTGCAAACAAGCGAGCGAAACGATGAGCAGAAGCGCGCCTGTGATATCGGGGTTGGCTTCCTGTTCGCGACGGAACAGGTAACCGGCGGGAACGAATTTCCAGATCATAAAAGCGCCGATCGTCAGAAAAGGAAAGTCGATCAGAAACGCATAGTTCCAATGCAGCTGGTCGTTAATCCATCCCATGGCGACCGGATAGGTAATCTGGAAGATAAAGAGCAGGCTGTAGAGATATGTGACCGCTCGAATCCGCGCTGCGCCGGGAAACATGAGTCCGGCGAGAATGACGGTGCGAACGAGAAACGCACCACCTCCGAATCCCATGATGAGTCGTGAAATCAGAAGAGATTCGAGGCTGCGCGCGCTCAGGAAGCAGCCGAAGGCGCCCACAGAATAGAGGCCGATGCAGCATAGAAGATGCCGTCGGGCGCCGACGACGCGGGTCATCCACGTGGAGAGCGCCAAGGAACAGAGAAAACCAAGACTGTACAGATTCACGACCCAACTGATTTCGTCGGCATTCGCGGCGACGTTGCCCTGCATGTCCGGAAGAAGCACATTGATGGAGAGCCGGTTGGAGATTTCGATGGCGGTGATGACGCCGACGCTGAGCAGGACGGTCAACTTGCGCGCGTCCGGGAGGCTGCTGAGAGAACGGCTGATGTATTGGCCCTCGTGCTTCTCCCATTCCTCGAGGTTGCCGGGGACGTTGCCGCTCAGATAGCTCATGCGGTTCCTTTCCGCTCAACGGAAATAGATGGTGGCTTCGACGTTCATGCCGGGACGCAAAACCAGTTGGGGATTGCTTGACGGTTTCACCAGAATCTTGACGGGGATGCGCTGGACGACCTTGATGAAATTTCCGGTGGCGTTTTGCGGCGGCAGCAACGCCTGACGCGAGCCGGTTGCTCCCGCGATGGAATCGACCACGCCCTCGAACTCCTGACTATACGTATCGACGCGCAGGCGTACTGTTTGGCCGGGGCGGACCTTTGCCAGTTGCGTCTCCTTGAAGTTGGCGGTGACATAGACCTCAGAGAGGGGAACGAGCGTGAACAATAGTTGGCCTGGCGAGACATATTGTCCTAAATCGACGGATCGCTGCGTGACCTGGCCGCTGATGGGCGCGGTAATGTGCGTGTAAGCAAGGTTGAGTTCCGCTTGCTGCAGAGAGGCTTTGGCGCGTTCGACGGTAGCGACCGCGGATCTATATGTGGCTTCGGTGATAGGGATTTGGCGCTCTCGAGCTTTAGTTTCTAGAAACTGGGACTGTGAGCGCGAGAGACGCGCTTCGGCTGACCGCGTGTTGGCACGCGCAATCGCAACCGCTTGTTGCGCGGCGGACAATTGATGCTGCGCGGCGTCCAGTTCGCTTTTCGCCACACGGGCTTCGGCGTCGACGGCGTCGTATTGGAATTTGGAGACATCGCCAGTGGAGAGCAGCGGAGTGTAACGCTGGAGGTCGCTCTGGGCGCGTTCATTGGTAGCGTTTTTGGCAGCCACGTTGGCTTGGGCGAGCAGCAGATTGGCGGTTGCGGACTGCTCCAGCTGCGCCTGAGAGCTGGCATAGTCGGCGGCATCGGAATCCTTCTGGGCGGTGGCGCCGCTCGTGCTGTTTGTGGTGGTTTCGCGAACCAAACCGATCTGCATTTTCGCGGAGTTGGCTTGCGCTTCGGCAACGTCGAGAGCGGCTTTGGCCTGCTCGACTTCGGCTTCGTAGGTTCTGGGATCGATCTGAAGAAGAGGATCGCCTTCTTTCACGGGCGTATTGTCATTGAAATAGAGTTTAATTACGTAGCCGGGAACCTGGGGCGCGACTGCCGTGATGTGGCAATCGACCTGGGCGTCATCGGTGGTGACCTGGCCGGAAAAAAAATACGAGGCGGCTATAACGAGGAGCAGCACCAAAAGAAAAGCACCCTTCACGATTGGATTGAGATTGCGCATACGCTCACGCAAGGACAGGTGTTGCGGCTGCGGCGGGGGTGTACGAGCATCGGGAGCGGCAGTTTGCGGCAAAGGTGTTGTGGGAGACGAACTCATGCCAGGTTAACCTTTCACTTGCTGTACATGGATTCTATCTCGCCCGTAGCGCGGGCGAGAGCGGCCCGGGAGAGATTGAAGCGATAGAGAGCGCCAATCTGGTTATCACTAGCGCGGGCCAAGTTGTCCTGCGCAGTGATGACTTCGATGTTGGTCGTGACGCCGGCTTGAAAACGACGATCGGCCTGAGCTACTTCATCCTGGGCCAGCTGGTAGCCCAGATTCGCCACATCCACGGCGCTGCGAGCGGCATTGAGATCCTCAAGCGCGGTTTTTACTTCCCGGACGATGCGATCCTCGAGAGCGCGGCGGTTTTCCGCGACGCGTTGCTCTTCGAGTTTTGCATTCGCTACCTGGGCGCGGATGCGGCCGCTGGTGAATAGGGGGAAATCCATTGAGACAAGATAAGTGTAAGCGGGGATTCCGTCATTGAAGTGCTCCCCCTGATAGGACCATAAGCCCGAGAAGCCCAACTGAGGGAGCCGCTGTTCACGCGCCGCGTCCGTCGACAATTTGGCGATGCGCTGCTGCGAATTAAAGGACCGAATCTCAGGACGAGCGGTCAAAGCGTGGTTGAGCAAAGCGTTCTGTTCGAGCTCGGGAAGATTGTAGAAATCGAGGCGGTCGGTGACTTCCAAGCCCTGATCGCGGGGAAGGTCGAGAAGTTCCGCCAAGCCGTACTTGGTGGTATGGGTCGACGCATCGGCGTCGATGAGATTCTGGCGCTCGTTTTGGAGTTCGACGTTAGCTCTGACGGTGTCGATATTCAAGCCAACACCGGTTTTTTGGAGGGCGCTGGCCTGATCGTAGAGGCGCTGGGCGAGCGATACGCGGGCGCTTGCCGCATCGCGCGTAGCAATAGCGCGAAGAACAAGTAGGTATTGGTCGACCACGGCGTTGACAACAATTTCGCGAGTAGTTTGTTCGTCGGCGCGCGATTCACGTTTGCCTTCCTGGCCAATCTGAAAGTTACGAATCAGGGGAAGGTTCAACAGAGTTTGCGAGTACGTCGGACCCGCTTCAATGTATTGAAACGGGCCCGCGGGTTTTCTGTCCGAACGTTCAACGCTCTGGAGATTGTACTGGCGCACCGCTCCGTCGGCCGCGAGGGCAGCTTGAGGGAGCAAAGCAGAGCGGGCAATCTGGCTGTTGCGGTCGCTTTCCGAAACCAGCAATTGGGCGATGAGGCGCTCGGGATTCTGCTTCATCGCCAACAGCACGGCTTCCTTCAGTGTCAGGCGCAGGACGGCAGGAGAGGGCACAGCCGGCTGTTGTTGTGAGAAAGCGGCGGTAGGAAACGTTGCCTGCAGAAACAGAAGAAGCAGGACAAAACTTCGTCGGAGACTGGCAGACATGGGACGACCTCCAAGGAAAAAACGGGCGGTAAAGTACAGGCATTATAGGAGAAAATCCTTCGCTTCTGGCGGGGAAGAATCGGGTTCAAGGGCCGCACGTCAGGCTTTCGGGCGGGACTGCATGGCCATGGCAACAAGGGCTCCGATGAGAATCGCCGGGAAAAGCTGGCCGACGATTGCTTCGGCGATGGCCAGCGAACGGGCGAAGGGATGCACGGGCAAAACATCGCCAAAGCCGACGGTAGTGAGAGTGGCGAAACTGAAGTAGATGAGTTTGGAGGTTAGCTGATCCATGTTTGCCGGCTCCGAGACGAAATGAAAAGCCCCGGGACGAATTTGTTCGACGAGATCGAAGGCCGAGGCCCAGGCCATGCCAATCAGAAGGTAAGCACAGATGCCGCCTTGAATGCGGCTCCAACTGACCGGTCCCTGGCGAAACATCACGAGCAAGACGATACGAACGTAGAGAAACTCCGTGATGATGGAGAGAATGCTGCTGAGCTGCTGGAGGAAGGGCGATGGGAAGAAACGCGAGGCCCACAATACAGCGGCAGCGATAAAGACCACCGCGATGGTGATGATGGTGATGACTCGACTCTGATTCATCACCAAGGCGCCGGAAACCATCAGTGTGACCATCACAAGATCGATGAACAATCTGCCGGCAAGGCCGGCCTGGCGCAAAGGGAAGATGACGAAAATGAGGATTCCGAGAGAGATGGAAACGAGCGTGAGGCCGAGGTCGCCGGACCAGAACTCGCTCATGTGCATCTGCAGAATGGCAGTGCGAGATTGATGCGTGCTGTTGGCCATGCGGTACGACCCCCGGGACAAGCGGAGCAGGAATGCGCCGGATTATAGCCGCGAAGAAGGCCTAACCCAGCAGTATTTTTTGAGCGCCAGCTTCGGGAACGTTCGGAAGAGAAGCACCTGAATGGACGTTGCGCGGTAATAGCAGCTCAAGAGTAATGGCGACCGCGGGCAGTAGGCAAACGAACATTCCGAAGACCCACATGAGAGTACCGGCGATAATTTGGTCGGTAAGCGGCGTGATGGAGAAAAGCGGAGGGGCTTTGCTATACGAGGGGTAAAGCAGGCGATCACAAAAGGCGAGAAATGCGCCAAGCGCGCTGCCGGGAAACATGCCGAGAAAAAGATAAGCGGGAATGGACCAGCGTGGCCAGCGCGCTTCGGAGGGAAATGGCTGGATTACCGGCCACCAGAAGAGTATGGAGGTGGAGAGGAAGCAGAGGTGTTCGACTTCGTGCCAGAAATCGGCACGCAGGGCGAGTTCGAACGCGGAGGGAATATGCCAGGCGACGAGAGCGACAGCGGCGAGAATCCAGCAGACGAGCGGATGGGTGAGAACCTTTCCAATGAATTGCACAGGCGGCCAGCGGAGGAATGGGCCGAGCGTGGCGCGAACGAACCACTGCGGGAGGCCGTGGAGAAAGGGAAGGGCGGGCGCGCCAAGAAGGACGAGAGGCGGAATGACCAGCATGAGGAGAATGTGCTGGATCATGTGGACGGTGAGCGAAGCTTCGTCGAAGGCCGAGAGAGGCGAACCAATCGCAAACCAGAGGAAGAACATGCCAGCTAGAAACGCTGCGAGACGCGAAATCGGGAGGAGGTTCGGTGAAGAGCCCCGAACAGACCACCAGCCGCGAAAATAGAAAAACGCGGTGAGGAAAATGGTGATGTTCAGAGCGACCGGCGGCGACCAGTCGTTGAGAAGCGATTGTGCTTGCGGAGACATGGCCCTATGGCTTCGTTGCATCCTCCGGTGAAGAAGGAGGCGTGGATTCGGAAACGACCGCGCGGGAAGCGTCGCGCGCGGGCAGTTTTCGCGCAGGATGAAGAGTTTTGAGGAAGGCGACGAGCGCGGCGGTTTGCGCGGGGGTGAGATTCTTGCCATAGGCAGGCATGTTGCCGCCGCCTTGAATCACCTGGCGTATGAGCTGGTCTTCGGTCTGGACGAGCGCGACGTTATCGAGAGCGGGACCGCGTTTGCCGCCTTCGTTGCCGAGCGAGTGGCAGTTGTGGCACTGCTTGAACTGAAAGATAAGAGCCCCCTGGCGTTCGAGGGCGGAACGATTCTGCAAGAACGCGAGTGGAATAGGATCACCGCTCCAGGCGTCCATGACCGGGCTCCAGGGAGCGTGGCCGGCAAGATCGGTGAAGGTGCCGAGCGCAACGGCGACGAGAAGAATGGTGAGAACGGCGATGGGACGGCGACGCCAGCTTTTTTCGCCTTCGCCAAAAACAAAGGGAAGCAGCAGCAGGGCGAGAATCGCGACGACCGGGCCGATAAGAAGGGCGGGCGTTTCCATTTGGGGTGGAAGCAAGGAGAGCACCGCGTAGAGCCAGAGGAAAAAATAATCGGGACGCGGTACGGTCTGGATGATGGTCGGATCGGGACGACCCGATGGACCGAACGGACCGAAATAGAAGGCGACAACAGCGAGAGCGAGGAGAATGGCGCCGCTGAAGAAAATGTCCTTGTAGATCGCGCCGGGAACGAAGGGGACTCCATCTCTCTGCGTTAGTTCGTGGTATTCCTTGACGTACGTGGCTTTGCGAACGACGCGGCCGGGCATGGGCCATTCGTTGATGCCGAGCTTCAGAACCATCAGGAGATGGAGGCCGACGAACGCTATGAGCAGGCCGGGAATGACGAAAACGTGAAGTGCAAAGAAACGGGAAAGCGTAGCGCCGGCAATGATGGGCCCGCCAAGAAGAAGGTGAACGATCCACGGGCCGAGGACAGGAATGCGACCGGAAATGGAGGCGCCGATGCCCAGGCCCCAGAAAGCGTCTTGGTCAAAACGGAGGACCTGACCGGAGAAGGCCATGCCGAGAGTGATGAGCAACAGGAAAACGCCAACGATCCAGGTGAGTTCGCGGGGAAATTTGAAAGCGCCAAAGAGAAAAACCTGGACCATGTGAATCAGCACAATGGCCACCATGAAATTGGAGCCCCAGCCGTGAAGAGCGCGGATATACCAGCCGGCTGTAATCGAATGATTGATGGTTTGCAGGCTGTTCCAAGCTTCGCCAGCGGAGGGAACGTAGACGACCGCGAGAAGAATGCCAGTGACAATTTGCAGGACGAAAACAGTTAGAGCCGCGCTGCCAAAGACGTAGAACCAGCTCGCGGTGTCTCGCGGCACGGGGTGCTCCGCGGTCTCGCGCATGGCCGCCGCGATTTGCAAGCGCGCTTCGAACCAGTCGCCGATTTTTCGGATCAGGTCCATGGAAGCTTTCCTATGTGGATCAAGGCGTTGGGACTTCCGGGAGTGGGCAACTCGCCCGCCTTGATGAGGAGTTTTCCTTCTTCGATTTTGTACGGATATTCGAAGAGGCCGCGCTCGGGCGGTCCGGAGGCGCGGGAACCGTCTTCGTAATAGACGCCTCCATGGCAAGGGCACATGAACAAGCCCGATTGCGGAAACCAGCGCACGGGACAGCCAAGATGCGCGCAATTGATGGCGAAGATCTGAAAGGTCTGCGCGTCGATGCGGCGGACCCAGCAGGCGCTGTCGGCGGTTTTGCCGTCCCACGGTGTAACACCGGGATTGCGGAACGTAGCAAGACGCGTCTCTCCGGCGGGATATTCATCGACCACACCGACGGTGAGCCAGGTTGCATAACCGCCATTCTTCCGCGCGAGCATGATCGGCGAGAGAACATAGCGAATGATGGGCACGGCGAGAAGAGCGGCAACGACGCCGTTGAAGAAGAAGCCCAGCTTCACTAGCATGGCGCGGCGGGAGAGATTTTCGGGAAGAGTCATGGATGTTCTCCCGTGGGCTTCGGGGGATTGGCAAACGGGCGACCGGGAAACTGCGGACGCTGGGAGGAAAGCCAGGCGACGACATCGGAAATTTCCTGCGAGGACATGGGCTTGCCCGGGACATTGTTGCGCCAATCGGGAGCACCAAGGTCGGGACGGCCGACGATGACAAGCGTGCGTAGTTCCTGGTTGGTGAGCAGCGCGAGAAAAGAGCCGTCGACAATGGAGCTGGCTTTGGCGCTCCCTCTGCCGCCGGCACCGTGGCAGGAAGAGCAGAAAGTTTGGTAAACAGAGGCTCCCCGCGTGGCGTCGCCGGGTTCGGTTGCGGCGTAGGGAGGCGGCGCGATGCCGGCTAGGGCATCCGGCCTCGAATAACGCTCGCGAATGCCACGAACGATGATGTCCACCTGTTTGTCCATGAGCATGCCGCCCCCGCTTTTGGCAAACGCGGGCATGGAGGTTCCGGCAATGCCGTTGCTGACGATTTTGTGGAGAGTGGCATCGTCGGCGATCGCGAGATAGACGGGATCCCCGAGGGAAAGAGCCGCCCCGCTTTTTGCTTCGGCCCCATGACAGCCGGAACAATTCTGTTTATAGAGCAGGTTGAAATCGGCGAGGTTGTCCGGGTCGATGGGAATGGAATCGCTCGCGGGCCGCCCGGGCAGATTGCTGCAGCCTGCGCAAAGGACCAGGGCGGCAGCGAGGATTGACGACCGGATTTGACGTATTTTCACGGCCGCTCCTCCGGATCTTTTGGAGCCATTGCGCCGGGAGTTTCGATTCCCGCACGGACAGCAAAGGGAATGAATTGTTTGACCGGAACGCGATGTTGACGAACGACGACCAGGCCTGCAACGATGCCGAAGGCAAATTGAGACGCGATGAACCACCACCAATCGACGCGCTGTTTGAGCAGAGGATTGATCAAATCGAGAATACTGCGAAGCAGGCCGGACCACAGGACCGGAGCCACGACGCCGCCGAGGAAGATGGGATGACGCGGGATCATGGGGAGCATCGCACCGTAAAGAAGACCGACGAGGACTGAAGTGATAACGTGGATGAGGCACGCGAGGAGAAAGCTGTCCAGATGGAATGCCTTGAGCACGTCAGGGCTGAGCTTCATGCTCTGTCCATAGAGCGTCGCGGCGAGTAGGTTGATGGGATACCAGATGCTGCCCTGTTTGAGGATGCCGTAAAGGCAGGCGAGAAAAGCCATGGCCACGCTGCCGGCGAGCCCGCCTTTAATTCCCGCGGAGACGGGATACGTTTCTAGAGGCAGAAGAGCTCGAGGAAGTTCAGGAGCGATGTCCAAACGCTCGACTCCGGCGCGCGTGCTGGCAATCGTGATTGGCTCTTCCACGGCAAGGACTTCTACGTGTTTCTCACGAGGAAAAACGTCGAAGAACCAGCCGATGCATCCGGCGACGGAGAGAATCGCGCCGAGAATCAGGACGGAGAGACTGGTGATGAGCCCGGCAAACAACAAGGTGATACCGAATGCCAGAACGATTGGCCAAGCGGTTGGCGCGGGAAGAGTAACCACGTGGCGATTTCCGTGGCTGGCGCCGGTTTGTGAACTGGGTAAAGACATTTCGATCGATTGCCCCTAACGGCCAACAATGTACACGACGGTGAAGACCACCACCCAAACCACATCCACGAAGTGCCAATACATCGAGAACGTATCGACGTTTTTCGAATGCTCCTGGTGAACCTTGCCGAGCAAAGCCAAAAGCAGAATGGTAAGCAGGCCGATCAGGCCGACCGTGACGTGAAACGCGTGCAGGCCGACCAGCGAGTAGTACGTCGTGCCGAAAAGATTGGTGCTGATGGTCAAACCCTTGTCATAGATCAGGTGCTGCCACTCGCGACCGGTGGCGATGAGAAAGATGGAGCCGAGCGCGAGCGTCAAAAACCACCAGAGACGGAACGCACCTGAATTGGATTTGCGGAGGGCGGCAACCGCGACGTGAATGGTGAGGCTGCTCGAGAGCAGGCAAATCGAAGCGAAAATCGGCAGCTCAAGAACTTCGCGCGGTGTCGGTCCGGAAAGGCTTTTGCCGATATAAAAAATGTAGGCAACCACGAAGATCGTAAAGATGGCAGATTCCGCAACGATCAAGCAGACCATTCCGACGTGGCCCTTGTAGGGAAGGGACCAGTTCGAGTCGACGGCGGCCGGCGAAATGACGGTGCTGCTCAAGAGCGTTGTTCCTCCTTGCTATCCATCACGAGTTACTCATAGCGCCAGTCCGGGTCTTCCGGGTGCTTGATGTCCCAGAGGGGGCGACGGCTGCGCACCATAGGAACCTCGGCGAAATTATATTCCGGAGGCGGAGAGGACGTTGACCATTCAAGGGTCCAGGCGTCCCACGGATCATTTCCGGCGGCTTTCCCTTTGAACATGGAATAAAGGAGGTTGCCGACAAAAATGAGGGTCCCAAGAATCTGGAAGAACACGCCAATGGTCACAATGAGATTCCAGATCTCCCAACCGCGGCCGGGCTCGTAGGTATAAATGCGGCGTGGCATGCCGAGAAGGCCGGGAATGTGCATGAAATCAAACGTGAGGTGGAAACCGATGGCGAAGAGCCAGAAGTGAACTTTGCCGAGCGTTTCGTTGTAAAGATGGCCGCTCATTTTCGGGAACCAGTAGTAAAAGGCTCCGAAGATGGCGAAAAGAATGCCACCCACGATGACATAGTGGAAATGGGCCACGACAAAGTACGAGGCGCTGAGCTGCCAGTTGAAAGGCGCGGCGGAAAGCATAATGCCGGTGAGGCCGGCGATGAGGAATTGGAACAAAAAGCCGATACAGAAGAGCATGGGAGTCTTCAAAATGAGCTTTCCGCCCCACATGGTACCGAGCCAATTGAAGATTTTGATTCCCGTGGGGACCCCGACAACCATGGTGGTGATGGCGAAAAAACTGTTGGCGTAGGAATTCATGCCGACGGTGAACATGTGGTGGGCCCAGACGCTCATGCTGACAAAGCCGATGCCAACGGTGGCCGCGACCATCACGGGATAACCAAAAATGGCTTTGCGTGAAAAGACGGGAACAATTTCGGAAATGAACGCGAATGCGGGAATGACCAAGATGTAGACCTCAGGGTGGCCAAAGATCCAGAAAAAATGCATCCACAATACGGCGGAGCCACCCGCTTGTGTGTCGAAAAAGTGCGCTCCAAGGAAACGGTCGAGGCAAAGCATGACCTGAGCGGCCGTCAGCGGCGAAACCGCGAGGAACACCATGCCGCCCACGACCAGGTTGAGCCAAGCCAGAAGCGGCATTTTACCCAGGGTCATGCCGGGGCAGCGCATGCAAAGAATCGTGGTGATGAAATTGACGGCGGCGCCGATGCTGCCGAAGCCGGACACGAGGAGGCTGAGCGTCCAGAAATCGGTGCTGTGGCCCAAGGAAAAAGCTTTTGCGGTTAGAGGCGCGTACGCGAACCAGCCGACGTCGGGCGCGGCGCCGGCTCCGTAAAGGCCTCCGCCACCGACAAAGCTGAAATAAAGAAGGAGTCCACCGAACGCGGTGAGCCAGAAACTCCAGGCGTTGACACGCGGGAAAGCCATGTCTCTCGCGCCGATCATGAGAGGGATAAGGTAGTTGCCAAACCCGAAAACCATGGGCATAGCCACGAAAAAGATCATGGTGGTGCCGTGCATGGTGAACATCTGGTTGAAGAACTGCGGCGAGACGAAATGATTGTGGGGAACGATGAGCTGAATGCGCATGATGGTGGCTTCGACGCCGCCGATCACGAGGAACAAGAGCGCGTAGAGAATATACAGGATGCCGAGGCGCTTGTGGTCCACGGTGGTGACCCAGGAGTAGAGAACATCGCTGAAGGCGCGCGAAGGTTCACGGGCGGCGGTAAGCGCGATGGATTCAGAAGCCATTGTGCGTAGACCTCAGAATCATCGCAGGGACTCCAGATAGTAAGTAACCGCTTCCAGATCGCGGTCGTTCAAATTCATGGCGGGCATAAGGGAACCCGGCTTGATGGCCTCGGGATTGTGAATCCACAGTTTGAGATTCTCGCGGGTGTTGGCGGCCGCGCCGGAGGCGATGGTTTCGCGGCTCATCAGGTGCGTGAGGTCCGGCCCAAACAAGCCCTTGGCGACGGTGCCGGAAACGGCGTGGCAATTAATGCAGGCGGTTTGTTCGAAAATCTGGCGCCCGGCGGCAACCGCATCGGACGCGTGCGCGGGCTGTCTTTGCGCCGCGACCCAGTTGCGGAACTGCCCGGGAGAATCGACGTAGACACGCAGAAGCATTTTGGCATGCTGCGTGCCGCAATATTGGGCGCACTGGCCGACGAACATCCCGATTTCGTGGGGATCGATCCACATAGAATTGATGCGATTGGGAATCAGGTCGGTTTTTCCATTGAGTTGTGGAACCCAAAAACTGTGATCGGTGTCGGCGGAAAGTAATTTGACGAACGTTGGCGTGGGATTGTCGGGATCGCTGACAGGAATATGGAGCTCGTTGGCAGTGACCACGCCAAGCGCTGGATAGCGAAACTCCCACCAAAACTGGTGGCCGACCGCAGTGATCTGAATCGCATTTGGCGGAGCTACGGCATCCTGAACCGAGTGGATGACGCGAGCCGTTGCAAAGAAAAGCACCAGGACGATCAGAACGGGCACAACGGTCCAGGCAAGCTCCATCTGATTGCTGCCATAGACCTGCGTCGGCTCAAGACCGTTATCCGGGGAACGATGGCGAAAGCGAATCACGGCGTAGACGAGTAGCGCAAACACCACGGCAAAAATCAAGCCGGTGATAATGAGGACGAAAAGAGAGAGGCGGTGGATCGCGTCGGCGGGGGTGGATGAGGTATCGAAGATACTCGGAACCGGGGAGGCCGCTTGCGCAAAAGTGAAGCGAGGGAAAAAATGGAACGCCGCGAGCAGCATGATCGCTTTGATTGCGCCGCAGAGAAAGGGATGCAAGTCTTTTTCGAAAACTCGACGAGTCATGACGGGGACCAGAAAGCTTTCGCGACATTCGAGCAACGAATTACCGGGCGGTTATGAGCAGTAAGCTATCACATTCAGTGGGCAAAGCGCGCTAGATTAAATATGGGCAAAGGAGAGCACAATTGTGTCTTCCCGACCTGGTAATGCGCCGGTAACATTTGGAAGACGCAATTTCAGCGACCGAACAAAGCAGGAGCCCCGAAGAAGGATTTCCTTCAGGGCTCGATCCTAACACGACCTAAAGTGACGCGGTTACTTGGGTTTACCCGGGTTCGTGTGTTGCGGTGGTGGCTGCTGATGCTGCGCTATATGCTGTTGTTCTTGGGTGTGTTTTTGTTCCATTTGTTGGGTTTGCTGCGCATGTCGCTGTTCCATCTGCTGTTTTTGTGCTTCGCTGGCTTGTTGTTTCTGCATCTGTTGATGCTCTTTTTCCTGTTGCTGCTGGAGCTTTTGGTGGTCCTGCTGTTGCTTGGCATAGAGTTTGTCCTGCTGCTGCTGATATTTCTTGTCCAGTTTTGGATCGCCGGTGTTCGGAGCAGCGGGCCTTTCGTGAGGCTGAATTTCGCTGGCATGCGTAGGTACGTGTGCCGGGCCGCCGCCGGTGTTGGCGCCTTTGGCGGGCGGATTGTAGTGTCCTTCGGAGGTGGCCGGTGTGACCTCGCGCCCATTAAATTCGCCGGGTTTGGCTGTGCCGGCGATGGGCGGTTTGCCGTGGTTTACCGAAGCGCGGAACTGCTGATTGGAGCGCGCCTGTTGAATGTGTTGATTTTGAGCGGCAACCGGAGGAATATGCCGCTCACGTTCCGCAGTTTCCTCTTCCGCCGTAGCCCGAGCGTTGATGCCACCCTGTCCGCCGTTGTAGCTCACGCGGTTTACCGTGACATTTTCCACGCGCGTGTTGTACACGTTGTGGATTACCGTGACGTTGATATTGTTCACCGTCCGGTTGTAGAAAAAGTGTCCGTTGTCCCAACGGCCGCCTTCATACCCATGCCCGAAGTAACCGAAGCCGTAGCTGACGCCGCCATAGAAACCGACTCGGGGACCCCAATAACCTTCATGAAAAATGAAAGCCGCGCCGCCCCAGCCCCACCAGGGCGGGGTCCACAAGAACCCTACTTCGGGGGCGAGAATCCAGGTGCCGGGAACCCAGTAATAGTCGTCGCCATCCCAGGCCCAGTAGCCGGGCGTCCAGATGTAACCATCGCCGGGGCAAAGGGGCTGTTCATAAACCGGCAATTCCGGGGGAGCGTAACCGACGGAAACGACTACACCAACTTGCGCGAACGAAGGGGTGGAACAAGCCAAGAACCCAAGTGCTACCACCAGTGCAATCAACAAGAAACGAAACGAAAACAGAATGCGCATGATCCTTCCTTCTTGCCCTAGCAGCTCTTCTCCGTCAACGCTGTTCACTGCCGCGGGCAGCGTGAAATAAAAGCCGGGACTACCGGGGAATCGTGCTTCTGGTTTTGCACCCGAGCTTAGAGTGTAGGACAGAATCGCCCGTTTGACTCTCAAGTTGCAAGTGTAGACGGATATGGGAAAGTCCGTATCCCGAAAGCGCAAGGAAAAGGGTACTACAGGTTAGCGTTTGCTGTTGCTGAGACGTTTGTCGAACGTTTTGTGAAAGACGGTGACACTGAAGACCGGCTCGTCGCGTGTGCCGCTGATGCGAATGGGCAGGACCGTGCCGGAGCCGCCCTTTTCGAAGAACGGATCGACGGCTTTCAGTAGGACAGATTTCGCGCCGGTAGTGGTCTGCGAAAGTTTGGCTTGAAGACGAATGTGGCCGGCCAAATCAACTTTGCCGCCGCGAACCCAGCAGTTTCCGGCTAGTTCAATGGCCGCGCCTTCAACACGAAACGTCAAACGGCGAAAATGGAGAACGCCGTTTTGGAGCAGGAAGTTGCCGTTGAGATCGGAAACGGCGCTGCCGGTGTCGCTATCCTGGGGCGTGCCGAGGGCGTGCCGGCTGAGAGACTCCAACTTTTCGCGAAGAGTGGTGCTGCTCCATTTGCCGTCGTCGACCGCGAACTGGCCGTCGAGAACCATCTTTTCGATGACGCGTTCAGAACCCGGAGCAATGATAAGTTTTGCTTTGATCTTGACGGGGCCGGTAAGCAACGGCTTGTCCGCATTGATGGCGAGTTTCAAGAAGTCCTGGATGCGTCCATTGGAGACCGTGGTGTCGATGGAGATGAGGTGACCTTCTTTCGGTATGCGTACCACCTTGCCGACAGCGACGATCAGCGAATGCTCGAGGGTGGCGTTGACCGGATGGAGATACGTATCTCCGTTCGTGCCATCGACGGTCGCGGAAAAATTCGTTTGGAGTGAGACCGGTCTGCTGTTGCCGGTCCGGTCGAGAGAAAAATCGGGCGTATCCGTCTGGCCTTCTACCTGGAGCTCCGAAAGGACGCCGGAGTACTTGCCGGTCGAGGAAAGAATGCCGGCGATGCCGGGGAAAGGGCCGAGATCGGCGTTCGTGAAGCGGTATTCACCCGAAACGGGAGTGCCGCCGGGATCTTCGGCGTTCCAGGGACCGAATCGACCATGCGTGTCGATTTCACCTTTCGGCTTGGCGTTGGTCAGGTTGCCGTGAAAGCTCAAGGGATGATTTGCGCCCGCGGAATTCAGAACGAGATTGTGAATGTTCCAATCGAGCGGCTCTTTTCCGGCTTGTTTGGGAAGGATGCGGAAATCCAGGTGGTCGCAGACGACGCGGTCGACGACGATGTTGCGCGCGAACGCCGGCAATTGCGAAACATTTTGTTGGGCTTGCGGTTGGCCCGGATTCGATCCGCGCGGAGGAACATTAATGATCATGTTCTGAACGCGAATGAGGGGGATGTGTCTGACCGGATGCAAAAGCCCGAGCAAACCCGCCGAAAACGAGAATTTTTCGACCTGAAGAAGGGGAGGAACGTCGGTGCGGTCGCGATAACGGAGGACCAGGCCCTCGCCGGAGACGTGCAGGATGGGAAACACTTTGATGTGGAGCCTTTTCAGATCTACATCGCCCCCGAAATGATCGGAAAGAGTTTGAATGAGGGATTGCCGGATGCGGTTCTCCGTGGCGTGTGGCCAGAAATAAACGTAAGCGGCGACGAAAAACAGGAGAAGAAAAAATACCAGTGGCAAAAGCAGGAGCCACTTTCGCGAAAAACGACGAGCAGCGGACATAACATGAGTCTCGCAAAGAAGCCGGCCCTTGCGCTACGAAAAAGCCGAAAAACAAACTTGGGCGAATTTCTTAAGGGATGGGCCGGCGGCCTTGGATAACGCGGATCAGGATGACGATGAGCGCGAGGACCAACAAGATGTGGATAAAGCCGCCCAGCGTGTACGACGTCACTAAACCCAAAAGCCAGAGAACCAGAAGAATAATGCCAACCGTCCAGAGCAGGTCCATGATTCCCTCCTGGAAACTTGAGCATCGCGATGGGAACGGTGTTTGTGACCCGGAATCGTCCCCACGTGATCGATGGCCGGGAGAATAGTCTGAGTGGCGCGGAGCAAATATCCGGCGGATTCTGTAGTGCAAGGACCGCGAGATTGTATTTTTGCTCAGATTCGAAGAACGAGAACAGGAGAAGGTCCCGCCTTTAGAATGTGGCGTTCTGGCTAAAGCGGCGGTGCAACAGCTGAGAATTGGCTAGTCTGTACGGCGTTGGCGGGGATTTCTCGAAGTACTTTGATGTCTTGTTCGATTCGTTCTGCAGATTTGTCGTGGCGCTTGCTTGAAGAGGAGAGATTCTGGGTCGCGTAATACGACAGGAGCTGCGCCTTAAGCTCCGGATCAATGCCTGCCAGATGCTGACTGGAGAGGCGGTGCAGGAGTTCCGCGCACGTCTTGTCGGCCAGTTTGTACTGGCCAAGTGTGGTGACGGCACCAACATCGAAATTGTCATTTGGAACGTCGAGGTGGCCCTCGTCCCATTGGACGAGAAGATGGCGGTAGCGGTCCACGGTGGCGTTGAAGCTGCTCTCAAAGAGCTTTTCGGCTTCGGGGGTCGGCGTGCGAAACGTAAGGACGCGAAGAGGGCCGATTTTGGGGAGGATGCGAATCAAGAACGCCAGGAACTTGTCACCCGCTCGGAGCCGGTGATAGTCGCGGCCCCATTCCTTTTCGTAACTCGAACGGGAAATGTTGTACAGGAATTTCTTGCGCGTAACTCCAGGCAGATCCCGCTGGATGTCGTCCTGCTTCAGATTCCACGCCACGCGAGTCGCCTTGGGAATCAGATTGCTAACGCTGTAACGGTAGGAATTGGCGGAGCGATCTACATCCTTCGAAATGGACTTGAGTTCGATGCCATACGTCTGTACAAAGGCTTTTTCCACGAGGGGCAGCGCGACTTCGAAACCGATGAAGTCGTGGTAGCTGTCCGAGGCGTAACGGCCCTTGGCAACCTGGAGTACATCGAAGGCGAATTCCGTCTTGATGTGCGCGAGAGGATCGTCCTCGTAAGTCACAACCGGGCCGTATTTTTTCGCCAATTCCGGATAAAGCATCGGGACAGCATGATTGGTCGCCAGCGAGTGGCCTTCGTTGTCGCTGGCGTAATGGGCGAGGGCTCCGAGGGCAAACGCGTATTCGTTGAGATCTGACGCGTTGCGCAACAAAGCAAGGATGAAATCTCCGCTGCGAAAGTAATGCGTCAGGTCGCTGAAAAATTTGCTTCCGGAGGGATAGTAGCCCATGTCCTGAATGATGGCGCCGCCGTAAGCAAAGGCGTGCGCGTGCAAGAGCTCCTCTGGAGTGGCATTCGGGAAGCGCTTTTGAAGCAAAGGGCGGAGGTTAGCGTCCCACATGACATCGATAATGGCTTCATGAGTCAAGACCGAATAGGCGGACGCCGGCGCGGGGCAAATCATAATGAGAGCCGTGCATAGGACCAGCACCCGGCGCAACAGGTTCTTCATGAGAGAAGCTCACCCCGCACGGCAAATTTGACACGAGCCCAAGAAAACCGCTGAAAAACAGGAAATCCGGGGCAAGGCAACGAGCCTAGCCCCGGATTCTCTATTTTGCCCCGCCGCGCGTCAACACACAACCGAGCACGATGTTCTTGCTAGTGGCCTGCCCCACGCACCTTTTTCGCGTCAGGCACATCCACATCCCGGAGCGACCGAGTGAACTCATCAACCTGCTTCTCGGCTTGATCCTTGGCGATGCCGTAACGCTCCTGCACCACACCAACGAGCTGGTCGCGCCGGCCCTTGATGGTGGTGAGATCATCGTCGGTCAGTTTGCCCCACTTTTCCTTGATTTTTCCGGAATACTGCTTCCACTTGCCTTCAATCTGGTCCCAATTCATCGACGCCTCCTCGTGGCTTAACCAGTCTTGCCGTCGAACGTATGAGAGCGCACGGGATTCACCAACGATATACAGCGAATCCCCGGAGAAGAAGGCGGAGGTACTTGAGCAACCGGCATTGCGGGAAAAACTGGGGTGAACTGCAATCGCAAATACAGGCTGGCATGGATGGTGGGCGTCGCACAACGAAGCTATCAATTGAGGTAGGGTAGCGGAGATGCGATCCGACGTCACGATAAGCGCAGAATGTCGCGACTCAGATGTGGCGACGGGAGTTAGCAATGTTGCGGATGGCGATGGCATTTCTTGTGGTCGCGCTAGTCGCGGCGGCACTTGAATTTTTTGGGATCGCCGTTCTGACAGCGGGAATCGCGAGGTTGGTTTTCTTTGTCTTTATGTTGTTATTCCTGTTCTGTCTGGGCGGCCATATCTATCGGGGATCGTGAGAAACGCTGGCGAAATTGCATCCTGGATTTGGGATTTGGGCATTCCAAATTCAAGAAAGCAACTCAGGAGGTTCGGAGATGAGCAGCAGATCGATCGTGGGAATTGTACTGATCGTGCTCGGAATCCTTGCACTCGCTTATCAGGGATTTACCTACACGGTGCCGAAGAAGGCAGTGGATGTCGGGCCGGTTCACATCACAAAGGACGAGAAACACACCGTTCCACTTCCGCCGGTGCTGGGCGCGCTGGCCTTGATTGGCGGAATTGCGGTCCTGGTGATCGGCCGCACTGAAAAGTAACTTTCGACGGAGTGATTTATCAGAAGGAAATGACCATGGCGAAGAAACGGACTAAAACGATTTCGATCGGCGCAGGAATTCTGGCATTGGGGTTTGCCGGAGGGTCGATGCCATGTGCGGCCACGTCCGGGCCTCGTGTAACGATCGCACAGCAGCAACCGGACAACACCGGTACAAACAAGCAAGGAGGGGCCACCGCGGATCAGCAGAAAGAAAATCCGGCGGATCGCGAACTTGCGCAAAAGATCCGGCAGTCGATCAACAGCGATAAGTCGCTGTCGACGGACGCTCACAACGTCAAGGTCATCGTCCGTAATGGGAAGGTGATCCTGAAAGGTCCGGTTCAGTCCGAGGAAGAAAAGCAGAAGATCGTTGAAAAGGCGGCTGACCTTGCTGGCGCGGACAACGTCACGAACAGATTAAGCGTTAAATCCTAGTGGAGATGACCGTGCGGGGTGCACCCTCGGGCACTGGGCACCTCCACGTGGGTTTCAGGGTGAAATACAGTGAACGTGGTATTCAACCTGTAGAGGGGACGCGGTCTACTGATGCTGCCCGCAAGACTTCAAGCTTTTGGAGCTAATATGCAAACGCGGAATCTTGAATCAAATGAAACGAGGACGTTCCCGATGTCTGCCGGAACCGGGGCCGAAATGGGTACACTGAGCATTCTGGTGGCTGACGACCATGACATCATCCGCCGCGGATTGAAGGATTTACTGACGGCCAAGCAAGGTTGGGAGGTCTGCGGGGAGGCACGGACAGGCAAGGAAGCGGTGACCCTAGCCGAGCAGCTGAAGCCGCAGATCGTGGTGATGGACATCAGCATGCCAGATCTGAACGGCTTGGAGGCGGCGCGCAGAATTCACAAGTTGTTGCCAAAAACGGGGATACTAATCCTCACGATGCACTTTTCCGACCAATTGGTTCGCGAAGTTGTGGAGGCTGGCGCGCGAGGATATATCCTGAAATCGGACGCCGATCGCGACCTTGTGATCGCGGTGGATTCCATCGCGAAGCGCAGGACGTTTTTCACATCGCGCGCGTCGGAGATGTTGCTCGGCGATTTTTCCTTGCAATCGGCGGGGGCCGAGCCTAAGCTTCCGGCCCGGAACCGTCTGACAGCGCGGGAACGCGAAATTGTGCAGTTGCTGGCAGAAGGAAAAAGCAGTAAAGAAGTGGCGGTTGCGCTCGGTATCAGCGTAAAGACCGCTGAGACGCACAGGGCGAATATCATGCGCAAGCTGGAAATCCATTCCGTGAGCGAGCTTGTGCGCTACGCGATAAAGAACCAAATCATCGAGGCGTAGAGCTTCTAAAAGGATTCAGAGGCAAGGTAACAAGATCAGATGGGATCTTGGGATGACTTTTGTCGATTTGTGAGGAATTTCGAGCCCGCCCTCCCCGCAACGGCTCTTGGAGACCTCGATCTATGCCCCGCGTGCTGATCGTGGACGACCACGCCTTCATCCGGCGCGGCGTGCAGACCATCCTGCAATCGTTTCCCGAATGGGAACTATGCGGTGAAGCCGGCAATGGCAGCGACGCAGTTCGTCTTGTGAACCAACTGGAGCCGGACGTCGTTTTGATGGATATCACAATGCCGGGGATGAACGGGTTGGAAGCGACCCGGATCATTCACAATTCCCATCCGAGAGTGAAAATCATTCTGCTCACGCTGCACGAATCGACGGAGGTTCTACGAAGCGGATTCCGCGCCGGAGCAAGCGGTTACCTGCTCAAGGCCGACGCCGAGGAGGAACTGCTGAAGGCGTTGCAAGTCGTGATTGGAGATGGTTCGTATATCAGTCCGAAGATCGATCCCGCAGTTGTGGCGCATGTCATCAGCGAAATGCGATCCACCAACTGAAGCCGGGAATCGCAAACAAACTATGCCTGAGCTCTCCGCGGCGAGCGCGGATCAGCACCGAGTTGCGCTACAAGCGCCGAATCGTGGTATAGAGGGAGGTGGCCCGCGAGCTATCCTGCCCGTCGCTCGCAAGGAAGGATACCGTGCCGGCTGGTGAAGATCCTCGACCAGTGACGACCAGTGTCGTTCGGATGCCGAAGATACGCCTCGGCTCTCTGATTCTGGCGATGGTGTTGCTTGGCGCGACCGGAATCATCGGGCTCGCCACGGTACAGCGGATGAAGAGCAGCCGCGAGTGGGTGCTTCACACCTTTTTGGTCCGGGGCCTATTGAAAGACTTGCAGTCCAGCATTGCGGAAAGCCACGCAAATTTTGATCTTTACCAGCTTTCGCGGAACCCAGATGAAGCCCGCGATTTAGAGAACCAATCGCAGTGGCAGCTTGGGAACGTCGAGAGGCTGCTTAGTCTCACCGTTGACAAGCCTCAACAGCAAGAGACATTGATGCAGTTTCGCCGCGTTCTGTTGGAGGACATCCAGCAACTCCGCGATTGCGTAAGCGGGGCAAAATGCCTGGGAGCAGGACCGGCGAGCCAAAGCGATAAGATGGCAGCAATCGTCGCGCGACGAAGAACAATGTCTGCGATGCTGCTGAGAATGGAGGACGTCGAGCAGCAGTTGCTCGATGACAGGCTGAAAGTGCTGGACCAGCTGTTCACGCGGATGGTGATCACGCTGGTCGGTTCTTTCTTTCTGGCGTTGGTCTTGCTGCTGTACAACGTCAATCTGCTGAATCGGGAGATCGAGCGCGGAAAACAGCAGGAATGGATCGAGAAGAAGAATGCAGAATCCTACCGGATGCTGAGCGCGCGCATTCTGGAACTGCAAGACGTGGAACGCCGCAAGATCGCGCGCGAACTCCACGACAGCGTTGGGCAATACTTGGCCGGTTTGAAACTTAACTTGGGAAGGCTGCAACGCCGCGAAGCGGAACCTGGGATGCAAAATAGCCAGTTGCTGGCAGAGTCGCTGGACGTAACAGACCGCGCCATCCTGGAAGTGAGAACGATTTCGCATTTGCTGCACCCGCCGCTGCTCGACGAACTGGGCTTCCACGCCGCGGTGCGCTGGTACACGGAGGGTTTCGCGAAACGGAGCGGCATTCCGGTCGAGTTGCGACTGACTGAGGTCGTGGAGCGATTGCCGAAAGAAATCGAACTGGCGCTGTTCCGCGTCCTTCAGGAATCGTTGACGAATGTGCACCGCCACGCCAACGCAAAACATGTTGCCGTGGAGGTGCAATGCACAGACTACGACGTAATTCTATTCGTTCGTGATGACGGCAACGGTATCCGGTGGGAGGTCCTTGAAAAGTTCAAGGCTGGAGAAGCGGGCGGAATCGGACTAGCCGGGATGCGGGAAAGGTTGTCGGAATTGGGCGGAACGCTAGATGTGGAGTCGGGGCCACCAGGCACGCAGATTCGCGCCAAGCTACCCACGCGCGAGTGCAGTCCCACGGAGCCACTGGCGGAAGATGTCACCATTGTTCCGAGTTAGCGTATACAAATCAATCGGTTGAACCGCGAAGAACTGCACGATCGATCCTCAGGCGGCAATTACCTGGCCCTGTCTGGTTTCAAAAGATGAAATAGTCTCCCGGAGAGCTCATCGCGAACTGCCTCAGCAGGTGCCGGGCTTCGTCAAGAGTCTCCGCGGCCTTGATTTAGATGGGATGACCATCCGGGAGCCGCATGAAGATGTCAAACTTTGCGCTCACGCATGCAACCTCCACGCAATGATTTCGACATGGGAAAGGGCAAGGCGCGGAACATTTCGAGGCACCCTTGTAAGCATCTTGTTGTTAGTGTGTTACGAGAAAGCAACACAAACAGATGGGAACGCGGACGAAGGAAGAATTTTCTGAGCCGCTGAACATTGTTCCGCGTTAGTACTAAAACCGGCCTGAGAAAGAGGAGGGGGCGTGAAGTAGCGCCCCCTGTTGGTCAGGATGAGAATGTTGTGTTGAGTTAATTTTGCTCGCTCCGCACGGGCAACACCATACCGCGTTTGCTGTAAAAACAATGGTCATTCGGGCTGCCGCAGGGACGAACCGACTATCTTGCCGCTCCAACCGCAGGAGCAGCGGCGAGTTTTCGCAGCGATTCGGTGTAAGGCGCGGTGGCGACTCCGCGTTCGGTGAAGATGGCGCGAATGTACCGATTGGGTGTCACGTCGAAAGCGGGATGCGCGGCGTGGACATCGGGAGCGATGCGCACACCCTGGATGTGTGTGACCTCTTCCGCGGTGCGTTCTTCGATGGGAATGTGCTCACCGCCGGGAATGGAGAGATCGAAAGTCGAAATGGGCGCCGCGATATAGAACGGGACATTGTTCTCGTTGGCGAGGACGGCGATCTGGTAGGTGCCGATTTTGTTGGCGGTGTCTCCATTGGCGGCGATGCGATCCGCGCCGGTGACGATGGCCCCGACTTTGCCCGTCTTCAGGAAATGCCCGACCATGTTGTCGGTGATTAATGTGAGCGGAATTCCGCCGCGATGCAGTTCCCAGGCGGTGAGGCGCGCGCCTTGAAGGTACGGACGTGTTTCGGGGACGAGGACGTGGAGCTTGCGTCCTTGCTGGTAGGCGACGCGAATCACGCCGAGTGCTGTGCCGATTCCTGCGGTGGCCAGGGCTCCGGCGTTGCATTGCGTCATGACCTGGCCGTCTTTGGGCATGAACTCCGCACCGAAGCGGCCAATGGCTTCATCGGTGGCCAGTTTTTCGAGATGAACCAGCTTCGCTTCGTCGACCATCGCGGCGCGGATTGTGGCAAGGTCGGCGTGGGATTGCAGCAATTCAGCGAACCGGCGCTTCATGCGGTCGAGGGCCCAGAATAAGTCAACGGCGGTCGGACGAGTTTTGGCAAGGGTGTCGCAAATTTCGGGAAATTCGGATGTTAAAGCGTCGATGGTAGTGGCGGGAGATTGCAACACGCCGAGGGCAACGCCCATGGCGGCGGCGACCCCGATGGCAGGCGCGCCACGGATCACCATTTCGCGGATGGCTTTGGCGACTTGGCGATAGTCGGTGTAGGTGTAGCTGACTTCTTCGGCGGGAAGGCGGCGCTGGTCCAGCATGACCACGCCTTTGTTGGTCCATTCAATGGGTTGCGCAACGTACATTCTTTAGGGACGCCTCTCTTCTATTGTATCTGACGATGTGGGAATCGACGCGCTCAGTGAGTCATCGGGGCCTGGGTGAACCCGTGGGTAGCCAAAATCAGGCTCACGCCGATCAAAGAGTTGTAGCCGAGGTGCATCAGGTAGCTGGCAAAAACGCTTCCGGTGCGGGCGCGAGCCAGGGTGAAAATGATCCCGACAAGGGACATTACGGCGATCAGGCTCTTGGCGCCGCCGAGCTGCGGGCCATGCATCAGACCGAAGAGAACGCCGGTTATCACAATGCTGGGTATCACGCCAAACCATCGGGCAAACATGGGATAGAGATAGCCGCGAAAGAGGGTTTCCTCGGCGAGCGGAGCGACCAGCACAGCCATGGCGACAAAAAGTATCGCGGTTTGCTTGAATTTGAAGACTTCTTCGATGGGCGTGTTTTCCGGGGTTTTGATGACGGCTGTCAGCGCGAAAACAATCAGCGACAGCCCACAGCCAATGAAGAAATAGATCAGCGGATGGGCCCGCTGTCCGCCGATTCCTGACGGAAGCTTGCGCCAGCCGAGCGTGCTCCAGAAAGGCTGGCCACGCAGCAAAGCCAAAGTGACATAAAGAAAAAACAGAAGCAGACCGTAAATCACGAGAGTGCTGCCGATGGCGACTTGCGGCTTGGACAACATGTATTCTTCGAGCTGCTGCGCCGTCATTCTTTGGCTGGGTGCGTAGATGGCAAGAAAAACAGTTTGCACGCCGAGAAGGCTGATCAGGATGAACGCCAGAAACACGATCAGATGGAGCCAGGACCAGGAAATCTGAAGGTCCAGCGGATACAGACGTTGCCGAGGCAGGGGAGGCGGCAGTTGCTCCGCCGAAACGCGCGCCGAATCCTCAAGATGGGCAAGCGGAGCGGAAGCGAGCTCCGGCACGGCGGTGGGCTTTTCTAAACCGGGGTCTGGCTCTTGCGGCGGAGTCTCGTCAAATGGCGTCATCGCTTCACACGCTTTCCTTGAGCCGGCCATCCCGCCGCCAGCGTCGCGGCGAGGAGCGGAAGCATGAGTTCATGATGGCCTGTAATAGCAAAACCTTTGGAAACTTCGCCCTTCTTCTTATTGGATGCGGCGGTGGGGCGTTTTACGACATTCATTGTCGGGCGGTAGTGCTGAATGAAATCGAAATTGGCGGTGGTGATGGAATGCAAAGGAACGCCGAGATTGCGGATGACGGAGACAGCTTTGAGAAACACTTCCGGTAGAAGCACGGCCGATCCCCAATTGAGATAGACGCCGCCAGCATCCATCTGTTGAACCAAAGCGCAGAAGAGGCGGAAATCGTGAAGGGAAGCTGCGCCAAGCGCGGCGCCATCGGCCGAAGGGTGCATGTGCGGGATGTCCGTACCAATGGCCAAATGAACCGTGACCGGAATGCGTCTTTTGTAAGCGCCAACCAAAACGCTGAGTTCGGGATTCTTTGGCGTGACGATCTCACTGGTAAGGTATTGCCCGGCGGCCTCTCCGTAGCCGATGCGGATGCGCTGCGCCATCTTGGCGATTTCGTTTAGGCCCCAGGCGGTTTCCTCGGCCATGCCGAATGCGCCTTTGCCGAGACCGGCGTCCACGTCTTCGGAAGTGTTGCCGGCTATGGCGATTTCGAAATCGTGGACGAGCGCGGCGCCATTCATGGCGACGCCGCTGACGAAACCCTTGTCCATCAGATCGATGAGAACGGGCGCGAGACCAACTTTGATGACGTGGCCGCCGATACCCCAAAGAATGGCGCGCTTGCGTTGGCGCGCGGCCTGAATCGATGTGGCTAGGTCGCGCAGATCCTGAGCCGCCAGGATTTTCGGCAGCGAGTCGAGAAATTTTGTGAAGGACGCCCCGCGAGGTGTGCGCCCTGCAAGATCTGTTGCGGTGACCTTGCTCTTGCGTGAGGCGAGCGGATAGGTACGAACACCGCCTAGTGTTGCCGGTTGGATTGGATAAACACTCATGCAGGTCTAAATACTGTACGGGGGAACGCCAGGGAGGCGCAAGCCGTCTTGAACTTCTCCGCGTTGCGCGCCCCGTCATTCCGAGCGAAGCGAGGAATCACTCTTCGATCGACGCCGCAAAGAGAGGGATTCCGCAGACTTCCGCCTGCCTGCGGTAGGTAGGGCAGCCGGTTCGGAGTGACTGGTTACAAATCACGCAGTTTTCTGTTCGCCATTATTGGGAGCGGAAGAGTTGCCGTTCAGGTGCAGGACGCGGGCGAGGGCCTGGCCTGTGTAGGATCTTTTTGTGCGCGCGACGTGTTCGGGAGTGCCTTGCGCGACGATGCGGCCGCCGCCCTGGCCGCCTTCCGGGCCCAGATCGATGATCCAGTCGGCTTGCTTGATGACGTCTAGGTTGTGCTCAATGATGAGGACGGTGTTGCCGAGATCGACCAGGCGCTGCAGGACGTCGACGAGTTTGCGCACATCGTCAAAATGCAGGCCGGTCGTGGGTTCGTCGAGAATGTAGACGGTACGACCGGTCTGGCGTTTGGAAAGTTCTCGCGCGAGCTTGATGCGCTGCGCTTCTCCGCCGGAAAGCGTGGTCGCGGACTGGCCCAATTGCACGTAACCCAGGCCGACCTCCACCATGGTCGCCAGTTTCTGCTGAACGTGCGGAATATTTTCCAGCAATTTCAGGGCGTCCGACGCGGGCAGATTGAGCACGTCGTTAATGCTGTGTCCCTTATAGCGCACAGCGAGCGTTTCCGCATTGTAGCGGCGGCCGCGGCAGACTTCGCAGGTGACGTAAACGTCGGGTAGGAAATTCATCTCGATGCGGCGAAGGCCTTCACCCTGGCAGGCTTCGCAGCGGCCGCCCTTTACATTGAAGCTGAAACGGCCGGGCTTGTAGCCGCGCTCGCGGGATTCGGGAAGCATCGCAAAGAGCTCGCGAATTGGAGCAAAGACGCCGGTATAGGTGGCGGGGTTTGAGCGCGGAGTACGCCCAATCGGAGCTTGATCGATTTCGATCACTTTGTCGATGTGCTCAATGCCGAGAATCATCTTGTGCGGGCCGGGCGGTTCCATGGAACGGTAAAGCTTCTGCGCCAGCGCCCGATACAGAATATCGTTGACCAGAGTGGATTTCCCCGAGCCAGAGACGCCGGTCACCAGGGTCAACAATCCGAGCGGGATGGAGATGTCGACGTCCTTGAGGTTGTTGGCATGAGCGCCCAAGATTTGGATGACTTTCCCGTTCGCGCTGCGGCGCTTTCCCGGCACGGAAATTTCGGCGGCTCCGGAAAGGTAGCGGCCCGTCAGAGAATCGGGCGCAGCGGCAATTTCCTCGGGCTTGCCGGTGGCTACCAGGTAACCGCCGGCGTTGCCGGCGCCGGGACCCAGATCGACCACATAGTCGGCGCGACGGATGGTGTCTTCGTCGTGCTCGACGACGAGGACCGTGTTGCCGAGATTGCGAAGGCGCTCGAGGGAGTGAAGGAGGCGGTCGTTGTCTCGGGCGTGGAGACCGATGGATGGTTCGTCCAGGACATAAAGGACGCCGCGAAGTCGGGAGCCGATTTGGGTCGCCAGGCGGATGCGCTGGGCTTCGCCTCCGGAAAGCGTAGCGGCGGAGCGTTCAAGACTTAGATAACCCAAGCCGACAGCCAGTAGGAAATCCAGGCGTTCGGCAATTTCGCCAAGAGGTCTTGCGGCGACTTCCTTTTGCCGCGACGAGAGATGCGAGAGGATTTTGTCGACGGCGGGACGCGCGTCGCTAAGAGCAAGCGCCGTGAAATCGGAGATGGACCAGCCGCCGAGCTTGACGGCGAGGGATTCGGGGCGAAGGCGGCGGCCCAGGCAAGCGCTGCAAAGCGTGGCGGACATGTACTGGGTCATCCACTCGCGGTAGGAATCGGAGTTGGACTCAGAAAAATTATTTTCCAGAAATTTCAGAATACCCTGGAAGCGAAAGCCTTTGTCCTTGCTCGTGGACTTGTCGCCGGAGGCTTTTTTCACTCCGGGGGGAGGATAGCCGTACAGCAAAAGGTTCTGGACGCGAGCGGGATACTTTTCGAAAGGCAAGTCCAGTTGGAAGCGGTGGGCGTAAGCGCCCAGTTCGAGGGTGCGCTTCAGAATGGCGGAGCCGGAACCGGGACCGAGGCCGCCGTCGAAAAGGGGGCGCGTCCAATCCGTAATCACTTTAGCGGGATCGAAATCGTACTTGGAGCCGAGGCCATGGCATTCCGGACAAGCGCCGTAGGGCGAGTTGAAGCTGAACGAGCGCGGCTCGAGCAGCGGCACGGACAGGCCGCAATCGGGACAAGCGAGTTTTTCGGAGAAGGTGTGCTCGCTGCTGCCGACCACCGCAACCGTGACTAGCCCTTGGGCGAGCTTTAGGGCCGTGGCAATGGACTGCTCGAGGCGCGAAGCAATACCCTGCTTGACCAGCAAGCGGTCGATGACCACCTCGATGGTGTGGTTCTTACGCTTGTCGAGTACTGGGGTCTGATCGAGCGGTAACAGCTCGCCATTAATGCGCACACGTACGAAGCCGTCTTGCGCCAGCTTTTCGAGCTCCTTGCGATAAGCCCCTTTTCGGCCGCGCACAATGGGCGCGAGGATCATGATCCGGTCGTCAGGTTTGCAAAGCTCGCCATGGAGAATTGCCTGGACGATCTGCTCGCTGGATTGGCGGGTGATGGGCTTCCCGCAATTTGGGCAATGCGGCACGCCGACGGAGCTGTAGACGACGCGCAGGTAGTCGTAGATCTCTGTAATTGTTCCCACAGTCGAACGCGGCGAGCGGGTGGTGGTTTTCTGCTCGATGGCGATCGAGGGGGAGAGGCCTTCGATAACGTCCACTTCCGGACGCTCCATCTGATCCAAGAATTGGCGGGCGTAAGCGGAAAGAGATTCGACGTATCTTCGCTGGCCCTCCGCGTAAATGGTGTCAAAAGCGAGGGAAGATTTTCCGGAACCGGACAATCCAGTGATAACGGTCAATGAGTTGCGCGGGATTTCCAGGCTGATGTTTTTGAGGTTATGCTGCCGAGCCCCACGCACAACCAGTTTGCTGAGAGCCATAAGGAAAAGCGCTCCCCCCACAGGAGCCCTGGAACCCTAATGAAGAGAATAGGCCCAGTATAGTTCTCCAACATAGCAACTGGCGACGAGGGTGGTCAAGGCGAGGTCAGAAACCGAGAAGCAAAAACGGTAAGGAATCTCCCCGTGGAGGTACTAAGGGAGTACCACATGCATTTTTTCCCAAGGGGTAGTGCATTTTTACCAGGGTGCCCAAGTTTAAGCCGCTGAAAACAGCTATGTTAGATTGGCGAGACGTTTGCAGCCGTCACCGCGTGGGGGAGACGAGCCGAGGATCCCTTTAGGGGATTGAGGGCTGGGCCGGTTCGTTCTTCCCCTCTTTTTTTTGCCTGAACGCTGCCGGAAAAGAATTTCCCGCCTGCGTGAGAATCACACGACGCTCGATGGAATTGAGTTGCGACCGCAGCACCGCTGTCCGCCGGTGTCTGTGGCAGCGGCTAATCAATGATGATCTTCGCAAGGACTGGTTCACTTGCCCTGATGAGGTCCAGAGGTGCTGGACCCCACAAAGAGCTAGACGTAGTCAATGCGAATCAGGAGCGCTGCGAAGGAGTTGCGAGCGTGTGCCGCTGCGTCATGGGGAAACGGACGCCGCGATAGTCGATGCGGGAGGCGTAATCGCTGAGGGTCATGAAGAGCAGGATGAGCAGCCAGAAGATGCCGGCGATGATCACCAATTTGGTGCGTTTCGGACTGTACTTGGCGTGCATGAAGAAAAGGACGACGAGAGTCGCTTTTAGAGTGGCAATGGCGAGGGCGACGACGATGTTGTATTTGCCCAAATTGACGTAAGCCGCGGCGACGGTCAAAGCGGTCAAAGACAGCAGTATCGAGATGATGATGATGTAAGTGCTTGGCGGAACAATGTGTTCGGAATGCTCGTGTTCAGACACGCGTGCCTCTCCCTACTTATGCCGATCGATCAGGTATAGCAACGGGAACAAGTAAATCCAGACAATGTCGACAAAGTGCCAGTACAAACCCACAATATCCACGGGCGTGTTCCACTGCGGCGTGTACATGCCAGCGAAGGAATTGCGCAGCAGCCAGAACAGAAGGCCGGCGCCGATGACCATGTGCAACGCATGTAGTCCAGTCATACCGAAATAGGCGGAATAATAGAGCTGGGCGTGGGCGTTGAGGTCCGGGTCCGCCTCCTTGGCCCTGGCAATTTCTTCTCGCTCAACGTCCAGCTCCTTGGCGTCCACGTCTTCGCATTTGCTGGGATTATTGACGCAATAGGCGATGTCGAAATTCCTCCCGGGAACCAGGTGGTGATGGAATTTTTGGGCGTACTCAATGTATTTAACGCCGAAGAACACGAACCCAAGAAGGATGGTCAGCGAAAGGAACATGGGGATGAGCTTCCGCTTGCCGGTCTGCGAGGACCAGACGGCCATGGCCATGGTGAAACTGCTGGCCAGTAAGACAACGGTGTTGAACCCGCCGAGCCCGAGGCTCAGCGTGTTGCTGCCCATGGCGAAGGCGTGGAAGTACGTGTGGCGATTAATCGTATACGCCAACATGATGCCGCCGAAGAACATGACTTCCGTGACTAGGAAGATCCACATTCCCAGCGAGGCAGTATCCTTCTGCTGTTCCAGGGTATTGAATTGTCCGTAAAGCTCTCCGGTGCGATGCACTTCGCACTCCTCTATCTGTCAGTTTCAGGCGGAAACCGAACCGCCTGTGCCTACTGCTAGTCGTCTCCGTGGGCCGGCGCGAGCCCGGGATGGCCGGGTACGTCCAGTCCGAGATCGGGCCGATTGTGAAAGTCGTACGCCTCCCAGGTGACTTCCGGGGTTACTTCAAAGTTTTCGGTCGGCGGCGGCGAGGGCGTCTTCCACTCCAAGCCGGTGGCAGGCCAGGGATTTTCACCGGCAACTTTACCGTAGAAGGCGGCCCAAATGAGATAGATCATGGGCAGCAAATAACCGACAGCGAGGATGGAAGCGCCGGCCGTGGACATCACGTTATAGACCTGAAATTCCGGAGGATAGACGTGGTAGCGGCGGGGCATGCCGAGGTAGCCGAGAACGAATTGCGGGAAGAAGGTCAGGTTAAAGCCAACGAAGAGCACGAAGGCGGCGATACGCGCGATCCATTCGGGATACATGCGGCCGGTAATCTTGGGCCACCAGAAATGCAAGCCGCCGAGATAGCCCATCACCGCGCCACCGACCATGATGTAGTGGAAGTGGGCGACCACGAAGTAGGTGTCATGCACGTGCATATCGATGCCGAGGCAGCCGAGGAACAATCCGGTCAGGCCCCCGATGAGGAACAGGCCGATGAAGCCGAAGGCGTACAACATGGGGGTGTCGAAGGAGATTGAACCGCCAAACAAAGTCGCGGTCCAGTTAAAGACCTTAATCGCGGAGGGAATCGCGACCAGGAAGGTGAGGAACGAGAACGCCAGCGCCGCATAGGTGGACTGCCCGGTCAGGAACATATGATGGGCCCAAACTACGAAGCCGATCACGGCGATGGCCAAGCTTGCTGCGGCGACGAAGGTGTAGCCAAACAGCTTCTTGCGAGCGAAAGTAGGAATCAATTCGCTGATAACCCCCATCGCTGGGAGAATCATGATATACACGGCGGGGTGCGAATAGAACCAGAACAGGTGCTGGAAGAGGATTGGGTCGCCACCCATCGCAGGATTGAAGAATCCCAGGCCAAACACGCGCTCCATGGCTGCGAGGCCCAGCGTAATGGCGATCACCGGAGTGCCCAAGATCATGACTACAGACACTGCGTAGTGAGCCCAAACAAATAACGGCAGGCGGAACCAGGTCATACCCGGCGCACGCATGGTGTGGACGGTGACCAGGAAGTTAAGGCCAGTCAGAATTGAAGAGAAACCAGTGATGAAGACACCAATGACGGCGGGGGCTACTGCGGAGTTCGAATAGACGGTGCTGAGTGGCGTGTAGAAGGTCCACCCGGTGTCCAGGCCGCCGGTGATCATGGAATAGAGCGTGAAGGAACCGCCGATGATGTAGATGTACCAGCTCAGAAGATTAATCCTTGGAAAAGCTAGGTCCTTGGCGCCCACCATCAGGGGTATGAGGAAATTGCCGAGAACCGCGGGAATAGACGGAATCAGGAAGAAGAAAACCATGGTTACGCCGTGCATGGTGAACATGCGGTTGTACATATCGGCGGTGAGCAGGGAACCGTTGGGCGTAAGCAGGCTGAGGCGAATCATCATGGCGAAAAAGCCGCCAATGAAGAAAAAGAACGTAACCGAGGCGAGATAGAGAAGTGCGATCCGCTTGTGGTCGGTGGTCAGCAGCCAGGACTTGATCCCGTATTCGGAATTGAGGTAATGCTTCTCCGGCAGTTTGAGAGCCGGTCCCGTATTGGCGATACTCGTGGTACTCATAACTATTTCTTCCCCGTCGCTGGCGCAACTCCCGCGCCCTTGGCGGGCACAGGTTGCGACTGCAGAGTCTTGATGTAGGCGGTCAGATTCATGATCTGCTCCTCCGTCACCAATCCCTGGAAGGTGGGCATTAGAGGCTGATACCCAGCAACAATTTTGGCCTTGGGCTGCAAGATCGATTCGCGAATGTACCCATCGTCGGCGGTAACGATGGACCCGTCCGCCAGCAGGACCTTGCCTCCGTAGACGCCGTTGAGCGAAGGAGCGCGGCCGGTGCCATTGCTGAAGTGACAGGTAACGCACGCCAGCTGGGTGAAAAGTTTTTCCCCAGCCGAAGCGGGATTCTCGGCGCCGGATTCATTGGAGAGCCAAGCGGCGTACTCGGCGGGGTCCATGACCGTAACCCAGCCCCCCATGACCGCGTGGTTGGTGCCGCAATACTGCGAACAGAAGAAGTGATACTTGCCGATTTTGGTGGGACGGAACCACATGGTGTTATAGCGGCCGGGCACCACGTCCATCTTCACGCGGAATGCAGGGACGTAGAAATTGTGGATGACGTCTTCGCTGCCCAGGATCAGCTTAACGTCGCGATCCACGGGAAGATGCAATTCGTTGATCTCCCGTTTGCCGTTGGGCTGCTGGGACTTCCACATCCACTGCTTGCCGACGACGTAAATGTCCAAGGTATTCTTCGGAGCTGTCCGGAAGTTCACGTACACCACCGCGCCCCAGGCAAACATGACGAGAGCGATGCCGAGAGGAATGACCGTCCATCCGATTTCCAGAATCAAGTTACCTTCCAGGGTCGACCCGACTTCGCCGGGAGACGTCCGGCGGTACCTGAACGCCGCGTAAATCGCGATCAAGGTGACCAGCACGGCGAAGAACAGGCAGGTCAGCAAAACGAACATGAATACGGCGTCCACATTTCCCGCGAAATTGGAGGCCTGCTCTGGAAAGAATGGAAGCGGTGACTGCACGGCTCTAATGTGCTCCTTGCGTCGGCGAACCAGGCCCGAAATTTCCACTGCTGGCGCCGCGATGTTCCCGGCGGCGGAAGATGACAAAAGCGAGAGCCATGCAGACGAGCGTCACGACCGCGCCCATGCGCATGACGGTGAGAATGGTGGCGCTGTAACGGGCCTTGGTTGGGTCGTACTGATAGCAGAACAGCAAAATGTGGTCGACGGGTGTGCCGATTTTACCGGAAGAAGCATCGACGAGGCCGAGCCTCACGTTGCTTGGGGGATATTCGACGCCGAAGAAGTAGCGGGAAATGCGGCCATCGGGAGTCAAAAGGAGAATGCCGCTGGCATGACCGAAGAGCTTGGTCTTGGGATCGTAGCTGAAGCGGAAATCGGCGGCTTTGGTGACGGCATCGACGGACGCGCGGCTTCCGGTGAGGAAATGCCAGCCCGGTTCCGTGGCGGGACGCGCGAAGCGAGACATGGCTTCGCGTTTTTTCGCCAAAGCCGCGTCGGGCGTATCGTTCGGGTCAAAGCTGAGGAAAACTACTTCGTAATCGGTGCCCGGATTGAAAGAGATCATCTTCAGCGTACCAACGAGGGCCTGTTCCACCTGGTTGCAGAGCATCGGGCAGGTAAAATAAACAAAAGCGAGGACCACCGGCTTTTTACCGGAGAACTGGCGAATGGTTGCCGGCTGTCCGTACTCGTCCACAAAAGGAGCATCCATCGGAATTTGCGCGTTGAGTTGCGGGTCGAAGCCGACGTTCACGAGCGCCGGCGGCAGCCCGTTGGAGGACTTGCCGACGTTGTCTGGGATCATCTGTGCATGGCAGAGCGCGCCGCAGAGCAGCAAGCCAGCCATCACCAAAAAACTGCGCAGTGCTTTCATCGTTCTTACTTGTTCTCCTACTTCTTCTCCACCGGCGGCGTTGCGACTGCCGGCAAACCCTTTTCGACGATCCATTGCATGGCGTCGGTCACTGGGATCTGCGCGATACCGCCTTTTTCGTCGATCCAGGCGAATTTCTTATTGGCGTCCATATCCGCTTTCAGCTTGTTCCGGTAATCCTGCTGAGGATCGGTCAAGTGGCCGGGCATGCCCTGCATTCGCGGTTCCGGCGGCATCGTCGGAGCAGCCTCCAATTGCGAAGGGATAGGCGGCGGGTAGCTGCTGGCCCAATACTTTTCAAGGCCAAGGTAAATTCCAAACGTAAGCAGATAGGAAAAAATGATGAGAATTGCCAAGTAGATCAGGAATTTCAGGATCGGAGTCACACGAACGTCGGTCTTCTCGAACGAAACGTCCGTGTTAACCGGCCTGCCATTGCCGGTTGGGCCGTGGCTGAGATGCTCAGTGTTCATGATGCGCTGCTAAGACCTCCGCAAGCTTGGGATCTCCCAAGGGCAAAATCGGGCGCTGCTTCAGATTTAGGGCGAAGAAACCAACCCATATGCCGATCAACGCTACCGGCGTAACAAAGTCGCGCCAATCGGGAAGCGCCGAACTCGTGAATTCTGGGCGACTCATCCAGTACAAGTCCACGAGCCGGAAGAAGAGCATCCAGAGGGCGACCTTCGAAATCAGGCTGGGCGTGCGCTTCACGTGTTGAGACAGCAAAATAAGAAACGGAAGTGCAAAAGTGCACACCACCACGATCAGCGCGACCCCGCCCCACTCGCCGTACAAGCGCGTGCGATAAAAACTGATTTCCTCCGGCTGGTTGCCGGACCAGATGATCAGCAATTGCGAAAAATCGAAATAGGCCCACAGCATGTTGAAGGCGAAGAGCAGCTTGCCGAGATCGTGGAGGTGCCGCGCGCGAATAAATCCGGCGTACGGCTCGAAGCGCGAGAGCATGATGACCGTGAGGATCATCAGGCACATGGCAGCAATGGCCTGTCCCGCCACAAAGATGAATCCATAAATTGTGGAGGCCCAGTGAGGCGAGATGGACATGACCCAATCGATGGCGGCAAAGGTCATGGTCAATACGTAAAGAATGATGCCGGGACCCGAGAATCTCTTGAAGCGCAGGCGGATGATACGGTCGTCGGGGTTGGCGTCCTGCATCCTCGAAAAGGCATTAAACAGCCAGACCAGCAGGAACCAGACCGCGAAATAGAGGACGGCGCGCGCGAGATATCCATGCGTGGTCAGGTAGCCTTGTTGCCACGCGGTCAGGGCGTGCTCACCGGTCTTCGGCGAATTCATCCAGCCAAATTCGGCGCCGTTTCCGGAATAGAGATACTTCATGCCCCACACGATGGGAAGGAACAGCAGCAGAACGAGCCAGATGTTCCGCGAAGCCGCTTCGAGCGGGCGGCGAAGTACCACGCCCCAGATTCCGCCGGTCAGATGCTGCAACATGAGTAGGCCGAGCGAACCGAGCGTGAATCCGAGAATCAAAAGATAGCTAAACAGATAGGCGCGGATAAACCTGTCCGGCGCGGTGAACGCGCCAACAACGACGAGCAGCAGCGCAATGCCGCCAATCATCCAGCCGCGCGTTTGCAGGCGGTTGACGTTCTGCGGCGCTTGGAAGTCTTGCGCGTTCATTGCGCGGCTCCTCCGGCCATGAGTTTCTCTCTGAGATTCGGCGGCAGTTCGCCGACGGGTGCATTGCGGCTAAGCTGCAAGGCGCGAACGTAGGAGACAATCGCCCAGCGGTCGCGCGGCTCAAGCTGCATGGAATAGCCGCTCATCGCGCCGAACCCGTTGGTGATTACGTCGAAGAAATAACCGTTGGGCTCGTTGCGCAAGCGCTCCTGATGATACGTCGGCGGATGCTTCATGCCACGCAAGGTGACCATGCCGTTGCCGTCCCCCTGAAGCCCGTGACAAGGCGAGCAGAAGATGTTGTAGCGGTCCTGGCCGCGGGCGAGCAGATCCTTCGTGAGAGGCAGCGGAAACGTGTTGGATTCCTTGGGAGTCAACAGCGGATCTTCATTGATAGCGCCGCGCACGACGGTATTGTCGATGACGGGCCGCTCCGAACGCCCGTCCGGGAAAAAGGTGGCAGGCGACAGAGGATTGTGGCGCGGCTGATTGGCCATATCCTGGCGCAGCGTGGTGTCCCCGCAGCCGCTAAAAGCCAGGGTGCAGACAAACAGCGCCGGGAGAAGTGAGGACTTACTCTTCATCCTTCACCTCTGACACGAACTTCGCGGACGCTTCCTGCAAAAATCGCGCGCTGCCGGCAAGCTCAAACTTGGGATCGCGCGCTTCAATCACCAGGAAGAAGCGGTCCGTGGAAGCGCCTATGAACCGCTCGACATTGAAAACCGGATGATAGGGCTGCGGCAGTCTGTTCAACGCGAGCATGCCGACGACGGCAAAGATCGAAGCGCCAAGAACGGTCAATTCAAACGTAACCGGAATGAACGCCGGCCAACTGTTCAGCGAACGGCCGCCGATGTTCAAAGGATAGGTAATCGCGGAGCACCAGTATTGCAGTCCAAATCCCGTTAGCCCGCCGCCGATTCCTCCGATTAACGTAATTAGAGGCACGGCGGTCCAGTGGAAACCGATGGCTTCGGCAAGTCCCTCAATGGGGAAAGGCGTGTACGCGTCGATGTGCTTGTAGCCGGCGCCGCGGGCCTTTTTGGCGGCGGCCAGAAGCTGTTGCGGCGTTTCAAACTCACCCATGACGCCGTGAAGATGAGAGCGATGTTCACTCATCGGTGATCTCTCTTTATGTGCGATTCGTGCTCCACCAGTTCGCGCATTTCAGAGATGGCGATCGCGGGCAATCCGCGCACGAACAGGTAGAACAGCATGGTGAATAAGCCCAGAGTCCCGGCGAAGGTGGCGTAATCCCAGAAGGTGGGGGAGTAGCGGCCCCAAGCCGAAGGCATGAAGTCGCGGGTCAGGGAGATGACGACGATGACGAAGCGCTCCAGCCACATGCCGGTGTTGATGACCAACGACAGAAGGAAGAGCATCACAACGTTGCGGCGCACCTTTTCAAACCAGAGCAATTGCGGCGTCACAATGTTGCAGAGGATCAAAGCGAAGTAGAAGTGCGAGTACGGGCCGTGGAGGCGCTGCTCGGCCAGAAATACGTCGAACTTGTTTCCGCTATAAAAGGCCATGAAAAACTCGATGAAGTAGCCGTACGCCACAATGAGGCCGGTCGCCAGCATTACCTTCGCGCAGTTTTCGAGATGGCGCATGGTGATGAAATCCTCCATGCCGTAGGCTTTGCGAAGGGGAATCGCGAGGGTAAGCACCATGGCGAAGCCTGAGTAGATGGCGCCCGCGACGAAGTAGGGGGGAAAAATCGTCGTGTGCCAGCCGGGAACGATGGCGACCGAGAAGTCGAAGCTCACAACGGTGTGGACCGACAAAACCAGTGGCGTGGCCAAGCCGGCTAGAAGCAGATAGGCGGACTGGTAGCGGTGCCAGTGACGCGCCGAATTGCGCCAGCCCATGGAGAGCATGCCAAAGACTAGTTGTTGCCAGCGCTTTTTGGCGCGATCGCGCAACGTAGCCAGGTCCGGAAGCAGACCGATAAACCAGAACAGCAGCGACACCGTGCCGTAGGTAGAGACTGCGAAAACGTCCCAGATCAGCGGGCTGCGGAATTGCGGCCAGATACCCATGGTGCTCGGATAAGGGAACATGTAGTACGCCATCCAGGGACGGCCGGTGTGAATCAGTGGGAACAAGCCGGCGCAAGCCACGGCGAAAAGCGTCATGGCTTCGGCGAAACGATTGATGGAGGTGCGCCATTTTTGATTCAGCAAATAGAGAATTGCGGAAATCAGCGTGCCGGCGTGGCCGATACCGATCCACCAGACGAAATTGACGATCGCAAAGCCCCAGCCGATGGGAATATTGATGCCCCAAATTCCGACGCCCTTGATGATCAGCCAGGAAATGGCCACGAAGAGCAGCATCACAACGCTGAATGCCAAGGTGAAGCCGGCCAGCCAACCAAGGCCGATGGGGCGCGTGAGGACGGACGAGGCGATCTTGTCGGTGACGGACGCGTAGGTGTGTCCCGGCGCGAGCAGCGGATCGAGCCGGCGAATCTGCGGAGAATTCAACGGTGGCTGCGTGGCGCTCATGCCTTTTCCAGCTCCGGATTCGGATTGCGTACGGCCGCCAGGTAGGTGGTGCGCGGGCGCGAATTCAGCTCACCCAAAATCGTGTAGTTGCGCTGCTGCGCTTTCAACTTGGCAACCTTGCTGTTCGGATCGTTGATATCGCCGAAGGTGATCGCCTGCGTCGGACAAGCCGATTCGCAAGCGGTGACGATTTCGCCGTCGCGAATGGGACGATTCTGCTTTTCGGAGTCAATGCGCACGTTGTTGATGCGCTGCACGCAATAGGTGCACTTTTCCATCACGCCTCGGCTGCGAATGGTGACTTCCGGATTGCGCATCAGTTTGAATTGCGGCGTGTCCCAATCCTGGAAGCGAAGGAAATTGAAACGGCGCACTTTGTACGGGCAATTGTTGGAGCAATAGCGCGTGCCGATGCAGCGGTTATACACCATGTCGTTCAAACCTTCGGCGCTGTGAGTGGTTGCACCGACGGGGCAGACCTGTTCGCAGGGAGCGTTTTCGCATTGCTGGCAAGGCACCGGCTGGAAGAAAGTTTCCGGATTGTCGAGCGTGGGATTGTACTCCGAAGGATCGCCGGTAGCTTGGCCGCTGGTGGCCGAAACAGTGTTCGCGTAGTAGCGGTCGACGCGAATCCAGTGCATTTCGCGCCCGCGCATCACTTGGTCCTTGCCGACGACGGGAATATTATTCTCGGACACGCACGCAATCACACAGGCGTTGCAGCCATTGCACTTGGTGAGGTCGATGGACATGCCCCACGCATGGCCGTTGTATGCGAACGGGTGATATAGAGAATCATCGCGAGAAGGGGTCTCGTCGCCTTCGTGGGCGAAGCCGGGATTCTGCAGATACTCCGAAAGCGTGCCGCTGCTGAGAATCTTGCGGCCTTCCATATTGAAGTGATATTGCGTGCAGGCGAGAGGATAGCTGTCGTCAGTTGCGGTCATTTTGCCGCCGGTCGCAGTCCAGAGAGTTTCGGACGTGCGGACGACGTAGGCGTTGAAACCCTTGTTCGTGCCGGTATAACCGGCGCGCGAACGGCCGTAGCCCAACGGCAGCACGACCGTGGTTTCTTCCTGCCCGGGCAGGGTCCAGACAGCCGCGGTTACCTTGCTTCCGTTCAGTTCGATGTCGACGAGGGGAGAGCGAACCTGGCCGTGCTCGCCGCCGCGGGACTGAACTTTGTGCGCGAAATCGCGTTGTTGCGCGAGCTTCGGGCTGATCAGCGCGGCATTGTCCCAGGTGAGTTTCGTGACCGGCTTCGGAAGTTCCTGGAGCCAACCGTTGTTGGCGAAACGGCCGTCGTGCACCGTGGGATCGGGACGGAAGATGTATTCGATTTGATCAGCGGGAGCGGCCTGCACGGCGGGGAGGCTCGCCACGCTGAATTTGAGCTCGGCGTTGACGGCGGGGAATTTTGTTCCGCCGATCACGCCGTCATTGAGCCATTTGCGCCAGGCGATATCGATGGCAGTGGGCAAGTGCGTAGACGCTTCGGTCCAGTAGGCGCGTACGGTATCGTATGCCGGCGTGCCGGGCTTGTCGCTGAAGGCGGCGATCATGTCGTGCGCGGAATGCGTGTAGTAGAGCGGCGAAATCAGCGGCTGAATGATGCTGGCGGTGCCGTCATGAGCGCGAGCATCGCTCCAGGTTTCGAGGAAATGCGATTCGGCGACGTGCCACTGGCAGTAGGCGGATGTTTCGTCGAAATACGGACTCAGGTGAATGGCGGTGGAAACACGCTTCAGTTTATTGACGAAATCGAAGTCGTGGGGCGCATCGTAAACGGGATTGCCACCGAGCATCAGCAGGAGATCGACCTTGCCGTGGTCCATCTCCGAGCAAAGGTCGCGGATCGCATCGAGATTGCCGGTGTCACCGGTGAGCGGCTCCATGTAGTAAAGCGTGTTGCCGACGTTGCCGAGCGATGCGTTGATCGCGTGCGCCAATGCGTGAACCGACGCGGGTTGATATTCGCCGGCGACCACGAGCGAAGCGCCGCGCTGCTTCCGCAAATCCCCGGCGATGACGTCGACCCATTTTGCGGCTTCGCCGGAAAGAGCAGCGCCGGAGCCAACTCCTAATTTGCCGGCTAAAGCGCGGGCGAAGAGTTCAACGTCGCTCGAGCGCACCGGCAAACGGTGATCCGAAGAAGAACCCGTAACGGAAGGCGTGGGCTCGATGACATACAACCGGTTCATCGTGTCGTTGGAGCCGCTCAGGTTGCGGCGTTGCGCGAATTGCCGCGCGTAGGCAACATGACCCGGTCCGCTGGCCAGAAAGTCGGAATCGAGCGAGACGATCACGTTGGCTTGGCTGACTTCATAAACGGTATGGACGTTGCGGCCGAACGCAAGCTTTGCGCCCTGCTGCGCGCCGTCGCCGCCGGCGGGTTCCCACTGGTACCACTTCGCTTCCGGGAATTGCGTCAGTAGTTTGCGAATTTGCGCGATCAACGTCGGAGAAGTAATGGCGCCGGACAAAATGCGGAATCCCGCGCCGTTGGTGGCTTTCGCATTGGTGGCCAGCCCCTGAGCGGTTTCAAGGAACGCCGACCAGGAACGGATTTCGCCGGCTTGTTGGACCGTTTGCGAGCGGTCCGGATCGTACAAATTCAGGATAGAAGCCTGGACCAACGCGCTGGTGGCGCCAAGACTCGAAGGATGATCGGGATTGCCTTCAATCTTGGTGGGGCGGCCTTCGTGGCTCTCCACAAGAATGCCGACGGTGGACGGGCCAAACGGCACGGCGGTGGCGTAAAAATTGGGCTTGCCGAGAACCATGCCGTCGGGCTGTTTCACGTATGGCACGATGTGATCGATGTCAGGACGGCCGCATCCGGCAAGTCCCGCGAGGGCGAGCGAGGCACCCATCAATTTCAGGAAATTGCGGCGATCGACGGCGTCATCCCATTCCGAGGCGTGACGCGGGAATTCGCGGTGTATCAGATCCTCGAAATGAGGATTGTCGGCAAGCTCTTCGAGGGTACGCCAATATTGCTTGCCGGATTTGTCGCGAAGCTTTTCGCGCACGGCCGCCAGATCCAGGCGATGTTCCTGATCGGCTGGGGCTTGGTGCTCTTCATGATCGTGGTCGTGACCGTGATCATGCGCGGCGGCGGCCTGCGAGGCTTGCAGGATGCGCAACTTGTTTTCGTTTGGCTGATCGTTCATATCGTTAGCGATGGCAGGTGGAACAGCTTGTCAGTTCGTTCACCGTCCGGATGTTGTACTCGGACACAAGTTTTTTTCCGATCTCGTCCTGATTTGCGGGCGCTTTCCACTGCATGTTGAAAACCTGGTCCTTGGGTCGAACATTTTTTGCCGGGTCGCGATGGCAATCGATACACCACTGCATGTTGAGCGGCGAAGCCTGGAAAATCAGCGGCATTTGATCCACGGAGCCGTGGCAGGTGGAGCAGCCGATGCCCTTATTGATGTGAATGCTGTGGTTGAAATAAACGTAGTCGGCCAGGCGGTGCACTCTCACCCACTCGATGGATTGATCGGTGCGGAAACTTTCGCGGACCGGCTCCAGATAGGGCGCATCATTAAATAGCACGGAATGACAATTCATGCAGGTTTTTGTGGGAGGGACGCCGGCAAACGCGGAGGTTTCGACACTGTTATGACAGTAACGGCAATCAATCCCATCGTCACCGGCATGGTGTTTGTGGCTGAATTGCACCGGTTGTACGCGGCTGACGCGCTGGTTCGTAATGTACGGAGACCTGGCGACGATGAGAACAACGCCAAGGGCCAAATTCGCGAGGACCACCAGGGCAAGTATTGAAAACCGCGCGATTGAATTTGCACTGCGGTGAAAAATTTGCGCCATGTCAAATTTGCGCTAGAGAGTCCGAAATCTCCCAGGGCCACCGATTGCAGGAGAAATGTACACTCCTCTGCCGGACAGCGCGCGTCCGGGTCACGTTGCGACCGCATAGTTTCCAACAAATTCTTTCCGATTGCAACCTCAAAGCCCCCCGTTTAGAACCAACAAGAAATAAGGATGTTACGAAACGTAGCGTAGTTTCAATTTTTTTGAAACAGACGCGCAGGTTTGGAACCTAAAAAATCGGTCCGCGCTCCGCAGTTCCGTCGGAATAAGTGCCGAGCTGAAATCCCATCGATAAACAATGCTTATGCTCGTCCCAATTCCAATTCACTTTTGGTGATAATGAGCCGCGTGCTATCCTTGACTAGTCTTCTGCTATGCGCCGCGTAGCGAAGCTTACCTGCTTTGGTTCTGCCTGAGCAGTCTCAACCCCGCTGGGGCGTGGTCCAACCGGTAGGACACCTCACTGTTAATGAGGATGGTGAAGGTTCGAATCCTTCCGCCCCAGCCAATCTAACTGATTCTCCTCAGTTTATTTTTCGTTTTTCTAACAAAACGCGGCTTTCTAACAATTGAAGCTAATTTACGCGCCGCGCGCTGCGATTCTGAACTGCATTGCGTTGCTGGTCGCCGAGAACGTGTCCGTGGATTCCCAACGTGATGCGCGGATCGCTGTGGCGCAATTGTTTCTGCACCAGCGCTGGCGAAGCACCGTCTGCAAGTAATGCACTGGCTGCACCGTGTCGCATACCGTGGAATCCGCCGCGTGGAATCTTGAGTTTGTCCAGAGGCGGATGCAGTTTTTTCTCTCGGAGTCTGTCCGCGCAGAATGGGCGATCATTCTTGTTAACGAAAAGCAATGCACTCTTGCCGTTGTGTCGTGATAGAAGAGCGCGCAAACGCTGCTCCAGTTCCGTAGACATCGGCATGTCTGCGCTGCTGGCTTTGGATTTCACTCCACCAATTCTCCGCGAAGCGCTATCTACGGATTGCCTCACGCGAATGATTCGCTTTGCAAAATCAAAATCACTGACCCGAAGTCCGAGAGTCTCGCCGATGTGCAAACCCAGCACAGCTGTGATCAGGAGGATTGTGCTGAATGGTTCGTCCGCGGCTTCGATCCTCCGGCGCACTTCATCGTCGGTGAATGCGCGTTGCTCTTTCTTCACGCCTTCACGCGGCAATATGAGACTTGCAAAGTGGAATTCTCCACATGCGTATCCCCATGACTTCGCCGTGCGCATGATGCTCGAAAGAGTAGCCAACACGTTTAGAGTGGTCTTTCTGGAACGTCCGCCAGTGCTGAGGTAAGACACAAAAACCTGAACGGCCTTCGTGTCGATCTCGGTCAACGACAGACTGCCCAGCTTTGGAATGATGTGCGCGCCCTAGTTGCAAATATGCATCTCCAAGGGAGGCCAGCGCCCGAAGTTGACCTGGCTTTAGCTCAAGAGATTTCTGGTATGCAGCAACGGCCTCTACGAGTGTTCCGGGCTCGTGCAATGCCCAACCACCCAGGAGAAGATAGGCGTCGGGGTGGCTCATCGCTTAGGTGAACCGCATACTTCTTTGCCTTGATATGCAATCGGACGGGTCACCGCATTTTCTAAGAGGGCCACAGGAAAGACCGATGTATCATTCAACATCTAGCCCGCGTACGTCACGTTTACCGTGCGAGGAATTATCGGGACCGAGGAGCGGACCTTACGAGGTTGGGTCACCCACAAGTACACGAAATCCCATGGCAGATTGGCAAATGCGAACAAAGCGGCCGCTCCGAGGACCGGTGCGCGAGGAAGCGGGGCCGACACTCAAAAACTACATCACGCCCGCCGGGTTGCAGCGGCTGAAAGACGAGCATCTGTTCCTACTGAGTCGCGAGCGGCCCGCGGTGGTGGAGGTTGTAGCGTGGGCTGCTAGTAACGGGGACCGCAGTGAAAACGCCGACTACCTCTACGGCAAGCGACGGTTAGGCCAGATCGATTCGCGGATTCGCTTTCTCACGAAACGCATTGATGCGGCCGTGGTCGTCGATCCCGCCGCTCCGCGGCCAGGGTCAGCCGCTACGCGCGTCTTCTTCGGCGCAACCGTGACCTACCAGGACGCCGCCGGACTCGAACACGTCGTCTCGATCGTCGGCATCGACGAGGTGGACCTCGACCGCGGCTACATCAGCTGGCGCTCGCCTCTCGCCAATGCGCTGATGAAGGCGAGCCCCGGCGACCGTGTGGACCTGCGCGCGCCAGCGAAGACGGAGCATCTCGAGATCATCGAGGTCGAGTACTCGCCGATTCCGATGAATCCTTTCCGCGAACCGCTAGGAGCTCAGTCGAAGATGTACGGCTCGCAGGTTTAGAGCAGCAAGACGAACGGTGCGGAAAGAACCGCCAGAGTGTCCTGAACTCGCCGTTACTGCTTTGTGGGAGACGGGAACTCCGGGCTCACGTGCCATGTTGCCCCCAGGTGTTGATGAAGCGACTGCCCTGGTCATTACAGACACGCAACAAGCCGGGCTTCAGCCCCCGACATATGCCTTCGCCCCCACCCAAAAAAAAATCGTCACCCGTGTCGATTCGGCACCTTCTCGTTCGACGTATCGGTAGAGCATCAATTAAGCTCTGAACTTGAACGTCAGACCAACTCAACCCGAAAGGACAAACAAAATGCGATTCATGGTCATCGTCAAAGCCACGAAAGACTCCGAAAACGAAGGCGCATCCCCCGATCCCCAGCTCATGGCCGACATGAACAAATTCAACGACGAGCTCTTAGAAGCCGGAGTTTTGTTAGGCTATGACGGTCTTCACCCCTCCTCCAAAGGCGCCCGCGTGCACTTCTCCGGCAAGAACCGCCCCACCGTCATTGACGGCCCCTTCGTCGAAAGCAAGGAACTCATCGCCGGCTTCTGGTTCTGGCAGGTCAAATCTCTCGAAGAGGCCATCGAGTGGGTCAAGCGTTGCCCCGTCTTCTATGAAGGCGAGGCCGACATAGAGATCCGCCAGGTCTTCGAGCCCGAAGACTTCGCATCTGCCTTCAACGACGAAGAAATTCAGAAGGAAAAAAACTTCCGCGCTCAAATGGCAGCTCGAGCAGCCAAGAAATAGTCCCACTTGCACTGACGTATCCAAACTGGTGCGATCGGTAGCACGCTGAATGTTCGAAAAATACAGGTTCGGTCGAAGTGTGAACGAAGAAGAAGTAGAAAACGAAAAAAAACAGGAGGGGTCGATGCGAACGTTCCTCGTCGCCATTCTTTTTTTTGCTGCTTCAAGCGCCAATGCTCAACAGGTTGCGCCGGCCCCGAAGTTCATTCGCGAGAACTCACCAGTGATCGCATTGACGCATGTCCAACTGATTGATGGCACTGGCGCGGCTACGCAGGCGGACCAGACTATCGTCATCGACCACGGCAAAATTGCTGCGGTGGGTTCCGCGGCAAGCTCTCCGTGGCTCGGCGCATACTCCGGTTCTATGGCGTGACACTTAGAATGAATCGGCGTGTAGTTCCCCGAGAGTAATGTCAAACGCCTTCTTCAACCCGGAGAAATGTTCCAAAAAGTAATTCCAAGTCTTGGCATTCCGGTCGTTCTTGAACCACGCTGGAGATGCGCAAAGCAGCACGGCCCGTCTGAGGCTACTTTGGTTCTATCGCCCTGACTTTATGAGGAGTGGGTCAGTCTGAATTTTTTGGGGCGTCAACCCAATAGAAACCAGAAACTGGTCCGCGGTAAGCGACCTTGCCTTGGCAGTTCGGCCGGCCACGCGGGTTGTCGTAAATATCGAATTCGAGCTGATCGGCGGGAACAGTGAGGCCGGATTGGTCCGTTACCCAGGCAACGACTTCTTCGAATGCGCCTCGCAGGAACTCTTCGTCTAGCTGATCCTCATTACGAAGTGTGAAGTCCAGGTCCTCCGAGAAGCGATATGTCTCGAAGTAACACTTCTTAAGACATGTGCCGCCCTTGAAGATCCAGCTTTCAGAAAGCTCTTCGTGCGCGTAGATGCCTGCGAGCATCCAACCCAGGACGTAGTCTTTCTCTACTATGCTAGGCAGCAGCGAAAATGACGACGCGGCTTCGAGGATTTCACGCCGGTCGATCATGGGGCTGCCTTTTTCTTGGCAGACGGCAACCAGAGTCGCCAGGCAGTTGACAGTTTTTTTCTGGGGAGCGCAGGGTCAAGCCTGGCGTAGCCCTGAGTCAATCGTGAGCGGCACTCGGCGGCGAGCTTGTCATCGTGTAAGCGCGTTTCTGCAAGATATCCGAGACGCTTAAAGACAACTCCGTTACGCTATATCGTATAGCGATAGTCCCGACGCCCACCCAAGATGCGGTCGACCTGCCGAAGATGGTTCAAGTCGTGTGCCGCTTCCAAGCGGACAAACTCCTCGACCGTTTGCCGTCCGCGTACCTCGTGGACCCCATAGCACTCCACCCACCGTGCGCGCGGGACCGACTCCAACAGTCGCAGGTTGCTCTCGCGCAGCGCCCGAAAGACCCCTGCC
>Ga0210394_10000323_pt1 | contig 110057 bp, 96 predicted proteins | sample IncBWC12MmetaG_FD_160121 | JGI IMG/M metagenome (GOLD analysis project Ga0210394, IMG submission 160121) | Forest soil microbial communities from Barre Woods Harvard Forest LTER site, Petersham, Massachusetts, United States - Inc-BW-C-12-M | ecosystem: Environmental > Terrestrial > Soil >...
TCGCGCAGATCCGCCGCGATTACTACCAGGTGCCCTTCGATCCCAACGATCCGAACACCCAAGGTACGTTTCTTCACGACGTGAATCGTGAGACCGATTCCTTTGTGACGTTTTCCTGGGTACGTACATTTAGTCCGGGATTAATGCTCACGGTTTCGCCGTTCTATCACTTCAACCGGGCGGATTACGAAAGCAGTCCTGCGGATCTGCCCAGTTCCGCAACGGAAAAACGGTCTTCCAAGTACGAGGGTGGGCAGGTAACGATGTCCTGGGTCAAGGATCGCAACAACCTGCGAGCGGGGATTTATGGTTTTGCGCAGCAGGACGACCAGTTGTTCGGATTGATTTTCAATGACAACAGCGCGCCCAGCCTGAACCCGCCTGATGTCGAAACACCTGTGGGCAGTCTGGTTGCGGTTTACGCGGAAGACCAACTAAAAGCGACATCCTGGCTCACCCTGAATGCCGGTCTTCGCCAGACGCATTTTTCCGGAGGTGTAGTTGAGAATGCGACCAGCCCACGGGTTGGTGCTTCCGTACGAATCCCGAAACTGAATTGGGTCTTTCGCGGCTTCTACGGCCACTTCTATCAAGCGCCGCCACTACTTACGGCATCCGGACCGCTTCTGCAAATCGTCACTAATCAGAACCTGGGATTCGTCCCTCTCCATGGTGAGCGGGACGAAGAACACCAGTTTGGCGTCACCATTCCGTTTCGAGGGTGGATCCTCGACGCTGACAACTTTCTGACGCGAGCCAATAACTTCTTCGATCACAACAATCTTAATAATTCCGATATTTTCTTTCCCATCACTATCCAAGGCGCCCGCATCAACGGATGGGAACTCACGCTACGCTCGCCTCGCATTCGCAATCGGGCTGAAGTCTACTTGACTTACTCGAATCAGCTCGCCCTTGGATTCGGGGATATCACCGGCGGTCTCACCAATTTCTCCTTTGGCGATGGTTTCAAGTTGCTCGACCATGATCAGCGAAACACGTTGCACATCGGCGGACAGTTCACATTGCCCTGGCGAAGCTACGCATCGACGGACGTTTATTACGCCTCTGGGTTCTCTAATGGCAATCTAGCGATTCCTGGCGATCATCTCCAACCGCATACCACGTTCGACCTCACCATCGGCAAGAATTTTGGCGAGAGAGTTTCCGTAAATGTGCAGGGTATCAACGTGGCAAACCGCCGCGTTCTGCTGGATAACAGCTTCACCTTTGGCGGAACGCACTTTCTGAATCCCCGCGAAATTCTTGTCCAAGTTCGCTACCGATTTCATTACTGACGGTAGCGCAGTGCCGTGGCAGTCTGCTTGAGATTCCCCATCGACAGGTAGGCTGCCACGGCATTCCATTGAAGGAATGGGGGGCATTTCGCAGTGACAGATTTTGCGCGATTCGTAATGGGCTGTGTTGTACGAAGTAATACTTGAGGTATTTACCGATAGATAAACAATTCGAACGATGGAACCCATTCGAATGGGATTAGCTGTTCCTGAAGAAGGTGTTTTCAATTCGAACGACGTTCATAGGCAAGCTAGACGCGCTAGTATGGATTTTTAACTGGTTGGCCGCCAATCGTGTCCATGAACTGATAGCGTTCAAGTAAGACGAGTTTCACAAACCAGACGACAAGCCCAAAAAGGCCGTTACCGACGCCACTATAATACTGGTCGCCATGTTTCTCCTTCTCCAACGTGCGCCGCTTTAGACTAATAGATGTCGTACTGCTCCCAATGCAGGGTGGCGTCGGACTGGATGATGACGTGTTTGTGCGAGGTTTGCTCCAGTTCGTCCATGAGCAGGGACTCGCGGGTTTTTAGTGCTTTGGCGATTTCGGGATGGACGCGCAGGGTCAGGTTGGGGCCTTCGTGGCCGGCCATGGCCATTTTGCGGGCTTCCGCCTGGATTTCGTAGCATAGCGTCGGGATGGATTTGACCATGCCGGACCCGGTGCAATACGGGCAGGGCTGGCAGAGCACGCGCTCGAGCGCCTGCTTGGTGCGCTTGCGAGTGATGCAGACCAAGCCAAATTCGTTGAAGCTCAGCGCTTTCGACGGCGCTTTATCTTCTTCGAGGGCTTGCTGCAGCGCAAACAAGACTTTGTCGCGGTTGCGGCGCTCTTCCATGTCGATGAAGTCCACCACGATGATGCCGCCCAGATCGCGCAAGCGAATCTGGCGAACGATTTCTTTCACCGCTTCCAGATTGGTTTTGACGATGGTGTCTTCCAGGCGCGTGGAACCTTTGCCAACGAATTTGCCGGTGTTGACGTCGATGGCCACCAGCGCTTCGGTGTGGTTGATGACGATGTAGCCGCCGGACTTGAGCCAAACTTTGGCGCGCAGAGCTTTGTCGAGTTCGTGCTGGATGCCGAACTCTTCGAAGATAGGCGTTTCCTTGGTGTAGAGCTTGACGCGGCTCACCAGCTTGGGCTGGAAGCGGCTGACGAATTCGACGACCTTGCTGAATTCTTCTTCGCTGTCGATCCAGATGGCGGTGAAATCGTCACTGACGTAATCGCGCAGGATGCGTTCCACGAGATTCAGATCGCGATGGAGGAGCGAGGGAGCTTTGCGCTGCTCGCTGCGCTCCTTGATTTCGTTCCAGGTGGTGCCGAGGAATTCGATGTCGGCGCGAATTTCTTCGTCGGTGGCGCCGCCTGCCGCGGTGCGAACGATGAAGCCGCCGGGATAACTGCCGCGCGCTTCGCCGACGAGGCGTCGCAGGCGCGAGCGATTATCGGCGCTGGCGATTTTGCGGGAGACGCCGATGTGATCGATGGTGGGCATGTACACCAGGAAACGTCCGGGCAAAGCGACGTGACTGGTGATGCGCGCGCCCTTTTTGCCGAGCGGTTCCTTGGCGATCTGGATGACTACATCCTGACCGGCCTTGAGCATTTCGGAAATGAGTTGCGGGCGGCGCGAAGAGCTGGAGTGATGGCCACCCTGGTGCCCGCGATCATGACGCGGACCGCCTGGTCCGCTGGGACGGCGCTCGAAGCGCTGACCCGGGCGTCCACCGCCGCCGCTGCGTTCCGGACGGCCACCACGACTGTCGGGGCGTCCGCCGCGGCTATCGGGACGGCCACCGCGATTGTCGCGGCCGCGATCACGTCCGCCGCTGCGAAAGGGGCGTTGGAAACGCTGGCGAGGATTGCCGCCAACGCGCGCGGAGTCACGCGGGAATTCTTCGCGAGGCGCGGGGGCGCCGCCGCTCGTGCTGCGAGGAGCGCGAGTTTCTCCCGGCAACAAAATGATGTCGTCCTCGGCGATATGTGAGGCAGAGGTAGCGGAGACGAGATTGTCTACAGAGACGATTCCGGCGTTGGCGCGCTCGGTTTCTTCCTGGGGGTGGGTTTCTTCGTGATGCCCTTCGTCATGTCCTTCGTGATGTTCAGTATCATGTTCGCTGGCGTGGGCATGTTCTTCGTCGTGAAGTCCAAGCGCGGCATGATGCTCGGCACTCTCGTGCGCGGCATCGGCTTCCGCTTCGGCACGATTCGCGGCGCGGCCTTCTTCGACCTCGGCGGTTTCGTCGTCGGTGAGTTGGGAAACTTCGGAGTGTGACTCTTCCGTTTCGGTTTCTTCTTCTACCTCGTCGGCTTCTTCTTCGACTTCTTCCTCTTCTTCAAAAATCGTGTCACCGGCGAGAGCGGGAACTTGCGCAACTTCCTGCACTTCTTCCTGTTTGGCTTCGACGAGCCCGCTGCCGAGTACGGCGATCTGATCGTCGTTTAGATCGGAGCTTCCAGAAGTCGGCAGCTCCAAAGGAGAGGCTTCGTGGCGCGGCGGATTATTTCCGTGCGCGGAAAGCGTGCTGTCATCCGCGACGCCAATGTTTTCGTCGGCGGATACCGGGGCGGCTTCGGATTCAGCGCCAGCATCGGCCAGCAGCCAACGGGGAAGTCCTCCGGTGAAGCGGCGAGGCACCACACCGCCGGCGGCAGCGGGTTGAGATGGCGATGTAGCTCCAGAGGTAGGCCGTGAATTTTCGGTTGCCTCGGATGTTTTGCTGCTGAATTCTTGCTCGACTACCGGGGAACTGGAAGCCGCGATGGGCTTGCCGCGATATTTCGCGAGCGATTCACCGGGGAGCAGGATCGGTTCTTCCGCGGCATCAAAATTCGGCGCTACTGGAGAAGCGTTGTTCTGGCGTGGTGTTTCGGGGCGGCGATTATCGAAGCCGCGCTGCGCTGCGCCGCGTGGCTCGAATCCGCGAGGCTGCGCGCCTCGATTCTGATTTTGCGAACGGGGCTCATTGCCACGGTCATTACCGCGCGTGTCGTTCTGGCCTTGCGGGGACGCATACTTCGAGGGCGGCAAATTGCGACCACCGGGACCGGGGCGTCCACCGCGGCGACGCCCACCGCGCCGGCCGAAACGGCCGCCGCCACGGTTGCTGCCGGAATCCTGTCCGCGATCGTTGCCTCGGTCATTACCGCGATCATTTCCACGGCCGAAATTCTGGCCGGGTCCGCTTGCACCGCGTGGCGAATAATTCTGCGAAGACTTATAGTTCGGACCGAAATTCTGCGGCGCGGAGGCATTTGATTCGGGCTGGCGTTCTTCCGGCTCTGAAGCATCATGTTCATGCGCGTTTCCGGGCTGCGCCTCGTCCGAGTGTTCGTGCTGGCCTTCATGCTCGCTGGCCCCAGCGGCGTGCGAGCCGCGAGGTTCGTCTGAATCGGCGATGGAATCGTCGTGTGCATCGGACGCGCCAGCTTTCGCGAGCGATTCGCCGGGCAACAATTCGACGGAATGCGCTTCCGCTTCGTGCTCGATAGCAGCAGCGGGATGCGCTTCGGTTTCTATTGCAGCGGCATGCGGCACTTCGTGCGCGTGGTCGTGATCGTAATCTTCCAGATTTTCGAAAACGTCGCTGACGTACAGAAAGGCGTCGCCATCCAGACCAATGTCCACGAAAGCCGATTGCATTCCAGGCAGGACGCGAGTGACTTTACCTTTGTAGATGCTGCCGACGAGGGCGAACTCTTTTTCGCGCTCGATATAAATTTCTACTAACTGACCTTCTTCCAGTATCGCGACCCGCCGTTCATGGGAGGCCGCTGATATTACTAACTCTTTTGACATAAAACTCCTCGGGAGGCATCGCCGCGAGCTTGTGCCCGTCGGAGGTCCGAGAAACCGGCGCCTGCCCCGGAGTTACCGGGACACCCGTGGCCACGACCGCTTGGAGGTGGTTTTGACGTTCGAAGGCGGAGGGGGTGGCGGGTTGGGCGCCACCGCTGAATTGATAATTCCTCAGTCTTTCGAGGCTAATCCGTTGCGGGGAGCTTCCCAGGCAAACGGCGGACGATGCTGTCCTCACTCTTATTTCCTTAATTTTACCGGCGACCGCGAGCGGCCAAACGCAAAAACGGCAACTGGGCGGTCAACCCGTTCCAATCATTTCTAAAACTATTTGAATCTACGCCCGGGCGGCCAGCCGAAGCGGGCACGTCAAACGGGCACTGGCGAGCGTCAGTTGACGAAGCGGCGAAGCCGTACATTCATCACCAGGCCAATCGCCAGGAAAACAAACAACGTGGCGGAACCTCCGTAGCTCATTAAGGGCAGCGGAATCCCGGTAACCGGCATAGCGCCGATGACCATGGCCACGTTTACTAAAACGTGAAAACCGAGCGCTGCGGCGACGCCCATGACCAGAAACATTCCGGCGCGATCCTTGGCGCGCTGGGCGTTCTGGACCAGTCGAAGCAGAAGCGCCATATACAGCCCAAGGGCAAGCAGCACGCCTTTGAATCCCTGTTCTTCAGCCCACGCGGACATGATGAAATCTGAATAACGGACGGGGATGTAGCCCAGTTGATTCTGACTGCCGTTGCCAAATCCTTTGCCCCAGAAACCGCCGGAACCGACGGCAATCTTGGATTGCAACACCTGATAACCAGAACCTTTTGCGTCTTCTTCGGGGTGCATGAAGGACGTCACGCGCTCCCGTTGGTACGGTTTCAAGATGTGGCGGCTGACCGGGGGATAAAAAATGCTGCCTACAGCCAATATGCCCACCAGTGAAATTATCGCCGCATGTTGCCATTGCAGGCCGGCGAGAAACGCACCCACTACCAGCATCGGTAACAGCACCAGAGCTGTACCCAGGTCGGGCTGCTTTAGAATCAATACCAGCGGTAGCCCTACTAAGAATCCTGCTTTGATCAAATCCTGCAGGGAAAGCTCATCACTGCTCACTTCCGCAAAGAAGCGGGCGACTACAATGATTATAATCAACTTTACCAATTCTGACACCTGAAAGAATTCGCCGAGGAAGGGGATCCAGCGTTTGGCCCCGAAACGGCTGTGGCCCATGGCTAAAACAGCTATAAGGGCAACGATACCAATAAGGTACAAAATGGGGGCCTGGTCGAGGATGAGGTGGTAGTCCAGGCGGGATAGGGCGAACATCAAGGCGAAGCCGATAACCAGCCAGCGGATCTGCTTCATGTGCATGCCCGCCAGTGAGCTGCCATGGGTGGCAGAATAGATCTCAATTACGCCGACGGCGCAGATGGCCGCGAGGATGGCTAGCAGCCACCAATCGTAATCGCGAGTGCCGGGTGCGTCTTTCATTTACATTTCTTCTCACCGGCAAAAATTCTGCCGGATTTTTCCGAACTAAAATCTAGCGGTGCAAGGCCTTCTCCGGTGGCGCCGGAATAATCGCGGCAGCTGCGGCCGCGGAATTCAACTTTGGCGCGTCCAGCTTGGCTGGAGCAGCCAGCTCAGCGTCTTTGACTGCTAGTGCGGCTTGCGCCGGATTGGTGCCATTGTCGAAATTGAAGCGCTGATATTCGACGGTGGTCTGGCCGTTGTTTTTATTTTTCTTGTCGTAGTAGGCCTTAATAATGTCGCGCACAACCGGGCCGGACGCGGTGCCGCCATGCTGGCCGCTTTCCTGCACCAGAACGGCTACGACGATTTCGGGATTGCGGCGGGGCGCGTAGCCCACGAACCAGGCGTTGTCTTCAAATTTTTTCTGTTTGCCGAGACGGTCGCGCGTAGAGTAGCCGATGACTTGCGCCGTGCCGGATTTTCCGCTGAGCTCAACCCCTGCAAGCTTCAGCGAAGCGCCGGTGCCGCCGTCGTTGACCACGCCATACATGGCGTCGGTTATTTTTTCCACGGTGGGCTCGGAGATGTTGAAGCGTTCTTCGCCTACGTTTTGCGCATCTTTCAATAAATGGGGCTGCTTGAAAATGCCGCCCATGGCGATGCCGCCGATAGTGCGCGCCAATTGCAGCGGTGTAGTGGTGACGGCGCCCTGACCGGTGGAGACCGAAATGGTTTCGCCGGGGTACCACTTGCGATGGAAGACGCGCTCGACCCACTCTTCTGAAGGCATCAGGCCGGGTTCTTCAGAAGGCAGATCGATTCCTGTCTTGTGGCCAATGCCCATTTTGGTGGCGTAGTACGCAAGGCGGTCGATGCCCAACTTCATGCCCACGTTATAGAAGAAAATATCGCAGGAATCGAGAATGGCTTTACGAAAATTCACTATGCCGTGGGAGCTTTTTCCGTAGACCCAACATTTGAATTGGCGGCCGTAGAAAGTCGCGTAGCCGGGACAAAAGGCGGTGTAACTTTCCGGCGGTACTTTATCTTCCAGCATGGCCGTGGCGGTGATGATTTTAAAAACGGAGCCGGGAGCGAGTTGCGCCTGGATGGCGCGATTCAACATGGGGTGCAGTGGATCGTCGTTAAGGCGCTTCCATATTTCGTTTGAAACACGCACGGAAAAATCGTTGGGGTCTGGTGTGGGGCGGCTGACCATGGCAAGAACTTCACCGCTGCGCGGGTCCAGGGCAACTACGGCGCCGGGGCGCGTTCCTAAAGATTGTTCGGCGACTTGCTGCAGGTCGTAATCAATGGTGAGCTGAATTTGCTTGCCGGGAATGGCTTCTTGCGTGGAGAGGCGGCCAACTTCTTTTCCGACGCTGTTGACGATGACGCGGCGCATGCCGTCGGTGCCCATCAAAAGGTCGTTGTACTGTTTTTCCAGGCCGGTTTTGCCGGCGAAGTCACCGGGGCGGAAGCGCCCATTGCTGGATTCGATTTGTTGCTCGCTTACTTCACCGACGTAGCCGCTGGCGTGAGCCATAAATCCGTTGGGAAGGTAGCGGCGGCGAGAGATGGAAATCATTTCGAGAATAGGAATATCGGAGCGATGCGACTCGATGAAAGCGATGTCCGCGTCGGAAGCTTCGGGTTTAATGATGATGGGCTGAAATTTGGGGAGGTTGCGGGTGGTGCTGAGATCGTCTCGCAAGTCTTCGACTGCGATGTTGAGTCCATCAGCAATTGCGGGAAGATTTTTTTCGACCAGCACGGGATCGTCACGCAAAAGCAAAACGCTGAATGACGGGCGATTGTCGACCAGCACGCGGCCATCGCGATCCAGCATGCGGCCACGCGGCGCGATAACCGGGATGGAGCGCACGCGATTGCGTTCGGCCATTGAAGAATATTTCTCGGCGTCGATGATCTGCAGCTTCCAAAAACCAAGAAGCAATACGCCGATCATTCCCACGATAACGTAGGAAGCCATGGCCAGACGGCCTTGCGGCAAACGATTGTCGTTATGAAACGAATAACCCACGAAGACCTCGCGCGCGAATATCTAAGCTCAGGGCTGGTCGCCTGCTCCGATGAAACCGGAGTGACATCGCGTCACGAAAATTTACAATTGGATTTCGATTTTTGCCGGCAGCTTTCCGCTATGGAAAGATTCTAACCGGACCCAAAAACCGCTAACCCCATGCTTCAATTGCTTCAAATGATGCCCCACAGCTGTTTGCAAACGTAACATCAGGGTTATCGGGCTGCAAGCCGTCCGGTCGTACAGGGTTCCAGGAGCGCATTGTTTTTCAAGGGGACGGCCGGGCGATGGCGTGTTGCTCCAGCGCAGAGGGCACGTTAAGGTAAGAAATTATTCATGAATAGCGAAATACATAAGGAAAAGCGCTCCCGGTTGGCGTTAGTGGGTATGTCTGGAAGCGGCAAAAGTTTCTGGACAAAGAAGTTAGGGGCGGCGGGCTGGAGGTCAGTTTGTTGCGATGACCTGATTGAGCAAAGACTGGCGCCGCGGCTGGCGGCGGGCGGGTATTCGGGCATTAACGGTGTGGCTGCGTGGATGGGCTGGCCGAACAGTGTGACCTATGTGCAACGGGAAGCGGAATATTTGGCGGAAGAAATCGGAGTGATGGACGAATTTCTGAGCAGTCTGGAGAAAGAAAAGAGCGGGCTTGAGAAAGACTCAAGCGCCAGACCGATCGTTCTGGATACCACCGGGAGCGTGATTTACGCGCAGAACAATATATTGATGCGTTTGCGGCGGCAGATGACGGTGGTGCATCTGGCCAATACTGAACAAGAACAGCGCATGCTGGTGGAAAGATATTTGAATGATCCGAAGCCGGTGTTGTGGCGGGGGACGTTTCATGTGAAGGACCAAGAAACGCCGCGCGAAACGGTGGCGCGATGTTATCCATTGTTGATATCGGCGCGGAGGAAAAGTTATGAAATGCTTGCGCATTGCGCGGTGCACGTGTCCGAGCTGCGCGCGAAGCACGCTAGCAATTTAGAGAACAATGCTGCTGACGTAGAACGATTCCTGCAAAAGATACGCGAGCAGGTTGCACACGCCTGATGTTGGCAGCCCATCACAACAGAAATGTGTCGCCGCTGAGATGAGATACCGCAGCACATCCCGGGAAGCGCCACTGACTTCGTTGCGCGGAGCGGTGTTACGTGGCCTAGCACCGGATGGCGGATTGTATATGCCGGTGGAGATCGCGCGCCGCTCTCCGGAAGAACTGGAAGAATTCCGGCGGCTACCGTTCACAGAGGTGTGTTTTCGCGTAGCACGGCCGTTTGCCGGCGCGGAAGTGCCGGAAGAAGTGATGTGGCAAGTGGTGAGCGAGGCGATTAATTTTCCGGTGAAGCTGGTGTCGCTGTCGCCGGGATTGCACATTCTGGAACTGTTTCATGGGCCCACGCTGGCGTTCAAAGATTTTGGCGCGCGATTCATGGCGAGGCTCATGGCTTATTTTGTGCGTGACGAAACACGCACGCTGACGGTGCTGGTAGCTACTTCGGGCGACACCGGCAGCGCGGTGGCACACGGTTTTCTGGGCGTGCCGGGAATTCGCGTGGTGATTCTTTACCCTTCGAAGCGCATCAGTGAGGCGCAGGAAAAACAATTTACCACGTTGGGAGAAAACATCACCGCGCTGGAGGTGCAGGGAACTTTTGACGATTGCCAGCGATTGGTGAAGCAAGCGTTTTCGGATGTGGAGCTGAACAAGCGTGCTTTTTTGACTTCCGCGAATTCCATCAATATCGGGCGGCTGTTGCCGCAGATGTTTTATCACGTGGCGGCGTACCGGCAATTGCCGGTGGCTTCCGTGCCGTTGATTGTTTCGGTGCCTAGCGGGAATTTTGGCAATTTGACGGCGGGACTATTTGCGAAGCGGATCGGACTGCCGGTGACCAGATTTGTGGCGGCGACGAATGCGAATGACGTGGTGCCGGAATATTTGCGCAGCGGAAAATTTTCGCCGCACCCGGCGTATGCGACCTTGTCGAACGCCATGGACGTGGGAAACCCCAACAATTTTCCCAGGCTGTTGGATTTGTGCCGCAACCGGCTGGAATACGTGCAAAAAGAAATCTGGGGACACGGCGCGACGGATGAGGAGACGCTGGCGGCAATGAAGCTGGTGTACGAACGCTATCAGTACGTTGCTGATCCGCACACGGCGGTGGGGATTTTGGGCTGGGAGGCTTACCGCAAAGCGCATCCGGAGCCGGCGCAAGGATTGGTGCTGGCTACGGCGCACCCGGCAAAGTTTGCGGAAGTGGTGACGCGCGCGATTGGGATTGCTCCGAGATTACCTGCTCGACTTTCGGCATATCTGAAACGGGAGAAACTGTCGCTAGCGATGTCGAATGGTTACGACGAATTCAAACAGTTTCTGTCGGCACCTTGAATCGCTGTTTATTTTCCCCAATTCGGAGGCCCTATTGCCTTCACCCTATCCAGTAATTGCTGTTCATTTTCGCCTTGATCACGCAGTGGGTGAATCAATTTGTAGTTGTTCCGGTCAGAATAGGAGTGGACATCAAGATTGTAGGTATGCTGGCCGTCCAGTTGATACCCAGTAACGATATGAAAGTCTTCCGTGCTCGGGTCATATTTCAAAAATAACAAATATCGTTTGCCAACGAGAGGCATGGAAAAATCTCGGAGCGCACGAATGAGCACTTTGCCCGACGGCAAGCGAATTGCACCGCCGTAACGTTGAACATCGACGCTATCGCCTGATTGAATATGACGTGCAGATGAAACTGTACGTGCCTCCTGCACGGAGACTTTGAATTCAGAATAGATATCTCGCTTGTCGTCCGACAAATATGTCTGACCTGCGGTGACCGGCCAACGACGACGGTATCGCTTTGGCTGAATGGGAAGGAATCCAGATAAGAATGGCCTGAATCCCCTCCAACTAGGCCGTCGTCGCTTTGCTCCCCCAATGCAGGTAAGGAAGCATCCGGAGCGTTATAACGCTGACCGCGCCTTAGGCGGAGAACATCGTTGGGGCCTGGGACGGCAGCACTGTAATCAGTAAGAGGCCCCACGCTGTACTGGGGTACTTCAGATGCCGCCGTGGTTTGGGCAAATGTGAGTGCGCCGTAATCGCAAGAAAGTAATAACACCAAAGAACCGAAGATGATATGGCGTCGCATCAAGCAATAATAGCGTCGCCCTATTTTTTAAGTGTCGTCGTCGTGCTCACCTGCCAAAGATCAGCAGGGTGAAGGTGTCGGGAATCATGGGAGGACGCGGCCTGGGATGTTCTGGCGTGGCTGCAGGCGTTGGACCGAAGTCGGCGCTGACCAGGTATAGATTGTGGTTGGATGTATCCAGTTCCATGGTGCGCGCGCCGCGTTGCGTCTGGATGGTGTCCACGACTGAGAACTTGTCGAGCGAATCTTCGTGCGCCACGGTAACCGTGCCGTCGCCGCAGGACGCGAACGCGAAGCCGGTTGCAGGGTCGAAGCGATTGGCATCCACGCCTTGTCCGATTGGAACCGTTCCGATTACGTGGCCGGAATTGCCATCGACGAAAGCCATCATTTTGTTATGGCAGCCGACGACCAGAATCTCGTGTTCGGCATCGATGGCCAGTCCGGAGGGCGATTCGCAGGGGGCCAGTGGCCAGGTCTTTTCCACTTTCAACGTGACCGGATCGAATTTCACGAGCTGGCTCTTGTCTTCCAGATTTACAAAGACGTGGCCCTTGCCGTCGGAAGCCGCGAATTCAGGTCCGCCGCCGAGCGCGATGGTGCCAACCGCCTTGCCCGTCGCGGCATCGATGGCGGTGGCAGAGTCAGAGCCCCCGTTAAAAGTAAACACGCGCTTCGACGCCGGGTCATAAATAATCGCGTCGGGATTTTTTTCCGTCGTTGCTTCTCCAAGAGGCTGCAAAGTTTTCATGTCAAATACTGTTGATGTAGCAGTCTTGCCGTTGCTCGTGAACCCCTTGTTCATGTCCGAGACGAGGGCGATGCCATGCACGCCTTGGGTGTTGGGAATGTCGCCGACAACTTTGCCTTCATCGGCATTGACCACCATGACGTGAGTGCCACGCGAAATAAACAAGCGCCGACCGGCCGCATCTGCGGTGAGATAATCCCAGCCACCCTCGCCGCCGAGTTTTACTTTTTTAATCAGGTGATATCCGGATTTGCCCGTCGCGCTCTGGCTCGCGCCTTCTTGGGCCTTCAGGGCGATTTTTCCGCCAGCGACCAACCCTACAGTCAAAGCCAAAATTCCTGCGCAACTTGTCCACGCCATTCGCGTAATGCTCTTCACACACACCTCCCGAATTTCCGTGCCTCCGCATTCAAACACAACGAACCCAGCGCTGCAATGTCCAATGCGATGCCTTCGATGAACCCTGTGTGAATTTTTCCTTAGGTGCGACGACGCAGTTGACAAACTACTGAAGCTCAAGAGTACTCGGCGCATCTCACCTCCGAATAACCATATCGTTTACGGTTTAATTACTTGATGGCAACAAGTAGCGGTGCTATTTTGACGCGAGATTCGACATCGCCACGCAAGATTGAGCTAGCTGATGCAGACGCGGCCGAATCTGGAAGGAGAATGGTCATGACAGATACTTTTCGTGACGCAACCAGATGGTGGGAAAGAAGAACACGGATCATTGTCGCGACCGCTGCTAGCCTGGCGATTCCGCTGGCGGCCCTTCGCGCACCGGCCAAAGATCAACTGGTTAGATCCGCGAGCGCGCCGCAGGGATGGCATCTGGCTGGAAGCAACCCCGAGAATTACGAAACCGGTGTGGATTCGCAAGCAAAGCGCAACGGTTTTCCCATCGCTTATCTGAAATCCAAGCCGTCGGCGACAGAAGGCTTTGAAACGTTAATGCAAATGTTTAGTGCCAGTAAATATGCCGGACAGCGGATACGGCTGAGCGCGTCAGTGAAAGCGGATGAGGTAAAGGATTGGGCGGGTCTGTGGATGCGGGTGGACGTGAACTCCAAACCATTTGCCTTAGACAACATGATGGATCGCTCCATAAAAGGATCAGTGGACTGGCACGAGTATCGAGTTGTTCTGGACGTGCCAAAAGAGGCGACGGCTGTTGCATTTGGCATTTTGGTGAATAAATCAGGCATGGTGTGGCTTAACAACGTGAAGTTCGAGATTGTCGGAACCGATGTGCCGGTCACAGCCAAGCCTTTTGGTGAAACACAGACAGAGCCGGTGAACTTGAATTTTGAAAATTAGCGCAGTTCAATTGCGGGGTTCCGAATAAAGGTTAGAAAAATAAAAAATGGGACAAGCACGACTGCTTGCCCCAGAAATGCCTTCAAATAAAAATCTAAATTTACGCCGCGATTTTTTGTTCGCTTAGCAAATGCACCGGTACTTTGCGCAAATCCCACACGATGCCAAACCACGAGAGCACTTTGAGCGTGTAGTAGGTGATGTCCACTTCCCACCAGAAAAATCCCTGGCGAGCTGAAGCCATAAAGTGATGATGGTTATTGTGCCAGCCTTCGCCGAGCGTCAACAGGGCGAGGAACCAGTTGTTCTTGCTGGTGTCGGTGGTCTCATAGCGACGCGTGCCGAACAAGTGCGAGAGCGAATTGATGGTGAAGGTGTCGTGCCACAAGAGTACGGTGCTGAGGCAGAACGCCCAGACAAACAAGTGCCAGCCGCCAATCAGCCAGATCACCGCTCCCAAGGCTACCGGGGGAACCATGTGGTATTTATTCAGCCAGCGCAGCTCGGGAAATTTCGCGAAATCGCCGATGTAGTTCAGGCGCGTGTCGTTGTATTTATCGGACATGATCCAGCCGACGTGCGACCAGAAAAATCCAAATAGCGTCGGTGAATGAAGGTCCAGCTCCTGATCGGAGTGGCGGTGATGATGGCGATGATGCGCTGCCCACCACAGCACGCCCTTTTGGGCTGAGCTCATGGCCATGAAGGCAATTACGAATTGAAAGGCGCGGCTGGTTTTAAAGGCGCGGTGCGAAAAATAGCGGTGGTATCCGGCGGTAACGAAAAACATGCGCACGCCGAGAAGCGCGAGGCAGGTCACCAGGTAATACCAATGAAAGGGAATGAAAAATATAAGCAATGATGCGATATGAACGAGCGCGAACGGCAAGGACATAATCACGGAAATTCGTGAGCCGTTAGGCAGAGGAATCGACCATGCGCGTGAAGCTGTAGCCATTCTTGATGTTTCTTTCCGCGTCCGAATACAGCTGGACGCTCTTAAGGCATATTCTGCGAACGCAGAGTCACTTCAGGCCAACGATGTGGACGCGGCGGAAATGTCTGGTATTGAGAAACCCTGCACAACCAGTTTACGGGCGCATATTGCAGCGGTCAAGGGTACTGACGGTCAGCTGTACTAATTAGGATGCGTTCTGAGGCAGATAAGATAGCGCTAGAGACAGAATGATGTGCGCGAATGTGCTATCGTTTCTCGCTGCGTGGCTGCAGAATTTTGGGCCGTGGCGTCACAGGATCAACAGTTAGAAGCCTTAGTTTAAAAGGATTAGAGAAATAATGGCTGAGCGGCCGGTACTTGTAGGCGTTATACCCCAAGTTGTGGTGCTGGAGGACGGCGACCAGATCGCCTGGCTGTCTGACGCTGGGAATCTCCGGGTCGAGTTCGACGCTAACCGGTGTCCATTTTCATCCAACGTATTCCAGGCCCCGGCGGGTATGCGCTTGCTAAGCGGGCCGCCCCGGGCCGGGATTAAAGGCGCAACGTTTAAATACAGGTTATGGCTCAACGACCAACTGGTGGGCCAGGGTGAAGTGATTCTCCGCGATAAGTAAGTTTCCACGCACTGCCCCGAAAAAAGAGTTGAAGAAGTCTCTACTGGGAGTTCGGGTGTTTCCACGTTACAAGACCCACCCTCCAAAAATCTGAGGGTTGGGCACCCTGCTCAGCTACATACAAATGAATATTTGAAGTTACGGGTGGGCGGCGTCCGTCGGTGCGGTCACGGCGGTGGACGTTGAGGTTTTTACTGGCGGTGGCGCGGCCGGCGGGATGACGGCGGGCGGTTTCTCTTTGGGTGCGCGGGGCTCGTCTTCGGTGGGAGCGGTGTCAGGCGTGTCCACGTGGACTTCGTGATCGGCGGCTTGTTGTTCTAGCGGCACCACGTTGGCAAATTCGACTTCGGGCAGGCCACTGTGGGCGGCCTTCATAAATTGAATCCAAATCGGGAGAGCGGCGCGGGCGCCGGTTTCTTTTTTGCCCAACGAGATTTGCTTGTCGTCGTAGCCGACCCACACTCCGGAAGTAATTTGCGGCGTGAAACCAATGAACCAAGCGTCGGTGTAGTCCTGAGTGGTTCCGGTTTTTCCAGCGGCGGGGCGCCCCAGCGATTTGGCCTGGATGCCGGTGCCGAATTGGATGACTTCCTCGAGCATGGCGGTCATGGTCCGAGCCACCTCGGGCGTTACCACGTCGTGCACGATAGGGTGGGCTTCCTCGAGCAGCGCGCCGTCGTAACTGGTGACGCGGCGAATCATGTGCGGATCGATGCGGATGCCGTCATTGGGAAAAACGGTGAACGCGGAAACGTGTTCGAGCAGGCGCATGTCCGCGGAGCCTAGAGCGAGCGGAAGATAGGGCGGAAGCGGAGTGGTAATGCCGAAGCGGCGGGTGACATTGACGACGCTGTTGATGCCGACTTTTTCGGCGAGCTTGACGGCGGGAACGTTGCGCGAGCCCGCCAGAGCGCGGCGCAGGGTGATATTGCCTTCGAATTTTTCGTCGTAATTGTGAGGTGAGTAGGGCTGGCCGCCGCTGATGGTAGTGAAAGGCGCGTCCAGAATGGTGTCGAAGGGCGTCGAGCCTTTTTCGAGGGCGTCGGCGTACACGTAAATTTTAAATGAGCTGCCAACCTGGCGGACTGCTTGAGTGACGCGATTAAATTTTGAGTCTTCGAAGCTGTAGCCGCCGACCATGGCTTTGATTTCGCCGGTGGGATTATCGATGGCGACCATGGCGCCCTGCGGGCCCGGTTGCTGCTCGAGTTGTACGCGGGCCGTCGTTTCTCGTAATTCCTGGATAGAAAATTGCGCGAGGTCACCGGCTTTCAGAAGATCGGAAGCTTTTTTGCGGCCGGTCCACGCAAAATCGGCGGGAGAAAGAATCGCGCGGTAGTTGCCGATTTTGATGGTGGCGCTTTTGTCTTCGACCGAAAGCACGAGTCCGGTGGTGTACGAGCCTTTCTCGATAGGGCGGCGCCAGTCATCGTCTTCGTAAGTAGCGATGGTGCCGAGATTGTCGCGGAGGATGTTGGGCAGATTGCCGCGCCAGCCATGGCGGCGGTCGTAACTGTGCAGGCCGTCGCGAACGGCTTGATTGGCGGCGCGCTGCATGGCGATATTCAGAGTGGTGTAAATACGCAGACCGCGCTCGTGAACGGCTTCAGTGCCGTACGTGGACTCCAGATATTTGCGAATATCTTCGAAGAAATAGGGCGCGAGGTCGTTGCGTGGATATTGGATGTGTATGCCGAGAGGCGTTTTACGGGTGGCGGCTTCTTCGGCGGGAGTGATTTTCCCTTCTTCCTCCATGCGGTGGAGCACCAGGTTGCGGCGCGCGAGTGCCAGCGTTGGGTTGTTCAGCGGCGAAAATTTGGGGCCGTTGACCATGCCGGCGAGTAACGCGGCTTCCTGAAGCTTCAGATCCGTGACGGGCTTGCCAAAATAAAATTGCGAGGCGGCCGCGAAGCCATAGTTTCCGTGCGCCAGGTAAACCTGGTTTGAGTACATGGTAAAAATTTGCGGCTTGGTATAGCGGCGCTCGATTTGAAGAGCGAGAAGGATCTCCTGCATTTTGCGGCGAAACGTTTTATCGCTGCGGTCGAGGAAAAGATTGCCGGCCAGCTGCATGGTGATGGTGCTGGCGCCCGCGGTGATGTGATGCTTCAAAACGTTGCGAAAGGCGGCGCCGGCGATGCGCGGGAAATCGATGCCCCAGTGATCTTCGAAGTGCTGGTCCTCGATGGCGGTCACGGCGTTGTAAAGCATGCGAGGCACCTGCTCGTAGGTCATGAGGATGCGGCGTTGAAGGGCGAAGCTGCCGACCATTTGGCCGTCGTCGGCGTAAATTTCGGTGACTACCGTGGGGCGATATGTTTCGAGGGCGCGAATCTCAGGCAGGTCGCTGGCATACACGAAGAGCAAGCCGCAAGCCGCGCCCAGCGCGATGGAGCACAGCAGCAAGAAGGCCAGTGCGACGCGGTCAATCAGCTTGAAGCCGCGCAGGCGCAAGGTGATCGGGGGCAGACTTATCATCGATAAGAAAGTTTAACGCAGATGGAAGAGGATGCGCAGAGGTGAAGGCGGGGGAAGTTTCCAGGGGTGGTACCGCAGCAAATTCGCGACGCTGCATCAGTTTTTAATCAGCGACATGTCGGGAGTCAGGCGCCGTCGTGATACATATTATGGCGCTTACCGATGGGTACGCCCGAGGTTAGAGAAATCATTCTCGATGAGATTGTACTGAGGGTTTAGGGTTCGATTGGCTTGGTTGAGGCGCAGAAAAACGAGGGAATTAAACTAATGAATTTTTCCGGGAGAGTGGCGCTCATCACTGGGGCGGGCAGCGCTCTGGGGATAGGGTTTGCCACGGCTCGGCTGTTGGCGCAAAATGGGGCGAAAATCGCGATTACTTCGACGACCGATAGAATCAATGAGCGGGTCCGCGAGCTGGCCGCGGATAAGGCCGATGTTTTTGCTATGCCTGCGGATCTGCGCGATAACGAGAGCACTGAGATGCTGGTTCGCGAAGTTCTCGCGCGTTTTGAGCGTGTCGATATCCTGGTGAACAATGCGGGTATGACGCAGGTCAGCAATCCTGACGAGACGCTCTCAACATCTTTCGCGGAGCTTAGCGAAGCGGACTGGGATTACAGCATCGGGCTCAACCTGAAGACCACATTTAATATGACCAAAGCGGTTCTGCCGTGCATGCTGAGTGCAAAGTATGGCCGTATCGTGAATGTTTCGTCGGTCACTGGACCACTGGTCAGCAATCCTCGCGCAACCGCGTACAGTGCGGCCAAAGCTGCTATGGTCGGGCTGACGCGCAGCCTCGCAATGGAAGTTGCCCGCAACGGAATCACGGTAAATGCGGTGGCGCCTGGCTGGATTGAAACAGCGTCGTCGACCGAGCAGGAAATTATTGCTGGCAACAATACGCCGGTCGGCCGGCCCGGGCGTCCTGAGGAAGTTGCCGCTGCGATCGCGTTCCTCGCCTGCGAATCCGCGTCCTATGTGACCGGACAGATGTTGGTGATCGACGGCGGCAATACGATTCAGGAATATAAAGGGCCCCCGGATTCTTACTACTGACAGTTGGGTAGTTGGCAGCGATCGATCTCCGATCGCTACACCGTTACAACAATTTTGCCAATCTGCTGGTTGGACTCCATGTAGCGGTGCGCTTCGACGATCTGCGCAAATGGAAACACGCGATCTATCCGTGGTTTGAAATCGCCTGCTTCGATGTGATCGAAAACGTACTGCTGAGCCTTGGCCCTCAGTTTGGGATCAAAAAGCACTTCACGGAGGGTGTATCCGCGAACGGACAGCCCCTTACTCAGCGCGGTAAACAAGGGAAACGGTGTTGGCTCCGCCGCAAGTGCTCCATATTCGAAGATAGTTCCTCCGAGAGCCGTCGCCTGCGCGAGCGTCTCGATACCTTTGCCTGCGATGGGGTCAAATATCACTCGAGCGCCTTTGTCACCGGTAATGTTTTTCATCCGCGCGAGGAAGTCCTCTTCTTCCGTGGCGATCACGTGGGTTGCTCCAATCTCGGCCAACGCTGACTTTTTCTTGGATGTTCGCGTGGTTGCAATGCTGGTGGCGCCTTCCGCCTTTACCACTTCGATGGCGGCGATTCCTACGCTGCTGCTGGCAGCGGTGATTACTACGAAGTCTGTTTTTGTGATGTGAGCGTGGGCAATCAGCGCTCCGTAGGCCGTCAGGTATTGCATCCAGATCGATGTGCCCTCTTGCGGCGTCAGCTTTGCCGGATAAACTGCCAAAGCGCTGGCCGGAACAATCGCAACTTCTCCGTATACCCCATAGTTCGTCATCAAGAACGCCGGGACGGTGCTGGCTTTCTTGCCAATCCAGCTCTTGTCTACGTCCGGCCCCACCACCGCAACTACACCAGCGGCCTCATAGCCAAGCTTCGACGGCAGGACGGGAGCCTCCAGGTAGTGGCCGCGGCGGAACATCGATTCCGCCCGGTTAAGTCCGATAGCTTTCACATTGAGGCGTACTTCGCCTTTTCCTGGCTCGGGGATTGGCTCATCTTGAATCTTCAATACTTCCGGCCCACCTAAGGTGTGGAAGCGGACAACTTTTGCCGTTTCATTGGCCACGTCAATCTCCGATACGCAATATGTTCAATCGGGAATACCAGGTGCGCGGCTATTCTATATTGATACGCCGCACCATGAGGTGGCGCGGAATCAATCCGCTGGTGCGGCGCGGGTCTTGGCCCATTCGCGGATGGAAGCCACTTCTTCGCCACGGGTTACGCTGAGAGGTTGCGTCGAATGCATCTCCTCGAGGAGCACTTCAGTGGTTAGTTGTTGCTTCTGCCCGAACGCGGTGTAGAGCCCGGCGACGATGGCCTGCTCGATTTCCGCTCCAGAAAAACCGTCGCTGCACGCGGCAAGTTTTTGCAAATCAAACGTGGTTGCGTCGCGACCGCGCTTTTTCAAATGCAATTCGAAGAGCGCCGCGCGAACTTCAACGCTGGGCAAATCCACAAAGAAAATCTCATCGAAGCGGCCCTTGCGGATCATCTCCGGCGGCAAAACCGTGATGTTGTTGGAGGTCGCCGCCAAAAAGACGCCGCTTTCGCGGTCTTGCATCCAGGTCAACAGCGTGGCGAGGAGGCGCTGCGACAATCCCGCGTCCGCGTCACCACTGGAACCTGCGGACGCGAACGCTTTTTCTATCTCATCGATCCACAGCACCATCGGCGATAATTTCTGCGCCAATTCCAGAGCCTTGTGCAACTTCTTCTCGCTCTCGCCCACAAATTTGTCGTAGAGCGCTCCGGCATCTAAGCGCGCCAGCTCAAATCCCCACTCTCCCGCGACCGCCCGCGCCGCAAGGCTTTTCCCGCATCCCTGCACGCCGGTAATTAATATTCCCTTTGGGGGCACCAGACCAAATCGCTGACCTTCCGGCGTTAAAGCGCTTTTGCGTTTTGCGATCCATTCGCGCAAGCGTTTCAGCCCGGCTACGTCTCCGAATGAGGTGTCACGCCGTACCGTTTCAATTAATCCATCGCTGCGCAGCGCCTGGCGCTTGGCGTCCAGCACATCATCCAGCAAACCGGCGTCGGCGCGACCGCGAGACAGGATGCACATGCGCAGAGTGCGCATGGCCTCTTCTCCAGAAAGGCCGGCCAAGTTGCGCGCGAGTTGTGCCATTCCTGAAGTGTCGAGCGCCAGAGGAATGCGCTGTTCGCGATTTGATTCCGCGAGTAGGGCCTTTACTGCTGGTAACAGCTCCTCCACCGTCGGCAAGCTCAACTGAAACGGCGCTGCTTCGGAGCGCAGTTCCGCAGGTAGTTGCATGGATGCGGCAGAAATCACAATGGCCCGGCGCGCCGTCCTGAATTTTTCCGCCAGGTCCCGCAAGCGGCGGCAAATTTTGTCGTTGTCGCAGTAGCGTGCAAAATCTTTAAGGAAAAAAATCCCGTCGCCTTGAATCAAGGAGATATTTGCCAGCGCTTGCTCCGGCGGCTCGCTGTTGTAAATTGCCGCGCCACCGAATTTCGCCAGCCCCGCGGTAACCGTCCACTCAAACAGCGGCACGCATAATTCTGTCGCCACTTCCCGGAGCATCTGCTCGAGGCGCTCTTCTTCCGCTGTCTCTGCGGTGATGATGGGGTGCCGCGAATTCACGAGCAAGCGCAGTTCGTCGTGCTTATTGTGTTGCGCGGTCGGAACCACGGCGCTCGCAGATCCAGTGATCACGCCCGGCGCGGAATTTCTTCCAGACAACGGCGACGCGGACGTGTTGGGCAGCTTCTTCAGCTCGTTGGTCAAAAGCCGGTGCCTCGTTTAAAAGTGTGAATGATCTAAGTGCGATGGATGGCCCAGTGACAGGCTACCAAAATCAAGCGAAAGAATAAGTCAGTTTTGCAGGGGCCCGTCGCAAGCTGGTCAACGCGCTTACAAGTCGATGGCGGTTCGGTGCGGGCGAGTCGCAGATGGTTCAGTAGAGTACTTTCACGTTTGGAGTTTTCGCGCGGATGTGCTCCGTCGGTAGAACCCACGTGTAAACACGAGATGTGGGGCACCCAATACGCAGAGTCGTCCCATCCTTATTCCATGTGTAGGAATTAGAAGTTTACCCGGATACCAAATTCCATGGTGCGAGGGAAAGTTCCTTCCGTGGAAAGTTGGCCAAAAGTATTTGGGTTCTGTGCCGTTATGTTCAAAGTTGGATCCAGCAGTTGGTTGTGGTTCAGAACATTGATGAAATTGATCGAGGCTTCGAGACTGATGCGCTCCATCACTCGCAAGTTCTTCTTTACGCCCAGGTTCATGTTCCAGTAGGGCAGCCCGCGGAACTGGCCGAAGCCACCGCTGTTGCCGTCGAGACCCAGGATCAGCGGGCGAACATTGGCAAATACGGCCGCGGGATTCGCGAACATGTTAGCGACACCATTGACGTTGTGAACCGAGGCGCTTGTCCCGGCCCTGGAGGTCAGCACGCAGTTGGCGTTTGTGAAGACATTGGCACCGTCCCCGGAGCCCCAATCCTGAGAGCCACTGTATCCTTCAAAAGAGAAACCTGAAGTGTTGCAAAAATCCGGAGCGCCACTCCCTGCTGTAAAGATCGGGGAGAAAGTCCAGCCGCCCAAAAGGTGTCCCAGTAAACCTTGTTGATTGCGATAAACCGGAGGCTGGTAGACAAGGAACAAGGCATCGACGAATTTGCGATCGAAAGCTTGTGGACCGTACTGGGTATTCAGGTTATAGGGATCAACGGCAGTTTCCTGGCTGGTGGCCTGAATGACGGCTCCAGTTCCCAATGCCTTACTGTAGGTGAAATTATTCTGCAACGTCACGCCGTGCCAATCGTTCATTTTAAAGGTGATAAACCCGGCGTTGTAATTGCCGTGGCCGATACTCGTACTCATTGTGACATTGCTCGACATTTGCCCGGCTGTGTTCATCATAGTGAATGGGAAATTGAAACCGGGTGCGCTACCACCCTTGTCCAAGTCAGACCAGAGGGTCCAAACACTCTGACTTTGGAAGTTGCCGAATTCGTTCATGACAACGGTTGCCGTGCAATTCCCAGGAGTGCAGTAGCCGGTGCCGGCCAGTGCGGCCTCAAAGAAAGGTTGCGGTTTCAGCGCTGCCAGGGTTGTCGCCTGGGTCGCACTGCTGCAAGCGGTCTCCGAGGTCGCACAACCCATGGCCTTCTCGACGGCAGCGTAGGCGGCCTGGAATTGTTGTCCGCCCTTGGTCATCATGTACGGCACTGAGTTGATGTTGATGTTCTGTAATTCATTGTGGATCCAGCGACTAATGCCCCCGACTTCGACGGAGATCCTGTTCGTAAACTGGTGCTGAATGGAGATGTCAAAGGAGTCGACTGAGTTCGGCTTGAAATTGGGGTCGAGCGGTGAAGCGGTGGATCCGATGGTATTCCCGCCGATGCCCGGGTAATACGGCTGAGGCAACGTCGAGGTAGCTGCGGGAATTGGAGCCGTGCTGCCATCCGTGCCGATGCGAAAGGCGGTGTTGGCATTGGGTGTCACGGTTGGGTTGCAAGAAGGCGTCCCGTCGCCCGGTATTGTTGTGTAGTTCAAGACACTTGTACAAATGACCGGCTGGATAAGGCCGGGGCTCAACAGCGGAGTTAGGACCAGGTTCACACCATTCACTCGCCCATAAATTCGCCCGTAACCTCCCCGGATCACCGAGTTCTTTCCTCCGAGTCCTGGGCTCAAATCGGGATTCCAAGCGACTGCAATACGCGGACTAAACCCCCCGTAAAAGGGGTTGAAGGGATATTTCGGGTGTCCCGCGACATTATCTATCAGCGCAAAACCGATTTCCGGGTTGTAGGCGTTACCCGCCAGCGCTGCGGCTTTGCGCGCGTTCAGGTAGTTTTCCGTGCCGATCGGCTTGCCGTTTGCGTCCACGAGCATGATCTGCTTACCGTTATCCTCGACGGGAGGCATCTCTACCGTCCAGCCCAAGCCATAGTTTATGGTCAGGGTCGGCTTGATTCGCCAAGAATCGCCGAAATACAGGTTGTAGTAAGGAATCGTGACTTTGTCGAATGCTGGCACAAGCGGGGCATTCAACTGCAAATTCGAGCCGGAGCGGGTATACGCCTGCTGCGTTTGGGTTACGATGCCCAGGACCGCGGCGGCCTCGCGGGTAAGGGTGCCGGCGTTAGGGGAACCTGCGGTGAATGCGGGGCCAAGGAGGCTGTAATCTACAGTGCCCCCGCCAAACGTACTATTATTCCCAAGCAGGTACACCGGGTAGTAGTTGATGCCGCCGCCATTGTCGGTGCGAGTATGATAGTTCCAGTTGTGCTGATACTGGCCTCCGAACTGGAAAAAGTGCGTCCCCTTAAGCCAGGATACGTCGTCGCGGAAGAAATGATCCTTGCCATCCCAGAAGCGTGTGCGTGTATTCTGGGTGTTCACGTTATAGGGCGTTAGGGCCTGTGTGTTCGTCTCACCAAACGGCTCAAGGGCGGCGCCCAAGTTCGAGAACTGTGCTGGATCTCCGAACGACCCCCATTCCCAAGCGTTCCGTAGGAAACTGTAGCGGAAGTCATTCGTGACGTTAGAGCTGATGTTGGTGGTCAACCCAACCACCAGATACCACGGTACCTGCGGACGGTTAGTGAGAGCCGTAGGTGTGCCCAAAGTATCGCCCTTGAAAAAGCCTCCGATATCAACCTGGTCATCGGTGGCGCGTTTTAGATGGTAATAGCGGTAGCTCGACATAAAGTGCCACTTCGCGCCAAAGTCATGGTCTATGCGCACTACGCCGAAGTTGTCGTTCTGCGGAATGGCCAACTGGCCCCGGAAATCCAAGGTGTTGACGCCGTCGCAAATTCCACCACCCGTGAATGGCCCGCAACCGGCTCCCGGAGTTGGCAGCGGCATGTTCTTGGTCCACATTTGCTGCACAAAGGAATTGATCCCGATGCCCCGCGGATCAAGGGTGTTCAGGTTGTAGGTTATTGCGGGGTTGCTGGGGTCCTGCAGGATCCCGGCGCGCATGTTCGCACTGGGAACCACCCTGTCAAAGGATTCCGACAAAGGGAAACGGGTGCCCTGGTAATTGGCGAAGATGTAGGTCTTTCCGCCTAGGATATCTTTGGGGATCAGTGGACCGCCCCCCGCCACGCCAAACCAGCTTCGATGCCAATCCGGCACAGGTGTGTTCGATTGGTTGTTCTGCCAAGTGTTCCCAGACATAGTGTTGTCCAGGTAGTATTCATAGCCCGTACCATGCCAGGCATTTGTACCGCGTTTGGTTACAATGGACACCTGCATGCCTGACGAAGCGTTGAAATCGGCGGTCTGGTTGGACGTCGAGACTTTGAACTCTTCCACGCTGTCAATCGGCATGGGCATCACACCAGAGGGCTGATTGCCGGCTATCCCGGCGTTAGCTCCGCTTATAGGATTGTTAGTATTAGAAAACAGGCCACCGGAAGGATCGTCGCCAAAACTCGGATTGTAAACGCCTCCGCTGCCATCCATGTCGTTGCTGTTGTTACCGCCATCGAGCATGAAGCTGGCTTGGTCCACCACTGTGCCGCCAACACTGCCGTCAGGGCTTACCCCCGGTTGCATGGTGACAAACGAACTAACGTCGCGCCCAAGACTTGGCAGAGACTCCAACGTGGAACTGCTAACCGTGCTTCCAATCGTGGCATTCATGGTTTGCAAGTCGGTGTTCGCCGAGGTCACTTCGACCACTTGCGACGCTTCACCGATTTCCAGCCTGGCGTCCAATGTGCGCGACTCACCCACTGCCACGGATTGATTGACGAACTTCCCGGCACGAAATCCACCCTTGCTGATGGTTAGGTTGTATTTTCCGGGGGGCACGTTCGGGAAGTCGTACCTACCGGTGTCATTTGTGGTCGTAATTCGTTCTGAATTCGTATCTGCATCCGTTAAGGTGACGGTCGCTCCAGGGACTGCAGCTCCGGACGGATCGGTAACGGTGCCGACTACGATGCCGGTCCCACCTGTCTGCGCGAACGCATTACCTGAATTTAACGTGAGGATTACTGCGATTGCCAACACCACGATGCAAAACTGAGAAATCTTTCGATTGGAATTCATGAACTTTCTCTCCCTTTTGACAGCGAGTTGAGAGTTCTTAGTTCGAGCTGGGGCCGATTCGCTGCAGGCAAGTAAACGCAACTAAAGATCGCTTGTGGCACGCACGTTGCCACAACCGGAGAAATCGATGTCCCCGTGCTAATCCATGATTCAGAGCCGTTTAATAATGTGCTCTTTATCTGTGTTTTAGATTCGTGTGAGACGGATATATGGAGATATGAAATACGCCTTTGAAAGGACATATTTCTGTAGTGCCGAGGCTCGCGATGGGAGTCGCGCAATTTGCGCCGATCAATTTGAACAGACTACTTATATCTCCAAGGGTGAATTCCCAACACGAGGTGCGACAAGCGATGAGGTGCGAGCACGGACAGTTGCGTTGTGAGTCACAACCTCTGTGGCAGCTTCATATCTACAAACCGTCATTTTTTTAAAAAAAATGGCGCGCCCGGGGAGGCTCGAACTCCCGACCCTCTGCTTAGAAGGCAGACGCTCTATCCAGCTGAGCTACGGGCGCATAGGAACGGCAAGGCTGATTTTAGAGCATTTTTGGACCATTCCAAAAAAAAATCCCGTAACAACTCCGCGTCGCTGCTCAGAACTTTAGCGGCAGCTTCCGGGTATGCTAGGAATGGTAATCAGCGGTCAGGTTAAAAGTGATGGATGAAGGACGAGTTTCCAGGAGAAGTGCGCTTAAATATTTGGGATTGTTAAGCGCAAGTGCTGCCGGGCGAGAATTCCGGTCGTACTGGCTGCCCATGCAGTTGGTGCAGAGCGATGAACACCGCGAACCTGTAACCATCTCCGGCATGCATCACGAGATTCAAGAACCGGAGCCCGCTGCGAAGTATTCTCCACAATTTTTTAATGCTGACGAATTTCGCACCGTTGAGATTCTGGCTGCGATGATCATTCCTACCGACGATGCACCGGGCGCAAAAGAAGCGCAGGTCGCCAATTACATTGATTTTGTCGTTTTTTCGGCGGCGGACTTTGAGCCTCTGCTGCAAAGGAAATGGATCGATGGGCTAGCTTTTATTGAACGCGAAAGTCAAAAGCAATTCAGCAAATCATTTCGTGAGGCCGATGAAGCGGATCGCGTCAGGTTGCTGACGGATATGAGCGCGCCGGAGCGAGATGCAAAAGCGCTGCATGAAGGTTTTGCATTCTTCTCGTTAGTAAAGGATATGACTGTGGAGGGTTTTTACACTTCGAAGATTGGATTGATTGATGTGCTGGATTATCAGGGAATGAATTATATGCCGGACTTTCCCGGTTGTACGCATCCGGAACATCACTAGCGGCAGGGAAGGGCAAAAAATTTAATTTGGGGACGCAAACTGTTTACGACGTAATCGTGGTTGGCTCGGGAGCCGCGGGCGGAGTGGCCGCATGCACGCTTGCCACCAAAGGGTTGAAAGTTCTGTGCCTCGAAGCCGGCCGGATGATCGAACCGCATAAGGATTTTCACAATCACAAGCCGCCTTATCGTTGGCCGTACCGCGGGCATGGAAAACCCGGTCAATATGGAAAGTTGCCGCAAGGCATGGAATGGAAAATCAATGAATGGACCGACCAACTCTTCACCATTCCGCACGATGATCCTTACGCTTTGGCTCCCGGAGCCAAGTTCACCTGGACGCGATTGCGCGCCGTCGGTGGCCGCACACTAGTGTGGGGAAGAGAGTCCGGACGATATGGTCCGTTGGATTTCAAACCAAAAAGCATGCAGGACGGATTTGGCGAGGACTGGCCGATCACCTACGAAGATCTGGAGCCGTATTACGACAAAACCGAAGCACTGATCGGAATGTCGGGCGGTGGAGAGGCGATTTACAATTCGCCGGCCAGCAAAAACGCGCTGCCGCCTTTCAACGCGCGCTGCGGAGAATTGCTGATAAAAAAAGGCGCGGCAAAACTGGGCATGAAAACGGTATCGATGCCGCTGGCAGTGCTAAGCAAGCCTTACGACAACCGGCTGGCGTGCCATTATTGCGGCGCTTGCAACTTTGGATGCGACACCGCTTCTCGTTTCAGTACGCTCGAAGTGTTATTTCCCAAAATGCAGAAGATGCGGAATTTCACGCTGCGCACTAACGCGGTGGTGAACAGAGTTTTGATGGATCGCAATAGCGGGAAAGCACGCGGCGTTTCGTTTATCGACACCACCAATCATCAGCAGTACGAAGTTTTTGGCAAAGCCGTGGTTCTGGGGGCTTCGATGGTGGAGTCGCTGCGCATCTTGTTTAATTCGCGCAACCGCGAATTTCCGCAGGGCCTGGCCAACTCGAGTGGAACGCTGGGGCGCTACTTGATGGAGCACGTGGCGTTCAATCAGCTGACGGGGTTTTTTCCGGAGTTGGCCGGGAGACCTTCAACAAATGATGATGGACCGGGCGCAAATAGTCTTTATATCCCACGCTTCAACTACGCAAAAAATAATAAATTCTTGCGCGGATACCGCTTCACGGTGGAAACAGGATGCAGCATGGGGCCGGGACCGGGCGCAGAGCTTCCTGGCTTCGGTTCAGCGTACAAGAAACGAATCAAGGAACTGTATCCGGCGGCGGTGAGCATCGGCGGATACGGAGAGGGCCTGCCATTCGAATGGAATTTTCTGGAAATTGATCCCGATGGCTTGACGGATCGATTTGGGATCCCGCAAGTGCGTTTTCATACCAATGCGGAATACGACAACGCGTTTGCGCTACGCGATGAAATGTACGGACAGATGGAAGAAATTCTGCGAGCTTCCGGTGCGGAGTTGTTGCCCTATGAAAAACGAAACCCGTACCCGATGGGTAGTGTGACGCATGAAGCCGGCGGCGCGCGCATGGGAGACGACCCGCAAAAGTCAGTGCTGGATGGATGGAACCGCTGCCACGATATAAAAAATCTTCTGGTGGTGGACGCGGCGGCGTTCGTTTCGCATCCGGAGAAGTCGATTACGTTGACGATCATGGCGCTGGCCATGCGAGCCAGTGAACATCTGGCGGAAGAATTGCGACTCAGCGCTTAGCTTGCGATTCTAGCTTTCGCAAATGACTACACACATAGGATTGATAGGCGGAGGAAATATCAGCGAGACGCATGCGCGTGCTGCCCGGGCGATTGCGGATGTTGAAATCGGCGCCATCTTCGGCACCAACGCGGAGAGAGTTGGCCGGTTGTGCCGCGAACATGGCGGAAAACCGTATAGCAACTTTGATGAGTTTCTTGCTCATCGCCCGATGGAGCTCGTGGCCATAGGCAGCCCGTCTGGGCTCCACGCCGAGCAGGGAATCGCGGCGGCGCGACACGGCTTGCACGTGCTTACTGAGAAACCCATTGATATTACGGTTGAGCGAGCCGATGCGCTTATCGCTGAAACACGAAAAGCTGGCGTGCAGCTTGGAGTTTTCTTTCAGGATCGTGGCAAGCCGGATATTTTGTCGGTGAAGAGTGCCGTGGATGCCGGCGCGCTGGGCAAACCGCTTCTCGCAGACGCGCGAGTGAAGTGGTATCGCCAGCCGGAATATTACGCCAACTCGCGGTGGCGCGGGACCTGGGCGCTCGACGGCGGCGGCGCACTGATCAATCAAGCGGTGCATACGCTTGATCTCATGTTGTGGATATTCGGCGAAGTGAAAGCTGTTCAAGGTACCTGCAAGACGGCGTTGCATGCCATCGAAGCGGAGGACACGTTGATTGCCATGCTGGAATTTGCGAACGGAGCACTGGGAGTATTGCAGGCAGCCACCTCGGTGTTTCCTGGCTTTCCGCGCAGACTCGAGCTTACTGGTTCGGAAGGCACGCTCATCATCGAGCATGATCGATTGCTCACGGCTGACCTTAAAAATCCGTCACCGGATTTATTGAAAAGTTCGGAAGTTGACAAAAATCTGAGCTCGTCCTCCGCGGTAGTCAGCGATGCGCGAGGTCATCAGGCCGTGTTGGAAGATTTCCTGCACGCCATTCGGACGAACACAAAACCGCGATGCGATGGGCAGGAAGGGCGCCGCAGTTTAGTGCTGGTGCAAGCAATCTATGAGGCCTGCCGTACCGAAAAACGTGTGAACCTGGAAGTCATAGAAAATCGTTGACTATTCGCGCGAGTCCAGTCGGCTTTGCGTGGCCCACAGTCCTGAAGACGGTGTACTAATAAAAAAGACCTCTTCGCCATCGGCCATGATATTCCAACCTTCGTTCATTTTCCCCGGTGGATATTTGGCGAGCGCCTCATCGAGCGGCACATAGCGATAGTTAACCTGCTCGATTTCGTCTCTAGTTAAATGACCCGGAGCATAAGAGATCGTGAATCGCCCTTCACTCGATCCATGGATCAAGTGCGCTGCGGAGTGCGCCAATTCCCGCAAATCCGAATTTGCCTTGTACTGCTGTAGCGTATAAGGGGTGCCGCGGTATCCGTATTTTCGAATTAGGCGATCGACGGATTCCTGCTCTCCGAATCGCTGTAATCCCGGCGCGATGATCAACAGATCGGCGCCATCGGCCAACGCCATGCGGGTGCGGTAGACCGCCTTGTTGGCTACCCAGGTACTGTGAAATTCATCCGCCTGCATGATCGCCACGGCTTTGGTGATGGGCTTTTCCACGATGGTGATGTTTTCGTTTTTACTGGCGCGTGCGGCCATCAAGTACGTTTCGAGATCGTCTCCCACGTACACGCCGCAAGTCACCAGCCGGTTGTCCGGGCTGCGCTTCATGACTACCTGAAAATAAACGTCCGGCAAGTGGCCTAAGAATTCTTTCTCGGCCCAGTTGAAACAACTGCGCAGCGGGGTGATAAGTTTCCCCAGGTTATTCTCGATGCCATAAATTGCTGCGGCCATGTGCGAAGTACAGATGGTTTCTTTGCCGCCTAGTCCGATGAAATAATTTTTATTGTGATTGGCAAAGCCCAAGACCTCGTGAGGCACTACATGACCGATGTTGATGATCAGGTCCCACTTTTCACTCATCAAGGAACGATTCAGGTCGGCTGGAATGTCCCAATCGGCGACACCGCCAGTGCTCCTGGCGACCAGCTCTCCGGGAATGATGCCCACCCTGGTGACTCCTGCGAGCCAGTCATGAACGTGAATGCGATTGTTGGGGATGCTGCCGAAGACCCAGCGATTTTGCTCAGCGGTATGAGGAACATGCTGGCCAAGCGTAGGAATGACCTGCACATCGCAGTGCGGCGCGAGCGCGTTATAGAGAGTTTCGGTGATCTTGCCGGAGCCGCTGTGTGCTCGCGTAAGATCGGGCGGCAGCAAAAGCACTCTGCGAAGTTCTTTTCCGACCCGAACGCGCGCTTCATCTAGTAGTCGAAGTGCCAGCGCGTCAACTTCGGCCCGCGACAGTTCGTCCGCTTCGCGCCAAAACCACGGCACTAATCACCTCGCACAGCTAGATTTTAATCTTAGTTCATTGATGGGCAAAATTTCCGGTTCTACTGGTTGACGCCACTTGCCAGGAATCCGCCATCGATCACCAGCGTCTGTCCGGTTATGAACGAGGCCGCATCGGAGGCCAGAAACACCGCTGCACCCGCAACTTCGTCGACTCGACCGAAACGCCCCATCGGCGTGCGCATCAACAACTCGTGACCGCGCTCCGTGCCGTCCAACAATGCGGTATTCAGTTCTGTGCGGAAAACGCCCGGAGCGATGGCATTCACCAGTACGCCATGTTTCGACCATTCGACCGCCAACGAGCGCGTCAGGGAAACGACCGCCGCTTTACTGGCGGCGTAGGCAGCGACCTCCGATAAGGAAACAAAACTATTGAGCGAGCCGATATTTATAATGCGGCCGTATTTTCGCCCTAGCATGTACTTGCCAAAAATCTGACAAGATCGCAAGGTGCCGGTCAGGTTGGTGTCCAGAATATCGTTCCATTCATCTTCCGAAAATGTCAGTGTCGGCGCGCGGCGAATTTTTGCGGCGCAGTTAACGAGGATGTCGACTGTGCCAAAGCGCTGCAGCACCTTCTGAAGCAAATCTTCCAGGGAAGCGCGACTGGCAATGTCGCAGGTCGCGCGCAGGCTGCGGGAATGTTTAGATTCGAGTTCGGCGGCGACAGCGTCGACTTTGTCTTTGTTTCTTCCGGAAGCGATCACTGCCGCGCCCGCATCGGCGAGACCGAGAGATATGGCGCGTCCGATGCCGGAGGTGCCGCCGAGTACCACCGCTATTTTGTCTTGCAGATCGATTGAGGCCCGTGTCATCGTTTTGTACGCTGCGCAGCAAATTGAGAAATAAACACTACGAATATTGTCGCGGTAACCTCACCGTCGCGCAACCAAGCGTAACAAGCCAAATCGCTCGGGTACGTGAAACGTTTCACTCATGGTGGGCTGCCAGGCAATCTCCTTCCGGTTGGAGCGCGGGCCTTGGCTGCGGAAAAAGTTAACTCGTAATGTTTTACCGGGCGATGGAGGAATCTCGTCCAATGCCGTCCACGGAATTTTCATCGCGCCGTACCAAATTTTCCTTTGCTCATCGATGCGCGCGGCAACCTGAAATCCGGAGTTCCACCTCCAGCCTTCTTCATGATGCGGTTTGCTTAAATCGATGTCGAGATCGAGCCATTCTCCCTGAGGGGACAATTCGAATTCTCTATAATGTTGGATATTCTTGAAATCGGAGCCGATGAATACCTCGGCCACGTCCCAATTCCAGAGTTTATTCGTTTTCGTTGTGGCGCTGGGATTAGGATGCAAAAACAGCTCTTCATACGGGCAACTGAACAAAAAATAAAGATTCTTTGCGGTCCACCGCGAGCGAATCTCGGTGCGATAGCCCGGCAAGGCTTGATCGTACTTATCGCGATCCGCATATATAGGAACTGTTTGATTCCAAAAGCTGGTGGCGGGGTTTGTGTCGAGTGTCACATCCCTGTTTGCTTTGGTAGTTGTAATGACTTTATTGTCCGCGGGGAACACGCTGAACAACATGAGCGCTACAAAAACGATCAATCTGCATAGCTTCATCGCATGCCCCTGGCGGCGCTCGAGATCTTAGCTGGTGATATTCAAAACGTGCAACGCCCTGTGGTAGTACGCTTTTTGCAAAATAGAGTACCGCAGGCAAAATTTAGGACATAATTTGTCGGGGAAAACCAAATGAAAAAGAAATCAGTCGACCGGCGGGAGTTTATCAAAACTTCTGGCAACGCTGCCGCCGGTATGATGGTGACCGCTGGCCTTTCTGCAAATGCCGCACGAGGTTTGCGGGCCACGAGCAGCCAGAGCACAGCGGACTCACGTGTGAAACGATCCTTGAAATTCTCGGTTATCGGCATCAATCACGATCATATTTATGCGCAGGTCGAAGCTACACGCCGTGGAGGCGGCGAACTGGTTTCTTTATACGCAAAGGAACCGGAACTGGCTGCGGCCTTCAGCAAGCGCTATCCGGACGTAAAACTGGCCGGCAGTGAAAAAGAAATACTGGATGACCCCTCCATTAAGCTGATTTTGAGCGCTTCAATTCCCGCGGACCGCGCTCCGCTGGGCCTCGAGGTGATGCGCCACGGAAAAGACTTCATGGTCGATAAGCCGGGCATGACTTCGCTCGAACAACTTGCTGAAGTCAGGAGCACGCAGAAAGCGACCGGGCGAATTTATTCCATTATGTACAGCGAGAGATTTGAGAATCGCGCAACGGTTCGCGCTGGAGAATTGATGAGGGCCGGCGCGATCGGACGCGTGCTGCAAACGATTGGCACCGGGCCGCATCGCATGAATCCGGCGCAACGCCCTCCCTGGTTTTTCGAGCGCGAGCAATATGGCGGTATCCTCTGCGATATCGGGTCGCACCAATTCGATCAATTTCTTTATTTCACGAATTCAACAAAAGCGGAAATTGTGGCTTCGCAGATCGGCAACCTGAACCATCCGCAGTATCCGGGCCTGGAAGATTTCGGCGATGTGATGCTGCGAGGCGATCATGGAACGGGTTACATCCGCGTCGACTGGTTTACGCCTGATGGCTTGGCTACCTGGGGAGACGGACGGCTGTTTGTGCTGGGCACCGACGGTTATTTTGAAATTCGGAAGAACGTGGACATCGCGGGAAGAAATCTTGGGAGCTTTCTTTTCCAGATTGATCAGAAAGGCACGCGCTATATCGACTGCCAGGACGTAGCCTTGCCGTATGGCGAACAACTTATTAATGATGTGCTGGATCGCACTGATACGGCCATGAATCAAGAGCATTGCTTTTACGCGATGGAGTTGGCGCTGAAGGCGGAAAAACAAGCGCAACGGATCGATCGGCCGCGCTAATCGTTAATGTAAATCAGGCCTATTGAGGGTCGTTGGGCAACGCGCGCTTTACTTGTTCCAGATTGTCGCGGGCATTTGCGAGAGTGGGATCGATGGCCAGCGCTTTTTCCAAATGGGCGCGAGCTTCTTTCCAGTTCCCCAGTTCCGCGAGTGCCGCGCCAAGATTTGCTTCCGCATTGGCGTCCTGTGGATTGATGCGCACCGCGGCGCGGAATTCTTCCACTGCTGCCGCGAAATTATTCTGCATGGCTAGGGCGGTTCCCAGATTGTAGTGCGCGTCAAAATAGTCCGGCCGCGAGCGGAGCGCGGTCTGCAGATAAGTTATCGCCGCATCAGGATGACCAGCGGCCAGATTCGCGCCCGCGATGGCATTATTCACGGTAGCGTCTTCAGGGCGGATACTTAAAGCCATCGCGTATTGTTTTTCCGCACCGGCTATATCGCCGCGTCCCTGTAACATTGCGCCCAGATTGTAGTGCGCTTCAAAGTCGGCTGGATTCTTGTCGACGTTGTGCCGCGCCAGAGCCTCTTGCAGAATTCTTCGCGGATCCCCAGCGTCGCCAGGATTGCTGCGCGGTAAAACTTGCAGCCAGAGATGGGCCATTTCATCGCTGGCGCGATTGCCTCCAACCACCCGTTTCGGCGGCACATTGGGATTGCGAATATTTTCATCGGAATTGTCGTACCGATATCGCATGGAAATCACCGTTCCCGCCGGCAGCTCTACAGGCGTCTCGTAGCGAAAAACCGCCTGCCAATTCAGATCCCACGATGGAATGTGTATCAACGATTTTTGCGTGCCATCCGGGAACTTCGCGAACGCTTGCAGATCCTTGCCCAGGTAGTGTGCATGCGGATAAATGGCCAGCAGTTGCACGTGCTCGGGAAGCGTGAACTCATCGGTGACTAAAAAGTTTTTTTCTCCGGGAGGGATATCCAGCTTCCGGTCGTTTTCAAGTTGCAGCAACATGGGAACACGTGTCGCGGGTTGCTCGGTGAAATAAAGACCCAGGCTTGGCTGGATCCACTCCGCTTTTCCGGATGGCTGCAAATGAATGTTGAGCACCAGATCGGTGCCCGCATCGAGTCGCAGCGCCATGCCGTCGGGCTCGGTGTAAGGCGCGGCCCCTGGCTTCCAGAAGAGGAAATGGCTGTCGGGATCAAATGCTTCGGACTCAATTTTAATTTCCATTCCGGCGAAGCCGGCCCCCGGGGAAGATTCCTGCGCGCGAGCCGACTGCATGCGATCCACCAGAACATTGGCGTGATGTACTACGCGCTTGTCGCCTGGCCTTATTTCGATGGCTTTGAGCCAGCGGGTACAATGCACTGGAGTGCGAAAAATAAAATTCCAATATTGGTCAGTACCGCTGGCCGGGAGCTGATAAGGCTTTTCCGCCGTAATAACCAAGTCAGGTGTTCCCATCTGCCAGCCTTCTGCAAATTTCGGGGTGAGCGGCAGATCGGAAGGCGCGCCTTCGACGGCACCTTGTCCCACCCAATGAGCGATGGTAGTGATTTGTGCGTCGGAGAGTCGAAGCTCATCGGCAAATTTAAATTCGCCGGGCTCGGGCAGCCACGGCGGCATGAACCTGCTTTGTGTAACGGCGGCGATTTGGCGGGCATGAGCTTTCGCATCTTTATAGGAAAGCAAAGGGAAGGGGCCTGATTCGCCGGGACGGTGACACGTGGCGCAATGCTGAAACAATACCGAAGCAATATCCTTGTTAAACGTAATTTGCGGATTGGTGTTGCTGGCGTCTTGCGCAGCCTGGGGTGCTGCAAGAACGCGCCCCGGGTGAGACAACAGGAAAACAACTATCAGGGCGATGGTATAAATTGCTGGCCCGACACGAATCATTCAAGGTCCGAGATAAAACATCCGACGGCTTCGGTCGTTGACACTGGAGGATGGAGACCTTTGCTGGCGGCTTCAATCGCGTCCGCCAATTCATGCGTGGTGGCGGCACGGCGAGATTGTCCGATGTGCTCGTAGAGGTTATCGATACGGCCGTGATAGACAAGGTCGCCTTTGGCATCAAAGACTGCGGCTTCAGGAGTGGTCTTGGCCATGGTTTTTTTTACGAGAGCGTGATCCAGATCGCGAATTGCCGTCAATTGGTAATTGTAGTCCTGAAGATAACGGCGAATTTTATCGGTCGATTCGTTTCTGTCGGGAAAAACAAGCCGGAACGAGGCTTGCTGCCGGTACTTTTTGTTCATCTGCTGCAGCAATGGGGCGTAGCGATTTGAAATTGGACAATCCGTGCGCACAAAAACAAAAACCAATACTTTGCCCCGGCCTTGGGCGAGCACCTCGTTCGGGGAGCCATGAATATCGATCACCGTCTGGCGTGCGAGAAGGGGATAAAAACTGAAGTGGCACGCCAGCATAGCGGCCACTATGGCGCGCGCTAAAAACAAAATCGGGAATCGTCTGGATTCGCGGCGCAAGAAGTTTTGCATCCAAAGAAACAAAAAAATCTTACACTCAGCAATAGGCGCTGTCTATCCAAGTGATAGCGCAGATGTGCCATCAGGCGGACCACGCCGATTGCCGCAGGCAACGCAAAAAATGGCGGCTTCCATAAAAATGGAAACCGCCATTTGGCTTTGAGTTTTTTCGCCGGGTTCTTCTTTATGCCACTGTTCTGCGTTGAAAGAGGTGAATGATGATCGAAATCACCGCAAATAACAGCAGCAAGTGAATCAGCGCACTAGAAACGTGAAATACCAGAAACCCGCCGAGCCACAGAAGCAGCAAAATGATGAATAGCACCAGGAACATACGGCCTCCTTTGGAGCTTTAAGTACTCCGTAACCGCAACGAAGTCTTTGCAGAATTAATATCCGGTTCCGGCCTTGCGAGTCGACGGAACGTCCCGGACGTCTGTTTTGTCTTTCACATCGGCCGAAGCTTCGCCTGCCGTGGAAACATCTTCCGCGCCGGTGCGTTGAAGAATATCCTTGCCGCGTTTCACTTCCTCGGAAGTATCGCAATGCACGGATACCAGGATTCCGCCCTTTTGCAGCCGGCCCTCGTAGCGCTTCGCTTCAAATTCCGGAATGCCCATACCTACGAGCGCGCCGGTAACTCCGCCAACTGCTCCACCAACACCCATGCCTGCCAACGCCGCCATAATCGGTCCTGCTGCGATGAAGGGGCCCAAGCCAGGAATAGCCAGTGCGCCGATACCAACCAACCAGCCAAGCGTTCCGCCGATTACTGCCCCGGAGCCTGCGCCGGTGGTGGCGCCTTCCGGTGCCTTGGTGTTTTTCTCCGTGGAAAGTTCGCGATTGCCCAAATTTTCCGGCAGCAAAACAGATACGTCGGAGTGTTGGAAGCCCGAGTCCTTCAGTGCAACGACTGCGTTCTCAACACCGCTACGACTAGAATAAATTCCGAATACCGATTTGTTTTTCGCCATGTTTATATTTCTCCTTAAAAGTTTTCTTCTGACAAAAAAATATCAAAGTAATTTTTTACCGCTCTCAGGGCTCATTCATAGTGGTGCAGCGGCGGGGGCAAACCAATACGGAGTTCGCTGCAGAAAAAATGGGGGTTTACCCGATTCCGCTGCTTCCTACGTTGCGCTCGCCGGGAGATTACATACGACCGTGTATGGCGGTCCGAGGCCAACAGAAGTACCTTTTGCGACGGCCACTTTAACGCTTTAACTTAACTATTGAACTGAGGGCAAAACCATGACAATTAAATACAAGACGTTGCAAATCGCCGCTCTGGGTTTGGGGATAGCTGGATTTTCAGTGACAGGGATCTCTACGCTGGCGCGGCAGTCGGATCAACAAACTCAGCCCGACAATACTCGCAACAACAAGGGAGATAACGGCAAGGGTGGAACTACTGCCGATCAGCAGGCGAATAATCCTGCGGATCGCGAACTTGCGAAAAAGATCCGCAAGTCCATCGCCAGTGATTCTTCACTTTCCACTTACGCCCACAACATCAAGGTCATTGTGCGAGATGGCACGGTTACCTTGAAGGGCCCGGTGCGCACCGAAGATGAGAAGAACGCTATCGGAGCGAAGGCCTCGGAAGCCGCTGGTGGAAACGACAAGGTACAGAACGAGCTGACGGTAAAAACATCGTAGAACTTTTTAAACGGAAATTAGAAAAAACCGCCGTTGCGGCACAGAGCCAGCGGCGGTTTCTATTTTAGGCCGAACATCAAGAAAGCAGCTGACGCGCCAAACATCGCGATGGTGCCGATCCATCCAAAGGTCTGTAAATAAACTGGCAGCGTGAAGTCCCCCATGATTTTCGGACTGCGGGTCATCAGCATCATCAAAGCCATCACCGGGGCGGCTAACAATCCGTTAATCACCGCCGCGATGAAAAGGGATCTGATGGGGTCGAAGTGCACAAAATTCAGTCCCAAACCAACCAGCGTTGCCGCGCCCAACGTAAGATAAAATTTTGTCGCGCGGGCTGGCTTGATTTCCAGTCCGACCCGCCAACGCATGGCTTCGCCAACGGCATAAGCCGCGGCTCCGCCAAGCACTGGAACAGCCAGCAAGCCCGTGACGATAATTCCCGCGGCAAAAAGCGCGTAGGCAAAGCGGCCCGCCAGGGGTTCCAGCGCGCTGGCCGCTTGCGTCGCAGTTTGAATATTGGTATAGCCGTGAGCGTGCAGCGTGGCCGCAGCGGTCAACATGATAAAAAACGCCACGGCGTTGGAAACCGCCATGCCGGCATAGGTGTCAATTCTGATCCTGCGCAATTGTCTGGGCGCTTGCGCTGGGGCACTTTTCAGCGGTTTTTCTTCGGGCCGAACCTGTACTTCCTCGGCTTCTTGGGAGGCTTGCCAGAAAAACAGATACGGGCTGATTGTCGTACCTAACACCGCCACAACCATGGTCAAGTAATCGCCGTGAAATATTTTTATCGGCGGCAGTATCGTCGCTCTCAGTGCGGCTGGCCAATCGATGTGCACCAGAAACGCGGTCACCACGTAGGCCATCAGCGACAAAACCAGAAATTTTAAGTATTTTACGTAACGCGTATAGGGCACAAAAATTTGCAGCAGAATGGAAATTAATCCCATTACCAGCAAGTGCACCCACGCGGGGCCTCCAAACAGCATATGAGCCGACTCGCCCATGGCTCCCAAATCGGCGCCCAAATTAAAAATGCTGGACACCAGCAGCATGGCCACGATGGCGTAAACCACGGGCCGGGGATACATTTTGCGGATATTGGCGGCTATTCCGACTCCGGTCACGCGCCCAATGCGCGCGCTGATTTCTTGTATCGCGCACATGAGCGGATAAGAGAACAGCATCAACCACAGGGTTCCGAATCCAAACTGCGCGCCGGCTTGCGAATAAGTAGCAATCCCGCTCGGATCGTCGTCGGACGCACCGGTGACCAACCCCGGTCCGACGAAGCCCATATTTTCTGCAAAGGAATCCGGGTCCGGCAGAGCGGAGACAGTTCTGCGAGCCTGGGGCTCCAGCTTGTTTTCAGGAGTCTGGATTACTGTGGATTTTGAGGGTGTGGCCACGCCGGATTCTCCTGTTATAAAAACGAGTTTGAACCCGGCGCTGACAAGGGAAACGGATTCGCGCCTTTGCTAAATATCTCTTACTAAATTCTGCCGAGCAGCAGCAATATCACCAGGATGACCACCACCAGCCCTAAACCCCCGCTGGGGTAGTAGCCCCATCCGCGGCTATATGGCCATGCGGGGACTGATCCGAATGCGAGAACCACAAGCACAACCAAAAGAATAATGAGCATGTGCGCCTCCGTGCGGCATTGGACCGTTTTAGCCGACACAGCACAATCCGTGTAAGTGGGTATTTCAAGCGAAGATAATGCTCACTGGCTGCCTGTGGAACAACGAGGCGGTTTTTCGTGGTAGACAATCTTCGTCCGAATACAGCTTAACCAGTATTTCTTTTCAATGAGATGCAGACAACTATCTATTTGCGTAGGCTCTCGCGTGGCATGGATGTGTGAGCGCTTAGTAAAGCGCTTCCCGTAAATATTCTCGGTCTAATTTCTTGCGAACAGGAGATAAAACATTGCGCATTTTGGTCGCGGACGATCACGACATTATCAGGCGTGGTCTCAAGGAACTGCTGGCCTCACGCGCCGGGTGGGAAGTTTGTGCCGAGGCGAAAACCGGACGTGAGGCGGTGACGCTGGCCGAGCAGTTGAGACCTGATGTGGTGGTGATGGACATCAGCATGCCCGATTTAAATGGACTGGAAGCTGCTCGCAAGATCCGCAAGAGTCTGCCCAAGACGGAAATCCTGATCCTTACGCTTCATTTTTCTGACCAATTGGTTCGCGAGATCGTCGAGGCTGGCGTGCGAGCCTACATTATGAAGTCCGACGCCGACCGTGATTTAGTCTCCGCTGTCGAGGCGCTGAGCAATCACCGGCCTTTTTTTACTGCACGAGCGGCCGATATGTTGCTCGATGGATTTGTTCGCCCTCATTCGGCCGCGCCGGATCCCGACGCCGTGATTCGCAACCGCCTTACTTCACGCGAGCGCGAGATCGTGCAATTGCTCGCGGAAGGAAAGAGCAGCAAGGAAGTGGCCGTGTCGCTGGGAATCAGCGTAAAAACCGCGGAAACCCATCGCGCGAATATCATGAGGAAACTGGAATTGCATTCGGTAAGCGAATTAGTTCGTTACGCGGTTAGAAACCAGATTATCGAGGCGTAAGATTTCTGGTTTGCAGTTTGCGTTTGTAGCTGTGCGGAGAGTTATGCCACGAGTTTTAATTGTCGATGACCATGCGGTGATACGCCGAGGGGTCCAGGGGATTTTAAGTACCTATCCCGAGTGGGACCTGTGCGGCGAAGCCGATAACGGGCAAGATGCCATTCGGCTCGCCGGTGAACTCGCGCCCGAGGTGGTCATTATGGACGTGTCCATGCCCGGCATGAATGGCCTGGAGGCAACGCGCATTATCCATGACGTGCTGCCGGAAACTAAAGTTTTGTTGCTCACGCTGCATTCCTCCTCGGAATTTGTGCGCAGCGCGTTCCGCGCGGGAGCCAGAGGTTACGTTTTGAAATCGGACGCGGAAAATGAGCTCGTCAGGGCCCTGAACGTTGTGATCGGAGAAGGAACTTACGTAAGTCCGGCGATCGATGCGCGCGCAGTGAGAGAATCCATCTTCTACAACAATTAGTGCGTTTGCATGCGAGACAAGTGCTTGGTCCGTGGACTTTTCTTCTCTACGCATACAAAATAGAGCCGCAAAATCGTTTTGTTAATTTCAGGAGGATTCAGATGCCCCCTAGCACCCAAAAAGCACCCACCGACAGCGGAACGCGCGAAGATCTTATCAAGAGTTTGAACGGAGATTTGGCGCGTGAATTCCAGGCGATTATCGCCTACGTGGTCTACTCTCAGGTGCTGAAAGGCGCCGAATATATGAACATCGCGGGCGAACTGGAAAAACACGCCGGCGAAGAATTGCAACACGCCCTCACCATTGCCAAGCAAATAGATTATCTTGGCGGCACTCCCACCGTGCAACCGGAGCCGGTGAAGTCCACGGAAGACAACAAAGAGATGTTGCGCGCGGATCTAAACAACGAAAACGAAACAATTAAGAATTATCGGCTGCGGATTCGCCAGTGCGAACAACTTGGCGAGTTTGCCACCGCAGAGTTGATCCGCGAGATCCTTATCGAGGAACAGGATCATCAAATCGCGTTGGCCACCGCATTGGGAATCGACCCTCCGAAGCTATAAGCGCATGCCATTTTCCCCGCGGATGTGCGGTCTGTTTTCCCGTTCCGCTCTGTTTATGCTAACGCCCCGCTGCTGAAGCGCTCCGCTTTAATAGCTCACCGGTGGCGGCACTCCCGGATCGGTAGGCCCGGGCCCTGGAAAAGGAGCGCGGCCCGGATCGGGCGATGGTAGTTCGGGCTCGGAAGGTTTTCTGGGAGGTAGTTCCGGTTGCGGAGGTTGCGGCACGGGTTCTTCAGGACCAGGCCAGTTGGGTTCTGCGGCGCGGAAACGCTGCATTTTTGCTTTCTCCTTAAACTCAAACACGAAAAACAGAATCGCTTACCTCAAGATCGCGAACAATCGGTACATCGCGGTAGGTGGTCACTTTGTTCGGTGAGGTTCGGAGGGGGCTGAGGAATTTTGTAAGAAAGAAATGCGTGTCTACGGTCTTCACTGGATTCTAAGCTACATGCGATACGGGTATGGTCCAGACTGACTGGAATACCGTCGGCCGGTGTCCTTCGCGGGAGTGACTGCACACGGTAGCCCTGCAGGGCCTTTGCAGTTTGACCTGTCTGGAAGCTATCCCCGGCCGCGGTCTAAATTTTTTCGGTGATTTTCTTACCCTTAGTCTCCCGCAATTCTACGTGTAATCCCCGATTGAGGCTGACGCGCCGGCGAGTCACAGTACCGCGCACAGCCGGATTTACGGATAAAGAGTCATGACACCTCGGCTAAATGCCTAGGAATTAATTCAAGGAGAGATATGAAATCGCTTAGATCAATGTTGACCGTCGTTCCTGTGCTGTTGGCTGGGGGTTTGCTGGGTTGCTCGGATACCCCGATTAAATCGCCGGATGTCACGGACAGTGTCCGCAGATCGCTGGATCAGTCCGGTTACAAAGATGTAAGCGTCAGTGAGGATCGCGATAAAGGGGTGGTCACGCTGTCTGGCACGGTGGCCTCAGAGAGCGACAAGGCGCAAGCCGAATCGCTCACAAAAGCCGCAGCCGGCGGGCTGGTAGTAGCCAACACTGTCGCGGTTCGCCCTCCCGGAGATGAAAGCGCCGCCAAAGCAGTGGACTCCGACCTCGACAAAGCCATCGACAAAAATCTCGATGCCGCGCTCGTAAAACACAAATTGGATAAGGGCGTCCACTACGATGTTAAAAACGGCGTGGTTACGCTAAAGGGTGACGCTGGGACTCAGAACCGCCGCTCGGCAATGGAACAAGTCGCCAACGGCGTGCCCAACGTCAGGCAGGTAGTCAACGAAATGGAAGTGAAGGGACAAAAGGCCACTTCTTCGCGTCATTAAATTGCCGGCCGGGAGCGTGGTTACGCAAGCTTCGCTCCCGGTTTGTTTTTTGTCCAGAAGTTCCAGCAAAACCTGGCGCATTGCTCGATTTTGTTTCCACGTGTGGTATATACCAAAGGCGTAGAGCACTTTTCTAAAGCTACGTTTTACTCCAGCTCGGAGAACAATGGCCGAAGATAATCTGGCATTGGCTGCGAACGAAAAAACGCTGCCGCAAAAGTCTGCTCGTCCCGTTTCTCTGACTCCCGTTTTGTTGGGCTTCTTTTTCATTGCAGTGATAGCAGTGGCGGCTTTCCTGACCCAACGCGGGGTCAATAACAGCACCAATTGGGTATTGCACACCTATGACGTTCGCGGTGAGTTGCAGAATCTGCACACCCAGCTAGCTGAAATTCGTGGCAGTGCCCTGGCGTACGGCGGGTCCGGGGACGGAACCGAGCTTCAGCTTTTCCGTCAACATTCCGATGACATCGAGAAGGCTTTTGAACATCTTGGCAAGCTAACCGCGGACAATGCACGGCAGCAAGGGCGGTTGAGTAAGCTGGAATCTTTGTCGCGGAATTACGTCGCACAATTGCAAGGGGTCATGGCGCCCGACGTACAGTCAAATTCCGCCTCGCCCGCCAAATCAGCCGCCATCCGCGAACTCGACTCGCAACAATTAGGAGTGGAGCGTGTAGTACGGCGCATGGACGAAGAGGAAATTAGTCTTCTAAGCCAGCGCTTCGGCACCTGGAATCTCGAGTTTTGGCGCACTTCGGTCGTTCTTACGCTGGCGTTATTCGCGGCGCTTGGATTTCTTGCTTACAATTTTCGTTTGCTGAGCAGAGAAATCGTTAGAACCCGGGACTTGGAACTTGTCCAGCGTGAGAACGTGCGCTCGTCGCGTGCACTCAGCGCCCGTATTCTCGATCTTCAGGATGCCGAGCGGCGCAGAATCGCCCGGGAATTGCACGACAGCGTCGGGCAATATCTGGTGGGCCTGAAAATCAATCTGGAGCAGATACTAACCACTCGCGCGAATTTGTCTTCGACGCACGAAAAGCTATTGTCCGAAACCATAGCTCTGACCGAGCGTTCCATGGCGGAAGTAAGGACCATTTCACATCTGCTGCATCCCCCGCTGTTGGATGAGGTCGGGCTTGAATCAGCGATTCGTTGGTACGCGGACGGATTTGCACAACGGTGCGCTTTAAAGGTAAGCCTGCATCTCGACCCCATCACCAACCGTCTGCCAAAAGAAGTGGAGTTGGCATTGTTTCGGGTGATCCAGGAGTCCTTGACCAATGTTCACCGGCACGCGAACGCAAAGTCTATAGAAGTTGTGCTCACCTGCTCAACGGGACACATAGTGCTTTCCGTGATTGATGATGGCATCGGGATCTCGCCGGAGGTGCTGACCCGCTTTAGCGCGGGCAGGGCTTCTGGGGTGGGTCTCGCGGGAATGAGAGAACGATTGGCGGAACTGGATGGAACGCTGGAAGTTGAGCGGGGCGCTCGGGGCACTGCCGTGCGGGCTACAATCCCGGTTGAGCAGTGTGCCAGCGGACCTAAACCGTTGGAAACCAGCGCCGTCTGAGAATTGGCTCCGAATTCAAGTAATTTGTGATTTGACCTACGCGCTGTACGCCGCCAACGGCCGCGTACGGGCGAGCATTTCAAGCCGCCGTCGCGAGCGTGTGCGCGCTCTGAACACCCGCGATTTCACGGTCTCTATCGTGATGCCCATAGCCCGGGCGAGTTCGCGATTTGTCCATCCTTCTGCTTTCTGCAGCACGAAAGTATGGCGAAGCGAAGGATTCAGACACTGCAACGCTTTGCTTGCCAGCTCGCGGTTGATGTATTCACGTTCGTGATTTTGGCGCTGGTCTTCGATCTCAGGATAATTCGCAAACGTTCCGCTGTCCTGCCCGGTATCCGATGGATTCACAAACCGTTCTGGCTTATGGCGGCGTAATTTCATGAGCGCTTCGTTGATGGTGATGCGAAACAGCCAGGTTGAAAACTGTGACTGGCCTTCGAAGCGGGCGATATTGTAATAGGCCTTTACCAGGACATTTTGCACGTTGTCCTCGGCGTCTTCGCGGTTCTTCAGCATGCGCAGAGAAACGCCATAAATTTTACCGGAGTGCTTTTGCACCAATTCCGTGAAGGCTTCGTGGTTTCCACGCCGGGCCATCGCGATCAGTTTGTCTTCCGAAGATAACACTTCGTTTTTCATGTTAGCCGGCTCCTCGAACAATCCCTAAAATTTGACTCTCGGTCAGGGGGGACGTCGAAATTACGAGAGTAAGAACTTCTCCGCTTTGCTTCCCGGAGCTCAAATTTGAAGTTAGCGGGTAGACTCCCAATGGACAATACAGAGGACCGTGTACCCAGCTATTGAGAATTTTGTAGGCTAACAAACGGTTCGCATTTTTATTGGCGGCCACAGATAAGCCAAGAAGCCCGAAGCCAAAAAGTGAAAGGGCGGAAATTTTCCGCCCTTTCGCCATTCCGAGACTTCGGTGGTTTCTTGTGTAGCCGTTACTTCTCTAGGTGAGGCGAGGCCTGTTGCAAGCGCGACACGAGCAAACGACCCTCTTCAGGACCTTCTCTCTTTCCTTCTTCAACGATCTCCGCAGCGGTTACGCCCTTGCCGTACAGCTTTTCATTGGCTCCGCCGTCGGGGCGCAAAGTCGAGCCTTCCAGAGATACGCCGGCGAATGCTCCGCGAGACCGAGAATAGCTCAGCATCTCCGCCCGCAGGGTTACGTCCGATTCCGCCGAAGCAGTCCGGCCCTTGGGACCCGCCGCTATGCTGGCGTCGCCGCCCAGCTTAACCTTGCTGTGCAGCATGCTGCTCATCCCGCGATCATTCATCACCAGGATTACGAAGTCGGTCGCTTCTCCGCCGATCTGGAATCCTACGCTGCCGCCTTCCAGTGCCATCATCGCAGGCGCGCCCCAGGGACCGTTGTAGTCGTGGCCTCGACGGCAGACCATAACGCCGCGACCGTAGCTGCCACCTACGACGAATGCAGCCTTAACCACCGAGGGCAACACCACCACACAGCGGGCCTTGTCCAAAACGTCCTGTGGAATATTGTCGGGAACATCCAGGATCTCTTTCATTACTCGACCGGCGTTTGCGACACGTTCTCTTTCTTCCTTTTCACTGGCCGGTCTTGCGACTGCTAGCGTGGAAAACGCCAGCACTCCCGCCATTGCGATTGTCCACTTCTTCATCTTTGTTTCCTCCATTAAATTTGAATTTTTACTTGCCGCGCCCCAGGGCTAGAACCGCAACTCCGCTGATCACTGCAATGATGCCAATTACGGGAGGAACCGGTATGGTCTGGTGTTCTTCTTTGGTTGCTTGTATCGGACCAATGTCGAGCACTTTCTTGTGCGTAGTGTAAGTGAAACCCTGATACACCAGCGCGATGATGCCAATCACGATCAGGGCCACACCTAAGAGCATTCGTCCGTTCATTTACCGTCCTTCCGTTAGCGCCGCACTCTTGATACCTTTCCACTGGTGCCGCGGTCGTTCCTCACACGTATACCCCGGAGTAAACATGAGATTTCCGGCGAGCCTGTTACTTGTACGTTATCCGGAACTAAGGCTCCATACCTAGAAACCTTTAGCCCGAGCGATTGCATCGTGTAGCAATTTAGCTCGTTTTGTGAGTTCGCGAACGCTCAAAAAAGTACCAGTTTTTGGTCAAATTCAAAACCTACAAGAGCCAGTCTGCGTATATCAACCGAACGCTGTATTTGCTGCTTCCGAGCGCTATGGTCTGCTGTAGGAAGTGCCTTGCTGTTTTGATTGAATCAGCAACGAACCAATAGGGAGGCTTCAATGAACTGGGACCAAATCGAAGGCAAGTGGAAGCAGTATGCAGGCAAAGCCAAGACCAAATGGGGCAAACTCACCGACAACGATATGCAAACGCTGGGCGGCAAGAAAGATCAGCTCGTTGGGTTAGTTCAGGAGCGCTACGGTATCGCCAAGGATGAAGCGGAACGGCAAGTGAACGATTGGGGTAATTCTTTTTCGGATGACAACGCCGCGCAGCGCGACGAAAACGCCCGGCGCGACAAGAGCCGCGGTGCTGGATCGGCCTAGTTTCCTTGTAGGTTGTGTGTTGTAGATGTCGATCAAGCTGGCCCGATTATCGGGCCAGCTTTTTTTGCGCCGGCATGAGCTTGTACGATTTCATGGCCGAACCATATTCTCCGTTGCAGCGCCGGCCGATTTGCTGGCCCCCCTCTACAACATCTCCATACTGCTTGCTAAACTCCAATCGTCTTAGGCAAGCGTGCTATGAATATCCTGAATGCGCTCGGCTCTGTACTGGGAACCGGATACTCATCCGGTCTGAATCTCTACGCCACAATACTCACTCTCGGGCTTCTCCAGCGCTATGGTTTTATTCATCTCTCCAAATCGCTGGAGATTCTTTCGCATCCTCTGGTTTTGGGAATTGCGGCGCTCCTGTATTTTGTCGAATTCTTCGCCGACAAAGTGCCGTATATCGACACGGTATGGGATGCCATCCATACATTTATTCGTCCGCCAGCCGCGGCGCTGCTTGCTTATGCGTCGGTCGGCGACGTATCACCGGAATGGCGCTGGGCCGCCGCGTTGCTTGCGGGTGGTGTTGCGCTCACTTCGCATAGCGCAAAAGCTTCCACACGCGCAGCCGTAAACACCAGTCCTGAACCGTTCAGCAATTGGATTTTAAGTTTTGGCGAAGATTTACTGGCCGTGTGGCTTACCTGGATGGCCGGCGCTCATCCGCTGACCACCGCAATCGTGGTCGGCGCACTGTTGATTCTGTCCGCTTTTCTGATCTTCCATTTATTTAGATTTGCGCGGCGCGCATTTCACCGCTTGTCCACGGCCTGAGCGGGTCTACTTATTAAGGGCTTACTTTAAATAAATTGCCAGCCAATCGAGAAAAGTTTTGTACCAGAATTGCGAGTTCTGCGGCTTTAGTACCCAGTGGCCTTCGTCCGGGAAGATTACTAATTTCGACGGTACTCCTTCCCGCTGCAGCGTATTGAAAAATTCCAAGGACTGCGTGTACGGCACGCGAAAATCGTTTTCCCCGGCGATGACCAGCGTCGGTGTTTTGTATTTCACCAATTCTGCCGCGAACGTGGAGGCCGACCACTTCTTGTAGCTTTCCGGATTGCTCCACGGCGTCCCCTGCATATCGTGCTCGGCAAACCACAACTCTTCGGTAGCATACATCGAGGTCTGGTCGTAAACGCCCGCGTGGCTGATGATTGCCTTGAAGCGCCCGGAATGCGTGGCGATCCAGTCGGCCATAAATCCACCGTAGGAACCGCCGGCGGCGGCCATGCGCGAACCATCGATAAATTTATTATTGGCCAGCGCGTAATCCACGCCCTTCATCACATCGGTGTAGGCTTGGCCACCCCAATCATTCGTGATTTCATCGGTGAATTTCTGGCCATAGCCGGTTGACCCGTGGCGATTGATCATCAGGGTCACATAACCCGCGGCGGAAAATACCTGAGCATTCCATCGATAACCCCAGGCATTCGACCACATCGTTTGTGGTCCGCCATGGAGCAACACCAGCAGCGGATATTTTTTGGTGGCGCTAAATTTGGGGGGCCGAAGGAGCATGGCCTGTACGCGCGAACCGCCGGCACCTTCAAACCAGAACGTTTCGGGCGCATGCATATCTAGCGGGGCCAGCAAAGCGTCATTGTGATGGGTCACTTGCTGGGCATTCGCTCCCTCGCCCGACACCGCAAAAACTTCGGCCGGCATGGTCAGGCTGGTGCGTTCGAAGGCCATGATCTTCCCATCGCGGCTTATTGACACCGCGGTGTTGAATCCTTCAGCGACAATTTTTTTCGGCTCTACTCCACCGTGTGCGTCGAGTGCATAAATCGGGGAAAGTGTTTCGTTTTCGGCTGTGAAGTAAATCATTTTGCTATCCGGGGACCACGCCAGGCCGTCCGCGCTGCGGTCAAATTTCTCGGTCAAATCTTCAGTTTTTTCCGTGTGCCGGTCGTAGCGCATCACCCGCCAGCGGTCGGCCTCGTATCCCGGGGTCAACTGCGCGTGGTAGGCGATGTAATTTCCGTCCGGCGAATACACCGGATTGCCATCGAATCCCGCATTTGTGGTGATTTTTTTCGCTTCGCCGCCGGTGACCGGAACTATAAACAGTTCTCCATTCGTGCTGAGCGCTTCGACCTTGTCCGCCACGGCGGTAAAGCAAATCTCTTTTCCGTCCGGCGAAAAATTAATATCGTCCGGACCGCCGCGTTCGTCGGGAGGCACATCGTAATTTGCGCCGGCGGTCAAATCTCGCGGGGTTCCGCTGCCATCCGCTGGGGCAACAAACAAATGGCTGCGCTTTCCTTCCGACCAATGCGTCCAGTGGCGATATAAAAGCTGTTCGTACACTCGAGCTTTGACTTTGTTTTTTTCTTTCTCCGCGTCGCGCGCGCTGTTACAGGCATCATCCTTGCAATCCACATAAACGGATGACGTAAACGCGATCGTCGTGCCGTCGGGCGACCATTTCACTAAATCCGCGCCGCCCGCTATATGCGTAATCGCATGGCTTTCGCCGCCTTCCATCGACAGCAAGTAAACCTGGGAATTTCCGTCGCGCGAAGAAATAAATGCCAGCGTTTTGCTGTCCGGCGACCATGCCGGAGCGGAATCGTGGCCGCTTTGCGTCAGTTGTATTGCCGCGCCACCAGTCGCAGGCACCGCCCAGATATTGCTGGCGTTGCGATTGGCATCCATGTCTGGAGTCGCTACGGAATAGGCTATCCATTTTCCGTCGGGCGAAACGGTTGGGCTCGCGACGCGATGCATACTTCTTAAATCGTCAAAGGTGATGGGCCGTTTGCTGGCGGTGTCTTGCGCGAATATGGCTAGACCCGCGCCGCTCAATACCACCGCCACGAATCCGCACCGCAGCGCCGCCAGTTTCATGCGGTTCTCCTTATAAGTGACTTTGGGAATTTGCCTTGCAGGGCTTTGGATAGTGTCACGATTCATGCTCGATGCCAAGGGATCGAGACGAATTTTCCTTGAACCTTCGTTTAAATGCAACGCATGCCGCAGCAAGTCTAATGGGTTTATCAACTTCGCTGTGGATTACTTTTTCAGCGGTACGCCTACCGCCCAAATGTAGCCGTCGGGATCTTCCAGGATTACGTCGCGCCATCCATGCGGAAAATCCGCCACCGGTTGCAGAATGACCGCGCCCGCCTCCTCCGCGCGCTTTTGCAAACTGTCCGGGTCGATGCCCATCACCCGAAGTTCAGCTCCGATGCCGCGTTTTCCTCCGCCTTGCAGTCGCTTGTGCAGAGGATGATGGTCATAGGTGTGGTCAGCGTGCAGCATGAAGTCCACGCCATTCAACACCAGCGCCGCGAAATCGGTGTCGCTATAACGGACCGAGGCTCCCAACACCTGTTGATAAAAAGAAAGCGACTGGGATAAGTCTCGCACCAGCAGATTTACCGAGAATTTCGGCAAAGATCGGCCATATTCATCCGCCGGCATCCAGGCGTCGCCAGTACGCGTCATGGTCATAACTAGATTGCTCCGATCTTCGCAAACGCGCGAACAATAGAATCCTCTCATGCGGACGACCGGGCAAGAGTTGAACACGAAAACTCATGATCTGAAGCGGGTTCGCCAATTTGGACTAGGCGCCTGCATGCGGGCTCGCATCGTTATTACGCACTAGCACCCAGTTCAGTGCGGCAATGCCGATGACCCCGATAACGACGGACAAATTGCTGAGCGGCGTCTGCATAAATAACACCACGCAAAACGCCAGTGTCAGTATCGCGATGAGAGGACCACCGCGAACGCGAAAGGCATCCGCTTCGGGGCGCTTTTTTCGCAATACTAGTAGCGCCACGGCAAATGAGGCATAGGTCAGCAACCTGCTCACCGAAGAAAGAGTAACGTTCCATCGAAAGCTTCCCATCAGCGTAAAGACCAGCAGCAAAATTGTGTAAACGACAATAGACACGTGCGGAGTGCGAAATCTCTGATGCACGGCGGCAAAAAATCGCGGAAAGTCTCCGCGCTCCGCCAATGCGAACGTCAAGCGCGGTGTGTGCAGCATATTGGCGCCCAAATATCCGTAAATGGATACCAGCGCCCCACAAGCGATCGCTGCCGCGGCCCTGTTTCCGAAAATGTAACGCGCCGATTCCGCAAGCGGGCGTTCGCTTCCAGTAGGGTTGGCCAGCGTGCCGTTGATCACCACTTGCACCAAGGTGTAAATCGCCGTGACCAGCACCAGCGCATAAAAGAGCGCCGCCGCGGAATCTTTGCGCGGGTCGCGCGTTTCTCCTGTGGCGAAAAAAACCGCTTCAAATCCGCCGTAAGCAAAGACCAGTACTAGGACAGCGCCGAGCCAATCTTGAAGCGTGACCGCGTGGGTCAACAGCGCTGGCACAACCTGGCCATGTGCCATCAACCATCCCAGCCCGGCGCCAATAAACATCAGCAAAAGAAATATTTTTATACTGGTTAGAAAATCACTGACTCGCGTTGCTGATCGCACGCCTTGATAATTGATGATTGCCAGCAGTCCGATTAACGTGGACAGAATTGTCACACGATAGACGGGTTGCAATGCGCGTGGGAAGAATTCCGCAAGATAAGTAGCAAAAAGGTTGGCGGTGCCAGACGCCGCCGTTATCCGCGACAACCACGTCATCCAGGCGATTTGAATGCCCCAGAATCTTCCCAGCGCCATCCGCGCGTAAAGATAAGGGCCACCGGTTTCGCTGAATTGCGAAGCGACTTCGCCGAGGGATGCGGCAACCAACGCGATGCCCGCGGCCGCCACCAAATACGCGAGAGGGGCATACTTTCCCAGGCGGCCTGCAACCACGCTGGGAAGACCAAAGATACCGCCGCCGATTATCGAATTTACGATTAATGCCGACAGACTCCAGCGGCCGATGGTGCGAACCAAACCACTGGAAGACTCGGCCCCCAATGCCTCTCCATTTTCGAAATTTTCGCAATTATGCGAAGCGCTAAATCTTCAGCCAGCGAAAAACGTTGTCAGCGTAGCACAACTACCGATATCGCTAACGCGATCATCAGGGGCTCATGTCCAGTCTTCCGTCTGTTACAATTTCGTACCAATCCACATGGCGAGCCGATCCAGCATCTTCCCGCGAAATTTTAAAAAGGATTATCCCGTCGCTGTTCGAGGGGAAGGCTGCTGGATCATTTCCTCAGATGGGCGTCGTTTTCTGGACGCCGCCGGCCAAGCCGCGGTGGTCAACATTGGGCATGGCGTCGCGGAAATTGGCCGAGCCATGGCCGAGCAGTCATCGCAGATTGCCTTTGCGCATACTTCGCAATTCCATTCTGAGCCGGCCGAGAAACTTGCCGCCCGACTTTTACAACTGGCGCCTCCAAATTTTCAGAATGGCGGCCGCGTTTACTTTACGTCCGGGGGCTCGGAAGCCACCGAGACAGCCATCAAGCTTGCGCGGCAATTTCATTTGGAGTCCGGCCAGCCGCAACGCTACGGGGTGATTTCGCGCCGGCAGAGCTACCATGGCAGCACCCTCGGCGCGATGACTGTCAGCGGCAATGTCGCGCGCCGCGCTCCTTATCAACCTTTGCTCCATGAATGGGGACACGTCTCCGAGTGTTTCGCGTATCACCATGCTGGCAAGTTAAAGGACGAGGACTACGGCCTGGCTTGCGCGAACGATTTGGATAAATTTCTGCGCGGCCCAAACGGCATTTCCTCCGCGGCATTTATTTTCGAGCCGGTGGTTGGCGCGACTCTTGGTGCGGCTGTACCGAGCGTCGGATACATGGAGCGCATCGCAGAAATTTGCGGCGAAAATAGAATTCTTCTAATCGCCGACGAAATAATGTCGGGAATGGGCCGGACCGCGAAACCTTTCGCGATTCAACATTGGAACGTGGAACCAGACATGATTCTGGTGGGAAAGGGAATCGCTAGTGGTTACGCGCCGCTCGGCGCTGTTATGGTTTCCGCGCCAACCGTCGAAGCATTCGAACGCGGTTCTGGAATCTTCCAACCCGGGTTTACGTATCAGGCGCACCCGGTCTGCGCTGCGGCCGGCAATGCGGTGCTTGACTACCTGGAAGTCCACAAATTGTTCGAACGAGTGGCGTCAATTTCAAAAACTCTATTCGGCGACCTGGAGCCTCTGCGGTCACATCCGAATGTCGGTGATATTCGCGGGATGGGTTTATTAATCGGGATCGAATTCGTGAGAGAAAAAGCGTCCCGCGAACCTTTTCCGCTCTCGCAAAATATTGCCGAGCGCATCCGTCAGGCTGCTATCGAAGAAAACGTGCTTACCTATCCGACACAAGGGTGTGTCGATGGCCTACGCGGCGATCACATTCTGCTGGCTCCGCCATTTATTTTGAACGCCGAAGAATCTGCACTCATTGCACGGGCAATTCAATCCGCGCTGACAAAAGTGTTTCTATCTTAATTTCAGAATCTGGGACCAACCATTGTCAGAGTTCACCTGGAATCCTTCTTCTCTTTCAGCGAGCGTTGCATTACTGTTTCAACCTGCGTTCCGTTCTTTCACTCCCGGAGATAACCTTTGATCATGCGGCGTAATTCCAGAATTCTAATCTCGCTGTTTGCTTCTGTTTTATTCACATTCGTGCTTCGTGCTCAAGATAGAGTTCAGCAAAAAACTAAACCACGCGCACGCGATCTTGGCGTTCCTTTTGACGGCACGCCCGGTCCGCTCAACGCCATTACTGATGTCGCCGGCGTGATTGTCGGCCACACCACACTTATTTCCGGCGAAGGAAAATTGCAAATCGGAAGAGGTCCGGTGCGCACCGGCGTCACTGCCGTTTTGCCGCGAGGGCAGCAATCCATGAGTAATCCAGTTTTTGCGGGCTGGTTTACCGAAAATGGCAACGGAGAAATGACCGGCACAACTTGGGTAGAGGAATCCGGTTTTCTAGAAGGTCCGGTAATGATCACCAACACGCACAGTGTCGGAGTTGTGCGCGATTCGGTAATTCAGTGGCGCGTTGCGCACGGGCAGCCTGATCCCGCGGGGTATTGGTGGTCGCTGCCGGTGGTCGCAGAAACATGGGATGGCTGGCTCAATGACATCAACGGTTTTCACGTCAAACCCGCCGACGCTTTTCATGCGATCGATTCGGCGTCATCTGGACCAGTGACAGAAGGCAACGTCGGCGGCGGTACGGGAATGATTTGCAATGAATTCAAAGGCGGCATTGGTACATCGTCCCGAAAGCTTGATGCGAAGTTCGGCGGCTACACGGTCGGCGTGCTAGTGCAGTGCAATTATGGATCGCGCTCGAATCTGCGCATTGCGGGCGTTCCAGTCGGCAAAGAAATTCCCGAGGATCGTGCATATGCTTCGACCGCATTTAATGAACTAGATCGAGGTTCCATCATCGTGGTGGTCGCCACGGACGCGCCTCTGCTGGCTCATCAATTGAAGCGCGTGGCTCGCCGCGTAACTCTAGGCCTGGGACGCGATGGAAGTATTTCCGGCAACGGTTCCGGCGATATTTTTATCGCTTTTTCGACTGCCAATCCTGGGGCTACTTTTGCGGACCAGGTGGTGGATTTGAAAATGTTGCCCAATGAAAAAATTGAGCCGATCTTCGCTGCTACCGTGCAAGCCACCGAAGAAGCCATCATCAATGCAATGGTCGCGGCCGAAACCATGACGGGCATCGAAAATCATAAAGTGATCGCGCTTCCGCATGACCGCCTGCGCGCGGTATTGAAAAAATACAATCGCCTGAATGAGTGAATATGGTCCTAGAAATTTCGGCGGACGTCCGCGATAAACGCGCGCTCAAATCACCGGCACCAACATTTTACGGGGGGGATTAAAAAACGGGAGCGGCACGATTTTTGCCGACACGGTGTGCCGCACGGCTTCGACAGTGATTTCCATATTCAGTGTCGTACCCACAGCGGAGTTCTCGCGATTCACGCAAGCTAGAGCAATCATTTTCTTAAGCGTCGGCGACCATGTTGTGGATGTGGCCTTGCCTACGACTCGCCCGCTGCGATACATCGGCACCGCTGTGCGAGAGGCCATGCTTGGCACCTGCGGCGCCATGCCGACTTTGTCGTATAGCGATTCCACTTCGTTCCAATTAATTTCGAGCCCCACCAGCGCGCGAGCCGCGCCTTTCTTGGCCTCGTGCGCCAGCGCTTCGCGTCCGACGAAAGTCTCTTTCTTCAAGTCCACCAGCTTGCCCAGTCCAATCTCCGCGGGAGAAAATTTCTGCGCATCGATCAACGCTTTCTTGCTGGAGGTGTAATCGACTTCAATCAGAATCAGACCCGCTTCAATGCGCGCGATATCCAGCGCTATCATTCCGGCGGGATGAATATCAAACGCTTTACCCTTGGAATTCAACTCGTCCCAAACTTTCACCGCGTCGCGCCAGGGCATCCAGATTTCGAATCCCAGGTCTCCGGTATATCCAGTGCGCGAAATGTCCACTGGCACGCCGGCGATTTTTCCGTGCGTCACGCGAAAATATTTCAGATTGCTAATATTTGCTTCAACTACGGCGTTTAGCAATCTTCCGGACGTAGGTCCTTGCAGTGCAAGTGCGGCGACTTGTTCGGTAATGTCCTCGATTCGTACGCTCAGGCCCAGCGCATTTTGCTGAAACCATCGCAAACTGGGATCCGCAGCCGTCCAGCGATATTCGTTTTCGGCAAGCCGCGTGATGGTGCCGTCATCGATGACTTTGCCTTCGGGATCACACCAGCAGCAATAAATTACCTGATCGATCGCGACTTTATTGATATCCCTTGAAATCACACGATTCACGAATTTTGTCGCATCTTTTCCAGTTACCTTATATTTGTAGAGCGGAGAGATATCGATTAGCGCCGCGGAATTGCGGATGGCGTTATATTCGTGCTCGTGATGCATTTCATACATGCTGACGGTGTAGTAGCCGGACCACTCGCGGTAATTCAGGCTCTCGCACAGCGCGAGCGTTCTCTCGTGAAACGCAGTACCAACCGGCACAAGCCCTCCAATGACCGCGGCGCAAAGGTACGCGCTGCAAAAAACATTGTGTGTTGCGAAACTGTTGAATTATAGGTGTTGGTTCAGCGCAGCCGCAAGGCGCTTGCGCACGTGAGTTTTTATTCGCCGGTGCCGTTCAATTACTCACTGAATTCAGACGGGTAGCCGGTCGCGAAAATCTTCCTTCCAGCTTTCAGGAAAAACTGCAACCTGCAAGGCGCGGCGCACCACCTCAACATCTGCGTCTGTGTATTTGTTCACGAAGTACAAACGATTAATTTCTGAAATCGAAACGTGGTTGGGATCGCGCGACACTTCTTTGATCTCATCTTCCGCTCCAACCTCGCCCTCGTGCGCCACCGCAAAATAAAAGCCCGAGCGTTTGCTGGCCAGGAAACGCTTGACCATGGCGTCCGACTGAAATCTGATACCCAACTTGTAGCAAGGCAAGCGGGGCTGCGTCACCACTACCTCTGCTGAGCCAATAGAAAATCGATCGCCGAGATGGACCGCATCTTCCAGAAGGCCTTCGGTTGTAAAATTCTCTCCAAAATTTCCCATCGTCAAATCATATTCAGGCAGCTCCTGCTTCCAATACGCATAGTGTTCCAGCGGATAGCAATATACGGCTTTGTATTCGCCGCCATGCACGGTGAGGTCGGCTTGGCGGTCGCCATCGAGATCTAATTTGCGCAAAAAAACGCGGCCCTCGACGGGCTCTTTGAATATGCCGGTAATGACCTCACGACCGTGCCAGACGACGGTATGCGGCAACCCAACATTTACAGAGATTATTTTGCTCACTAGATACTCGCCGGGGTGTGCGCCGCACCGATGATGCTTGCAGTATACGCGATGAGCTATGGCGTGAACTTCAGCGGAAAATTGTCGCGCGACTTGTGCCGCATTGCCGCTGCCAGTAGAATGCCTTTTGCTTTCCTCAGCCTTCTTACATTCACTTGCGCGCATTGCGATCGCGCCATTGGTCGATTCCTCGCGCTCTATGTTGACGGAGCCTTAACAAAATGACGCAGCATTACGACGTGATCGTCATTGGCGGCGGTCACAACGGCTTGGTCAACGCTGCCTATCTGGCGAAGGCGGGGAAAAAAGTTTTGGTTCTGGAACGCCGGCACGTGCTCGGTGGGGCCGCGGTTACCGAGGAAATCATTCCGGGCTTTCTTTTCTCCGAATGCTCTTACGTGGTTTCCTTGTTGCGCCCCGAAATAATTCGTGAGCTTGACCTTCCTCGCCATGGACTTGAAATTCTTCCGCTGGATGGCACGTTTTCGCCGATGCCTGATGGCAATCATCTGTGGCGCATGAACGACCATGCTAAATCCGTACGCGAAATTCGGCGCCACTCGCGCGTCGATGCCGAAGCATACGATGAATTTTCAAAGATGATGACGCCGATGTGCCGCTTCGTGAAGCCTATGCTTTCCATGGTGCCGCCGGATCCCACGACGCTGAATCCGCGCGATTTGAAGCAACTGCACTTTCTAATGCAACGCTTCCGCGAACTATCTTCGGACGAGCGCTACACGCTGATTCAACTGATGACCATGAGTTCCGCGGATTTTCTGGATCAGTGGTTCGAAACGGACGTGCTCAAGGCCACCATGTCCGCGTCCGGAATTATCGGCACTTTTCTGGGCATCCGCTCGCCGGGGACCGCATATGTCCTGCTGCATCACTACATGGGTGAGATTGACGGAGCGTTTCGTTCCTGGGGATTCAGCCGTGGAGGAACGGGCGCGATTTCCAACGCTATAGCCGCAGCGGCACGCGAGGCCGGTGTCGAAATTCGCACCAAAGCTCCGGTAGGGAAAATTGTGGTTAAAGAAGGGCGAGCAGCGGGAGTCGCCCTGCAATCCGGAGAAGAAATTACCGCCAACGTAATATCTTCCAGCGTGGATCCGCATCTCACTTTCGAAAAATTTCTGGAACCTTCAGAGTTGCCTGCCGATTTCCTGGAAGCCGTGCGGCGCTACAAATTCCGCGGCTCATCCGGCAAAGTGAACATCGCGCTGGAAGCGCTGCCGGAATTCAAATCTCTGCCCGGCGATGGGGCGCATCTTCGCGGCGCGATTTCCATTTCTCCCAGCATGGAATACATGGAGCGCGCTTACGACGATGCCAAATACGGTCACTATTCGCGCCGTCCTTACATCGACATGGTGATTCCAAGTTTGACCGACCCGAGCGTTGCACCTCCCGGGAAACATGTTCTTTCGTGTTTCGTGCAATACGCTCCTTACAAGCTCGCGGAACGTACCTGGGACGAACAACGCGAAGCGTTCGGCGATAATGTGATCGATACGATCGCCGAATATGCGCCCAATATTAAAGACATTATCGTCGGGCGTCAGATTCTTACGCCGCTCGATCTGGAACGCGAATTTGGCCTGACCCAAGGAAATATTTTTCAGGGCGAACTTTCGCTGGAGCAATTATTTTTTCTGCGTCCGGTAGCCGGTTGGGCTTATTACCGCACTCCGGTCGATAACCTTTATATGTGCGGTTCTGCAACGCATCCAGGCGGCGGCATCATGGGCGCCAACGGACGTATTGCCAGCCAGGTCATTCTGAAAGAATGGAAAAAGTCCGCGGTGCCACGCCAGACAAGAAATGGCGTGACAAAAGGCGCGCAGTCTTCGACCGAGCCGGCAGCATCAGCAGCCGCGCGTTTTGCCAAAGAGCACAACTAATATGCCCATCGGACAGCGCGTAGCGTTCATCGGCGGCGGCCACAATGCACTTATCGCTGCGTTTTATCTGGCCAAAGGCGGATTCAAGCCGGTCATCCTGGAGCGGCGCGAAATTGTAGGCGGCGGAGCCGTCACGGAAGAGTTTCATCCCGGGTACCGCGCTTCAACATTAGCGCACACGCTTGGTCCATTGAGGCCGGATGTAGCCCGCGACTTAAAAGTTGAAAACTTTAATTGCGAAATTCTTCGCCCTGACCCGCGCGTTTTTGCCCCCGCACTCAGTGGCGAATCGCTGCTGTTCTACGATGATCACGCCAAGACCGCCGGGGGCATCGTGAGGTTGTCCGCCAAAGACGCCGCGAAATACACGGAGTTCGCTGCTTCGCTCGGGAAAGTTTCTAACGTCTTTGCGCAACTTTCTAAGATCACCCCACCGTCCATCGACGAGCCTTCCGCGGAAGATCTGTGGAACCTGCTGAAGACTGGGCGTGGTGTTCGCGGTTTAGGGAAGCACGGTATTTTCGATTTGTTGCGCTGGGGACCCATGGCCGTGGCGGATTTTGTCGCGGAATTTTTCGAGACAGAATTATTACGCGCGGTGATAGCCGCTCGCGGAATTTTTGGAACAGCTTTAGGACCGTGGTCTGCGGGCTCTACGGCGGTGCTGCTTCTGCGCGCCGCAGCAGATGCACATCCGGTTGGCTCTGCGGCCTTTTCTCGTGGGGGGCTGGGAACGTTCACGCACGCACTGGCCGAAGCTGCCAAACAGGCCGGAGCGGAAATTCGCACCAACGCGGAAGTGCTGCACATCCGAATAAAAAATGGCGCTGTGGCCGGCGTGGTGCTCGCTGACGGAGATGAAATTGCCGTTGAGGCTATCGTCTCGGGTGTCGATCCCAAACGCACGTTTTTCCAGCTCATGGATCCGTCGCAACTCGATCCCACTTTCGCTTTGCGCATCCGCAATATACGCGCCAACGGCACGGTTGCTAAAGTGAATTTAGCCCTCAATGATCTGCCAATTTTTCCTACGCTTGCCGGCGCCGTCGGAGCGGACGGTTTTCGTCAGGCGCTCTCCGGGCGCATTCATATTGGACCGGAAATCGATTATCTCGAGCGGGCCTTCGACGCTTCCAAGTACGGAGAATGTTCAGACGCTCCTTATCTCGATCTCACGATTCCGACGCTTCTCGATCCGTCTCTTGCGCCTGAGGGTAAGCATGTTCTGTCGGCCTGCGTGCAGTTCGCGCCGTACAAATTGAAAAATGGAAATTGGGACGCGCGGCGCAATGATCTGAGCGCGACGGTGATCAAAACCATCGCAGCATACTCTCCAAATTTTGCCGAGCGTGTGGAAGCCTCGCAGGTTATTACCCCGCAGGACCTAGAGATTACCTATGGTTTCACCGGCGGGCAGATTTTCCATGGGGAGCTGGCGCTGGATCAGCTATTCACCATGCGCCCCGTTCTGGATTGGGCGCGCTACAAAACTCCTATTCGCGGCTTATTCTTGTGTGGCTCTGGAACGCACCCGGGCAACGGACTTACCGGAGCATCGGGCGCCAACGCTGCGCGCGAAATCATTCGCGAACTGCGTTAAAGCGAACAGTTTTTTGTCGCGCGAGCTCAACGGTTTGGTATTGTCGTCGTCAGCTGGGTCGACGCTAGAATTTTTTGCAGCAAATTAAAGAGGAACCGCTAGAATAGTGCCTCCTAACAGAGGTTATAACTAATGGCTTCCGACTTTTACCTGCTAAAAACAGAACCTACCGGATATTCGTTCGCGGATTTGCAGCGCGCTTCCGTCACCGAATGGGACGGCGTGTCCAATCCCGTGGCGCTAAGAAATCTCCGCGAGATGAAGCCAGGAACAAAATTAATCATTTACGAAACTGGCGACGTCAAGAGCGCCGTAGGGACGGCTACCGTCGTATCGGTAAATAATGACGATCCTAAAAATCCCATTATCACCATCAAGGCAGGTCCACCGATCAAACGTCCGGTTTCCTTGGCGGAGATGAAAGCCGACATGGTGTTTGAGGATTCGCCACTGGTACGGCAAGGCCGGCTTTCCGTCGTTCCGCTCACTTCGGCGCAATACAAAATCCTGACGAAATAAACAAATTGTTGTCTCGCACAGTGTTTTCTTTTAGATTCGCGGAATGGATGCCAGCTGGATCCGCGATTTTTGCCTTTCTTTTCCGGCCGTCACGGAACATGTGATCTGGGGCAGCGATCTGACCTTCAAGGTTGCGGGCAAAATGTTTGCTCACACGGTTCTTGAACCCGCTCCTGTGTGGCTGTCTTTCAAAGCTTCTCCAGAAAATTTCTATTACTTAACGGAACGGCCGGGTATTATTCCCGCGCCTTACCTGGCTCGAGCGCAGTGGGTTGCGCTGGAAACGAAAGACGCGCTTTCTTCCGCGGAGCTGTCCGTACTGGTGCGGGACTCTTACGACATCATCGTTGCCAAGCTTCCTAAAAAGATTCGCAATTCTCTCTTGACGCCGCATCGTTCCAAGCCTCCGCGTTTAAAGCCCCGTAGTCGTCGCTGACGGGCACGCAAAATTGTTTTAAAAAAGCCTTGACAACATACTATGTTAAACATAGTATATGTCACATCCTATGCCGCACATTGTACATTTATGAGCTCAGAAAACTTCGACAACCTCCGTCTCGAACTGCGGCGCGGAGGCCTGGTAGTCGCGGTCCTGGCGGCTCTGCACTCAGAACAGTACGGCTACACGCTGCGAAAAATCATGGCTGACCATGGCATCGAGATTGACGAAGGGACGTTGTATCCCCTGCTTCGGCGTTTGGAAAGCCAGGGCTTGCTGAAAAGCAAATGGCGCGAAGAACAGAAGCGTAATAAGCGTTTTTACCAGCTCACGGTTGCGGGCAAACAAATCCTGGAGCAGTTGCTCACAGAGTGGCGAAGTATGGATTCCTCAATAAATTCGATCTTGAAGGAGTATGGTCATGCAACTTCTCGAACGGTATTTGCAAGCCGTTAAATTCTGGCTGCCCAAGGAACAGAAGGAAGACATCATCGCGGAGTTGTCTGAGGACATCCGTTCTCAAATTGACGAGAAGGAAGCGGAGCTCGGTCGCAAACTTAATGAAGTCGAACTGGAGGCTATTCTCAAACAGTGCGGCCGGCCGATACTGGTGGCCAATCGCTATTTGCCACAGGAGCAATTGATCGGGCCAGTACTGTTTCCGATTTATCGCCTGGTGCTGAAAATTGTCATGTTGTGTTATCTGGTGCCATGGATAGTGACATGGATCGCTTTGTTAATTTTCAATTCCGGGTACGCCGCGAAATTCGCTGGTCACTCCTGGGTTGAGATATTGGGATCGTTGTGGGCGCAGCTATGGGGCACCGCCTTTCTAGCGGCCGGCACAGTGACGCTGGTCTTCGCCATCCTTGAACGAGTGCAGCGCAAGTCTCATTTTTTGGAAGAATGGAGCCCGCGCAAGCTGCCACCTGTAAACAATCCCAGCTTAATTTCGCGCTTCAATTCCATAGTTGAATTGGCCGCCAACATGATTTTCTGCCTCTGGTGGACGGCAAATATGTCCTCGGGTGTGGTGCTCAACCAAGTGAATTTACGCATTGCGTTAGCTCCGGCTCCCTGGCGCTATTTCTTTTGGGGGTTTCTGCTCATCGCATTCGTCAACATCGGGCTTGCTGTTGCCAACCTTGCGCGTCCCTACTGGACGGCACCCCGCGCCGCGATTCGACTTGTTAGCGATATGGCGGGCTCCGTATTTTTCTGCTGGCTTTTAAAAGCCAATATCTTGGCTGAATTTTCCGGTGCAAGTATCCCACCGGAGAAGGCCGTTCAAGTGACAGCGCTGCTCAATCTCTGGATGGGTAGGATATTTCCGATAGCTGTCATTTTGGGAGTGGTGATTGCTGTCGTGAACATTTTTCGCATCGTGCGCGTCGCCGCGCCGCCGCCGCACATCCCCGGAGAAACCACCGCGATGGCGTGAATTTATCGCGCGGATTAGTCGCACCGAGTCTAATTTTTATATTCAAAAATTTGCGTGCTGGGTTCGGCATGGTTTGAAAGCTGAAAGCGGATAGAACGGCAGACACTATCAGGCTCAAATGGACGAGGACGAAATTTCACTCGTCCACTCAAGGTGTCAAACGAGGACCGATCGTGATGCCAAATAAAATTGTTGCCATTTCCACCGAAGTCGCCGACACAGTTCGCCGCACCATGCGCTCGCCAGCATATGGATTTCCGGCGCATAAAGAGTTAGCAACCGAAGCGGCGCCATGCCGTCATTGCTTGCGCCTGATTACGGTGCAAGTGGACGAGGCCATCCTGTTCACGTACGACCGATTCACTGGCGTGGAAAAATGTCCGCAGCCTGGGCCGATTTACGTGCACGCAAGAGAATGTCCCCGATACGATGAGCACGGGGGTTTCCCCGAAGACCTTCGCGGAAGCGCACGCACGCTTGAGGCTTATGCGCGCGGCCGAAGGTTGATCACACAAGAATATGTTACCAATGGAGAATTCGAGCCCGTTATCGAGCGCTTGTTTTCGGACGGCCAAGTCGATTATTTGCAGGTGAACAGCACCACTGCCGGCTGCTTTACATTTCGCGTCGAACGAACCGGCGATAGATGAACCGGCTGCCGCGAAATATTTAATAAGGACCGCGATCGATTGGCCCACAAATGGAAATACGCCCGACGTTTTACGATTTAACGCGAGCGCATTTCCGAACAAACTGACTTGCTACTGAGTCTTATCAAAACACGAATTGTTTAAGGCTCAATTATGACCGCCGGCGGACTTGGCCATTTTTTCCTGCCATTCCTTGGCGCGCCGCTCCATCTCTGCTGGCGCGACATCTTCCACATGTTGTGCCATGCCCCAATGATGGCCGAAGGGATCGGCTAGTCTGCCGTAGCGATCGCCCCAGAATTGATTTTGCAACGGCATGGTGACCTTGCAACCCGCTGAAACCGCTTTGTTGAAGTCATTGTCCACATCGCTGCTGTAGATGAATAGATAACTGGACGGCGCCGACTTTGAATTTGGATCAGGCGCGGACGCCATCTGTGGATATTCATCGCTTAGCATGAATTTTGAGTTGCCGATCTGCAATTCGGCGTGCCCAATCTTTCCGTCCGGCCCTTCCATGCGGCTAATTTCTTTTGCCCCCAACGCTTTCTTGTAAAAATCGATGGCCTTGGCGGCATCTCTACAAGTTAGTGCGGGCGTAATCGTGTGGTACCCTTCGGGGATTGCGCGAACAGTATTGGCCATAAATCCTCCTTAAGCTTCTCCTAACGGTTGGCGCCCCACATATCAAAAGGGCGCGTCTGCTGGTAATACCGAACTGTATCGTCGAAGTCAACCGTCAAAATTCGGAACGCCATCAGCCGAAAATGAGAGAACAGGAACTGTCTTCCGGAGGATTTCTAACCCCAATCTCGATCAGCGGGTTGCTATCTGGAAGAGATATTTCTTAGCCTGGACAGGAATTCAAATTCGGCCGGATGCAACTTTTCCCGCGCGGCTTCGAAGGTGAAGAAACCGGCTCGATCGATTTCTGGAAATGTGGCCATCCTTCCGGATTTCGGCGGCCATTGCATTTCAAATGTATTGCTCTTTAAAGAAGAAGGGTCGAAATCGCCTGCAAACGCCCAGGCGTGCACAGTTTTGCCGCTTTTGTGCTTCACGCTGCCGAGAGATACAAAATCGCCGCGCGGAACGAGCCCGGTTTCTTCCTGAAATTCGCGTTTCGCGGCCTCTAGTAAGTCTTCGCCGGGATTAATTTCTCCCTTCGGGACGAACCAGGCTCCGCGATCTTTGTTTTTCCAGAATGGCCCGCCGAGATGTACCAACAGCACTTCCATCTGGCCGTCTCGTTCCCGGTACATGAGCAATCCAGCACTGATTTTTGCGGCCATTGTTCCCCTGAAATATTAATAACAGTTATGGCCAAGAGCGGCACGGTATAATTGCTCATCGCGGGCTTCAATTGGTGTTCGCGATTCCATCTATTGAACTATGTCCGAGCCAGCCATGGTAGTTCGCAATATTTCAGACACCGCGCGATGGGCAGCGGTGTTTCGCGCCAACGAAACACTTCGTGCTGATGCACTGTTCCGTGATCCCTACGCCGCGCGGCTTGCGGGGGCGCTAGGCATAGATATTGCTAACACGTTGCCTGAGGGAAACAGCTACGCGTGGGCGTGGGTAGCCCGCACCTATCTCTTCGATCAATTTATTTTGCGAGAAATTCAGCAGGGCGCGGACATGGTGATAAATCTGGCCGCCGGTCTGGATGCGCGGCCGTATCGCATGCAGTTGCCACCAGCGCTGCAATGGGTGGAAATCGATTTGCCGGGAATACTGGCGTATAAAGAGGGAATTCTTAGCGGAGAAAAACCAGCTTGCCGGCTCGAACGTATTCGCCTGGATCTTTCCGATCTTGACGCTCGCAAGCCGGTGTTTTCAGAGCTTGCCGGGCGAGCCCGAAAAATTTTGGTGCTCACCGAGGGATTGCTTATCTATCTGGAGCCCAGTCAGGTAGTCGCACTCGCCAAGGACCTTGCCGGACATGCGCAGTTTCAGCGTTGGATTCTCGACATGCATTCGCCGGGGCTGCTGCGTAGGATGCAGCGCACCACCGGGAAACAACTTAGTCAGGTTGGCGCGCCATTTAAGTTTGGGCCCGCGGAAGGTCCACAATTTTTGGAGCCATATGGTTGGCGGGCCATTGACGTACAAGGTTTGCTGAAAACGGCCGCGCGTTTTAAACGCCCTCCATTTGCTTTGCGTTTAGTTTCTCTGCTTCCGGAAAAAAAAGGCCCGCAGGGTTCGCGCCCGTGGTCGGGAGTCTGTCTTTTTGAGCGAGTGCGCGAGCAAAAATAAACTCCATCGCACGTTTTGCCTGTGCAAGTCCTGAATCCACAAGTGCATCCGAGATTTTTAGTATTTCCCGTTTATTTGGCGGAAAGCGCGTCTGCGAAAATGTGAGTGATTGCCAATGGCTGAACTCGCTGCTAGAAATACTCGTGAGGCACGCCAATGACCTACGACTTTTTGGTGGAAACCTACGAAACGGAACGAGTCAAGATTGTCAGTATGTGGAGTGAATTCCGTGATGGGGATTTGTATCGCCGCCCGCGCGACGGGGATCCTCGCGGGCGCAGCGTGCACGAACAGATGGTGCATCAGTGCGTGAGCGAAGACCTGTGGTTCCGCAACATGCTTGGCATTGATGTGAACGCTCCGCCATTGCCGGAAAAGGAGACGCGACTGGAATTCATGAAACGCTATGCGGAAGACAGTGAAAAGCGGCTGGCGGTTTTGCGCACGAAAGATGAATCGTGGTGGTCCGGTGAGACCCAATTCTTCGACGTGCCGCGCACGCGCGCGTGGGTGATGACGCGCAGGATTGCGCACAGCGCTCATCATCGCGGCCAGCAAATGGCCATGCTCAGGATGGTTGGCTACGCGCTGCACAGCAACTACGGGCCGACAGCGGATACCGGCGGGCTGATGCAAAATCATGCGCCGACAATTTACGCGTATCAAAATCTTTCGTCGCTCTTCGCGGGAGAATCGGCCGGCGGCAGAAAATCCTCCTTGCCGGCTGGCAGCGACAAACCTGTCACCGAGCGACCAGAGAAAAAGTAATTCTCTGGCGGTTTATTCTGGTTTTGCGATTACGCCACAGGCGATGCGTGCAGGAGCGCTGGCTGAGGAAGTATCGGTGACCGCGTGAATCACGATGGCAGTCCCACCGTTGCTGAATACCGAATTATCACTACTTCCCAGGCTGACGTTGGGAGCCACGACGCTAACGTGTGAAGTGTGATCTGGCGCGACGATCAACGAAAAATTCGGGATGTCACCGGCGGGTACGGTAGCGTGTTGGTGATCGGCCTTCGCACCACCGAAGTGTGGACCCGCGGATTTGAAATCGGGCGGGTCGCATTTGCCTACTTGATGGATGTGAATGGAATGCTCGCCCGGGGGCAAATCCTTGATGTCTAGCTTGATTTTTACGCCGTGCTCGGCAGGAGTAAGCGTGGCGCTGCCGACGCTCTGGCCTTCCGCGTTCTTTAAATTCACTAAAATTGGCTTCGACTGGCTACGGGCTTGCGGTGTGATACATGCGGCTGCGGCCAGAAAGAACGACCCTGTCAATGCAAAGATTTTCATTTAGTCTCCTCCAAATGTGGTGGCGCGAGGTTTTCTAGACAGATTTATTGATTGGAATTCTAACAGTATCTTTTGCGAGGCGTTAAAAATACGTGGCCTGGGTTGGAGGCTGGGCCGAACAAGGCTGGACGCCGCGAAACTAATCGGCGCGGTAGAGGGCGGGAAATTCTTTTTGCAGGCGCTTCAGTTTAGGTAAATCGTTGAAGACGATGTACGGGTTGCCGGGATTTTTCTTCAAGTAATCCTGGTGATAATCCTCAGCAGGGTAGAACGCTTCGAAAGGCACGACTTTCGTGACGATTGGGTGCGAATAGACCGCGGCGGAATTCAGCTGGGCGATGTAATCCTCGGCGATGCGTTTCTGTTCGTCATTTGCGTAAAAAATTGCCGAGCGGTATTGCGAACCGGTGTCAGGTCCCTGACGATTCAACTGCGTGGGATCGTGTGCGACGGAAAAATAAATCATCAACAGCTGGCCGTAAGTGATTTGCGAAGGGTCGTAGGTGACTTGGACGGATTCGGCGTGTCCGGTCACGCCCATGCTGACAGCTTCGTAGGATGGCGATTTGACCCGGCCGCCAGAATAGCCGGAGGTCGCAGACTTCACAGCTTTGACGTGCTCAAAAACGGCTTGGACACCCCAAAAGCAACCGCCAGCGAAGACTGTGGATTCGGACCTTGACGAACTAGCGAGCGGCGCGTCAATGGTGGGCTTGGGGAACACCGAAGCGTTCGGCGTTTCGGCGGGCCGGGCGCCGAGAGCGCGGATGGCGGTCCAGGCGAAGAGAATTACGATTACAGAGCTTGCCAGTATCTTGCCAAGGTACGGTCTTTCCATGACGGCGGGGCCTTTCTTCTAAACTCTACGATAAACCTTGATGATTGGATGCGCGTACCGGAATAAAGGGAAGACGCGGTGGGCGATGAGCCGCAGGCAACGGGCCGAAGTTTGCGTGCGCTTCTGAGGTTGAAATTTTCGTCAGGTGATGTCCAACTGGTTTAGATTGTGACAGGCGAGATTTGTAAAGGAACGAATATATAGGACGCGCGAATAGAAACCTATGTAGACGTGGTGACATCACAAGATCAGGGCACAACATTCAGGAGGAAGGCACACATGAAAAGTAACGTCGAGACGAGTTCCCGGGAAAGTAAGAGGGCTGGACGGCTGATTCTGCGGTTCGCGCCTGCTGCCAGCTTGCTGTTGGGACTGATCATGGCATCCGGGTTACGCGCGCAGGTGACCAGCGGCAAGAAGCCGGAGCTTCCCCCACCGTTTGCGTCCAAGTCCGCGACGAATCCCGCACAGGAGGGGAAGCTGCCGCAGGGGTTTCTGCCCACTGTGCCGGAGGGATTTAAAATAAATATTTTCGCGGCGGATTTTAAAGGGCCGCGATGGATGGTCATCGCGCCCAACGGTGATGTCTTCCTGGCGGATTCGGCGGGAGGCAAAGTTGTGGTGCTGCGCGATCCACAACATACCGGCAGCGCTCAGCAAAATGAAGTATTTGCAAGCGGACTGAACGGACCGTACGGCATCGTTTTTCACGACGACTATGTGTACGTAGGCGATACGGATGCTCTGTTGCGCTTCAAATATGATGCGAAGACTTCCAAGCGCCAGGGCGAAGCGGAGCACTTGATGGATTTGCCGACCGGCGGACACTCAACGCGCTCGCTGTCGCTTACGCCTGACGGAAAACATCTTCTGGTGGGCATCGGATCAGCCTCGAACATAAGCATTGAGAGCGACACGCGGCGCGCGGCGATTACCATTTGTGATTTCGACGGCAAGAATGCGCGGTTATACGCGACGGGAATCCGGAATCCGACCGGGATTGCGCTTGAGCCAAAAACTAAAGTCTTGTGGACCAGCGTGAACGAGCGCGACGGGCTGGGAAACGATCTGCCGCCAGATTATTTTACGTCTGTGAAGGACGGGGAATTTTTTGGGTGGCCGTATAGCTATATCGGGGACAATGTGGACCCGCGAGTGAAGCCGCAGAAGCCGGAGCTGGTGGCAAAAGCGATCGTGCCGGACGTGTTGCTGGGTGCACATCGCGCGCCGCTGCAGTTTGCGTTTTATACCGGGACCCAATTTCCGGCTAGCTATCATGGCGGAGCGTTCGTGGCCGAGCACGGTTCGTGGAACCGTTCGCCGCGCGCGGGGTACCAGGTAGTGTTTGTGCCGTTCAAGGAAGGAAAACCGAGCGGGGATCCCACGCCATTTCTGACTGGGTTGGTACCGGACCCCAACAAGAGCGAAGTGTATGGACGTCCGGTGGGAGTCGCGGTGACGACCGACGGCTCATTACTGGTGTCCGACGATATGGCCGGAACCGTTTATCGGATTTCGGTAGCGAAATAATATTGAGATTGAAATATTTGCGACGCGCGATTTTACGGGTCTTGCGTCAGTTAACAACCAGCGTCAGCTGGATGAGCGGTAGTTGTAGCGCTTTACCTGAAGCGTTAGTGGCTGTCGGGGTGATGACCAGAGTGGAAGTGCCGCTGGGCGTCACTATGGAAGATTTCTGAGCTGCAGGAGCAGTTGTCGTACCTCCGCAGCCGTTCGCTACAAACAAACAAGGAACGAGAATCGCCAGCGCTGCCATGGCATAAATGACTTTCCACCGTGATGAAGAGCGATCGACGGCGAATCCGCTCGATTCAAGATAGAAACGCCAAACCAAAATAAAAAATAAAGCGCCAAGTGCAAGGGTGAATGTGCCGGGTAAAGTGGGAGGCGATCTGCGCGAAGTGATTTTGGGAGCGACGATTGCGCCCCCGCTGGTTACGATCGTAACTGTGAAAGTCACCGCAGCGCCGGTGTTGAGAACCACGGAGGCGGGAGCCTGGCATGTCGCTCGCAAGGGCGCGCCGATGCAAGTGAAGGAGACCGTTCCGTTGTAGTCGAGGCCAGCCGTAAGTTGCAGTGCGTAGCTGGCGAACTGACCAGCGGAGACGGCGGCCGAGAGCGCGGTCGAAGGACTGCTGATCGAGAACGCCGGAGGCGCGTTCGCGAGATTCAAAACCTGCGGCGAGTTGGGGGCTTCGTCGGTGACGGTAAGGGTTTCACTGCGCGGGCCGGAAAAGACGGGAGAGAACGTTACGCTAACCGTGCAACTGGCATTGGCGGCGAGGGTGGCGGCGTTGCAGGAAGCGACAGAATTCGCGAAGTCGGCAGGGCTGTTTCCTCCAGCGGAAATATTGGAGATGTGCATCGGACTGGTGCCTGTATTGGTGATGGCTACAGTGATGGGTGTGCTGGAGAGGCCTTGGGTGGTGGCGGGGAAGGTTACGGAAGTTGGTAGAAATTTGAGCGCTGGACCGCTGGGAATCGAATTTATCCCTGTGCCGATGAGAACTACGGATTGCGAGCTGCCGGATGCATTGTCCGTGAAGGTGAGTGCCGCTTGACGAACTCCCACGGCTGAAGGGGTGAACGTTTCGTTCACAATGCAGGAAGCGTTGGGAGACTAATGGAAGTAATCGTGGCAGGGGCGTTCCCCGAATTGGTCAAGGTGACAGTTTGGGTTGCGCTGGCCGAGCCCTGTGAAAGCGCGGGAAAATTCACGGTGGTGGGTAAAAACGTCAACGCCGGTCCGCTCACCGGGCTTACTTCGGTACCGGTGAGAGTTATGGACTGCGGGCTGCCGGTGGCGTTATCCGCACAGATAAGCGCTGCCTGACGAGAGCCCGCGGCTAACGGCGTAAACGATTCCGTGGCGATACAAGACGCTCCAGGCGCTATGGGCGCAGCGGTGCAATTGCTGGAGGGCGCGCTGTAGTCCGAGGGATTACTGCCGCCAAGACTGATGCTGGAAATATTCAGAGGAGCATTCCCGGAATTAGTGAGCGTGACGCTGAGGGGCAAACTGGTGGACCCCGGTGACAGGGCAGAAAAATTCAACGTGCCGGGTGTAAACGTGATCGCCGGTGCGGGCGGAGGCGCACCGAGTCCTGTACCCGTAAGCGGGACGGACTGCGGGCTGCTAGGAGCGTTGTCGGTCACGGTAAATTGCCCAAGGCGTGAGCCAGACGCCGTGGGTGTGAAGGCTACGGTGATGAGGCAGGAAGTCGTGGGCTTGAGCACCATGGGCGAGTTGCAATTGTCAATTTGACTGAAATGCCCGGCATTCAAGCCGGTGATGCTGACGGCGTTCACACTGAGGGCTTGGTCGCCGGTGCTGGAGAGCATAAGCGACTGCGTTGGAGCGGCAATACCGACGGTGCTGCTGCCAAAAACTAAATTGCCTGGAGTGAGCGTTGCCACCGGGCCGACTATGGGTTGGCTGGAGCCGGGCGCAACACTAAACGCTATCGGCAGACCGAAGCCGGGCGCGGTGAAGGGCGAACCGGTGGCTTCAAGGAAATAGCCGGTGGACAGATCGACCGAGTACACGTGCACCTGATTTGTAGCGGTGCTCTGATAAACGAATTGGCCGGTGGGATCGGCGACAAAGTTGGCTACGGAAATGAAGCCGGGAAGAGGAGAACTGGGCGCTTCGGTGAGCGACCATGTGGTGGGGTCGACGATGTAGATGTGCACCGCGCTATTGGGGCCGGCGTGGATAGTAACGTAAATGAAGTGTTGGCCCCGGCCGACAAAAATTTCATCGGCAAACACTGTGGTGCCCAGGCTGAGAAGTCCTTGCACGCCCGTCGCAGAGGTGACCTGCAAGGTTCCCAGAAATTCGCCCTGACCGACGACCACAAAGCGTCCCAGAGGGTCCGCGCCGAACGAGCGTCCACGATTGGTCGACCCTGAGGAGCCAGTCTCATTACCGAGAAGACCCGTGAGCGGATTGATGGTGTAGGCGAGCAGGTCGCCATCCTGTTGGTAATCAGGATTGGGCGATAAGGAATTTGGCCCTAAGTAAACGTAAAACGTGCCGGTAGCAGGATTCGCCGCGGCACCGATGGGCGCGGAGACCAATTCGAGGAAGGAGCCGGAGCCGGGGACAAGCGCTCCGGCGGCAGCGTTGATCTGGAAAGACTCTACGCTGCTTTCACCGGGGTTCAGTCCGACGGCATTGACGACCGCGAGGTACGCGCCAGTTGGCTCGGTGGCAATCAAGGTGGGACTGTTGGTATTTCGCTGAAGCGAAAGGCGAGCCCGGGACTTCGGTGTAAGACCCGGTGACGGAATCCACCTGGTACATATGAATGCTGTTATTGCCTGCCGCGAAGAGGAAGCGGCCCTTGGCATCGAGGACGGCGGGAAAACCAAGCACAGCAAGCGGAGAAGCGGATGTCGGCGCAAGGGCACCTGTGGCGTCGTTGCGGATGGCGATAGCTCCGCCGGTGGTATACACGAACGGCTGTTGTAATCGGGCGTCGGCGGAACTCGCCAAGACTAACAATACAGTCAAGCGGAGACAGATCCAGCCGGCGGACAAATTCGGGGAGACGCACAGAGACAGGCCACGAGCGGTGTGCGAGCGGAAGGGCCGGGTAGGCATTTGTGCTTTCTAGTCGCAAACCGGAGACGCGACATATCACCGATTAGTAAAAATAAGTAAGGAGAGCACAGCCGCGAGCACCCCAGCTGACATCCATTTTTTTGAGTATGGACAGCCATAAACGGTAGGCGTACACTGATTGTGTACAAGATGTACTTATAATCTGTACACGGGGTTAAGTTATGAGTGTAAAGACACTAACTCGGCCAGAGAAAAAAATAGTAAATCGATCGGAGCTTAGGCAAAAACAAAGGGCAACGCTGCGAATGGCTCGCGGCAATCAGGTAGTGGTGATTTCGGCCAATGACGAGGAAGATGAAAAGCTATTGCTGGACAAAAAGTATTTTGACGAAATTGTGAAGGAACTACGAGCGGTAATCGAGACGTTGGAAATTATCGGCGATCAAAAGCTTTTTAAGCAGATATTGGGCGTTTCCGAAAGTTTGGAAGAGAACACCCGACTCGGGAAGCTGCACTCTTTTGAGGAGGCGTTTGGGGAGAAGTGATTTGTACCGCTCTGTATTTACCGACGACGCTCTAAACGACGTAAAAAGACTCCCCAAGAACGTGCGCAACGCTCTCAAGAAGGATTTTGAAAAAAAGATACATGTCGACCCAAACAACTGCTCAGAGCAGTTGTCCGGCATCCTCGGACACTATCGGAGCTTTCATTACGGGGACTACCGGGTCGTTTACCGGGTATTTGAAGATATGAGAATTGTTTCGGTGGTCGGCTTGGGAAAGAAAGATAAGGACCACCAAACCGACTTATACAAACGCCTGGAGGATCTTGCCAATAGAGGGCGATTGGCTGATGCTGTGCTAGAGACGTACAGAAAAATCGCGCCCCAGAAAGCCAGATAAGGGCGCTGCAACAGTTGCTAAAATTCACCTCACCAGTCTTCTAAAAACCAATGACCAGCACAAAACTTGAGTTGCAACAGGGCAAAGATAATGGGAATGGGACTGTGGCTACGAGGCTCGATGGAAAGCTGGGTCTCGAAACAGTGAATGCTTTTCTTCAGACCATGCGGCAAGAACGCGCACAGTACTTGGTGCTGGATATGAGCGGACTTTTGTTTCTGGACTCAGCGGGAGTTGGGGCGCTGGTTTCTTTGTTTGTCACCCGCAAGCACGCTGGAAAAACAACGGCGCTGGCGAGTTTGACGAAGCAGGCGAGTGCCGTGCTGCAGGTATCCGGGATCCTGAAATTGATTCCCACATATCCCACCGTAGAAGCGGCGGTCAACGCGCGTGAGTAGGTCTAACTCGGCGTCCAAGTAGGATGGCTGGTGAACAAGCCGTCAACCAAGCCGATGCGGTAACAGATAAATAGGCCGAAGCCCAGACTGACCAGGCCGGAAGCAGTGATTAGTCCTCGATTGAGCCAGGTGAATTTGTATCCCGCGAAGGAGAAAGGCAGCGCGATCGCGGCGGTGATGAACATCATGCCCGCTATCGTTCCGATACCAAAAACCAACAAATAGAGGACCGCCCATCGCGGGTCACGAATCGTGCTTAGCACCAGCAGCGCCACGGCAGCGGAGCCTGCGAGTCCATGGACGATTCCGACAAACAAGGGCCGCAGGGTATGGAATACGCCGAGCCGCGCAAACGGAGCACGAAGGCGCGCCGGAGGAGCTACATTGTCACCGTGATGCTCACCGGCAGGGCCGTGCGAATGCCAATGCAGATGCAGGTGAGAATTGTGTTCGTGGAGATGCGCGTGGTCACCGCTCACTTTGGGATGCGACGGTGAAAATTTTTGCGTGAGCCAGTGCATGGCTCCGGTCAAATTCAACACTCCAAGCAGGATCAGCATCAAGCCGACAGAAAATTCCATGGTAAGGCCTACGCGCGCCGGTATCGCCATTCCGAACAGGATTATGCCTGCGCCTACGGCAACGATAGTGATGGTGTGGCCGCAACCCCAGAGAATGCCGATGAGCGCGGCCTTCAAGATGGAGCGCTCGCGGCTGACGATGGTGGACACCGCGATTACATGATCGGGATCGGTGGCGTGGCGCATGCCAAGCAGGAACCCGATAGTCAAAATTGCGAGACCGCTGGTCATGATTTGCTTCGTCAGGCTCTTTATTTTGCGGACGCCGCCGCTCGTGCCCGTGGGCGCGCCCCGTATTTAAGCATAGCTTAGATGCAATGATGAGGAGAAAACGGCTACTGATTGAGCTCGTGGCCATCGCGGAGAATGCGCATGAGTTCGGCGGCGGCATGAGGCAGGCGCGCGCCACGGCGGCCCACCAGATAAACGTGGCGCGGAATATTGAGCTGCTTCACTTTTACTTCTTTCATCCAGCCATGTTCGATTTCCCATTGCACGCACATGCGCGGCACGATAGCCACGCCCATGCCCATTTGCACGAAGCGCTTGATGCTTTCGATGGTGGGCATCTCGATGGGCATGTTGAGCTCGGTGTGATTTCGCGCGAAGAGCTCGATGACACGGCGGCGGAAGGGTGATTCGACGATGTGCGCGATGAACACCTCGCGGCCGAGGTCGGCGATGTCGACTTCGCGCTTGCGGGCTAGCGGATGCTTGGGCGGCACGACCAGGCTTAGTTCATCTTTCAGGATTTCCGTAGCTTGCAATTGTGGGTCGCGCGGAACGTAGGAGATGGCACCGAGGTCCAGGCGGTAATTCAGAACTTCATGAGGAATGTCGCGCGAAAACATGCGATGCACACGGACTTGCACACCAGGATGCTTTTCGCGAAAGATGGCCAGGGCCGGCAGCAAGGCGTGGATGGAACTTTCGTTGACGCCCAGCGAGAGTTCGCCACGTTCCAGGCCCTCGAGCTCGGTGAGGCCTTTTTTGACTTCGTCGCGCAGGTTGATGAGGCGCTCGGCATAGTCCTTTAATAAGGTGCCGGCATCGGTCATGCGCACCGGGCGGGAGCCGCGCACGAAAAGCGGCTGGCCGAGGCCGTCTTCAAGTTTGCGAATCGCGAGGCTCACGGCGGGCTGCGTGCGATACAGGCGCTCAGCGGCACGCGAGAAACTGCCTTCCTTGGCAACGGTGAGAAACACCTGTAATTCGCCGAGATCCACGTAAGCCCCTCAAAAAGCAGTATAAGCCCTGATTATCAAAAGCAGAATAAAGATAAATTTGACTAACGGCTGGCCCAGGTGCGTTACTTATGCATGGGAGTGTCTATGGACGTAGTGCGCATATTCGATACCACGCTGCGCGATGGTGAGCAGTCGCCGGGCTTCTCCATGAACACCGCGGAGAAAATCCGCATGGCGCACCAGCTGGCGACATTGGGCGTGGACGTAATTGAGGCTGGATTTCCCATTTCCTCACGCGGCGATCTGGAAGCAGTGCGCAAAGTGGCGCAGGAAGTTCGCACTGTGCCGATTGCGGCGCTGGCGCGCGCGCGTAAAGACGACGTGAATGCCGCGATTGAGGCGCTCGAACCCGCGGCGGCCCCGCGGCTGCATATTTTTCTAGCCACTTCGGATTTGCATCTGCGCGTGAAGCTGCACATGACGCGCGAACAGGCGCTAGAAGCCATTGGCGCGATGGTCAAGCTCGGGCGGAATAGCGTTGGAGAGGTGGAATTTTCCGCGGAAGACGCGGGGCGCACGGACATCGACTTCTTGTGCCAGGTTTGTCGCGTCGCGGTGGAAGCCGGCGCGACCGTTTTGAATTTGCCGGACACCGTGGGCTACGCGGTGCCGGAAGAATATGGCGAGATGTTTCGCAAGGTGCGCGCGTCACTTGGCGACGTGGAAGGCATTACGCTGAGCGCGCACTGCCACGACGATTTGGGAATGGCGGTGGCGAATTCGCTGGCGGCTGTACGTGCTGGAGTGCGTCAAATCGAATGCACCGTTAATGGCATTGGCGAGCGCGCGGGGAATGCGGCGCTGGAAGAAATTGCGGTGGCGCTGGCGGTGCGCAAGGAAAGTTTTGGCGTGACCACCAACATTCGCTTGGAACACTTATTTCCCTCGAGCCGCATGCTCACTGAGATTACCGGCGCGCTGGTGGCGCCCAACAAAGCGGTCGTGGGCGCGAACGCTTTCGCGCATGAAGCGGGCATTCATCAGGATGGCATCATCAAAAATCCGCTGACCTACGAAATTATTTCGCCGGAAACGGTGGGCGTGCCTTCGCGACTGATGGTGCTTGGGAAGCATTCCGGACGAAACGCTTTGCGCATGAGCTTGCGCGATTTAGGATACGAGCCAAACGACGCGGAGCTCGGGGAAGTTTATCAGCGCGTGAATGCGCTCGCGGACAAATCGAAGAACGTGCGGCCGCGTGACCTGGTAGCCATCGCGCATGAAGTGTTGCGGCGCCGCCCCGCTGTGGTGGCCGCAGAAGCATCGAGCACGGCTTAAGGATAATCGACATTGGCACTACGCCTGGCACCACATGAGAAAGCAGCGGGACCGGAATTTTCGATGAAGAAGAACATCGTATTGTTACCGGGGGACGGCATTGGTCCGGAAGTAACCAGGGCCGCGGCTGCCGTTTTGCGCGAGTGCGCGCACGAATTCTCGCATCAATTCGACATGCACGAATTTCCGATCGGTGGCGCGGCGATTGACGCTACCGGTATGCCGCTGCCAACCGAAACGCTGGATGCTTGCCGCAAAGCGGACGCGGTTTTTCTGGGCGCGGTGGGCGGAGCGAAATGGGATGCGCTTCCGGTGGGGAAGCGGCCGGAGAGCGGGCTGCTGGAATTGCGCAAAGGCATGGGCCTGTACGTCAATGTGCGGCCCATCAAAGTTTTGGAGCCGCTGCGGGGAATTTCGCCGCTGAAGCCAGAGCGGCTCGGCGATCTGGATATTGAAATTGTGCGTGAGTTGGCTGGAGGCATGTACTTCGGCGAACGCGGCAGCGCTACGGAAAAAGGCGAGGAGCGCGCGTGGGACACCGAGTCGTATTCCACGCGGGAAATTGAGCGCATCGCCACGTTCGCGTTTTCGCGAGCGGAGAGCCGCTCGCGGCGATTGTGCTCGGTGGATAAAGCGAATGTGCTGACGAGCTCGCAACTTTGGCGGCGCACAGTTACGGCCATGAGCACGGTGTATCGCTACGTGAAGCTCGAACACATGTACGTGGACAATGCCGCGATGCAGCTGACGCTGAAGCCGACGCAGTTCGATGTGATCCTCAGTTCCAATATCTTTGGCGACATTTTGAGTGATGCCGCGGCGGCGCTGGTGGGCTCGATCGGGCTCGTACCTTCGGCCAGCTTTGGATCCGGCGCGCCATTGTTTGAGCCGATTCACGGCTCGGCGCCGCAGTTGGTCGGCAAGGATGCCGCCAATCCTATCGGTTCGATTCTGAGCGCCACCATGATGCTACGCGACGCGTTTGGGCTTTCGCTGGAAGCTGAGTGGGTAGAGCAATCGCTGCTGCGCGTCCTAGGCGGCGGCTATCGCACGCCAGACATCGCCGAGCCCGGTCAGCGCGCCATCGGCGGCTCCGTCTTCACAGAATTGCTGCGCGAAGAAATGCTGCGCTCGCTAGAACACGCCGAACGCTACGGCTGGGGTGTCTAGGTTTCCAAGTCCGGTAGCTGTCCTCGCGCCACTGCGGATATCTACTATTGGGCAACTGCACCCTCGAACTCCACGAAACACGTTCATTCTCACACCGTTCGGTTCTTGCGGGAAAACGTGAGAGGAGCATTATTTTTAGCGATGGGCGGTAAATTCTCGTGTGTGATACGGCCTGGGTACCTAGCTTAGTGGTTCGCTGCCCGTGTACTTGAGGATGTAGAGGCCGCCGGTTTCGCGGTCGACGGCGTAGATGAGGCCGTGTTCATCCACGATGGCGTGATTGATGGCGATGGCGTGGGTAGGGTTGTTGGGTGGCGCTGGTGGAACGAAGTAGCCGACTTCTTCGATGCGCGGTGGGGCGTTGGCGACACCGGGAACGTCGATCAGGCGAAAGATGCGCACTCCGCCGTTGAAGAAAGTTGCCACCGTGGTGTTCTTCAATTTCGCCGAGGTGGGGCTGGGGAAGTTTGGACTTAGATTGTGCGAGCCGTAGCGCCCGCCGCGCTTACAGAGGTCGCGTGCGTTGGGGGCGAGTGGGGCGGTGCCGATAATCACCGGGTTGGTTTCGGCGCGAATGTCTACTAGCCACACCAGCTTGGGAGCATCGGCACAAGCGTCCTGGACCGATTCATCAGAGACGAATGCCAGGCCGCGGTCGAATATGGGTTGAACAGTGTGTGTCCACGCAGGGTAGGGCGGCGAAAATTTGAGGCGGCTCACCAGCTTGGGCGTGAAGTTGGTTGCGGCTCCGGAGCGCACGTCATTCAACCCGGAAATATCCAGGATCAATTGGCCACCGTCGATGTAGCCAACATAGGCGCGGTCAGGGCGCTCTGGAAGCACCTCGATGGTATGGCTGCGATATCCATCATCGATTTTATGGCGTTCCGGGAGGCAGTTCGGCAGGCACACGTCTCCTTGCTGGGTGCCGGGGAGCCACCAACGCGCAACCTCGCGAGGCTTCCGCGGGTCGCGCAGGTCCACGATGATGTAGAACTGATTGTCCTTCGGATTCGTAGGATGCGAGTCCTTCGTGCCGGTAGTGAGATGAGCGAACTGCCCGTCGACAAACCACACATAGTGGACACCCGGGGAAGCTGGACCGGAAGTATCGAAGAAGGAAAACGAAAGATCCTGCAATTTCCGCGCTGACTGAAGACGAGCGAAATCCGAAACATCCAGCACCCACAAGCCAGCTGAGGTCTGGCCAACTTTTTTCGCTTGATCGGCTACCACCAGCACATTTCCGGAAAGCCCCAGAGAATTGCAGCGCGTCACGCCCGGCTGTGGCGATGGCAATTGGCTGATCATCGCCGGTTTCTCAGGATGGGTGACATCGACGATGCTGAGGCAGGTCTTTTCGCCTTCATGCGTTATATAAAGGATGCGCCGGCCATCCGGCCATTGCTGGATGGCCATGCCTTCGCCGCCGTCACCATTGCCATTCAGGTCGCTGCGGCCGACCAGCTCCATATTTTTTGCCTCGGGCGGGTCAGCAGCCCAACTCACGATCGGCGTCAGCACCACGAAACCGGCTAACAGTTTCACAAAAAGAAGCGATTTAGACGAATGCATGGTTTCCTTGTCAGCGTCAGGGCATCAAGAAGTGCTTTCGCGCGGGCGCTTCGATGGTTTTACCAGGTTCCGGGCCCGCGCCCGACAGGAAATTTAGCACCGTCGGCGCGATTTGATTGATGCAGGTCACCACCGCAATGTGTCCGCAGCCGTCATAGATCGCCAGCGTCGACTGTGGCGCGGCACGGTGCATGGACTCACCAAGCGAAAGCGGCGTCATGGCGTCCTGTTTGCCCCACACAATCAACAGCGGCATTTTCAGCGCGGAAAATTTCCCATCCAGATCATCGGCACCGGTGGTCATGGAAGCCAAAGCGCGCTGGGTCACCCAGCCGTAGCGTTTGGTTTTGCGAATATAGTCGGCCTTCACGAATTGCGGCAATCGCGGAGCATTGGGTGTGACCTCGGCCATCAACTGGTCCACCTGCTCGCTGGTCTGCGGCGTGAAAATGGCTTGATCGAAACTCAACTGGAACTTCATCCCGGCACTATCAAACAGCATGAGTCGCTTGACCAGATCGGGTCTGTCGAGGGCTACGGTGGCGGCGATCCATCCGCCCATTGATTCGCCGCCCAATGCAACTGAGGTTAAATGGTTCACGTCGAGAAATGATTCGACGAATTTCGCCTCTTCGCGAATGGAGTAGCTAAGCTCTGGGGGCTTCGCCGAGCGTCCGTATCCGAGCAAGTCCATCGCATACACGTGATATCCCGCGCGCACCAGATACGGTGCCAGCGCAACCCAGTCCTGTTGCGCTTTGGAGCCTAGTCCGTGGATGAGCACCACGGGAGTACCGCTCTCGGGGCCGCCCTCGAGATAAAAAACGTGATAACCGTTCATGAGCATCGAGCGCTTGTGAAATCCGTCGGCTAGCAGTCGCAACAGGGTGACTTCCGCTCCGACCCATAGCGGCGCACGCCACACGACAATGCCTAGAGCCAATGTAAGGAGTAGAACGAGGAATGTAAGCCGGCTGACGATGACGCGTGCGGCACTGGACTTACCGGGGCTCTTCGCGTCCATGAGCTTTCATGATGCGCTGGGCAAAAACCAAAGGCAATACGACGTGCAGTGGGGCTCCCGAAAATTTGAAATCGCTTTTCCGATCCTCACGTTTACCGAAATGTGCTCTCATCCGAGAGCGGCGGGTGTAATATCTTCTGTGGGACGGCGCATATGAAATCGCGCACTCTGTTCTCCTTACTGTTCGTCACGATTTTCACGTCAACTTCGGTCGCCCGCACGCATGATCCTCAAACTACTCAACCGGTCACAATATTCTCGTCGCAGATGGAGGCCGAAAGGAAGCAACTACTGACTAGGGCAGAACGCGGGACAAACATGCACATATGTGGCTTGGCGCATCTTTTGAACAAGGGCGGTTTGGAAAAATTGACTTTCAAGCGGCGCTGAAATGGTTTGGAAAGGCGGCCGCCCAAGACGACCCTGATGCTCAGTTCTGCCTTGGACAAATGTACGAAGACGGGGAGGGAGTGAAACAGAATTATGTTATGGCTGCTAAGTGGTACCGCAAAGCCGCCGAGCACGTTCCAGACTTCGGTGGGGCAGACCAGGGTAGAAACAATTTCGGCCTTCTCTATCTAAATGGTTTGGGAGTTCCAAAAGACTATGTTCAGGCGTACGTGTGGTTTAGCTTGACCGGATCGCAAGAAAACCTCCTCTACGCTAAGGCTGAGATGTCGCCCTTACAGGTTTTGAAGGCTGAGCGAATGGCCCAGCAATGGAAGGACCGACACATATCACCGTAGTGCATGGACCGTCCAACTGCTAGTGCTGGTAAGGTTAAATGTATCAGTCGATAAAGGAGCTTGGGGTACAAAAACTCAACTCAGCGACCGCGCTGATTCAGAGACACTAAAGGAGGCTCCCGATGCAGAGTATGAATTCCCGCTCCTTGCGGGAAGCGGGCGGGGAGTGCTACTTTTAGGCGGTATTTTGGGGCGCTGGCGATTGCCAGCGGGGTCTGGACGCGGCTGACGACCGGGCCAGGCCGGTTCATCTGTGGGCGCGGCAATTCGCGCGATAAGTGGCGCAACAATCGGTGTAACGACACGAACTTGCGGCCGCTGATTTAGAGGCGCGCAAGTGATGGCGTAAGATGCTGCGCCCCGTGTTGATCGCTGCTTAAATGTAACTGCTGTTTGCAACTGTTGGTTGCGTTTGACAAGCTGATTACGCACCTGCATGTCGACTTCACACCACAATTCGAATAGTGCGCCTTACGCTCAGAACGGTTCCAGTACCGGGCCTGCCGCAGGTGAATCTCAAAGCGTGACCTACTGGCGCGTAGAGGGATCCCTGCTGGAACTCGGGGCACTCCGTCCAGTGCTGTTTTTCACATGGAATTCGCGGAGTTATGCGGAACGCTGGGCGCGGCGGGCGGGCATGGTCGGCATGGCGCTGCTGCGTCCTTTTATGTATGGGGCCAGCCGCACGTTTGCAACACGGTTTTTGCATACGCTGCTGCGCGGAGTAAGCCGCGACCGCTTGGATTTGTTGGGTGAGGAATATTTTCAGTACGTTTTGAAGCCGCAGATGCGGCGCGAGGCGGTGGATAAATTGGTGGAGGCCATTCGTTCCGGCGAGCGAGTGGTGCTGGTCAGCCAGCTGCTGGACCATATTTTGAAGCCGCTCGCGAAACACTTTGGCGTCGAGTCCATCGTTGCGAATCGGCTGGATTTTCGGGACGGCATCGCCACCGGGCGGTTGCTTGATCCAGTAGTTCGTCCGCGAGGGCCGCTGGCCTGGGTGGCCAGTGGATCGACCGACGGGCGCATCACGCGCGAGAAATTGCTGCGGCAACTTGGCTGGAAGCCTCAAACGCCAGAGGCCGCGGTGCAAAGTAGCGAGCGTCCACGAATCGTTACCGACACATCGGTGGCGCTGTTCGGGGAAAGCCCGCGGGTCGAAAAGCTTTCGGCGCGGCGCACGCTGACGAACCGCCACATCATGCTGATTGGCGTTACCGGCTTCATCGGCAAAGTGTGGCTGGTGAACTTGCTTGAGAATATTCCGGAGATTGGCAAGATCACGCTGCTCATCCGGCGAAACCGCACGACCTCCTCGCAGCGGCGTTTCGAAAAAATTGTCGAAGAGTCACCCACATTCGACATGTTGCAGGAGCGCTACGGACGGAGTCTCGGCGCATTCTTAAAAGAAAAGGTTGAGGTGGTGGAAGGCGATGTGAGCGAGCCGGGCCTCGGCCTGGACGAAGCGACTCAGGCGCGACTGGCGAAGTCACTGGATTTGATTGTGAACAGCGCCGGGTTGACGGATTTTAATCCCGACTTGCGGGAAGCGCTGTCGTCGAATGTGGACTCCGCGGTGCACCTGCTGGAATTTATTCGCCGGTGCGATCACGCGGGATTGATGCACCTTTCCACCTGCTACGTGGTGGGCATGCGCGACGGGCGCGTGACCGAAGAATTGAAACCGAACTACAACCCCGCGGGCGATCCGGAATTTGACGTGGACCGTGAGATTGCCTCGCTGCGCGAAACGATTCGCAGCGTCGAAGAACGCGCCGAAGGTGTGGAACTCATAAAAGCGTTAAAGCGCCAGGCGCTGGGCCGCGGCGTGGATGACTCCGTGGTGCCGGCGAAGGAATTGGATGGCGTGTTGCGACGCAACCGCATCCGTTGGGCGCGCAATCGACTGGTCCGTATAGGAATGCGGCGCGCGCAACATCTAGGCTGGCCTAACACATATACGTTTACGAAAAGTTTGGGCGAGTCGGTGCTGGCCACGCGTGGCAACGATTTGCCGATTGCTATCGTGCGGCCGTCGATTGTGGAAAGCTCGGAGCGTTCTCCGTTTTCGGGATGGAATGAAGGAATCAATACCTCCGGGCCGCTTTCCTATTTGCTGGGAACAAATTTCCGGCAGCTGCCCACGAATGCGCGCAAATGCCTCGACGTAATTCCCGTGGACATGGTGTGTCGCGGGATGAGCCTTATCGCGGCCGCAGTAATCGCCCGCTGCAATGCTCGGATGTATCAATTGGCAACCTCAGCGGTGAACCCTGTAAATATGGGCCGTAGTATTGAGCTGACCGGATTGGCGCACCGTAAGCACTACCGCATGGAGCAAAGCGTGGACAATTGGCTGAAGGTGAAGTTCGAGACCATTCCGGTGTCCAAGCAGAGATATGAGCGCATGTCGATTCCCATGCAGAAAGCGGTGGTGTCGCGCATCAATCGCGTGGCCATCGCTTTGAAAATGAAAAAGCCGCCACTGGCCAAAGCGGAACGCGATTTGAATCGCGCGGAAAAATTGATTGAGTTGTACGAGCCCTTTATCCTGCACAACGATCACGTGTTCGAATGCGAGAATACGCGCATGTTGTCCGCGGCACTTCCGCCGGAGGAAAGTGCCGCATTTGATTTTGCGCCGGAGGCAATAGACTGGTGGGATTACTGGATCAATGTGCATATTCCAGCATTGCGCCGCTGGTGCTATCCGTTGATGGAGGGCCGCCCATTGGAATCGCGCGCTCCCCGCGAATTGGATTGGACTGCCGCTCCGGCGCGCGCTGCGCTTTCGAATACCGCTGCCGCGCCTTCTGATCCGCTATGGCGATCGTCCTGACATGGTTTTCGTGACATGGTTCTTTTTCTGACATGGCTATCTTTGTAACTGGCTCGACGGGCTACCTGGGGAGTTATTTGGTGGCCGGATTTTTGCGCGAGCACCACGATCTGCTGAACCTGTTGGTGCGCGCAAAATCGGAACAGGAAGCGCGCGAAAGACTGTGGAAATCGCTGCAACTCCATTTTGAATTTCCGGAATTTTCCGAATACCTTAATACTCGTGTGCGAATTTTTCTTGGCGACTTGACCAATGAACGCTTCGGACTGCCGGATGACCCTTACCATGACCTCGTGGATTCGACCGAATCCATCGTTCACTGCGCCGCTTCGCTGAATCGCAAATCAGAACGGCAATGCCTGAACGTAAATTTGCGTGGTGCTCTGGAAGTAATACAACTCGCACGCCGCTCGCAAAATCGCAACGGATTGCGGCGCTACTCGCATGTATCGACGGTGGCCGTTGCAGGACGCAGGCAAGATGAGATTGTTACGGAAGATGCGTCCATCGATTGGGCGACGTCGGATTTCGATCCATACGCGCGCACCAAAAAATTCGGCGAGCACATGGTGCATCAACTGCTGCCAGATGTGCCGGTAACAATATTCCGCCCCGCGATCGTGCTGGGCGATAGTCGCTGGCCGCAGACTACGCAGTTCGATATGGTGCAGGCTTTCGATGTACTTGCGAGACTGCCGGTGCTGCCGCTGCGGCCGGATGATCGCATCGATATTGTGCCGGCAAATTATGTCGGCAAAGCGGTTGTGACCATTCACCAGAAAGATGCGCCGGCCCATACGATTTATCATTTGTCTTCAGGCACGGGGTCGCAAACATTTCGCGAACTGACGGATGCTTTGGCTGCCGCAGGCGGAACGAGCCCGCCGAGTTATTGGCCGTGGCTCGGCGGACCATTTTCCGGAATGGTGAACTGGCTTTCGCGGCGTGGAGGCGCGACGGGGTATGGCGCTTCGCTGCTTAAAGTTTTCTGGCCGTATTTGAATTGGAACACGGTGTTCGATAATTCGCGCGTGGTGGCGGAGCTGGGCGGCGAGGCGCCGTCGAAATTCTCCACCTATGCTTACCCGCTGCTGAGATTCAGCCGCGAAAATAAATTTAGGTATCCAGCAAAGTCGTGGCCGTTGCCGACTAGCAGTCCAATTCCGGCGATTGTCGGACAGGTGCACGCATGACAGATTTTATTTTAGTGGCATGGGTTAGCGCGCTGATTGCCATGGCGCGTGTGAAGTGGATGCTTGGTCGCGGCCAGCGCTGGAAGCGCGGCGAAAAACTGCGTCTGTTATTCGCTGGGTATAACGGCACGCGTAATACCGGCAGCGACGTGCGAGTCAATGAAATGTTGCACCAGATTCGGCACGTGTTGGGCGCGGAGCATGTGGATTTCAGCGTGATGACCCAGGATTTTGGGCGTACCAAGGGATATTTCGATGGCACGCATCAAGTCCAGCTGCCGGATGTGTTTCCTCCGATGCTTTACCGCGAAGTGGGGAAGAGTCACGGCGTGATCGCCTGCGAAGGGTCCATGTTCAAGAGCAAATTCGCGAACGCGCTGACCACCATGATGATCGGGTCGCTGGGATTGGCCTCGGCGGAAAATAAATTGTCAGTGGGCTACGGAGGCGAGGCTGGGCACATGGACCCCCTGATTCGAAACATGTGCGCGCGCTATGTGTCCGAGTCGCTGGTCATCACCCGCAACACCGAATCACAGAGTTTGCTGCACTCGCTGGGCATTCAGGCGGAACTGGGAACCGATACGGCGTGGACATTCAAACCGCATCCGCAGGAATACGCCCAAAAAGTTTTGCGCGAAGCGGGATGGGACGGAAAAACGGCCATCATGGTAATTTGCCCCATCCATCCATTTGTGTGGCCGGTGAAGGCCTCCATCGCCAAGTATGTCGCGCGCGTAACTACCGGCGCGTATAAAGAAAGCCAGTACCGCACCGTTTATTTTCACGAATCGGGCCGCGAGGTGGACCGAAAATTCCAGAACTATGTTTCTGGAATCACCAACGCCACCAAAGCGTTTTTGCAGCGGCATCAGGTGTTTCCGATTCTAGTGGCCATGGAGAGGTTAGATGCCGTGGCCTGCCGCGAAATTGCCGCGCGAATCCCGGGCACGCCGATTTTTACTTCCGACGATTACGACATGTTTCAGATGGTTTCCATTTTGCGCGCATGCACCTACATGGTTTCTTCGCGGTATCACGGCATAGTAACGTGCATGCCCAGCCTGGTGGCTTCCGCGGGAGTGACCATGGACGAGCGCATTCGAAACTTGATGCGCGAGCGCGGCCACGAGCATTTGTTTTTGACCGTGGACGATCCGGAGCTCGAGCCGAAATTGTTACACATCATGGAGACGCTGGTCACCGAGCGCGATGCGGTGCGCGAAGGAATCGGCAGCACAGTGGTTCGCAATTTGAAGGTGATGGCGCGCATGGGAGTTTTGTTGGAGGGCGCGGTGCGGCGGCAATATCCGGAATTTCCTCTGCGCTCCGGGGTATTGTCCTGGGAAGATTATTTGCCTCCGCTGGATGAAAATTTAGTGCAGCTCGCGGAACGTTACGACACCTCTGCCGCGGTGCTGGCGGCCAACCACTGACTCTCGATGGCTAATTTCCTGGAATCAATTTTCGCTCAACTGCAGCACGCGGACGAGCGCCTGATGTTGCGCGAAATTCACGGCGAAACATTTGCAAATGTAACCGGCAGGGAACTGCTTGCGCAGGTGCAACGCGCGCGAAGCTATATACGCGAATTCGGCCTGGTGCCTGGCGACCGCTGCGCACTCCTGGGAGCGAATTCGATTCAGTGGGTAGCTGTGGATCTGGCTTTAATGGCGGAAGGAATTATCGTGGTGCCCCTGTATTCCCGGCAGGCCGCCGCGGAATTGGCAAGCATGATGAAGGATTGTTCGCCGAGTTTGCTGATTGTGAGCGACGCGGAGCTGGGCGCGGCGATTGAGCGCGAGTGGCCTGAGAGACCGCACCGTGTTTTGATGGAAGAAGTGTTGCGCGCCGCGCCTGCGCGAGCGCCAGTAACGGAGGCGCCGAACGCACGCACGGATGGCGACTTGGTGACGATTATTTATACTTCCGGGACCTCCGGCGAGCCGAAGGGCGTATGCCTGAACGTGGGTAACGTGACGCACATGCTGCGGTGCACTGGCGAGCGATTGGATCAGTTGATGGGCGCGTCAATGCAGGCGGATGGCCGTGGTGAGCCTGACAAAGTGTTTCATTATTTGCCATTCAACTTCGCGGGCTCGTGGATTTTGCTGTTGTCGTGCCTGTCGCGGGAAAGTGTGCTGACGCTTTCAACGGACTTGAACAAGCTTGCGGATGAGATTCGCTTGAGCGCGCCAAATTATTTTTTGAATGTGCCGACGCTGCTGGAACGGGTGCGACGCGGGGTGCTGGATTCCATTTCTAAACGTGCCGCTCCGATCCGTGTGTTATTTGCGAAGGCTAAGGCAAGCTGGGAACGCCAACGTAATGGGACTCGACCAGGTCCACTGGATGCCATGTGGTTGGCGATGGGCCGGCGGCTGATTTTTGTGAAGGTCAGGGAGCGCTTCGGCGGTAATTTGCGCGCGCTGATTTGTGGATCGGCGCCGCTGGCGGTGGAGACGCAGCAATTTTTTATGCTGTTGGGTATACCGGTGCTGCAGGTGTACGGACTAACGGAGACTACCGCGATTTGTACCATGGATGATCCGAGAGCTCCGGTCGAACCCGGGTACGTGGGTCCGGCGATCAGCGGGATCGAAATGACTCTGGCTGACAACGAGGAGATTGTGGTGCGCGGGCCGCACATTTTTCATGGTTACTGGCTGCGTCCAGAGGAAACTGCGCGAGTGATAAAGGACGGATGGTTTCATACCGGCGATCAGGGCGAAAAGAATAAGTCCGGGGACTGGCGGATTATCGGTAGAATAAAAAATCTGATTATTCTGAATTCCGGGCACAATGTGCCGCCAGAGCCTATAGAAGAGAAAATCGCACAACAGCTCGCGGGGGCGCAGCAGGTGGTGATAGTGGGCAACGGCCGTGGCTATTTGTGCGCGTTGATCACCGGGCCAGTTACGGCATCGGATACGCAAAAAGTGATCGATGCGGTCAATACCGATTTGCCTCATTACCGGCAGATTCGGAATTTCTCCATATTGCCAGGCATTTTTACGGTGGAGGATGGTCTGCTTACCGCCAACGGGAAATTGCGCCGCGAAGCAATTGACCGGCGCTACTCGGCCGAAATTGCGACTATGTACAGCGGGAAGTCCGCATGAAATCGTTTACCGGAAAAACGCTGCGATGGAATTGGAATGACGGCGTCGTGGAGTTGACGCTCGACCGGGAGCCGGCCAATGAGATTGGCACCGCGATGCTTGCGGAGCTCGAGAAGTTTGTTGCCGCATTCGATGCGCTGGCGCCGGAAACATCGGTCTGCATTATTTCCAGCGCGCGAAAGCATGGATTTTCGGCGGGAGCCGACCTGCGCGAGCTTTACGAAGGCGCGGCGGCGCTGGATGGCCCGGAACGGCTCGCAGGCGTGCGCCAATTTCTGGAACGAATCCATGCGGTATTGGATGCCATCGACGCAGCGCCTTTTGTAACCATTGCGGCGGTGCATGGAATTTGTTTTGGCGGCGGATTGGAACTCGCGCTGGTTTGCGACATTATTGTGGCCGACAAGATGGCCCGATTCGCGTTTCCCGAATTGCGGCTGGGACTGATACCCGGATTCGGTGGCATACCGCGACTGAAACGCGATTTGGGTAACGGCTTCGTGCGCGATTTATTGTTTACAGGACGCAGCGTAAATGCGACGCGCGCGCAGGCAGTCGGGCTCGTATCGCAGTTGTCCGCGGAAGGCGAAGCGTTGAACGTGGCTCGTTCGAACGCCGGGCAGGTCAAGAAGTTTGATCCCCATGCGCGCGCGGCCGCAAAAAAATTCCTGAAGACTATCCCGCGCGAGGAATTACGCCGCGAAATAGATTTGTTCTGCGAGTTGTTTACGCGACCTGCAGTCATGGCCGGTCTAAAGAAATTCGTCGAATCCACAGACGCCATGCCGTATTTACCGTAGCACCGCGATCGGCATCTTAGCTGTCGCGCTAGTGACCAATTGGAACCGCGCGGAGGTAACTTTGAGCTTTGAAAGTGGCAAGCAGAGAGGAGCGCTTCATGGCGACGGTTTATGCTATGAACACGCTGCTGATTCAAAAAGGCATTTACGCTGCGGAAGAATTTGAGTCTTTTTTTATTGAATGGGTGAGCAAGGAACAGTCCAAGGCCTAGGCCAAGCGCGAGCAGAGAGATGCATGATGTTCCGTTACGATGGTAAATTGGAGTAATCATGCGCGCAATAGAGCAGACGACGCAAGAGGTGTTGGATCTGGCGGCTAAGCATTTTCAAGTGGCGCAAGGTTCGCTGGCGCCGGATGACGATTTCTTTAAAAAGCTGGGGATCAACAGTCTACAAGCGCTCGAATTGCTGTCGCGGCTGGAGAATCATTTCGGCATCGAGTTGCCCGACTATGAAGTGCAGGGCGTAAGCGATTTCCGCACGCTGGCCTCGCGCATACAATCCCGCCTGTAATGCTGGATCTCTCTAAATACCAATCTATCGGAGGGGCATTAAAAGACGCCGTAGAGGTGTTTGCCAACGAAACCTGCCTCATTGAAGCGGACCGCGAGCGCGAAAATCTTCGGCTGACGTACCGGGAATTTCGAGATCGCACCATGCCGGTCGCTAAGGCTTTGCAGGACGCGGAATTTGCAGCGGGCGATCGAGCCGCGATCATCATGACCAACCAGTCTAAGTGGCTGATCGGGGCGTACGCGATATTTTATTCCGGCGGCGTGCTGGTGCCGCTCGACTACAAACTCACCGCGGATGAGCAGTGGCAATTGTTGAAACATTCTGGCGCGCGCTTGCTCATCACCGAATATCCGATCTGGCGGCAATTGAGTGCTGCAAAAGGCCGCACCGAGGCCACCGACCTCCAAATGGTGATCGTGACCGAAGCGCCGATAGATACGGATTTGTTGGGCGGCGTGCGCTGGGAAATACCCAGCACCCATGCCGGCGAACCGGAATTTCGCCCGCGCACGCGCAGCGATGCCGCGACGATTGTGTATTCGTCGGGAACCGGCGGCCGGCCAAAAGGCTGCGTGATGACACATGAAAATTATCTGGAGCAATGCGTCGCACTAACTTCGCTCTATCCCTTCGCGCCCGGAATGCGTTATCTGAGCATCCTGCCGACCAATCACGCGATCGATTTCATGGTGGGCTTTTTTGGGCCGTTCATTTGCGGAGCGGCGGTGGTGCATTTGCGTACCTTGCGCCCAGAATATGTGCGCGAAGCATTTGTGAAATACAAAATCACCTATGTAAGCCTGGTGCCACTGGTGCTGAAGAATCTGCAAAAAGGATTGCAAGCACGGTTCGATGCGCTCGCTCCGGGGAAACGCAAGGTGTTCGATGCGCTGGTGGCGGTCAACAAAACGCTGACGAAACGCAGGCCGCATCTGGCACTGAGCCGGCTCTTATTGAAGCAGGTGCACGAAGCGTTCGGCGGGGAATTACGCGCGATTATTGTGGGGGGCGCGTTTACCGAGCCGGAGACGCTTCAATTTTTTTACGACTTGGGAATTCCCGTGGCTAACGGATACGGGCTCACCGAAGCCGGCACGGCGATTACCGTGAACGACTTGAAACCGTTTCGCGCCGACACCGTGGGCAAGCCGCTGCCAGGAATGGAAGTGCGCGTACTCCATCCGGACGCCGACGGCATTGGCGAAGTGGCGGTGCGGGGTAAAACCGTGATGTTGGGTTATCTGAATGAACCGGAACTGACCGCGGAAACGATTGTGAATGGCTGGCTGATGACCGGCGACCTGGGGCGTTTTGATCTCACTGGACACTTGCAACTCTTTGGGCGCAAGAAAAACATGATCGTCACGGAAGAAGGCAAAAACATTTATCCGGAGGACGTGGAAAACGTGTTCGAGAGCTTGCCGGTAAAGGAATCTTGCGTGTTCGCGGCGAATTACATTTGGCCGCAACGCAGCATGGTAGGCGAGCAGTTGATTCTGGCGATACACCTGGAGCCTGGACAATCCCTTACGCCTGCATTGCGCCAGGAAATTACGGCGCGAAATAACCGGCTGTTGAACTACAAGCGCGTTCGCGGAATCGTGCTCGTCAATGAAGATTTCCCTCGCACCGCTTCCATGAAAATCAAAAGAAACGTGCTGGCGGAGAAGCTCGCGAAACTGGACCGCAGCAGCGCTGTTCTGGAACTGTAAGAGCCACACTGCAGAGCAAAGATCCATTTTCGGGAGAGAATAAGCCCGCATGGAACGATTTTTTGCCATCGTGAACCCGGCAGCCGGCGGAGGACGCTCCGCGAAACTGGCTGGCCCGGCACTGGAGCGCTTGCGCAAAAGCGGGCTGGAAGTGGACGAGGTAACTACCGGCGCTCCTGGAGACGCGGTGCTGCTGGCACGCGAAGCGTATACGGAAGGCTATAGGCGCTTTCTTGCGGTGGGCGGTGACGGTACCGGACATGAAATTTTGAATGGCATTTTTGGCGGAGCGGCAATTACACAACGCGCAGGGGCACAACACGCGGGAGCGGAACGCCGGGTCGCGGCACAAGGCACGAGGGCAGAAAGTGCAACGGCCGAGCGCGTGGCTATGGGTTTTCTTCCTTTGGGCACCGGCAATTCTTTTCTGCGCGACTACACCCGCGAAGGCGCCAAAGCATCCTTGCAGGCGCTGCTGGAACGGCGCACTCGCGCCATCGATTTGATGCGCTTGACGCATTCCACCGGCGAAATGTACTCGTTCAATCTGGTAAGTGTGGGCTTCACCGCCAATGTCGGCGCGTTGACCAATCGCCATTTCAAACCTTTCGGCCACCTCGGATATTTGCTGGGAGTTTGTGTGCGGCTGGCGCAGTTGCGGCCTCTCACGTTTGCGGTTCGCTGTGACGAAGATGTGGAGTGGGACCAACGCCCCTGCCTCTTTCTCACTTTTAATAACAGCGCCTATACCGGCGGAACCATGTGGATCGCGCCCAGCGCCGACGCGAGCGACGGCTTGATTGAGTATGTGCATTGGGGACCCATCGGGCGATTTGCCGCACTGCGCATGTTGCCGACCATTTACGATGGCAGGCATATGCAGCATCCGCAGGCTTCGCGGCGCGCGGTGCGCCATGTGGAATTCAACATGCCATCCGCGGTGGACGTAATGGTTGATGGCGAGGTGCTGGCGCTGCAGTGCCACGCGCTGGACATCGTGCCCGCCGCGGTGGACGTGTACATATGAAGCGCGCTTTGCTGGCGGTGCGCGCCGCGATTTTATGGGTGCTCAGCCTGCTCCATTTTTTTATTGTCACGCCCACACTGGTTTTTCTGGGGATATTTCTCGACCCACGAAAACATGATTATCTGCAGCGCGGCTTGTGCCGCCGCATCGTATTTTTATCGGGCGCGCGCATGGAAGTGCGGCGCTCGCCGGGCTTCGATCCGAAGCGCACCTGTTTCTTCATGGTGAATCACGTCAACATTTTCGATCCTTTTTTCCTGTATGCCGCGATCCCGCAGTTCGTGCGCGGTTGGGAACTGGAATCGCACTTCAAAATTCCCGCGTATGGCTGGTTGATGAAACGATTCGGCAACGTGCCGGTGCCGGATGTGCGGCGTCCCTCGGATCTGAAACGCATGTGGCGGCTAACGCAAGACGCCATCGACGGCGGCACGAGCCTGATTATTTTTCCAGAGGGAAAACGCACGCGCGATGGCCACGTTGGCGAATTCCAGGACGGCGGCTTCCGCGTAGCGCAGCAACTCGGCATCCCCATCGTGCCGATAAGCCTGGTGGGTTCGTATCAACATCACCGCACCGGGCACTGGATGCTGTGGCCCGTGACCGTTACGGTAATCTTTCACGACACCATCGACACCACCGCGATGAAGAAGACCGAGGTTTCGCAGCTGCGCGATCGGGTGCGCCAAATTATTGCAGAGCCCGTCGAATCGCGGCTGAGAAACACTGAAGAAGCTGATAGTGACGCGGAAAAAAATGAGGACCGAGTCATAACGTGAGCTTGATGCCGGGCAGGGTGCGGCCTGCGCGAGTTTCCTGCCAGGTGTATACGATGCGATGAATTACGGTGATGGTGGAAACCACCGCAATGACCCACAGAACCGCGCCCATGCGGTTGAAGAGCCCGCCGATGATGAGGAGCACCAGGCGTTCAGGCCGCTCCATGAATCCAACTTTGCAAAGGGGAATTAAAGATTCAGCCCGGGCGCGCGCGTAGCTGACCATTACCGAACCCGCGGTAGCCACCGCAGCGAGAACTACGTACGGGGTGCGACCGCTCACCGAGAAATAAACAAGCAAGCCCATGTACAGCGCCATATCCGCGTAGCGATCCAGCGTGGAATCGTAAAAGGCTCCAAACGCGGTAACGCGATTCTGGCGGCGGGCCACCTGCCCGTCGAGCATGTCCAAAAAACCTGCAAAAAGAATAATGAACGCGCCGGTGCGGAATCCGCCGACCGCAAAACTAACCGCGGCGCCGAAATTTACGACCAAGCCGAGAAATGTAAGGACATTCGGATTGACGCCGGTGGCCGCCACTATGCCGACAATCCGGTCCAGCAACCACTTGCTGCCAGTGCCAATCCCGCCTGTAAATGTGGGCATAAGCGTCGGTCAGTAGTGTCTCAAATCCAGGCACGATTCGCGAAATCCCGCCGCATGAAATTGCATCGCTAAAACTGCAAGGTAGAAGCAGCTATTTAGTGTTGACGTTATAATGGGCAGCGCCTACATTTCTTACGAAGTTCAGGTCGCCGATGATTAATGAACTAAGCCGTCGTAGATTTTTGTCTCAAGCGGGCATCGGTGTCACTGGGGCATGGGTTTCCGCGCATTGGCCGGAGATGGTTGCCGCAGCGACCCACGCTCATCAGGCGGTGCAATCAGGCGCAGCGTACAAATTTGATTTTTTTGCTCCCGCGGAAGCCGTGGAAATTGACGCACTCTCCGCGCGCATCATTCCCACCGACGACACGCCCGGCGCGCGCGAGGCTGGGGTGGTTTACTTCATCGACCGCGCGCTGGTGACCTTTGGGAGCGGTGATCAGCAGAAATATCGCGAAGGCTTGCCCGAATTGCAGCGCCAGGTGCGCGTAAAGTTTCCTGGCGTCGAAAAATTTTCGGCTTTGACGCCAGAGCAGCAGGATGCGTTCTTGCACGCTATGGAAGCAAGCCAGACGGAAAACGCTGCGCGGCGAGGAAGATTGAACACCGCGCGAACGTTCCTCGAAGCTCTGCGGGTAGCGACCATTTCCGGATTTTTGATCGATCCAGAGGCCGGCCTCGGAAATCGCGACGGCGTAGGTTGGAAAGTGATTGGCCGCGAACCGGCTCACTCTTTTCAGCCGCCGTTTGGCTATTACGACAAGGATTATCCCGGCTGGCAGCCCGCGCCGAAAATGGCGGATAAGAAATGAAGGTCGAGCAGCCAAAATATAAAACGTCTGACGAAGTGGATTTTGTAATCATCGGTTCGGGCGCTGCGGGTGGGATTCTGGCGAAGGAATTGTCGACCAACGGTTTCCGGGTAGTGGTGCTGGAGCAAGGCCCGTATCTCACCGAGGCGGACTACACGCACAACGAAATAAAAGTTCTGGGCGAAGATTTGTTGACCAACCATCCGAAGTTGCAGCCCACCACTTTTCGCAAGACCCCGCAAGACAAAGCCAAACAGCAACGCGCGTTGGTCTATGGACGAAGCGTGGGCGGCACCAGCGTGCACTTCACCGCGAATTTCTGGCGCTTCCACGAAATCGATTTCATCGAACGCGGCAAAGTGGGAGCGATTCCGGGCGCAAATCTGGTGGACTGGCCTATTCGCTACGCGGACCTGGAACCCTACTACACGAAAGTGGAGTGGGAGATTGGTGTGTCGGGACTTGCGGGCTCGAGCCCGTTTGATCCGCCGCGTTCGAAGCCGTATCCCATGCCGCCGCTTCCAGTGAAATCGTCGGGCGTGATATTCGAACGTGCCGCGCGGAAATTAGGCTGGAATCCGTTTCCCGCGCCGATGGCGATATTGTCGCAACCTCGCCCGGGCCGCAGCGCCTGCATGAATTGTGGTTTCTGCCTGGGTTTTGGTTGCGAAGTGGGCGCGAAGAGCAGTTCCCTTGTGGCCGCCATTCGCGTCGCAGAAAAAACCGGGCGCTGTGAAATTCGCCCGGACTCCTACGTGCACCGCATTGAAACCGATGCGCGCGGCCGCGCAATCGGAGCTGCGTACTTCGATAAAGATAAAAACACGCATCTGCAAAAAGCCAAAGCGGTGATTGTGTGTGCCAACGGCGCGGAGACGCCGCGACTCTTGCTCATGTCCGCCAATTCGCAATTTCCGAAAGGTCTTGCGAATAATTCGAGCGGCGTGGTGGGCAAGAATCTGATGCTGAACAGCGCCGCGATTTCCATGGGAGTATTCGAGCATCCCTTGAACGATTACCAAGGGTTCGCGGTAAGTCGCATTCTCCATGATTTCTACGAACTGGATGCGCAGAAAGTCGGATTCTACGGTGGCGGCGGACTGGATGGGCGATTTGACGCTACTCCGATCGGATTTGCGCTAAACAGTTTGCCGCCGGACACGCCTAAATGGGGAACCGCCTTCAAGAAAGCGTTGGCAGAAAACTTTACGCGCACAATGGAAGTGTTTTCGCACGGCACGTCTCTACCGCGCGAGGAAAACAGCTTTTCACTCGATCCGGAGTTGAAAGATGCGTGGGGTTTGCCGGCTTTGCGCATGACCTATAAAGATCATCCTGATGATCTGAAACTAGTGAAATGGCTGAACGATCGCGCGCTCGAATTGCTGGACGCCGCGGGCGCTACGAAAAAGTGGAGTTACCCGATCACCGAGCAGGAATTCGCGGTGCATTTGCTGGGCACCTGCCGCATGGGCAACGATCCGAAAACGTCGGTGATCAACACCGATCATCGAACGCATGATGTAAAAAATCTTTTTCTCTGCGATGGCAGCAGTTTTGTAACTTCCGGCCGCGGCCAACCTACCATGACCATCGAAGCGCTAGCGTTTCGCGCCGCCGATCGCATCACCGCGCTGGCTAAAAGTGGCGAGATTAGCGCGTAATTTCTTCCAGCAAACAAATCAGCATCGTGTGAAGTGGTCGCTTTGCTACAATCCTGCGTGTTCCAGGGACTGCTTGTTGCGACTGTGCGTATTTGCGAGGGTGAATATGAAACGGCGACGTGTGATTGCTTGGCTTGGCATTAGCTGCGGGATTTTGCTGTGTGCGATTGGTCCGTTCGCCGGGCCGCCCGCCCAAGCGCAAAACGCTGCCTCACAGAATAGTCATGGCACTGGCACTGTTCCGGCCAGTGGCGAAACCAGCGCGAAGGGCGCCGCCCAAACCGCTCAAGAGCCAAAGATCGTCGGCCAAAGAGTTGCCGGGCAAAAACTGGCGGAAGAACAGTTCAAGAATATTCAGGCACTGAAGGGCATTCCCGCCGATCAACTAATTCCCGCGATGCAGTTTATCTCCGCGTCCCTGGGAGTGGAATGCGAGTTCTGTCACGTCCACGACAGACTGGACAGTGACGACAAAAAGCCAAAAAAGATCGCGCGTCAGATGATCACCATGATGTTGGACATCGACAAAAACAATTTCGAGGGACGGCTAGAAGTTACCTGCAACGCCTGTCACCGCGGCGCAGCTATGCCGATGAGCATCCCCGCGATCAAAGACGAGGAAATGGCGGGCCCTGGAGCGCCAGAGAAAAAGTCCACGGAAAACCCGGTGTTGCCGAAGCCGGAAGAGTTGCTCGACAAATATCTTGCGGCGGTTGGCGGAGCAACGGCAGTAGAGAAAATTACGACCAGGGTACAAAAGGGAAAGCTGATGGCCTTTGGCGGGCAAAGTTTTCCGGCAGAAGTGTATTCGAAAGCCCCGGACAAACGGGTTTCCGTGATGCATCTGAAAGACGGCGACAGCGTCACCGCGTTTGACGGCCAGCGCGGTTGGTTGAGCGTCCCGGGAAGACCGGCGCACATGATGTCCGCTTCAGAGAATAATTCGGCGCGGCTGGATGCCGATCTGCATTTTCCAGTTCATATGAAAACGCTTTATCCGAAATTCAAGGTCGATAACGGCGAAAAAATCGACGGTCACGATATTTATCTGGTGACGGGGTACGAAGAAGGGCGTCCGCCATTGCGGTTATATTTCGACACGCAGACCGGATTACTGTTGCGGTTGGTGCGTTACGCGCAGAGTCCGTTGGGATTGAATCCCACACAGATCGATTACGCCGATTACCGCGAGGGCGATGGCGTCAAGCTGCCTTTCAGGTGGACTATCTCGCGGCCGGGAAACCACTTCACCATTCAGGTGGAAGAGCTGAAGCAGAACGTGCCGGTGGATGACGCGAAATTTGTGGCGCCGCCACCACCAGCACTGCCGGCGACCCCTCCAGGGCCGGGCCAGAAACCGCAGTGAAAAATTAGCGACGCGGATTTAGAACCCCGAAAAAACCAGTATCAATCCCGCGGTAGCTATCAGCGTGACTGCCCAAACGAAATCCAGATTGAGCCACGCCTTCCGCAAAATGGAAACGCCGAGCTTGGTGAAAACTACCCACGCAATCGTTCCAGTTAGCAACAGATATCCGAAGGTGTGAATCGCCACCGCGAACAATTGCGTCTTCACACTGGGGAAAGCGGCGAGATGCGCCTCATGCCCTGCTCCCATCGCGGACATACCCAGCAAAACCGGCAAGAGCATCAATCCCGCGCCGTGGGCGCAAGCCATCAGGAACGACCATATCGTCAGATCGCGAAAACCGACTTGCATGCCGCCAAAGCGCGGATGGTTCTTGCTCACGATGCGGTACACGCCGAAGCCAATCAAAATGACCACCACGGCGATCCTTAAAACAGGAACTGGCAACACCGCACCGGCGAGCACCGCTACGAGAATTACGGCCACGATGGCGATGACATGCCCTGTCGCGATCGGCAGCAGCGACTCCCACACTGCGCGGCCGCTCTTTTTCTGCAGTCCTAACGCGACGGCAAAGAGCCATCCCATCGCTGGGTTGATTCCGTGGTACGCGCCAAGCAAAAACAGCGTCAACCACGCCCATGCTTGCGCGTGCATTACGAGTAGCAATACGAATCGGAAGAGGCGTCGCCACCTTCTAGGTGCACCTGGTGGCTGCGCAGACCATCTGTTTCTGGGAAGAACTTCTGATCCAAAGCAATTCCTCCTTCCGGCTTGGCGTCCAGTTTCACCATCCAACTACGAACCCCGTCGGGATAGAATTGTTCATCCCACGGTGCGTAGAGCGAATTTGTGAAATAAACGCGCTTGCCATCGCGGCTTAGCTCCACCATTTGCGGTCCACCATTTAATGGAGTTTGCGGAGCACGCGGGTGCGCGGCGCGGCGAACAATGCCACCGAGATGCACCGAACCGGTGAGTTTGGGATGAAATGGATCGGACACGTCGTATTGCTGAAATTCCCCCGTCCCCCAGCAAGAGACGTACAGAAAGCGATCGTCCAGAGAAAGATTGATGTCGCTGACCAACGGCGGCACGGCTTTGAAGCCTTTTAGCAGCGGCGGAAGTTTATCCGGATCGGCGGCCTCCGCGGGAATTTCGATCACTTTCTTTATCGCCCACTTATCCTTTTCGCGGTGCCACAACCAGATCGAAGCCGAGAGATCTTTTAGAGAAACAACTACGCCCACGAATCCATAGGCTTTCGCGGGATCGTGCGCAGGGCGAAGTTCCAACACCATCTGCTGTTCGGCGCCGAGATCGAGCGCTTGCACATGCCGCCGCTTACGCAAATCCCAAACGTGCAACGAATGACCGTAACCACCCTTCAACAAAATTTCGGGGTTCACTCCCTTTTCGACCATGTTGGGTGTGCCCCACTCGCTGCTAATGAGTGTGTCGTATCCCAGATGCCACCAGAAGTCATAACCGAACTGCTGTGGCCCGCGATCGATTTCCCACTTCCCCAAAACGTCAAAGCTTTCCGGATCGAGAATGAAAATGCCGCCTGGTCCGTTTCCATCGGGCGCCCCAAGCGCGCTGACGAAAATGCCATTGGGACCGCAATGCACGGTGTGCGGACGGCTGTAGCCAGTGCGCGCCGCGATGGTTTCGGCCTCAATCACCTTGACGATTTTTGGTTTTCTAGGATCGGGCTTGGTATCAATAATATGAATCCGTGAAGAGCGTATCCCTGGCACTACCAGGTAGCGCCGCTCCGTGTGCGGGTGCGGAGCATACGGGCAGAGGCAAGCGCTGCAAGCATTCCATCCAAAGTGATGCAATTCATCCCCGATATTGGGCATCTCCACTTTTCCGACCAGCTTGCCGTAGCTCGACGACGATGAATCCACGTCGACAACGCCAATCGCGTCTGCGCGGCCAGCGTACGTGGGATTCAACAGCGCCACGAAGGCGTGTTTCTCCGGCGGCGCCTGGCTCGCCAACTTCGCGGAAGGGTAAAAAGTAGGGTCCGGCTTCCAAAGTTCCATTCTCGTTCTCCCTTGCGGCTTTCACCGTCGACTCCATACCAAAAAAGGCATCCAAAAGAAAAAAGGCCCGCCATCAGTTGTTCTGATGAGCGGGCCTTAAAGGCTTTGACGCCTCGACAGCTAAACTATGCGAGCGCCTCCCGCTCTACTGACCCGGAACAGGGGAGACAACAACACAAAATTGCGGAAACGAAATTCACTTTGGCAAGGTACCCCGGACCGCAGTCCTAGTCAACTCCATGTGAAGCCCGAGCTCATGTTGCGAAGATTTTTCGTTATAACCTCCGCAAAATCATTACGCAACCGCGTAACCCCGCGGGCACGACATCAGCAACCTTCAATCATTTGCCTGACCTGAGTACTATTTACCTTTGACACTAATCGTGACACTATTGGCGGGAGAGAGCCCATGCCAGTGGCCAAAAGTGCCCGAAAAACGAAGAACGGCCTAAGTTTCAACGTTGAGGAGTACCTATCCAACGCTGGCGCCTCCAGGCGTGTCATCAAATATAAAAAAGGGCAGGCACTCTTTTCGCAGGACGATCCCTGCAATGAGGTCTGGTACATTCAGTCGGGCAACGCCAAACTGACCATCGTAAATCCTCAAGGCAAGGAAGCGGTGCTGGCCATTCTCGGTCCCGGCGATTTTCTTGGGGAGGGCTGCATCATCGGCAATCCGGTGCGCATGGCCACCGCCACCGCCTTGGCCGCGGTAAGCGCCACGATTATCGATCGTAAAGAAATGATGCGTGTGCTTCACGAGCACCCGGAGTTTGCTGAAAAGTTCATCCATTACATGCTGGAGCGCAATATCAAGATTGAAGCCGATCTGGTTGACCAGCTATTTAATTCCAGCGAGAAGCGCCTGGCTCGCGCGCTGCTGATCCTGGCGCGCTACGGCAAGAAGGGCGAGCCGGAAACGCTGGTCGCGAAAATTTCGCAAGAAACTTTGGCTGAACTGGTGGGCACCACCCGAAGCCGCGTGAATTTTTTCATGAATAAATTCAGGAAGTTAGGTTTCATTCACTACAACGGCGGTCTGCAGGTGCACAGCTCACTGCTTAATGTTGTCTTGCACGACTAAAAGCCGTCACGCCCCACGCGATATAAGCTACGTTAACCGTAGACCTCGAAAGAAAAAAGTAGAGCGACGATGAGAACGGAATTGCTGCGATTCAACGGCGCTGTCGAGCGGGATCCCGCCATCGAGGCGTGGATGAAAGAGCATGCAGGTGAATTGGGAGCCATCGCGCATCAGTGGTTTGAGGTGATGCGAAAGTGCGGGGACGAAGTACGGGAGCTTTTGCACGACGGCTGCCCGGTTGCATGTTTGGGAGATGCGCCCTTCGGCTATGTGAATATATTCACCTCGCACGTAAACGTTGGTTTTTTTCACGGCGCAGCGCTGCCGGATCCGGCTCACTTGTTGCAAGGCACCGGCAAGTGCATGCGCCATGTGAAGCTGAGACCGGGAACGGCCATAAACGCCGCAGCGCTAGGCAGCCTGATCGACGCGGCCTACTCGGATATAAAGGCGCGCGTCGAGAACGGTTAGCTCCCAGAAACGCCTTGAGAGGCCGTCGTGGATGTGAGTCGCAATAGTTGTAACGATATGTCGGCTTTTCGCCAGCAATAGCTCGATCGCTGCTAGCGCCTTTCTCGTTACCTATCTGGTGAGACTTCCAACAACCGACCTTCTGTCCCGGAATGATTTTTGCTTTGCCCGTTTCTCACGATCTACCCGGCTTAGCTAGTGGCGAGGCCTCACTTTCGAGTAACGTGTCGTCCCGCATACTTGAGTCACTGCTTGACGCGCCTCAGTAGATGAGCTTTAGCGAAAACTGAACTTGCCGCGAAGTTCCCGCCGTCTTGCTGATCATCCCAAATCCTGTACCCTCGATGATATTGGCAGGTAGCCCCATGTTGACGATATTAAACAGATTAAAGAACTCCCCACGGAATTGCAGGTCCGCTCGCTCCAGGCCATTTTCCCGGTGGCCAATCGGAGTCGTCTTCATAAGCGCAAAATCGAAATCATAATATGCCGGGCCGCGAAATGTATTACGGCCGAGCGTTCCAAAGCGCCCGGAGTTTGGTCCGGTCCCACCCTGGATACCGATGGGAATGGAAAAGAAACTTGTGTTGTTTGCGCCCCGCCCAAAATAATCGTCGCGTGGTCGGGTTGAACTGCCGGCGCTCGATAGGTCCGGTAACCCAATCTGGTCCGGCCGGTCCGCGCCAATCGTTCCCGCGCCCGTCTGCTGGATACCCGAATAAATCGTAAACGGCGAACCGCTCGTAATCGTTGAGATGCTCAGAAACTCCCAGCCCTTCGTCAACAGCTGGGTTCGATCCGACTGAAGTCCCAAATGCTCAAAATGCAAATCCTGGGCCGCGCTCAACGTGAAAGCGTGCGTCACGTCAAAGCTTGACGGCCCTCTTTCCGCTCGTGTATCGAACGGGTTTTGCGGGCTAAACAACGTCACGGCGCCGGTGGATCCTGTTCCTCCGATAATGCCGCTGACATCATCCAGCGATTTGCCCCAGGTGTACCCTGCTTGCAATGACGGACCGCCGTGCCCAACATTTCCCGACAATGAAGTCTGGAGCGCGTTGTACGATGAGTGCGACGTCGCTGTCATCACGGACTCGAATCCGAAACCTCCCGTCACCGCTCCGCTGCTGTCGAAGTTTGTAAACCGAGCAAATTCCGAATCCGCTCCGGGATACGCGTTTGGATATGACATTCTCGGAAGCCGAAATGCCGATGTTCCAACATACGCGACATCGGCCGTGAGGCCGCCGAAAGCCCGTTCCAGCCCCAGCGTCCAAGTTTGGAGGTAGCCATTGCCAAAGCGCCGTTCGATCCCGGCCAGACTCAGTAGCGAGAGCTGATGACTCGGTGCCAGCGCCGCCAAATCCTGCTGGTATCGATTTACGTCCATCACTGTGTTCGCCGGGACGTTTTTCGGATCGCCGCTGGCCAACACGTTCACGGCAGCGGTGTTATAAACCTGCGGCAATTCGTTCGGTGTGATTTGGAACCCGTACGAAATCTCCCCGTTTTTCGCCGCGTTGACACGTGGATAAACAACGTAAGGCGTTGACCCTGTCAGAAGGTTGTCTTGCCAGATATTCGGCGGAATCACCGTGATTGCTCCGCCCACGTGCACATGCACTGCCTGCGGCGCATTCCAGTTAACTTGCACACGGGGCCCCCAGCCGTTCGAATCGGTCTGATAAGTAGGCTGCGGATTGATCAAATATTCCTGCCCAACGCCAGCGGGTGGGAACGAATTCAGAAAACTAGACGTCCGCCGCGCCCGCTCCGAAATCGGCGTGTAGAGCTCGTATCGCAGCCCATAATCGAGCGTCCAGTGCGGATTGATTTTCCATGTGTCCTCGACGTAGGCATTCACATCATTCCGGTTGATTGCCGCCGGCCCAATGTGCGCGCCATCCGATGCGTAGGGCGGCGCCACCGCGATCGTGTATGCATACGGAAAACCTAGCAACAGACTGCTCAAAGTGTCCGGCAGAGGCTGGCCAGGCTGAACGTCATGCCGTCCACTCGCAGAAGGGATGAAAACGGGCGAATAAACCGTTCCGCCGCCAAAATCGTATTCCCCGTTCGGGCTGATGCCAAAGTATGTCGTGTCGCGATTGAGGCGTGCTTCTGTACCCCACTTCACCGCGTGTCGCGCTGTCGTCCAGGCAAAATTCAATTGTAGCTGGAACAAATTCCCGAACCCTGACATCACCGAGCCCGCCGCGCTGTTGTACGCCTCATACAGACCATCGTTGAACTTGAGGGCCGGATCGGTGTGGTTCGGGGTCACAAACGAAGGCGTCGTCCGCGTAAAACTCAACGATGTCGACCAGAGAAAGCGCGGTGACGCGTTGCGCGTGTAAGTTATGACCCCGTTCCGCTGCCGATCCACGTACTGCACGCCAAAGCTTGGATTGAGCAGCGTTTGATCCGGATTTGTTGTCGGTCCCGTCAGATTGTCGTAATTGAGTCGACCAAACAATTGTCCTTTTGCGCCAACTTTCTGATCGATGCGGATAGAAAACTGATCCGTGTCGGTGTTCACGTTTGAAGGGGCAGCATAGGTTCGCGCACCATACGGGCCGGTTGGGTTGTTGGGGAGTCGATAGCGGGCCAGCACCGCAGCAATTGCCGGATTCACCGGTACCTGCAACGTGTCCGTGCTGCCGTCCGGGTACTTCACGATGTCCTGACCCGCTCGCTCGGCTGCGGTTGGTACAGCCAAAACCTGGGTCGTTCCCAGCACCTGTCTGAATCCCTGATACTGCACAAAATAGAACGTGCGGTCTCGGCCATCATACAGATGCGGCAACACGACCGGCCCGCCATTCGTAAATCCGAACTCATTTCTACGGAATGGAGGAATTCTGCCCGGCTCCGCAATCGATGGGTGATCGAAATAATTCCGCGCATCGAGGGCAGAGTTCCTTAAAAACTCGAAGAATGACCCGTGAAAACCGCTTTTCCCGGACCGTGTCACGATGTTGGTGAAACCTGCCGCGCCGCGCCCGATGTCCGCCGGCATCCAGCCTGAGCTTGACTGCAACTCCTGAATCGCATCTACGTTGAAATTCGTGAACGTGCTCCCGCCCATCTCTGGATCGCTGATATCCGCATCGTCCATCGCGAACACAGCCTCGACGCCGCGCTGTCCGTTGATAGCGAACTGCTGGGTGAAATTCGTTTGCCCGTTCACGTCGGTCATAGTGCCCGCTGCTAACAACAACAGCGTGCTGAAGTCGCGTCCATTCAACGGCAACTCATTTACCTTTTGGCTGGAGAGTTTCTCCCCGCTTGTTCCGCTGGCTGCGTTCGAACTTGTGCTCGGGTTGCCATTCGAGACTCCCGCAGAAGTTTGCGGATTGGCTCCAATCGACAGCACGTTTTGATCGGACACCGTCAGCATAATTGTTACACCAGTAATATTCACTGCCACTTGCCCTGTCGGACTTCGCCCCGGCAGTTGCACGCTCACGCGATTTGGCCCGAGTCGAAGGTCCGAAATCGCGAACCTTCCGTCGGTTCCTGTAACTGCGGTTAGATTCTTTTTGGCGCCGGGTGTGAATACCGTTACCTTCGCTCCTGCCACAGGTTCACCGGCAGCCGTCTTTACGACACCGGTCCACGCTGGCGCAGACGAAGAACTTTGTTGTGCTTCAAGCGAGACCGCGACCATCAGTCCCAGCAGCAAACACCTCTCTACCAGTCGGAAGGCCCTATGAAAGGTTCGAACTATTGCGTGTTCCTTTGCGTAGCGGAATTCATACATGACAAATTTCCCCGAGTGAAGACGGAATGCAATCGAGTGCATGAAGCCTTTGATCGCGCAGCATAGAAACTTGTCCCGGTCCGTCATATGTCGACACGGCGTACTTATGGAAGTGTCGAACCGCTTCGGTTTATGTACTTGTGACTTCTATGCCTTGGGAGCGGTAGGGATTCAGGACATCTTCGTCTGATGCATCGGTGATCAAACGTGTCAGTCGGGAAGCAGGACCGACCAGGTAAGGCAGAGATGTCCCCATTTTCCCAAGTGAAATCAGGCCAACCACTTCGGTTGAAGCCCCTATCATCGCTTGCTTCACGAACGCTTCTTCTCGGTAGCCGACGGTTATACCGACCTCCGGGTGCAAACTGCACATTCCGAGAAAACATAGATCAGCGCGAATGGATTCAACTTGACGAATGGTCTCGATGCCTGTCGTGACCCGCGCCGCTTTAAGAAAATTTCCTCCGAGCATCAGCACGCTCAATTTCGGATGATCCGCCAACGCCAGCGCAAGCGGTGGGCTGTTGGTAACAATCGTCGCCGAACGCTCTCTTGAAAGGTAGGAAGCAATTCTTAGATTAGTGGTACCTCCATCAATCAGCACCACCTGACCGTCGCGGATCATGTCAGCCGCCGCTCGAGCAATTCCGATCTTGCTCTTCATGTCGATTTGTTGGCGAGACACGAAAGGAACGGCCTCGACACGGCGAGGCAGGGCGCCGCCGTGTACCCGTTGGATCTTTCCCGAACGCGCCAATTCGCGCAGATCTCGACGAATCGTGTCTTCAGAGACCCTGTATCGACTGCTAAGGTCCGCGGCGAGCACTCGGCCCTCACTGCCAAGCAGCTCCAGGATGTACTGGTGGCGCTCTTCCTTTAGGGCGATTTGGCCTGCTTCCGCTACTGGTGTCATTGTGCCCATCTTGCACGAATACACTTGGTTATGCACATATATACGTGTATTCTCCGATTTATGCATGATACCGCCAATCGTAGTGCCATACAAGGTTTTTCACAAAAACGTTCGGTTCGGGCAGTGGTCTTCGATTACGGAAACGTTCTTTGCCTCGAGCAAACGCTGGAGGATATGAAAGGTATGGCGCTCGTGTGCGGCATTCCCGATGAGCGATTCTCGGAACTTTACTGGAAGCTGCGGCCGCCCTACGACTGTGGTGATATCGATGGACCTGCCTACTGGACAGCGGTTGTTGGCCAGCAAGAACTGGGTTTGAGCAGAGATCAGATAGCAACGCTAATCAAGCTCGATAGCGAAAGTATCACTCGACCAAATCAAGGCGCTGTGCAATGGGCAAAGCTGTTGCACCATGAAGGCTTTCCCTTAACCCTGCTCTCAAACATGCCGCTCGAACTCAGTCGCCATGTGACCAAGTCCGTTCCGAGCCTCTCTATATTTGAATACCTGATTTATTCCTGCGACTACGGGTCTATAAAGCCGGAGCTGGCGATCTACCGAGATTGTCTCGAACTACTCAGAGCGGCACCGCAAGACATCTTGTACCTGGATGATCGCGCCGAAAACGTCGAAGCGGCAGCTCGCTTAGGAATTAACTCTGTACTGTTTGACACGGTCGAAAAGACTGCATCAAGAGTCGAAAGCCGATTCGACATCCCTGTACCGAGTTATGGCCGCCGTCGCCAATCAAGCTCACGGTACAGCTCAACAAATCGGCGCCCGGATCGGATGGAATCCGATTGATGCAGCAACGCAGCCTCCAACAGGTACGCGTGACCAAGTTGACGGTATATCGCGAGGCGCAGCGGGCGTCCTATCTGGATCCGCCTGTGAAGACCCATGACCCGTGAAGCCCCGACCGTGTGGTACATCTCAGGAGAGTGTCGGAAACAATGAAACTATCCAGAAAACGGGCTTCTGGGAGTGACCTCCGCGATTGGCATCAATCTCGAAACGATTACGGAGCACCCGGGAGTATCACTGCAAAGGGCTGGACAGCTCCGGGTGAATTGTCCGCTCCACGCCAGAGGAGAAATTCCAATTCATCCACTACCCGTAATTCCCATGCCTTCATTCGCCGGCAATAGTTGTTATAGAATGACGCAGCTTTTCGAAAAATTGCTGAGGGATTCTTAATGAAAAAATCTGTGCTTTCGCGCATCCGGTTGTTCTCGCTGCTGTCGGTTATGTTGGTCGTTGCTTCCGTTTGCGTTTTGGCGGCGGACGATAATGATTCCTCCTCCTTGCCGGCGCCGCCGGTGGCGAAAAAAGTCCCCAAGACTACGGAGATCAACGGTCGCGAGTTGGTGGATAACTATTTCTGGCTGCGCGATAAACAGAATCCCGACGTCGCCGCCTACCTCCAAGCGGAAAACGCCTACACCGATGCGGTGATGAAGCCCACCGAGGGTTTGCAGAAGAAGTTGTACGACGAAATGTTGAGCCGCATCAAAGAAACCGACGTGGAGGTGCCTTACAAAGAGGGCAACTATTTTTATTACACCCGCACCGAGGCCGGGAAACAATACTCCATCTATTGCCGCAAAAAAGGGAGTCTCGAAGCCCCAGAAGAGTTGTTGCTGGATGTGAACGAATTGGCCAAGGGGCAGAAATTCATGTCCGTGCGGGATTTCGCAGTCAGCGATGACGGCAATCTTCTGGCGTACAGCACCGACAACACCGGCTTTCGCCAATATGTGATCGCGGTGAAGGATCTGCGCAGCGGCAAATTGCTCTCCGATCACGCCGAGCGGGTTGGTTCGGTGGTGTGGGCCAACGACAACAAGACAATTTTCTACACCGTGGAAGATCCCACCACCAAGCGCCAATTCCAGCTCTACCGCCACACCGCCGGCAGCGATGGTTCTGACAAACTGGTTTACGAAGAGAAAGACGAACGCTTTAGCGTGGAGGCGGGCAAGACCCGCAGCAAGGCCTACATCTTTTTATTGTGCGGTAGCCACACCACCAGCGAAACCCGCTACATTCCCGCGGATCAGCCCATGGCGGAATTCAAAGTGCTCGAGCCTCGCAAGCAGGACGTCGAATATTATCCTGACCACAACGGAAGCTTCTTCTACATCCGCGTGAACGACACCGGGCGAAATTTCCGCCTGGTGAAAGCTCCCGTAAGCGATCCGCGCAGCGCCAATTGGCAGGAAGTAGTGCCGCATCGCGCCAACGTGATGCTGGACGACACCGACTTTTTCAAGAATTACTACGTGCTGAGCGAGCGCGAAAACGGATTGCCGCAAGTGCAGGTGACCAATCTCGCGACCGGAAAATCACAGCGCATCGAATTTCCCGAGCCCGCCTACTCGAGCTACCCCTATGCCAACCGCGAATACGACACCAATAAATACCGCTATGGCTACCAGTCGTTCATTACGCCGCGTTCCGTATACGAATACGATATGGCCACCGGCAAGTCTACGCTGTTGAAACAGAAAGAAGTGCCGGGCGGCTACGACCGCACAAAGTATCAAGTGGAACAGATTTATGCTCCCGCATCCGATGGCGTGAAGGTCCCGATCTCAGTGGTGCACTTGAAGAGCGCAAAAATGGATGGGACCGGGCCGATGTATCTGACCGCTTACGGCTCTTATGGGTATCCCCTGGACATCTCCTTCAACTCTGATCGTTTCAGCCTGATCGATCGCGGCGTAGTATTCGCAGTCGCGCACATTCGCGGCGGCGGCGAAATGGGCAAAGCCTGGCACGACGACGGGCGCATGATGCACAAGAAAAATACCTTTACGGATTTCATAGCCTCCGCTGAATATCTGGTGAAGCAGGGTTACGGTTCCAAGGACCGCCTGGTGATCGAAGGGCGAAGCGCCGGAGGGTTGTTGATGGGTGCGGCGCTGAACATGCGGCCGGACCTGTTTCATGCGGCCTTGGTCGGCGTGCCGTTCGTGGATGTCATCAACACCATGCTGGACGAATCGCTTCCGCTGACGGTCGCCGAATTTGAAGAGTGGGGCAATCCCAAAGAGAAACCGGCCTTTGATTACATGATTTCTTATTCGCCATACGATAATATCGAAGCCAAGACCTATCCCAACATGTTGGTGCGCACCTCCTTCAATGACAGCCAGGTGATGTATTGGGAACCCGCCAAATATGTGGCCAAGATGCGCGCGATGCGGACCGACCACAATTCGCTGATCCTCAAGACCAATATGAGCCCCGCGGGACATGGCGGCGCGTCTGGCCGCTACGACCGTCTGCACGAAGTAGCCTTTGACTATGCCTATTTCTTGACCCAGATGGGCATTCAGAACTAGAACGCGAGAAACTCGCGCGAGTTTTTGCTGCTTTTCACCTGATGTAATTGAACGTCGCTTCGCCTTTACTAACTTCACGGTATGGCGTTCACAGCCGCGACCGCTAAAATACGCACCCGGTAGTCCCCACTAAGGCGGTGTGTATGATCGGTCTAGCGCGGCATAAGCGTGAGAAAGCCGTGGCGGGGCCTCTATGGGCGGCCTGCGGTTGTTCTCTATTAATCGCATTTAGCGTCCCCACGGGGAGGGGCGCACAGCAGCCCACGCCGCATCAACGGGCCACCGTGCGTCAGGATCCCGCGCAGCAGCCGGCGCCAACACCTCAACAGCAGCCTCCCCCGGAGCAGACTCCTCCAGCGCAGACACCTCC
>Ga0210394_10000324_pt1 | contig 109502 bp, 78 predicted proteins | sample IncBWC12MmetaG_FD_160121 | JGI IMG/M metagenome (GOLD analysis project Ga0210394, IMG submission 160121) | Forest soil microbial communities from Barre Woods Harvard Forest LTER site, Petersham, Massachusetts, United States - Inc-BW-C-12-M | ecosystem: Environmental > Terrestrial > Soil >...
ATTCATCCAGCACACAGTACCAGCTGTTGCGATCTCCCAAGTCCAATCCAACGGTTAACTTCTGCTGCGAGATTTTCTTGCTCGGCTTTGCCGCTACGGTGCTAACCTTCTTCATTGCCGGTCTCCTCTTTATCTGTGCTTCGAGCACGTCGATAACTTGGGAGCGTACACCGCATCCCGTCCGGAGACCGGCCTTCTCATCCCATCTGGTTACGTCAGTCATTTCCGCCCCATTCAAATGCTCACCGATAATGGATCCTGTGAAGCGTTTCTTAGCTATCGCCGTCCTGTGCTGTTACTACCCACTTGCGCTCGCGGCGCAGGAAGCAACTACAGTGTCCATCACCATCGAAGTTCTCAACGGGAAAACCGGAATGCCAGTCTGGCGGGAGTCTCCTAACATTTGGATCGACAAGGAACCGTCCATCAATCCGTACACGAGTATCCACGGGAAGACCAAAATCAAAGTTTCTAGCAGCGCCACTCAACTCAGGATAACGCCGGACTTCGGACACGAGTGCCGCTGGAAAGACGGTCCCATCACACAGTTGACGCTCTCCTATTCCATTGCCGAAATACTGCGCATCGGGGTAGTAAGTCAAAACTTCTGTGGTGCGACCACCATAGCCCCAACACCCGGCGTCCTTGTCTTCTATGAGTTACCCAGCACATGGCGAGAGCGCTGGTACAACTGAGGCTGCTCGTAGTTGGCGAAAAATCCCCATTTCACTCATCATGCCGCAAAAAAGGCGAATGGAAGGCGCAAGCTTGTGATAAGGCCTGTTAGCGACAGTTTGGCCTCGGACTACCGCGATCTAGGCTGTTGTTTCGACCAACCAATTGAACTAATATTCGTGCCGATGCAAATTCAGGATCTCGCCAAATCGTACCAAACCAAGACCGACGAAGAACTTCTGCAGTTGGCAGCGAGTTCAGAACAGTTGACGCCCGAAGCTCACTCCGCCCTAACAAGCGAATTGGCGAGACGCAGAATCGGTCTGACAGAGAGTTTGGAAGCGCATGCCGACGAGGTCGAAAAAGCGCGGACTCGCGGGTTATCACCTCCGTCACACCCTGGCGGAGTCAGCGAATTTGTGGAAGAGGTGCTCCGTGTTTACGGTGGCCAGTTCTGGTTTTTCATTAAGCTCGTCGCTCCCGCCGTTGTGGTGGGATACATCGCAGTCCGAATGGGCCTTAATGAGGGACGGGAGATTGCACGCCAGCTTCTTCGGGTCCCCATTTCGGAAATCCTGAGCCACCGAACTGAGTTTATCGAAATCTGGCTGGCAAATTCCGCAGGATATCTTGTCAGTTGGATGGCTTTCTCGTTCTCGTTCGGGGCGATTTGTTTCGCGGTGGACGAAATCAAGGCGGGGGTCACCCCATCGGTTACAGGCTCGTTTGGGGCGATTGGTCATCGGCTTGGCTCGTTCCTGCGACTTTCGTTGCTGCTCTTTTTTATGATCCTCGCGACGGCAGGAGTTGGCGAGTGGCTGTTGGACGGCGTTCTCCGGATATTACGTCAGGGGCACGTTCACACCGGCCGGTTTGCAATCTTTGCTCTGACGTATGGCCTGGGTTGTCTCGCTCTACTCGTGATCTCGCGGTTTGGGCTCGCGATACCTGCCCTCCTCTTGGATGATTATCCCGTCGGTCAGGCAATGTTTCGTAGCGACGAGCTAACTGAGGGGAAATGGCTCACGCTTGCCGCTCTTCTAGCCAAGTCCTTGATCGGCGGCTACGTCGCAGGCATGCTTCCATTCTGGATGGCATCTTTCATTCCAGGCGATGCTCGATTACCTCCATGGTTCCCATGGACTTTAACGACTGCTTCCATCGCCGGGGTCACCGTTGTCGAGCCTACCATGTTCATCGGCTTTGCATTGCTCTACCTGAAAAACTCCGCTGTTCTGCCCATGTCGAGCGCGTCGCCCACTCGTCAACTGGCGTAATATAGCCATTACACTCACAAAATCGGCCGCTTCCTGTCCCGAGTGTGTCATTTGGTGATGTCTTCTCCAATCTTCCACCTGTTGATGAGGTGGGCGATGTGGTGGGGCGTGCTCCCCTTAAGCACAAACGAAACTTTTGGAGGCCAACACTTCTCGCCAAAGACAGGCCAGATTTCCAACAGATCTACGTTCCATGCCCCCGGCTTGTCTACGGGACGAATGCGATTGGTGGCGAACATCGGAAGGACGTGCATGGTGAGAACTTGAATCACGAGATGTCCAACAATGATTGTTACGACGCAACCTTGAAATGCTTTAGGGATGCCATTTATCCCTCCAAAGGTGTTCGTCAATCCAGCATGAAATGCCTTAACCTCAAGACGTCCGATCCAGGTAAGTGTATTGACAGGAAGAGAGCGTGACGGTGGCTTCATTCCAGTTCTTTCACACTCGGTGTAAAACGGTATTGGGCGTCGCTGTGGGGACGAACCATCAAGGATCATTGACTTCAGGACTGCCCACCGTGTTAGCAGTTTTTGCTGTGTTGGCAGCAGGACAGTCGGTTTGTCATTCAGCATCGCAAGCATGTGCGGCTTGTTCTCACTCTCAATGGCGCTCATCCAACCGTTATTGCACTTTTGGCACACGCACTTGATTCGCACTTCAGGGTCGTCTACCCATTTGGCGAAGGTTTTTCCGAACTTAATGTGTATGGGCTCGACAGGTTTAAGGTCTTCTAGAATCCAGTCCGACCAAAGATGCTCCGCGCTATCAACTGGATTTGGGCAGAACAGACACTTTCTGGACATTCTCAGCCCAGAATAACAGTTGGTGCTTCGCTTTCTTTCATGCTGTGGAAAGAAAACTGGGATACCCGTGATGGAGAACTGGAATTTGTCCTTCCGGCACCCAGCGGGTCAGCGGCTGGGCATGACAGTTGTTGAAATATCCCCATTACACTCAAAATGATCCTTCTTAATTACCTTCGTCATGTCCTTCTGAGTTCTCTTCTAGAAAATCACAGGCAAACCGCGATACAAGTTTCGTCTCAGAAGTCGGGCCAGCTGTGCTGTCTAAAGCCGCCAAAGGAGGCTGGCAAGCATGGAATCGCCGCAAGAAATGCTCTACGATCTCCGCTCTGCTCTCTGTAATGCTCTCGGTTATATCGAACTCTGCCGTGAAGGAGACACCCCTTCAGACAGAATCGGGGAATTCTTGGAGAAGGCAGCAAAGCAGGCCAAAAGAGCCCTTTACATTGAGGAGAGCCTGTTCCGAGTTATGTCTGTCCCGGATAAGAACCATTCACTCCCAGAGAGGAAAATTTCATGATAGAGCCGAAGTTTACCCGCGAAGAACTGGAGGCCCGACAGCAAGCCCGAGGCGAAATTAGCATCGACACGGTTAGAGACTACATGTGCTTCGAGAACCCCACGGCAACACCAGAAGAAGCCGCTTTTGCTCTTTGGGAGCGATACCCGAACACCTACTCTCATGAGGCATTTCTAAAAAGCACTCGAATTGTTCAAGAGGTCAAAGACCTACTTAGCACCCGGCAGTAGCAGAGATGACAAGAGGCTCCCGAATTATGCCTCGGAGCACCCAGAAAAGCCACTTCTCCTGATCGCTGTCGTAACATCTCGATTACGCTCAAAACCCTTCTCACTTCGTGGCTATCCCCCGATTGGGCCATTGCCTATCGGTCCATAATCATATATATTTGGACCTATGAAAATCGCCACTTCAGCACCCATCGAATCAACTACTACGGAGCAGCCGGCCGCCGGGGTTTGTGGACCGATCACATCAACGAAGCGCGTTGCGTTGTACGCTCGCGTCAGCACCCACAACGGGCATCAGGACCCTGAAGTGCAACTGCGGGAACTCCGTGCCTTCGCCCAAGCCCGTGGTTGGACCGTCGCAGATGAATTCGTGGATCGCGGCGTCTCTGGCTCCAAGGACCGTAGGCCACAACTCGACCTGTTGATGGCAGGGGCGCACAGCCGCACATTCGACATTCTGCTGGTCTGGAAGCTGGATCGCTTTGCACGCTCGCTCAAGCATCTGGTGACTGCTATCGCTGAGTTCGAGGCGTTGTCGGTGCAGTTCGTTTCTTTGCGTGACAACCTCGACCTGACCACACCTTCAGGCCGTCTCATGTTCCACGTCATCGGCGCAATGGCCGAGTTCGAGCGTGCGCTGATTCAGGAACGTGTCAGGGCAGGCCTGCGGAACGCTCGCGCTAAAGGCAAACGCTTGGGCCGTCCCACAGTGAACATCCCCACGGCGAAGGTGCAGCGGCTCCGCTCGCAGGGTCTATCGTGGAGTCGAATAGCGGCAGCCACTGGCGTGGCGAAGGCTACGCTTCTACGCCACGCGTAACGTACAGAGTTGCTGCTGAACGGACCGCATAGCACTTTGTTTGGCAGGAATCGAAGTGGGGCATACCCCTGAAGTAGGACCCATGCAAAGTGCTGGGGGTCGCCTCTCACGAGAGCCGCTGATGCCCCTATCGACGTACTCGTGGGGCAATCGTAAAGCCTCGCCTTTCGCAGAACTCGCGCAATTCCCGAAGCTGAACTTCAGGATCCTGCCCGTGGTTCAGAGTGCTAACTCGCGCATACAAAGCAACGCGGGTCGTTGTTACCCTTCCTCTGTTGATGTCCGCGATCATGCCAGCACCAGCCCCGCATCCTTCATGCCCTGGGCGAGTCCCCAAGCATAACGATGCTCGACGACCAACGCGTGCCCAAACCACAGTGCTTCAGACTGGACGTGCTCATCAATCCATTCTTTGCCAAGAGAAGTGAGAGGGCAGAACAAGAACACTGTGCCCTCGTTGCGAACTAGAACATCTGTAGTGGCGGAGGAAATTGCGGTAGGTGAACTCATGCGTGTTCCTTTCGTTCAACACGCACCAGGTGACCAAAAAAGAAAAACGCCAAATAATCAAGCGGCTCGTGGGACTGTTTGCAGTTTATGCCACATCGCCCTTCGGCAAACCACCGTGCGTCCCCGCCGGTTGGTCGCGCTTTCGCGCTGTCCTGATGCTGGTTCATTCTACCTGTGTTGGTGATTCGTTGGAATAGCCCGAAAGTTCTGGAACGTAACCAATCGAGTCCGATGAGAACAGCATACGTTCTCTCTGAACATCCGCTGAACAGACGGCTAGGCAACGGGCGAATCCTATTGGGAAATCGAGGCCGGAGGTACCCCCTTAAACCGCGAGGCTTCTTGGGGCTGGGGACGATGGTCTACAATTTTCCCCCGATAGGCGCGGCCTTCCGTGGCACTTCATGCTCATCCGATTTCCCTTTGGAAAACTCTTCAGCGATCCGCTCGGCGAGCACCCGTCATCCTGCGAAGTCTGCCCTTGGAATTTTTCCGGCCAATTCCTGCACGGCACTTGGGTAGCCGCAGGACAGGGTCAATGAGTTCTATAAAATGGGATGTCAAGAAAAAGGTTCTCCCTCGACCGGAGGCGAGAAGATTTTGTCTCTCTTATGTACGTCCAAACGGCAACATCTCGGACGCAGCACGTCCATGACTACACCTCCACTGACGTGTGATCCAGGACGCGCCGATAGGGTGAATCTCCCTCGCGTGCTCTCCCCTCACGAGGAGGCAACAGTCCGTTGTGCCAAAGCGCGTCCCTGGGTCAAACTCATCCACGGGCTCTCAAGCGCCAGTAAGGTCGAAGACCTCTGACCACACTCCTCCCCACAGCATACTGCCAACAGATTCCGTTTTCATTGATCGTTGTGGCGCTGTGCGCCATGCAGAACTCATCCCATCTAGTTACAACAGTTGCTCCGGTTTGACCATGATCCAGGCAGAACCGATGTTAGGCTCTTGCATTGCGAACAGCGCCGCAGGAAGGAAGAAGTGCCGCATGATCGACGTTAAGCATGGCCGCCAGTTCTTCACACACTCACCTGGGCAAGAGCCTGTCGAGGGCGGACCAGGTGCTGGTGTAGTGCGTGATCCATGATGACTCGCGGCGTGGCTTCTCGGTCAACCTGCAGGCCCAAAAGCGCAAGCTCGCGGCGATACCCGTTCACGATAAAATAAAATGAAACCTGATGAGGGTGCGCATCTACCAACGCGGTCGTGGCAGGAAGCCCGAAGTTGGCTTTACTCTCCTAGAACTAATCATTGCGACCACCATCCTGTCGATTCTGACGCTGATGGCGCTGCCGCTCGCGCGCCTGACTATTCAACGCGAGAAGGAAAAGGAACTGCGGCGGGCCTTGTGGGAGATGCGCGACGCTATCGACAAATACAAGGACGCGGCCGACCGTGGCGCATTTCAGATCAAAGCCGACAGCGGTGGCTATCCGCCAGATCTGGAAACATTGGTGAAGGGCGTCGAAGCGCAAGGCGGCAAGAAGCTGCGATTCCTGCGTTCTGTTCACATCGATCCCATGACGAAGAGCAAGGAATGGGGATTGCGGTCAATGCGGGACGATCCTGATTCGGACTCTTGGGGTGGGCAGAGTGTGTTTGATGTCTACACCAAATCGGAGGGCACCGGGCTCGATGGGACTAAGTACAAAGATTGGTGAGCGTTCCGCACTATTGGCGGGCAATGATGGAGAAAGCGATTACGATTGCAGCTATTGTAGGGCTGTAAATACGTTGACCGGGAGACCCGGATTCTTAAGATCCTCACTCTGAATGGATGAGAACATCAAGGCAGGTCCGCTCTCTCGGGTTTTCCCTGAGAAATCTTCGAACGCATAAGGAGCACTGAACTGTATACCTCTGCCCAAGAACTGGTCAGCCGAAAAACGTGCCCTTCGTTCGGGAAGGTGCGCCATCGGTTCTCTTGCATCCGGAAGATGTTGGGCCCAAAAAAAGATTCAACAACTGTACGCGCCCTACTTGGCGGTTGCGGATCATTCTCTCCATAGAAGCAAAACAGAGGGGAGCTTAATCGAGCCAGGGGAGGGCGCTGTGCACTTCGCGCGATCACGGAAAGCAGGATCACTCCACTAATGTCCTGCGGGTCGGCCACCGTCGCGGAAGCCGCTAAGAAAGAGCCGTAGCTGGTTCCCATGAGAATTACGCGGGAGTGTCCACCGTGCAGAGACTTCGCATATTTGCAAACGGCGAGAATGTCTTCTGTTTGAGCACGAATGTCAGCCGCTTGTTCGAAGCGGTGTCCGTAGCCTTCGGAGCCGCGATAATTGGGAGAAAGCACGTCCACACCTGCGCTTGTGAGGAGCCTCGGGAGAAGCTCCCATCGACGATATTGTTGAAGGTGAGGACCACCATGTACGTCAACTACAACCACATCCGAGCCGAGAGTTAGTCTTGAGCGTGGCCACAACACAGTTGGGATCACAGTCCCGTCCGTCGAACGGATTGCAACCATATCCGGAGCCTTCGACTTCAGTTGATACCTGCCTTTGGCGGCGTAAATCAACTCGGGCTTGCCTGAATCGAGGGGAATTCTGTAAAGAGCGGGAGGCCCTTCTAAGCTGTTATGCAATATAGCAATTGAGTCCACTTTTGACGTGGAACCATCTGGCTGCTGCAGAAGTCTGATGAAACGAGTTGTGCCCGACGAAAATGAAATCCTGGTAGGCGTAGCACGGCCACAGTGGGTTGTATAAAGTACGACCTGAGAATCTGCCGATGCAGAATATACTATGGTTTGGCCGTCCGAAGCGAAGTGTGGCGCCAGCAAATCGCGATCTCCAAAAGCGCACGACGTAACTTTGCGATCCGGTAAATCGACCTTTACCAACTCGAAGAAATCTCCCTCAATCCGCCCAGCTAAAACCAATGTCTGACCTGACGGAGCCCACGATAGATCTCTTATTTCAGACGTCAGCCCTTTCCCAACGGGAATTGTAGTTGCTAGACTTCCGCCATCAACGTTGAATATCTGCAACGCAAATGGAGTGTTCTTGAGAACGGCGGCGATCTGCTGTCCGTTGGGGGACCACTCGAAGTCACTCAGAGGATCAACATGAGCGACAAGTGGGTGCGCAGCAGCCGCTTCGCGTGCTGGTAGAATCCAGATCGTCGCCTCGCTGTTATTCCCTACTAGGTACGCCAGCCGCGTTCCGTCTGGACTCCATCGAATGGATTGAATTGCTGTATTTGTTGAAGGACCATTCAGCGGCTTCACGGAATGCTCTCCAGTCCTCCACAGGAAAAGATGGTAGTTGTCGGTGTTGCCTTCTGCTGAGAGGTACGCGATTTCATCTCGATTGATGGACCAACTCAACGCCAGGTGCACATTTGGAGACTCAATCTCATCGACAGCGTGCTCTGTTTCACGGTCGATCACGGAAAGTTTCTCGGCATTCAACAGAGCCGTTCGCAAAAGGATTCGTGACCCATCTCGTGACACACTCACGGCCACCGGATACTGTGCCATGATTTGCGCAATAACATCGTGGTCCACCTGCGCGGAAATCGGAGTCAGCTCAGAAGCATCTCGGCCAGCATTCAGGCCGAGCAAGATTCCAATGCATAGGGCAAGCGCTCTTATCTTCATCACAGATTCTCGCCAAAGAAAACCAGGTGCGTGTTTGACATTCACTTTCCTGCGGTTCCACATCCTATTTGGGTCTGTATCTCTGTCCAAGGGAGCCGGTCGCCAGGGCAAAGAGTTCTTGGATTCAGATCTTGGTGGCGCTGGATCTGATCACACGGGATAAGGTATTTCCCTTTAAGTGCTGTCACTAGAGAGACGAGGCTCCGAATCTGGGCTTTGGTCGGCCGTTCACTCCCAAGCCTTCCATCGGGATTTGCGCGCGTACTGAAATTGCCAACCAGGCATATGCCGAGAGCGTTGTTGCGACCCAGTGTGTGTGCGCCAACGCAATGTTCGGGGCGGCCACTCTGGACCGTTCCATCCGGCAGTATCACGTAGTGGTATGCAATGTGGTATGTTCGCCCGTCACATATGACACCAAAACCTCGCCTCTCATGAAGGGCATCGATCACCGATGCATCAATCGGCCCAGGAAACTGGGCGATATCCTCAGCCGAGAACGCTGAATGGTGAATCACGATGCCATCTGGATTGATAGCGTTCTCCGGGGATACCCTAGCAAGAACTAAAATGGCCACCGCAAGCACTGTCGCCACGGTCTCCAATGCATTCCGCAGCGCCCCACGCCTTTTCTTGAGGCTTTCCGAAATGGAGGTATCTGTGCGGAACTTCGTCCACAACCCAGCGCCTCTTTTGTGACTGCTTTGCATCATGCCTCGATCCTCACTCAAGACCAGCATGGGGAGCGGGTAGCTCATCGCACGTCGCAGTTCTTTTCGCATATTCGAGTCTCTGTGGATACAACTCAGAAAGACCCCGCCAAGCTCCTGACGCCGCGCATGGCGTGACGTACCAGACTAGCGTCGTAGGCAGCAGATCATCGATCGTTTGCCGAGGGCCGACATACAACCGGTTGTTGTGCGCGGCGGTAATCGGGTTCACATGCTGCCATTTCTGCACTGCCCGGGTCAGATCACGAACGGCGTCGCTCTTCTGTCCATTCCGAAGGCTGATCTCCCCCATTCGAAGATATGGCTGCGCGAGAGAAGCATCGATTGTGCTCGCCCTCTTATAACAGATCACGGCTTGGTCGGAATCGCCCTGCATCCTGTGAACTTCGCCAAGGTTGAGCCATACCAGCGGCAGATTTGGTAGTTGGAGTGCGGCAGCCTCCAGCGATTGTGTGGATTGCTGAAGGTTTCCGGAATACAGGTACAGCTTGCCCAACCTAGCTTCCAGAATTGGATCGCTGCCCTGCTGCAGTCTGGACTCGATCCGGGCGATGCAATGTGCCACGACCGAATCTGCTGCTTCTGGAAATCGGATGCGATACCGGGTGAAGAACGGCGAGTCGAGAATTGAAGGGGACAGCTCAATGGCCATTTCATATTGGGCGGTGCCCCCTTCGGCATTCCCACTCTCTTGCAGGAACATGCCATAGCTGAGATGGAAGACAGCATTCTCGGGGTCGATTTCCGTGGATTGCTGCCAGTCCTTTGCGGCTGCTGAGTCGTCGCCAAGCAAGTGCTCCAGCCACCCCAGGTTGTGGTGAGCCACGGCGTCGCGGCTGTTCAATTCAAGCGCGTGGCGATAATCTGCAACAGCTTCCTGAGTTGCTTGCTGGTCCGACGCGCTCAGTGCTGACTCTGCGCTTTTTGAGCGTCTTGGGCACTGCGAGGGCAGTGACTGGCTGGTGCCGTAGGCACGCCAAGTATAGTATCGGGCGTTGGAAGGCCACAGACGGATGGCCTCATCGATGCTCTCGCGGGCATCACCAAACTTCGCCCCGGCAACTTGCGAATAGAATTCGCTGAGCTTCGCATCTGCCCTTTCGTAGTTGAGCATGGGCCACTGAAGAATGAGTACGATTGCCGCAACTGCGATTGTGACGGGCTTCATGCTCATGTTAGACAGGATCGTCCGCGCACACCAGGGCGGCCAAGGTAAATGCTATCGCCAGCGTCAAAGTATGTTCGAGCAAGGAGGAATAGGTCAGTTCCCGGAATAGCACTGCGACAATGCCTGCCGCGAAACAACACCGCATCGCCTTGCCCGCATTCTCATTTCGCAGCCGGAGCCGGTCTTCGTTTCCTCTTGGGCTTCGCGGATTGCGACCACTGGTCGCCGATGGCGATGAACGCATTCCACGGTGGAACTCCAGCCCCACCAGAAACAGAAATGCTGCGTACAGCGCAAAGCCAATGATGCCCTTTTCCACTAGGACCTGAATGGGCAGGCTGAAGGCGCGGCTGGCGAATCCCGTCGTCTCTCCTTGGTCGGCGCTAGAAGTTAGGAAGAGCGCAGTGTTCGCGGAGCCGATTCCCCACAATCGATGTCCGCGCATGAGTTCCAAGGAACGACTCCAAATGTTCAGACGCCCTTGCGTGCTGCGAACTTGCGATGTATGGCTTCCAGCGTAGGCTTTAAAGATGTCCGGATACAAAGCGCTTTCGCAGACTAAGATAACGAGCAGGCCACCAAGCGCTCCGACTAGTAGGAGCGCGCAAGTCCGGAGAGCGACGATCTGGTAAACAGCCATGAGTCCGCAAGCGGTGGAGAAGAAAAGCACCGTGCTCCAAAACACCGCCCGCGATAAAGACAAAGACAGGGCGCCGGCAAGCAGTGCCACCGGCATCAGTGTGAGGACAACTGAGACGGTCTTCCCCTTTCCCTTTGAGCCTTTTCGCCAAAGATAGACAGCGGCTGCGCAAGCGAAGGGCAGGGTCAGCAGGAAGACCGTGAAACATTCGCCTGGAACCCATCCTCGAATTGGATGGATGAGGCGGGAGCGGAATGAGACGAAATCCGTCAGTCCAACGTTCGCAAGAGGCTCCGTATCGATCTCGAATTGACGGATTCCAAAACATGCCAACAAACTCGCGCCGAGTCCCAGCAGTCCGGTGAGCCACGCAGTTTGCACAGGCTTGCGGACCATAAGCCGGACAACGACGTATGGCAACACGGCAATTCCGATAATCTCGGAGGTGCCGACGCTATTTGCACGATACTGTGAGGACAGAAGTGACGGGATCTCGAGGGCAAAGATAAGAAGCGCAGCCGAATCCATCGTTCGCACCCGCGGTGTTGATGGATGAATCACAGCCTCGGCACCCGCAGCCGTCCGCGGCCGGGCGAAAAGCCAGTCACGCCCACCCCGATATCTCTTCCCCCACTCACGGACACTCAAGCCTCGCAAACATTCGACACCCAATGCGGAAATCCTAGCCTTGCAGAAAAAATGAACCTTCAGCCACGCCCTTTATGGACAGACGCGCATACGATTAATGTACCGCTGCTTCAGCTTCTGATCTTGGCCAAAGACCAGCAGCAATTCTATGTCGTAGCCGCAGGGAAACCGAAACGCATTCGTTGGGACACGAGCCGACAGAACCAAATCTCCTGCTGCGGCATCGATCCTCGCGTCCGCTCGCGATAGAACATTTGCTGTGGCTTCGTAGGTGTGCTCCCAATACTGGATTCCCTCCGTACGCATGGAAGCCTCGGCTTGGCCCAGCCCAATGCTCACCGGAAACACGTCTCGAAGTTCTGCCTCCTTTCTTGCCAACTCAGTCATCCCACGGGGCCAGAGGGGATTAAGGGCAGGAACGCACGCGAGGGAGAGTAGGATGGATGCCCCGACCGCGAGCGCGATCGTCGCAACACGCAGGGACGCTGTCCTAGCCTTGCGGCAACAGACAAAAACGATAACTAAGGCCAAGACTGAATAAAGCAGGATATTTACAGGAAATATCGCTATCGGTGAGACAGAAAAACCAGCGAGCGCTACACCACCGGGAGCAAGAAGCGAAAACGCCGCCCACGAGACCCGCGAGTTGGGGGAGTCGAGCAGTAGAGTCACGAGGGACGTGAACCCGCTCCCACACAAGAGCGCTAGTGAGACCTTGTATTTTCCTGCTGATAACTCGTTCATTCCCGCCGCCACGCTGACTCCCTTACGCGGAATATCGGTATCTCCTCTGGTCGGCTAATAGGAGCGAATCAATGAGCACCCACCGCTCCTGAAGGGAAACTAACACTCATGCCGCAGGTTTGTGTCATCCACTTTGCCGCTGTATTGCTGTTTTGATAAAACGGAGGAGCGTTTACGTACAATGTCGGGCTTTCGTTTATATAATCTGCGACACCTGCAACACACTTTGCTTGGTTGCAGGACACCGGGCTATAGAAGACTGTACTGTTGCCCGGGGGTGAGCCTTGGCCCGATGTCACGGCCAAGGTGGACCACACGCCGCTCCCCGTTGGTCCTCCATCGTAAGCAGTATAGGTCCCGTTTGCCCCTACATTAACGGTGCAATGCGAGAAAGAAGTTGGTACCCTGCCCCCACCGGTACACGATACGGACACTGAGCACCCGTCGCTGCTGGGCCCCCATCCGAAAGTCTCAAACTTAATCTGTCCGTTGAACCAAAGTACTCCATTTATTGTCGAGATATAGGTTTCGACAGGATCTAAAGTGTCGCTCGAATCCCCTTCAGTGTTGCTTGAGATATTCCATGTCCCGCCAGCGTCTGCGCAGTTGATATTGTTGTCTCCGCCATCCTCGTCACTAATCACATTCCCTTCTATGTCCGTACAATAGTCCAGGCCCAGCGGGTCGACATTCCTTAAAGGGTTGTTAACAACATAGGCGTATCTGTTCCAGCTTTGTGGATTGCCGGGATTCACGGCTGCCAGTCCTGTCGGATCGGGAGAAATCCATCGTCCCTGAGTCTGGCTTAGCTCGCGGAACGTGAAGTCGTAGAGGGTGCTTGTCGTGTCGGTATTCTGGTCGGTGAATGAAGCGTCGGGGGTACCGTAGAGCGCGTATTGTTCGCCGTACGGTGCATAAGCCGAGTCGGAGTAGACCGTCCGCGACGCCGTAGAAGTCAGCCGCGAACTGCCCAGCCAATCGGCGTGGCGGTAATACACCGGATTACTGCTGGACGGGTTGTAAATAGCCGTCCCGCCGCCCGGCAGGGAAACAAACGCCTTGATCAAGGTTTGTCCGTTCATGATCGCCGTTTTGCCCGCTGGACTGTAGAGCATCTGCGTGTAGGTCGACCCATTCTGCTGCTCCACCATCTGCCCTGAAGCATCATAAATCAAGTTCGTGCTATTGACGCTAGCCGGGTTGCCCCAGTTCGGGTCCCAGGTGTAAGTATTGAGGTTGTCCTTTGTCAAATTCCCATTGCTATCGTAATAGGGCGTACTGACGCCGGGAATCGCCGTGAACTGGTTCGTGGCCGTCGAATACGTGGGCAAAAACGCACCTGTGCCTGACTTGGATATGTTGCCGAAGGGGTCGAAAGCGAAAAGCTGCGACCATTTCGTGCCGCAGTCCACGCTGTAGCCATTGGCATCCTTGCCGCCCAGCCGTGCGAGATCGTCGTAGTAGTAGCTGCAGGTCTGGCTGTCACTTGTGCTGGTAAGACTGTCGGCGATGACGAGTTTGCCCAGCGTTCCGTTCGCATTCCAGGTGAGCGTGCCTTTGTCGTGCACGCCGTTCACAGCGAACGTGTAGGTGGCAGGGCGTCCGGTATTGGGGTCATAGGTGAAGCTATCGCTATCGGCTGACCCCAGCGTGACCGCGGTGAGCGCACCAATCGGCTCGGTGGTGCCGCTGACGACGTAGGTCGAGCTTGTAACAGGATTCGTTCCCGAAGCAGCGTAAACTTTCGTTACTCGCCCCTCGCCATCGAGTCCAGCCCCGGTACTGGTTCCATAGTAGATGGTCGGAAATATCGCACTGCTGCTGGCCGTAAGGGCGCTCAAGGAATCGATCGCTCCATTCGCCCAGTAGGACGCAGAGGTGTGATAGTAGCCAGTGGAGTGTGGCGTCGATTCGTAAAAGTCGGTGAGACGGCCATCGGCGTCATAGCCGAACCACTCATCGGTGATCTTAGTACCACTGCAGTTGTCGGTGTAAGCCTCAGCCTGCCTTGCCAAGGTGTATGTGACCGTAACGCCTGTGGGCGGCGTTTGCGCATCATACTTGAAGTGTCGGCAAGTTGGACCACTGTTGCCCGCGTCTTTCAGTCGGTGAAGGCCATCGTACCCATAGCAAGTGATATTTCCCGCTTTGTCAACGCGCTTGGCCAGATCGCCCGCAGAGGCGGCGTAACTCCCGCACGCCGCGTCGTAGGTATACGTGATGTCAGACCCACTGCTGCTGTTACCCGTCTCCGGGTTGGTTTCAGAGGTGAGGCGGCCAAGGTAATCGTAAGCGTATGTACGAGTCTGGAGATTGCTTGACGCTTGGGCATTCTGTGTGACACCCACGAGATTGCTCGAAGAATCGTATGTATATTTTGTCCAATAACCTATCTGCGGACTGGTCTGAGCGCAGGTGCCGCCCGGCCAAAGGGAGGTTCCGGGCGTTATTTCGCAAACCGAGCTTAGTCTGCCTAAGCCGTCGTATTCGAACTGCTTGGTGAAGTTCTGGGTCGGGCCGACTGTCTGGAGCACATCGTTGCCCGTGTAAAAATACGAAACGGTCCCACCGCCACCGTCGGTCACGAGCGTGGGACGTCCGAGCCCATCGTAAACTGTGCTCGTGCCTTGGCAGGTACCTGAACACAGCGAGCCCGCTGTGCCCACGTACGGCATGGCCATCTTAGAAGGCCTGCCAGTCACATCGTAGTCGGTCTCCACTGAATCGTAATTCGTAGAGTTGTAGCCCTGCTCCGTCTGCGAAACAATCGGACGCCCAAATCCATCCGCGTTGACTCGGCCATCCACTACGGAATGGTTGCTATTGAAAGCCATTGTGCTTTCGAGAGCGGTCGCTGTATAGCTGAAGGTGGTCGGGGTACTGAGCTGATCTGTCGTCGCATAGGGCCGCCAGAAGTTTGGATCAGCGGTCTTGCTGAAATTGGTGCCCGTGTAATAGACCGTGGACGTTTTGCCGTTTTCGTCAGTGACGGACGTCTGTGCGCCACCGGTGCAATCCCACGTAAACGAGGCGGATAGACTCAATGGCTCACTGATGCTAGCAGGAAATGCATTTCCGCAGGTCGACGTCGCATTCGGGTAGTTGTAGGTCGTTACATTTGCTCCACCGCTGCTGGTCGTTCCCGCATCAGTGGCAGTCTTCACGTTGCCTGTATCGTAATTTGTGAATACGCGGTACAGAGATGTCGTGCTGTTTACTACAGTCCGTAGCGTTGTCAGATTACCGCGCGATCCGGAAACCGAAGTGTGTTGCGGTGTTGCGCCGGTGGGGGCCGTGGCGGTCGTCTCATCATAGCTGTAATAAGTGTTAGACGTCACACTTCCAGGGGCGGTTAGAACCTCCACTTCACACGGATGATCCACGATTCCACTCAAGTTTGAACAGCCTCCGGAGGAGTTTGCGGTGCCGTAAAGGATGCTCACCCAGCGGAGGAGTGAGCCTACGTGCCCCGCACCGTAATCGTAATCGTAGATGCCCGCTACTAAGCCTGAGCTGTTGTAGACAATATCGGTTTCTGATTCCTGCCCGCTGGAGTTGGGAAAGTATTTGAAGATTGTTCGCTCATTAATTCCTCCAGAAATAGCGGTTGTGGTGCAGTTCGTGGAGTTACCGTTGTAGCACGTAATCGTGGTGCTCAACAGTGTGCCTGACGTACTTCCCTGATAGACCAAACGCTGAGTCTCGTAGAAGGATGCCGAGCCTGCCTGAAAATCAATCTGCGTCTGGTTTGAAGGCGTGCTCGGGTCCATAATCAGCGTCTGCCAGTGAGAGCCAGAGACCTGGCTTCGAGCATACGTCCAGGACCCGCCCGGGCTTAGCGCGCGCGTGAGGGTGCCAGTGCTCCCGTCACTAAAGATCCCCGAACCATTGGCTCCGCCGCTGTACGTGTACGCGATGGTTCCCCCCGTTGGCAAGGTGACTGACGCAATTCTGCCGGTAACGCAGGAAGAGGTCCCAGGCTTCGGTGTACAGTTGGCAGCGGAGGGTGTCGGCTCGTAGGTGAAACTGTGGCTGCTACCGTCTGGCAACGTGACGGTTTTCACCAGCGGGTTGCTAAGCGCGCCATATTCAGTGATGCCGCTGATCTGAAACCAAGTCTGCACGGTGTAGTTCGTATAGCTTACGGTGTAGGAAGCATTCGCGCCTGAAGGAGCGACGTAGGTGAGGGTCGTATTGCTCGGGGCTATGCCGGCAAGAGCAAGAACCTGCGTACCGAGAGTGTCTGTCCAGGCACCGGCGCTCTCAGTGATCATATTGCCGTTCGCATCGGTGGCACTCCACGAACCTCCCGAAGGTGGGCCGCTGACGAACGGCGGGTTAATGGTCGTCCCGGATTTTGTGACGACATACCCCGAAATTGAATTGGCAGTGGCAGGGCCAACATAAAAGGTGTAACCGGACCCATCACTTGCCACCGATTCCTCGGCTTGCGTTGGCTGGGGTCCATTCGGCGGCGATGTGCACCCGGTCGTAGTGATGTAGTACGCGGTGGCCGATATTTGATGACTGAAACCAGCCGGGTCATGGTAGACGAATCCGGAGTACTCAACCTGGGTGTAGGTGCCGTATTTATAAGGGGGATTGATCGGACAGGAACCTCCCGAAGTTGTAACGGAGTAGCTGATGTATCCGCCCCCACCGGCGTTCGAGATATTGCTCCATCCAAATGCGGTCGCTGGTTGCCACTGGGTAACCCCACTACTGGTCACAGGCGACCACACCAGACCGTCGTAACTGATGTCGTAGGTAAACGGAATCCCCCGGCCTGCCTTGTGCAAAACCGGAATTGTAAAGTGAACGTCCAGATTCCCAAGGTTCACCAAATCGAATGGCCCACCGCCCCAACTGCTGAATGGAGGCAATGTGGCTTGAGTTTGAGCCGATGCAACGCCGGACCACAAGACTACGATCAGAAGGGAAAGTCTGGAAGAGAGTTTCATGTTTCTTGTTCTCCTTGGTGCTCCGCTTTGAGGGCTCAATTGATCACAAAAGTCGATAGTGATAAGCCAGAATTGAAAGAAGCTCCGGAGACAGTGATATCGACCAGCAAGTTCCCTTGCTGGTACTTCTGGATGTGCGTTGGAACTAGAACGCCGCTGATAGCCTGATAGTTAGAAAAATCAACTTCCACCAGAAGATTGGCACCAGCGTTGCCATCTGGATGTGAATTGAAAGTGACTGCCGACGGCAACAGCGTCGCGCTATCAAGGTAGAAGTCCATCGTGCTGAGTTGTTTTGGGCTCGGGTTCAAAGCGGCCGGATTGGATTGGTAAACGTAGGATTGGATGTGCTGGACGCTTTCTCCTTTCCAAGTCGTTGGGCCAATGTAGGACAGCACTACGTTCGGACCTGCCGCCAACGAACCAAGGACAGGGAAGAACCACACTGCGTCGGTCCAACAATTCTGTGAGGCGAACTTGCCCGACGAATTGTTGGGAGCAAGCCATTGGCCGAGTTGCGCCCCTGTCTGAGCGTCTCGAATGTCGGTGCGGGCACCGCTCGTGAGTGCGAGGTCCATCCGGCTCTCACCGATACCGAGCGCACGGAGAGTGGCGGTGCCGGTGTCCGACCCATTCCAAGTCACGCTACCGGTCAGAGTCACGTCGCTAATACTGAGGTTCCCAACCATCGTGGCGATCGAATGAGCAGCGTACGAGAGAGCTTGGGGATTGCTGGTCGGTGGATTCTGTGACGTAGCACGGCAGACGAGAGCGATGGAAACTAAGGCAATAGCAGCATATCGAAGCATACAGCTTCCTCCTTAATAGATGAGATCGCACAGCTATCTTCCCTCCCTAATATCGGGGACTTACGTGCTGAGAGCGATCCTTCGAGTCAAGGGGAAGCCGCAACCTGAGGCGGAACTTCGAGGCCCCTCAAAACCTTCTCAAGGTCAGATTAGCTTGGAAGCTATGCTCCTCCTCTTGTTATGTCAAGGAGAAAGACACTGCATGTCTTGTCAATCATAAAGCAGCGTGAGGAATATCACAGGCAGTTACAGGAAAGGTGAGTCAGTTACAGTCTGTGGAATCGTGAAATCTTCGATCCCGTTGCGTCAACGGAACGAAGGGTGATCGAAGCGACCGCACAAGAAGGCTTCAATGTAGTTCCCAATCGTGCCGAACCCTTCCCCTTGTCACGAAAATTGCGAAACCTGGACTGCATTTCAAGTCGTCGCCGTGGTTTTTCCGCAGCCTGTTAGGTTACCCTTCGCCACGGATACGTCGGTAAAACCTCCCATCACCTGTTATCAACAACTTACGAGGAACTTTAAGATATACAGAGGGACTTTTCTTGGTGCTGATATCCGAATCGACGAAGACACCTGTCGCTCGGCCGGACGCAAAAACATCGTCGACCCGCCCAGAAACAGAAAGGCGACCCCCTGTTGAAGGCCGCCTCTACGTCAAAAGATCCAACGCTGTTTAGCGGTGGAAACCTGTTCTGGATCTTTGACGTGAATGCGGCACGCGTCGGGCGGCGATGGGCGTGGGGTAAACCACCAAGGAAACAGTTTTGGTGGCTTGGGAGGCCGGTTAGAGGGTGTTACCTAGCTGTCCGCCTGCCCACGAACTGCAAGGAAGCGAGGTTAAACGTCATCCCTTGTTTACAACACCAACCCAAGCTCTATAATTGGTGCCCATGCGCCGTCGGGTGGCTCCCCATCATTGCGTTCTCTCCAGAATGCCTGCTGGGTGGCAAAGATTGCTGGTGCTGGCCTGCCTTGCTCTCCTGCAAGTATCCTCTGGATGTGGTGGCGGCTCTGGCTCAGGTAGCCAGCCTCCCCCTCCTCCTCCACCTCCCCCCTCGAATCCTGTGCCAGTCATTGTTTCGCTAAGCCCGAATTCTGTAACAGCAGGTGTGGCGACTTTCACATTGACGATTACGGGAGATAATTTCCTATCCTCGTCAACTGTGCAATGGAATGGTAGCTCGCGAGTTGCAACATTCACTTCAAGCACTCAGTTGCAAGCGCAGATCACAGCGGCGGACATCGCCAGCGCTGGGTTGGCTTCAGTGAGTGTTACGAATCCAGCTCCCGGTGGTGGGAATTCGGGATCGGCGGAGTTTACGATCAACGCAACTTCGAATCCTGCACCTTCCATCAAATCCCTCAATCCATCTTCGGTAAACGCCGGAAGCTTTGGATTCATCTTGACTGTAACTGGCTCGAATTTCATTCCTGCTTCAACGATCGAATGGAATAGTACGGCTCTTTCCACGACGTATCTCTCCGAAACCCAACTCGAAGCCCAGATTCCCGGACCCGACGTTTCTGCTTCCGGATTCGCCGATGTGGCCATCGTGAATCCTTCTCCTGGTGGCGGAACATCCGCACCTGTAACGTTTACCGTTGCCTATGGACCGATGGTTGTCAGCCAGTCAATAAATGACTTGGTTTGGGACTCGACGCATCAGCGGATTTACATCTCTGTGCCCAGCCTTGGTGGGACCTACGGCAACACCGTTGCAGCCCTAGATCCAAACACGGGCTTGATCCAATCGTCGCAGTTTGCAGGCAGCGAGCCCAATTTGCTTGCCATATCCGACGACGATCAATTCTTGTACGTAGCGCTTGATGGATCGTCTTCCGTCCAGCGCTTTACCCTTCCTAATCTTCTTACGGACATTAACTATTCCCTGGGGACATCAGGTCCATCCGGTGAATATGGCCCGTCTTTTGCCCTCGACCTCCAGGTTGCACCTGGTCTCCATGACACAAGTGCAGCCGCACGCGGCAGCTTCGTAGTCAGTCCGGTCGCGCAGGGAGGGATAGCGATCCGTGATAATGCTATTCAGCGGCCGACAGCTGCTGGCCCTCCCGCCGGTTATTACGATTCCCTTCAGTGGGGATCGGATACGGCTCTGTACGCTATCAATAACGAGATTTCCAGCTTCGATTTCTACACTTTGGCGGTTGGCTCTACGGGAACGGCGCTTGTCAACGATTACCCGAGCGAATTCTCAACGTTTTATGTGAGGTTGCATTATGACAGCGGCACTGGATTTGCGTATACCGACGATGGGTACGTAATCAATCCTGCGAATGGCCAGCACGTCGGGCAGTTTCCGGCGTCTGGGTTAATGGTGCCGGATTCAACCCTCAAGAGCGCATTTTTCCTGGGGCAGACGCAGGCCCAATCCGGTACAACCAACTTCACGATTGAATCATTCAATCTGACAACATTCGCAGCAACAGCTGAGGTCACTGTGCCAAATGTGCAGGGGAATCCTCAGCATTTCATCCGCTGGGGCGTGAATGGGCTGGCATTCAATGACGATGCGGGTTTTGTCTACATCCTCAATAGTCCTTTTGTCACAGACGGTGGTAAGCGAGTGACAACGCCGCAGCGCTACCTGAGCCCGGTCGGAAGGACTAGCTTGCTTCGAAAGGCGATTCGCTCCTCGAACGTCATAGCGAATGTCAGATCGAAACGCAGGCTGAAGTCGAGGGATTATTCAGCGAATTCTGCCGTTCCTAACCCTGCTCCGTCAATGACGGCGCTGAGCCCAAGTACTGTCACCGCAGGCGTGAATGCTTTCACCTTGACAGTTACCGGAAGCAACTTCGTGTCTCCCTCCACAGTTGAATGGGGCGGGAATCCGCTCCCAACTGAATTTGTGTCGAGCAGCGAACTGCAAGCGCAGGTTAGTGCCTCTGACGTGGCAGCTGCTAATACAGTCGTGATAAATGTAGTAACTCCTAGTCCAGGAGGGGGCACTTCGCCTGCCTTGATTTTCGGCATCGTTCCGGCGTCCGGTTCGATTCCCGTGATCCAGTCGCTTTTTCCGGGTTACATTGTGGCTGGCAGCGCCGGATTCACCATGAACGTAAATGGGCTTGCATATTTCAATGCGTCGAGTGTGGTCGAGTGGAATGGGAGTCCCCGTTCGAGTTATCTAAACAGCCCTGGACAGCTACAGGTTCAAATCAGCGCCTCTGATGTTGCAACTCCTGGGTACGCTCAGGTGACCGTAACCAATGCAGGGCCTGGCGGAGGCATATCCAATGTGGCCGAATTTCAGATCCTTTATCAGCCGACGGTCGTCAATCAAGTGTCGAATGACATGTTGTGGGACGCAGTTAACCAGGTCATGTACATATCGATCCCGAGTACTGCGAGCACGCACGCTGACCAAGTGTGCGTCCTCAACCCCACGACTGCGGCGATAGGGACCTGTCAGCCAGGCAGCGAGCCACATAAGCTCGCGATCTCTGACGATAGTCAGTTTTTGTATGTCGGAATGGACGGCACTGGCTCAGTACAGCGCTTTGTTCTGCCCAGCTTGACTCCTGATATCAGCTATTCGCTAGGTACCGAGCCGGGCACGGGGTCCCTATACTATGCACTTGACCTTCAAGTTGCTCCCGGTGCCCCCCATACGACAGCGGTTTCATTGGGTACGGTAACGGACCCCGCTGCGACGGGTGGAATTACTATCTACGACGATTCCACGCCCAGACCGACAAGCGTGCTTGGTTGGGGACCGACTCAAGATCTCTATGACTCACTCCAGTGGGGTGCCAACGTGACCGAGTTGTATGCAGCGAGTACCGAGGGTGGAGGTGATTTCTACACGTTGAGCGTGAGTTCTTCCGGAGTCGTGCTCGACCAAGACTATCCTTCGGTATTCTGGAATGAGGGCAAGATTAATTACGATGCAGCTAACGGCCTCATCTACTCAGACGATGGATTTCATGCAATCGATCCTTCTACCGGAATGCCTGTCGGCATTTTCGAGGTGGGAGGTGGATGGCCCATGGCCCCTGACTCAACTCTGAACACGGTATTCATGCCCGTCCAATACATATGGCAGATCGAGTCCCCGAATTACACCATAGATTTGTTTGACATGGCGCACTACGTTCTGATTGCCCAGATTCCCTTCTACACCACCGCGGCAAATCCCATTTTGTACATCGGTCGATTCATTCGATGGGGCACCAACGGACTAGCGTTGAACGATACTCAAGGAAATATCTACCTGATTTCTGGATCGTTTGTCCGCGGGAACCAGAAATCTGCCTCGCAGCGGCGGGTGAAGCCAGTTCGGATGCCATTGGCCGCTCACTGATACCGCGGTCCTCAGTGTACCCTTGTCGCCCCCTTCCCGTGTCATAATAGTCAAGCATCCAGAGCGAGTCGGACATGCGCCGACTCCCCAACCGAGACGAATTCATCACGTCCACGGTGGTCACAGCCTACGCAGGCTGGATGCGGCGACGAAGATCGCAAAGGAACATCAACCATGAAGCAGATCATCTGTCTCCCTCCACTGGCGGAGACAATCGAAACATCGATCCCCGCGACCGTTGATCCCGAAGTGGGCGAACCGCGTTGTCCAAATGGGCATAACTCAGCGATTCCTCCGCGATGTCCCACGCTGATGTTCGTCACATGCTGGCACTACAGCACTGGAGCCACTTGGAATGGGTACTGCATTACGTGCGGCGTCCGCCATGCGCCGTTTAGGATTTATTGGCATTCCTTTCGCATGGATGACAAAGCTGTCGGCCCAAAGAACTACTGCGGATACTGCGGGGCGAAGATGGTCAGTGGCTGAATCAGTGAACGTTCCATCTCAGCCACAGCAGGAGCGCGTGAAGGCAGGTGTACGCAATGCAGACAAACCGGGATTCACACGCAAAGGAGACAAGCTAGGCCGTCCTGTTGGGCCTGCTGGGCCGAACCCTTCAACACGGTGGCGTAGAGCACAGAGACAGCAAGCACTAGCAGCACCCACGCTTCACCATCCTGCCTGACCATCCCCTTAGGCAAGTCGGAATCTATGCGTGTACACTCCAGCCGTGCGTGGGCTAAAGATGTATGGAGGTGTATTTGTGGCCGCAAGAGGGAGATTCCAATGAAACGAGTTGTGCTCTTCGTGATTATCCTGATGCTGGTTGGTTGCTCAAACAATTTAGGTCGTAGGGAAGCACAGAGGGCAGTCAACAAAGCGGTCAAGAGAATCCCCGAGCCTAAAGAACTGTTGATTAACACGGGATTGGTGTCGGGCTATTGCATTGATGAGCCAGCTTTCAATCCCACAGATGGTCCAGCATACAAAGCACTGGCTAAGCTGGGGATCGTAACCATGAAGAACGTCGGCAACGGTTGGCAGGTAGACCTTACCGAGGCTGGGAAACGGGCCGTCGCGGGGGAGCCGTACGGGCATGAGCAAAAACAACATTGTGATGAATGGCAGTCTAGCCTGCCCATTGCCACGTTTGATGGGATTGAACTCACGGGCATACAACAAGAGGGAATTCACGCTAAAGCAGACATTGCCATTAAATGGAAGCTCACTCCATTAGGGCTGGCGCTAAAGACGATTCCCGAGGGGAACGACGTAGAAATGGGGCTAGGGCATGAGTTTTCGTACATGCCCAGAGGCGAAAAGGAATTCTCGCAGAACGACGTTGCCAAGTTCGAGAAGTATGATGACGGTTGGCGATTGAAGACTCCTGAGCAGTGAGAACACTGAGTACGATGCCCACAACAGGAACCCATAGCGCAACGCCACGCGCACGCTCTGACCATCCGTCCAGCAGTGAACCTCCGAACTCAGGGAGCACTGCGTCTGCAATAACACGGTGTTGACTACGCAGATCGCCATGCGTTCAGCCAAGAAATCACTTGGGGAAAATCGAGGTGGGGCATACCCCTGATTTAAAGAATGCTTTCGCAAGCCGGGGCATACCTCTGCAATTCGGCCTAGCGTCCGTGCGGCCTTTCGCGTGGGCTGATTCGTAGCGATCTGCCTGAGAGATTCCGGTATGTTACCGCGATCCGCAGATCGGCTCAACCCGGTAACTATTTTGCTTGATGGGATCGATCCCATTCACTAGTATTGAATGTACGTGTATCCATACTTTGGATACCCGTAAGCATCGCCTTAAAGTCGGTGGTAGGGTGATGAGAGCGGCAAGTGGAAGAAATTGGCAATAACGTAAGACCACCTGCACGACTCCCACACATTTTTCCCACTATCCTGCAAGGCATGCCGTTTTCAAAGTTTTGAAACAAGATTGGCCGCAAGTTGCAACACGGCCAATGAGACCGACGCCGGAGTCGAACTGGATGGGCAGCCGTTGCGAGGGATGCTCCGTTCCGCACGGTACGTCGGTCGAATAGAAAACGGGACTGAAACCTGTCGCCCTGTCGCAATCAGGGTTCTTGGCTCAGAGGCTTATCCTTCGCTGGGATTCTCTGGACCAAGAAACTTCGGCAGGGTCAGTCCCGTTAAAAATGCTAGCAGAAAAGTTCCGATGCTCCTCAGAATTATTGCATCGGCCCAATTCCCTTGGTAAAATCCGTGGCGCTCTCACCTGAAGTCACACGTCTTTCCGCTTTGCGTCTCCCTAGAATTTTTCCAGACGTTTGCCGTGCGAGCCTTGCTCCGAACCGCACTCAGCCGATCTCGGTCCAGTGACCACGACCGTAGAATTGCGGTCTCTCTTGTCGCAGGAGCAGCGATCTCCCGTGGGATGGCCCAGAGTACCCAGCCAACAACTGCTGCCTGCCTTGCGCTGTCAAAGGTGTATGTCCCGGTCCCGCGAACATCCGCTGCGCCGCCCCCCGCCCTCTCTTCGCCCACACGTTATACTGGCTTTTCCGACAGTCAAGGCGGTGGACCAATGGTTAAAGAACAATTGGAGGCCATCTGGGAAAATCGATGGTGCGGAATTGTGTTGTCAGGTTGTGTGACGATACTATGTGCTTGCCTTTTCTACCGAGTGCCAGCGCCGGGAGTTAGTGTTGCAATTATGGGAGGAGCGGCAGCACTAATGGCCGCTCGAACCAAAGCGACAGGGACGGAGAAAGCTACATGGATGATCATCATTTCATGCCTGCTGGTTATCGAAGTGGTAGCAATTAGGAACGAACGCAACGAGCAGGCACGCGAGCAGTCAGAATTCATAGCTCAACAGCGCGAAGCTTTCTCGAACATCGGACGAGGGATCGAGAGTTCAATTCGCCAAAGCGGCGAGCATTTTTCAACCACGATGTCGAATTTGCACACTCTGATTGATAGCAGCAACTCCATTTCACAACATTCGAAAGAGGCCGTCTATCAGATTACGGGAGGCGATGCCTTTAGCGTTGTGGATATATCAGGCGAAGCCAAGGGGTTCGGCGTGGTAATGGAAGGGAATTACCCGCTTTATGATTTGCACATCGAGATGTACGGGTATCAAGATAAACTGGAGCGACACGAGGCGATCCCCACTCTTTCGGCGCACGTTTATTCTCCGTTGTTCCCTTACGATTTATCGCCGTACACAGAACTGAACTACTTCATTACCTCTAGTGCCAGAAACGGTGTTTGGTGGGAGACCTTGCAATTAAGGAAAGTGGCGGGAATCTGGAATCAAGCCATCAAAGTAGAACAGCCTGTACTAGGCCCACACTATACGGTCAAGCGTGGCCAACCCTTAAAAACGAGAGTTCGATATCAATGGGTCAGCCCCGCATACCCACTAACAAATGGGGACGTAAAGTGGTGCAAGTTCATGTTCGATAAACCATCTTCCGAATCAAATCCTTGCATTCCAGATTTAGGGAAGAGATGAGCCAAGGCTCCTTGCCCGTCAAATCGCATAGGATCGATCCACAAATGGGAACAGTCTGGGCTAACTAAACGTCACTTATCGACCTCCCGAACCATCTTGAGCATGGTTCGTAGTACCAGTAACCGTGCAGACGGCCCTGAGCATACTAGTCCGCCCGTTGCTTGAGCAGGCGTCGAAGGGCCGAAGGCGGAGCCTGAACAGAAAACGGACTCCAGAAAAGAGAGGGGAAACGTAATGCCCAACACCTCACCCAAGTGGCTGATTGGCTTTCTTATGCTTTCGATTTGTGCATTCTCGCAAAACTCCTTTCGTCATGGGACATCGATTGCCATTGAGAGGACCGACGAGCAGATTGTAATAGCTACGGACAGTCGCGCCATCGATGAAAACGGCAAGCGTCTTCCCGACACTTGCAAAATCAGAACCGCTGGCAAATGGCATCTTTCCTTGAATGGAATGGCCTCAACTAAGGGGATAGACGTTTTCTTTGTCGTTGGAAAACTTCTTCGGCATAGTGGTGATATTGACGACAGATCCACGGCTATCGTCAATTCGCTGACGCCCCTGCTGAATGCCGTTATGCAATCCGATCCCGTGCTCCGAGAGCATGCAATTGCTCAAGGTTCATTGCTCGGCATCACAATCTTCGGTGAAGAAAAAAAAGTCCTAAAACTGGTCTCTATCAAGTTTGTGCTCGCTGATAACGGACTCATCTCCTACGAACGCCACGCTTGTCCGGGCGAGTGCTCTCAGAATCGCGGCGGGGTATTTGTGCCTTCTCTCGACGCTCCCAAATTTAACTGGAATATTGAACCCCTCACTGCGGTACGTGCCTTCGTGCAAATGGAGATTGACCAACATCTCGTTGATGTTGGACCTCCGCTCCAAATTCTCCAGATCAATCCCAAGGCGCGACCCAAATGGATAGAACAACCAGCCGTATGCAAAGATCAAAAATAGCAGTGTCCTTTCGGCAACACTGAGACATCCCACTGCCCCGAAACGGCTCTAGTCTCTTTGTCACATTCCGGCACTGCACTGTGCTCCGCTGTCTGACGTTTGCGGTTGATCTGGGAACCCTGAGCCAGTCCTTGGATATTCGCCTAACGTTCGCTCTGGGATGCCCAAATGCGCTCAATCCAAGCGCCGTGCTGAAGCGATCTCCCCGGCTAGGCCCTGAGCACTGTCCCCGGCCTGAGCCCTCGTAGAATCGAAGCCCAGCAAGGTGTCCTGAACGTACCGGACGGACGCCCGATCCCGGAGGACGAGCTTGGGGCAAAGTCCCCTGAAGTATCCGGTGGTGATCCGAGGCGACTCTTGATGCGAATCCTTAGTAGCTACGTGGCCGACCTGCGGGAAGTGTAACGTGGGAATGCTGGTTTGGTTGCGAACCGAGGTCGTCCTGCGGTTACTTATCCAACTTGCCTAACAACTGATCGATAGCTAAGCTGGCGGTACGCTGGTGCTCCAGTATCCACCTTCCTTGTTTTACGGTCTCGTCTGAAATGTGACCGCTCTTGATCTCGCTCTCCACATCGCTTAGCCAAATAGAACGTTTGTCAACGGCCTCTGCGATCATCTTTTCGGCGTCATCTCCACCGGACCCATATTGATTGCTAAGATTACGAAGAGCAAGTCCGAACCGATGTAGCGCGTTCTTCAGTTCGAGCAGAGCGCTCCGTGTGTCGCTGACTTCCTTCATAGCATTAGCTTGGTTCAGAGGTTTCTTTTCAAGGGTCGTCACTAAATCCCGCCCGTGTTCTTCGACGCTATAGACACTCCCCTGTAGCTGCCTTAGCGACGTGCTGAGCTTCCTCTTGTCTTCCTTGTCAGCAATCTGATCCGCGCTCTTTGATATTTGATCAAACCATGTGATTAGGGTGTTCTCAATCTTGGCAAGCAGTCCTATGTCCTTTGCGCTAATGTCCTGAGCCAGAGCAATGGTTACCAAAATCCAGTAACACGCTATCGCAACACAAGAGCGCCTCATCGATCCTTCCTCCTACGCACTCGACTCTGACGCACACCATGGACGATAAAAACAACCGATAGATAAAAGAAGTACAACAGTGGGACCGCTCGGATCACATTTGTAGAAACACCCAGAAATCGCACTGCTCCTATGGCCAGCACTAGCATGAGGATCAGCACGAAAGCGTGTGTGGTGAGATTTTTCACAAACGCCATAAACTGCGCCATTATACCGCTTCTTTCTGAGAATTCTCCCCAGAATGTCTCTTTCGCTTGGATAGCGTTGGATACTGGTCGAAGATCCCTCCACGCCGCCTGCTCAAAAAGTTATCAGTTGCTAGGGAGCCAATCGGTATCACCATCCTTTGTTGGTCTAGCCCAAAATGTATATTCCTCTGGCGTGACTCGAAACCAAAACATGGGCCGATACGACACTTTCACGGTTGCCACAAATTCTCTCTTGTTCACCTTGTATGGCTCTGCCGCCAGACCCGATGCCGCCGCACTGAAGTTACAAACGAACAGAGCACTAGCATGGGACCGCAGGCGTGGAATCGGATCGGGATTAGGTGCGTCTACTATGACCATCTTGTAATCTGCTGTTGCGTATGATGTGAGACAGGTAGGGCGCACATCGAAGATGTCGAAACTACCCTCGTTCTTAATGAAAAAGAACGCGGCAAAGGGATTGGACATAGTACCATTCGATACCGATTTAGCTTCGAGACGTACGTCTGACTTCAACGCAATGAACGCGAGCAGAATGCTCACTGCTCCGACAATATTCCAGACCGTCTGAGCGACCTTCCAGAATTTGTTTTTTGTAGTTGTTGCGGTCTGATTCTGCAAATCGACCATTGCTATTTGCCTCCAGATTTGCGCGGATACCGCTCATTCAACGTCAAACTTGCCTATGATTTTCTCCAGCGCGGCTGTGCTGAATAACCCTTCCCTCGGTTTGGGTCTGACTTTGTTGTATTTGGGCAACTCAAAATACTCGTCACGAAAAACATCCAGCAGGGCTGATTCAAGGCGCTTCCACGTCTGCATCGCTTTGCGTGGGGAGCACGTAACGATGTGAACATCTATTGTTCTTACGCCGCGCAACTCGTAGAAAGCCTCGCTGGCTTTATTCACTGCTGAGGCGGCTGGCCGATCAGCACCTTTCTTCGTCGTTCCTATGTATAGGATTCGTGACCGACCATTCTTGTACTTGTGGGATTTATTAGCCACAAGAATGTAAACCATCTTGTCCACCCACTGGCGGCTTCGCGCCAGCGTTAGCAATGACTTTTTGGAGGCCCGAACCTTCAACTTACGCATTTGTTTCCTTTCGAGCGGACCAGCCAGCACCATCATCTCGTTGCGAAACTCACTCGCAGCATTTGCGCCTACGCATACGAAAACAAGATTGGCTGCAACTTGACCTCTTCGAGTTGCCTGTTCAAGTCATGCAGCAAATTCCCCCTCAGCTCGTTATAATGCCCGGCTCTGTTTTGTGCGTATCGTAGATCATTCGAGATGCGGGTCCTGTCCGCAATATAGGTCTTATAAATCTTCTCCACCTTGCTCTCAATTCGAGATACGAACTTCCGATACGGGCCTTCAGGCAGAAAGTCTATCGGGACGGTCTGCACGACAGTGTTGCCTGACCATCTGTCCACACTAAACCCTGTGCGGAAGAGTCGTTTTGTTGCAACTAGCGCTTCCTCAAAGTCCTTATAACTTCCCTCGTGCAGGAAGTCGTCTTTGAACGCTGAACGGTCAAAAGCGATCCGCAGGCAGGCCAAATGATGAGCCTCATCGTTTTGCCTAAATTCGCTCCGATATTTCTCGTAGCAAGAGTTCAGGACCATTGCAAATCGGTTAATTTCGTTGATCAAGTCTTCCCAAAAATCAACACGCACCGTGAATGGATAGGCCTTACTCGTGTTGAGAGATATTATCGCGGCCTGTAATTTCGCATCCCTTGGTGCAGTGGTTGTGACGATAAAGAGGTCGAGTTTCTGTGAAAATGAAATTGCTTTGTTGGCGTCGTCCTTCACTTCCTTCAACGTAAGGGCATTTTTGGTTTCCTTGCACTGAATACCAATCTTCTTCCCCAACTGGTCTTCAGCGTACACATCAACACCGTCTTGGCTTTGGCCTAATCTGCCATAGACCATCACATTGTCTGTGTTGTAGCGGACCGAAGCGATCTCTTTTACAAGGGACTGAAGGTCCTGCCAGTTCGTCACAGGTGGAAGAAAAATCTCTAGCTGGCTCATTGGTACACTTCACTTTCCGAGCGGTCGCGCTTAAGCATTTTGTTGCACGGATACATCCTGTTTCCTCTTTCCCTTGCGCTCAGGCTTGATCGAAGCAAGAGACTCTCGCTCTTTCCTGATTCTCTCCAGCAACACCGAGGCAGGTTCATACTCCCGGCCTTCGCGTCGAGCCAGTTCATCTTCGGTCGGGACGAGTTCACCACGGAACGCTTTGGCGATAATGGATTGGGTCAGTTTGTTAGCCACAAGAGTTGCGTTAGCTGTGCGCTTCGCTATGTTGTCAGCTAACGCAAAAAGAGCGCCAACGCGCCGGACAATCTCTTGTTGCTCCCCAAGAGTTGGCAGCGGTAGGGGCGTGTTCCTTGCGGCCCCAACGTTGAAATGACTTTGGGCAATGCCGACTTTTACATCGTTAACGTGTGCTCTTCCCGCATCTGAGTTGATGAAAATGCAGGCGTAGTGCGGATCAAGAGTCGTCGATGGCCTAATGATTACGAGATCAGCGCAGTTCGCTTCAGGAATAGTATCGGGAATCACACATGCAACTCCTGCGTAACCGGAACGGACGACAGCGACATCGCCGGGGCGTAATGCAGATTTGTTCAACTTTTGATGAAACTTCCGAGAAACGTATTTCAGCCCCCTCGGATCAAATCGAAACTCCCGAACATTTTGAGATCGCAGGAAAGGGATTCCAGCCTCCTGATATTCCTGAGCCATTGGCCCGACATGGCCTACAGTAATGTCGTCACAGACGGATTCTAACGAGACCCAGCGCCATGAAGAGGGCAAATCGAAAAGGGGTTCCATCTGTGCATATTTAGAACTTCCGCTCGCTGATGACGTAGTTGGCGACACAGCGAGACTGCGCCAGCTTTCCGTGAACTTCCCAGAGCACGCCGCAGCAAGCACAGCTTGGCGAAAGCGTTTGAGGATCACGGGGACTCGGGAGAGGTGATCACTTGCGCCACTCACATGGCCTAGTAGGTCTTGAACTTTCTTAACAATGCGATATTGCTCATGTACTGGAGGTAATGACACTGGCATCCGTGTCATAGCCGTCTGCGTGAGTTTCAAGCGTGTACTTCCCGTCACGTATTCCGAAAAATCGAACGCATCCAGCCAGAACTTCAAGTAATGATTGGTGGTTAAACCTTCAACGGCTCGCAAGACGTGGGCGTGGTTGTTCACCCACGACTTACCACTGATTATGTAAGAGATGGGAAGTGACTTGTCGAGGAATGGTGCGCCGTCTTCGCCCAGTAGGAGCAGTTCTTCATTGAAGAGGCAGTCATCAATCCAACCGACTTGGCCTGTAGCACCATAATAGGGAGTCCGGCCAAGCCGTTTTGCACGTTCGTCGCTGTTGACGGGTACTCGGCGGGAATCAAGGATGTCTACGCATTCACCAAGTGATGAAAGTGTCCAGCCTTCGGGTAAGCCATACTCCGTTGTCGCGCTAGTAGCGATGCAGGTCCTCTCAACAGAACTCACTCTCGGCCCCTAGCTGCCGTCATCGGCTCGGCTCGGTCGCCGTTTTCGAGTAGTTCGATTATGGAGTTCAACTGCTGGACTGCTTCCTCCAGTTCGCTAATCGCTCCAGTCGCTAGTTCTTCTGGTTCGGCCATCCCATCGGGATCATCCATCGACTCATCTTTCAGCCACTTGAGACTGTCAATCTTGAAGTCACGGCTCTTGACCTCATCAATGGAGAAGCTACGCCAGCGATCTTCCTTCGAGTCGCCTGATTTGCGTTTCGCACTACCATAGGGATCGGCTCCGTAGCATTTCTCAAACTCCGCAAACTGCTCCGCTACGAGTGGACGATCCTTCTTGGTGATGTGTGGCACGTTGCTGCGTCCGTCGTAGAGCCACATCGTCTCCGTCTTGTGGCCTTTAGTGAAGAAGATCACGTTCGTCTTGGTGCCGGGGCTATAGGGCGTGAAGGTTCCGTTTGGAAGCCGAAGCACTGTGTGGAGATTGCAATCTTCGGTCAGAATCTTGAAGACTTCACCAGCCTGGTCCGCAAACAGACAGTTGTCCGGCACAACAACAGCAGCACGGCCTTCCGGCTTCAGGATCGTCATTACATGCTGGATAAAGTTGAGTTGCTTGTTGCTGGTGCTGATGGTGAAGTCGTCTCGGGTGGGTGCCTGATTCGCTCCCTTAGTTCCGAAAGGCGGATTGGTCATCACCACATCAAAACGGTCGCCAGACGGAATCGTGTAGATCGTATCCCCAAGCGCGATGTGTGGCTCCAGACCATGCAGATAAAGATTCATCAATGTCAGGCGACGAGGCCGCTCCACCAATTCATTGCCGAAGTAGGTCTTAGACTTCACACGCTTCGCCAGATCACGCTCCAGAGCACCCTTGGTCTGCTCGATCAACCACTCGTAAGAAGAAACAATGAACCCGCCTGTCCCGCAGGCTGGATCACAGATCGTGAACTCTTTGTTGGTGCGAGGATCGGGCTTCATACAGCGCACGATGGCCTTTATCAGCAGACGTGGTGTGAAGTATTGCCCCGCGCCCTTCTTGCCCTCACTGGCGGCTTTCTCCAGCAGTCCCTCGAAGGCCGCAGCCTTAATGTCGATGCCGAGAGCTGTCCATTCCGTCTCGTCAATCACACCCAGCAGCTTCTTCAGGTTTACCGGATTGTTAAAGCGCGATTGCGCCCCGGCGAAGATGTCACCCAGTAAGCCACGCTGTTTACCCAGTGTGCGAAGAATGTCGATATAGTCGTCGCGGAGGTCCGTGCCAGACTTGCTGATGAGCGTTGGCCAGTCGCAGCCTTTGGGCAACTCGATGTTGCGCTCATCGGCCATCTTGAAAAAGAGCAGGTACGTCAACTGCTCGATGTAGTCGCCGTAGTCGATTCCATCGTGACGTAGGGTGTGGCAGAAACCCCAAAGGGTCTGGACAACATCGCTCATGTTGCAATGGCCTCATTCAGTTGAGAGATCACTTCAGGTAGTTTCCCTTCAAACACTCGATTAGCTCGAATCCAACCCCCGGCGAGCGTGAATACGGGGAGCGCATCGAAATCGTCTTGATCAATGGTCAGGTTCTCGACCAGATGTCCTTCAATTCGGTTGAGCCACAGAATCTGTTCAGGTGTGTAAGCCTTGCCAGTGCCCATCTTCGCTATAGCCAACTGTACTCGTTCTGATGCCGTGTAGAGCGGCTGCTCCTCGTTGGCCGCGTGTTTCACCATCGAGATGATGTCGATCAGTGCTTTGTGATAGTGAAGTTCGTGGGCCTTCCTCAGATGGTCAAGCGTAAACCTCTGCGGAGTCGCGGCTAACTTCTGCCGGAGTTCGGCAAGAGCCTTGGTACTCCAATCCCGAGGGCGACCGAGAAGTATCTGAATGGCCTCTACTTGAGCGGGATTCTGTAGGACGAACTCAGCGAAGGTCGTCAGGTAATCTTGCGGTTTATACTCTTTGCCATCGGCTCCACGGACGAGCCACGAAGAATCAACTGTGTCGAGCGTGTCGTGGGCGATCAAAAAGGTTCGTTGTCGCCGGGGATAGTTGACCAGCAGGTCTTGAAAGGTCTTGTCGCGGAGAAGGGCCATGTTGCCAGTGAAGTCAGCCGTCAGTTTGCGTGGAAGATCACTGGCGTATCGGGCCATGTCACCTTGAGGGATGTAGGCTGCAAACAGTTCCCGACCTTCACCCGACATCTCCTTCTCAATCCGCTGGAGCCGCTTAACAAGTCGGCGGATGTTGTAGTCGCGGTCTCGGTTGTTCCAAATGTCCTCAACGATCTCGGCAATGGTTCGAGTCTCGCGCTCAGGCGGCTCGGCTGTGATGGCAGTTGCTGTCTTGAAGTATTCCAAGAGCGTCCCGTCAAAGCAGTCAAAGACCACGAAGTGCGATTTGTCAGGAAACTGGTAGCCCTTGCGCGTTCCCCGGCCTAGCATCTGCTCGAAAAGGATTCGGCTCTTCACAGGCCGCAGGAAGACGATGCCTTCAAGATCGGGGATGTCCACTCCGGTGGTAAGCAAATCCACCGTGACAACAACGCTCGGTGCTGGACGATTGCGGAATTGACGTATCCACTGAAGCGGCCTATCCACTCGGCCCGTAATCTTCTGCACAAAGGAATCTCCGCGTCCGAAGACATCGCGTCCAATCTCCACAAGCTGATCGGCGTGCGACGTGTGAGGTAGGTCATTCGCAGCGAAGATCAGAGTCTTGGGGAATCGACCGTATTCTCTTTCGTGATCTTCAGCCCACTTCTTTACTTCTTCGAGAATCTTCTTATTGGAATCGGGCGATGTGATCTCGCGCTCGATCTTTGTGCTGTCAAACTGACGCTCATCTTCTAGCAGATCAAGTTGCTGCGCTCCCGACTCCGGGTTAACAAGACTGACCTGTTCGCCTTCCTTTAGGAAGATTCCATTGACCCGGACATTCGACTTGACCGCAACCACGTCGTAATCCACGAGGTGGTTCTCACGAACGGCCCTTTCATACTCGTACCGATAAACGATGTCTTTGAAATATGCTGTTGTGTGAGCGGCAGGAGTAGCTGTCAGACCTATCTTGATGGCGTCGAAGTGGTCGAGCGTCTTGCGCCAGATGGACGCTTCAGCGGACGTGTAGCCTCGGTGGCACTCGTCGGCAATGACCAGATCGAAGGCGTGGATCGGAATATCCAGCTTCGTCGCGTCATCATCGAGTTCCTCATCTCCGGCAGCGAAAATTGCATCCCGACCAAACAAGTTGATCGTCATACGCTGAATCGTGCTGACATAAACGAAAGCATGACTTGCGTTCGGGTTTGTCAGATAAGCACTTGGCAAAACCTTCGGGTCGTATTTCTGTTCCTCATCGAAATCCCCGGTCTGGAACCGCTGGCTGTACACCTCGTAGATTTTGTCGAACTTCAGCCCCGGCTCCGGCTCAAACGAAGCGAATGCCAGTACAGCCTGTGCCGCCAGCGCCCGACGGTCCACCAAAAACAGAATGCGTCTGGCCACTTTCGACTTCATCAGCCGATAGACTTCATTAACCATCGTGAAGGTCTTTCCAGTCCCCGTCGCCATAGCCACCAGCATTTGCCTTTTGCGCTCGGAGATCGCCTTCTCGATGGCAGCGTTTGCGTCACGCTGAAACTGATGCGGCCTTGGGTGATCGTTCGGCATTTGAGACAGCGTTTGGCAGCAAGCGTCGAACTCCTTCTGTAAGCTCTCTGTCAATGCTTCAGGAGTGTGGAACTGGGTGACGATGTGAGATCGGGATAATTCGTGCCGGATGTCGTGATGCCAGATCACCTCACCGTTGGTCGAGTATAGAAACGGAACTCGATACCCTCGATAGTTCAAAGGGCTGTCCGTCACACCTTTGGAGTATCTTTCGGCCTGAGTCAGAACGCTCTGTGGGCCGAGGGTCAACTTCTTGGCTTCAACGATGCCCAAGACCGTACCGTCCACGCAGAGTGCATAATCGGCAGGCCCGTTGAGAGTCTCAAATTCGGTGATAGCACAGTTTCGGTGGGAATTACGCGACATGCCGAGACAGAACGGAACGATGTCCCATCCCGCTGCTTTCAGCTTCGGGTCGATAAGACGCTTCCGAGTGAGCCACTCGGAGTTTTGTTCTGAAGGTTTCACGGGTACCTAGGGGGAGCACAGCATTATATCTATTCGTGCGCGTCCGGCGACGAAGATGCGAGTCCGTACACCTCTAGCGTCTTCCTTTCGTATCCCGCCGAGGGCCGTCTGGGAAAAAGCGGCTACGGTGGTGTCTCTTTCCTCCCTTGTTCAACTGGTCGTTGAATAACTGATGCCCCTGCTTCTTATGGAATGCAATCGCCTCTGTCTCTTTTCTCTCAGCCTGCTGGGGAGTCAAACCCCTGTGCAAAACCCGCACCCATTGATCGGCGGTGTACCCCAGAGCCTGCCATTCTCGCAACCAGACCAGATGGTCATGTGATCGGTCTGCGAACGACCATGCTCGACCAGCTGAGCCGCGCCCCACATAGACAATCGTGTCAGGACGCTGAGGATTGAAATGAACATACACGAAGTCCGTGGGATTCGAGGTCAAACGACTGTGTGTGGGCTACCAGCCATGATCGGGGCATAGCCTATGACAATGAGCATCACAACTTCGGCGTTGTGTCCGTCGAACCGCCATACCTCTTGATCACGTTCATCACCGCGCTCCTCTCCGACTCACTGGAATAACTTTGTGAGCCGTAATTCTGCGCCAACTCGGCAAGTTGTGACAACGGGAAAAGGTCGTTCACAATCTTCTCCCCAGAAAGATTATCAGTGCTGGGAGCGAGCCAAAGAATGTGCTTTCCGATACCAGCAGGCCATTTCTCAAACTCATACGCCAAATAGTTCCTAACATTCTGGCGTTCCTCATCGCTCACTCGCGCCCAATAAATCAGGATTTGCCATTCTCTCCATGTCCGCGACGGACTATAGATTGGCTGATCGCTACCAATAAAATATTTTGACTTCATTCGCGCAGCCAGAGCTGCCTTGAGAGCAGGAACATCCACGAATGCAGGATTCTCAAACGCCTCCTGCGTCTTCTCCGTGGCAAAATGGAAAATCCTCTGCACGAGAGCATCACTGGTGGAGTGCTCGATGATACCCCTTAGCACGTCAGTGATCTCGGCGCTGTCCTTGAAGCGTCTCGCAAGATGCACAATCAATCGAATCGCAGTGCCGAACTCTCCCATGTCGAAATCGTCATGTGCGAGGGTATTAGCCTGAAGCGCAACCGCAATCGCCAGAGCCTTGGCCTGCGTCGCCCCCAGCTTGTCATTCAGCCGCACCATCTTTTCAAAGAACCGATACTTCTTCAGTCCTTTCAACGATTGTAAATAATTGACGAAGAGCGTCTGCGCTTCAACCGCTGTCAACGTCTCATTAGCGTTTGCAATCAAGGCTCCTAGTTCCTGACTGCTCAGATAGCCTTCTTGTACATGTAGGCTGAAATAGGTCGTGAAGTGGTCAGGGTGATAAATACGCTTGTTCTTGTCAGCGTCCACTTCGCTCGGCTTTGCACCGCGTGATAAGCTGCGGTCTCCAACATAGGCGCTGACTTTAGGAAACATCTCTCCCAGAAAAGAGAGAACGAAGCGGCGTTCTTGATCATGCAGGTTCCGAAACACTTGATCGAATGCTGCGTCCACAATCTTCTTCTCTTTGCCGTCATCCAAAGCGATGTTTCTTTCATCCCACCGGAGGATGTCCCATTCCGGGTAGTAAAAGAGTGATCGGTTCCTAAACACCTGCTCATAGATTTCTGGCTCGACCTGACGCAAGAGTTCGATGGACATGAAATCGATCAAATTCACTTCTTTCTTCACTAGTGAGAACGACGTATTCAGAGCGTTGAAGTAGGAATTTATCTTGCGGAGATTGGTGAGCGAAGGCAAGAAATGTGGCTTCCAGAAACGTTGTGAAAATTCCTTATTGAACTCAGCGGTGTCTTCGGGCAGTAGCGACAATCCGTTGCGTTCAGCAAACTGATTGAATCTGGCATCGAACTCCGTCCCTATCTGCCCCTCATCAAGTTTGGGCACTGGGACCTGAACCGGAAAAAACTTCTCCAAGTATTCGTAACCTGCGCGAGTATCATCCGCCGCAATCTGGCCGATAGCAGTGCCTGAAGGCGCCGTTTCACCTGTAGCGGTGAAGTTTAGTGTAAGGCGGTCGATTACCTGATGACGAACGAGCGCATTCACCAAAGCCTTCTTGTTGAAGGCACATACGAAAGAAAGTTGTGGATAGTCTTCTGTTGCTCTGATTATCTTCAGGAGCATTCTCAATTCACTTCCCTGCATTCGATCCATGTCGTCCAACAAGACAACAACCCGTCGAAGAGGAAGTGTGCCCAGTCTATCAGTCAATTCCTGAAGTTCATCTTGCTGTGACGGCTCAGAGAACACGTCTTTCAAAACCGATGGTACCTTTGGAACCAGCCCGGAAATCCGTCGCGCAAATCTTCCCAATTCATCACGCAGGCGATGAACGAAGAACCGACTCCGCAACTGCTTGCCAATGCTGTTGAAAAGTGTAGATACAAGTGTTAGGTCGTCTCCCGGCAAAGAAGACTTGAACCGCACGACTATCGTGTTATGACTCTTGAGTTCGTGTTCCAGCAGATACAGAATCGACGTTTTCCCGTCCCCGTATGCACCGATCAATGCCACGACAGGAGCGCCGTCAGAGACTAGTTGGTTCACCAGAGAAAGGATGAGTGGCTTGCGGTCCAGCTTGTCTTCCGAAAGTGTTCTGATTGGGCGATCTATCTTGATGAACGAATCGGAGTCTGCCAAGAAGGGCAGTCGTAGGTGTGCAATGGCCGAGGTAAGCAACAAACCTGTCAAACCAAACAGCACTCGTGCTTGCATGTGCGGCTCGCGCCATATAAACAAAGTACACGCAGCCCAAAGAATGGAAGCGTCGTACACCGTGGCCGAATAGCATCTCCTCAGCAAGGAAGTCAGGGAAGAACGGTAGATGAACGCTAGGGAAAGGACCGTCACGAGCACCAGTGCGAAGAGGTGATCTGGCTTGACCACGGAATCTGCCCACGGATTGCTGGCGAGATGGGTCTTGCGATATGAAGCAATCTTAACTAGAAGAAGAAACCCAAACGACGAGATGGTTGGAAGGAGCAGCGCAAGGAAGGTTCCCACTAGAACACCGTTTACTATGCTGGGTCCAATGATCTTCAAACTAGGCCGATGCTGTTCGATCATCTGTTTAATTGATTTCATTTGAAAAGTTGGAGGCCCGCCTCGGCTGATGAGATGAGTATATGTATTTTCGGTCTGAGAGCATCATCAAGTTTGCAAATACGGCGTGCCGCAATAGCCTATTCCTGTAGTTGGCAAGGCGCAGTGCTGCGTGGAGTCATGCGTCCGAACGTCCACCTTCATGCTTCTTTCACGTCAGAAGCGATGGTTGGACGAAGAAACAGAAATGTTCGGAACCACGCGATCAACGCCACTTCCACAACTGTTTCCACACCTGAACAAGGGTTTGCATCTGGCGTGGGCTTGGAAGATTGCCATAGATGAGGCGGCAATCTTGATATGCCTTCTCGTAGAAGTCCCGCACGGCTGGCAAACTGAGGTGCGCGAGATTGTGCCGAAGTTCCGCAAGGTGTTCCTTGCTCAACATCTCAGCTTCTCGCTTATCAGGACGCCGCGCCATCGCGGGAGGAATTTTACACTCTTTCGCCTTGTATTCGCTATGGCGCTGTGCTACGTTTTTCTTTCCAGAAAGGGCGTACCTGCATGATTGTGGATTTGAATGAATCAGACCTTCTCTCTCGGATGAAAAACTACGAGGATCACTTTGTAGAGAGGAAGGTCGTTGGCGACGAGAAAGATTGGAAGAAAACGGCGGTTGCTTTTGCGAACTCCTCTCCGATTGGCGTTCCCGCAGTGCTGTATATAGGCGTGAAGGACAACGGTGAGATTGAATCGCCACAAAGAAATCTGGATGAGGCTCAGAAGAAATTCAACTTTAAAATGCAGCAGGTTTATCCGAGAATTCCGTACGTCCCGAAGATCATATCGGAGAACGGTCTACAGGCTTTGGCGGTCATCATTCCCGGTAGCGAGTTCCGGCCCCACTTTGCGGGCCTGTCTTATGTCCGCAGGGGTTCTCAGAGCGACCCCGCCTCTGACGAACAGTTCGCAGAACTCATAGCTCAGCGGAATAGCAAGGCGGCATTGATTCTGAGTTGGAAGGGAAAAAACATTACTGCTCTCACCCGAACCGGAGATTCCGAGATTCCTTGGCCTAATAACACAGTTCTCGCAGACTGCAACCAGTTCTACGCGACTCTCAAGAGGTATGACTACGAACCTCCCGTTTCTTTGCCGCTCAGTCGCATCGAAATCAATTTCGACAATCTGAAATGTAGGTTGCAGCTGGAGATTTCCGATGTGAATAGGGACGCTTGGAATGTCGAACTACAAAAACACGTTCATCAAATCGTCGGTTACGAAATGACGCACGAGGGGCAGGTGCTCTTAAATTATCTGTTGAGAGTCAGTAAGAGCGAGGCTCTGAGACCGTTTCTTCCCGAAATCCCGATTGAGGTTCAGCACAAACAAATGGATATTGCGATCAAGAATCAGCTTGTACTGCGTCAACAAGAGCGAGGAGGTATAGGAACCGCCTACTACGTTATCAATGCGGAATTCGTTCCGGCTTTGAAAAAAGTGCTGCCCTTAATTCTCGGATGAAACTTCGATTTGGGGAAAACGAGGGAGGGCACTCGTGACGAGCAGAGCAGCCACCTTGCCTATCAGGCATTACCACATGTGCGGACGCTACAGATTGTCGAGACGGAAGCAGATCATCGAGGAGCACTTCGATAGTGTGTCCGGTGAAGCAGACTGGAGTCCGCGCTACAACATCGCACCGACGCAGCGTGTGCCAATCATCCGGCAGAACCCAAAGGAACCCGTGCGGAAAATTTCGCACGTTCGCTGGGGTCTCATTCCGTCTTGGGCTAAGGACATGTCCGGCGCTGCGAGAATGATTAACGCAAGATCGGAAACAGCGGCGACGACGCCTGCATTTCGTGATGCAATGAAATCTAGACGATGCCTCATTCCGGCAGATGGCTTCTACGAATGGGTGCGACATGAAGTTGCATGTGTGATTGTCCGGCGAGCACCACCAGACCGGACCTGCCATCCCATTGGCAGTACTCTACGAGGTATGGCGTTTCGGGAACGAATCGTCTAAAAGCCCTCGGACAATGTATCCCCCCGTCTTAAAAACGGGTACCGAAACCGCGAGGGGCCGGTATTTCTGCCAGCATCGAGGCGGATCGGGACTAGGGTGAGTGGCATGGTCAGCAAATGCGAACCTTTGTAAGTATCGTCAAGAAAGAAGGGGTCAAAGATGCTGTCAGGCTCCGTAGCTGCGACTGGAACGGGTGCTCCATTCTCACCCGTCGTGGGCAATCAAAGTCGCCGGTATAAGTAAAGGGACCTAAACCATTCAGTCATGCATGCAGAACATGGTAAGCCCGTATTACTCCCCTCGGGGGTAGCTCGGCCGCAAGGTCATGCAATGGTGATGCGGGTAGAGGATAGAGGAGAAAGCGAATGTCTGGCTGTAATGGCCGGAATACGGATTGCGATATTATCCGACGCGCAAGCGGGCAGACTTCCTCTTGGTTTCCGATCACGAGAGAACTTGGCGAATCGGCCTAATAGGATCGGCAGATGACGGCGCAAGCTGGTGCAATCCTAAACACGATTTCGGCATGGGACGCTGTTGATTGGCGGACCATCGAGGATAATGTTCGCCGACTCCAGGCGCGTATCGTGAAGGCGGTGCAGCAAAAGAAATGGAGCAAGGTGAAAGCCTTGCAACATCTTCTTACGCACTCGGCCAGCGGCAAGCTACTCGCCGTTCGCCGAGTAACAGTGAACGACGGCAGAAAAACGCCCGGAGTGGATGGCGAACTCTGGGACACACCACGCAAGAAGCTTCAAGGTGTGATTTCGCTGACGGTACGGGGTTACCGCCCCATGCCTCTGCGGCGGATTTACATCCCGAAGGCCAATGGGAAACTCCGACCGTTAGGAATCCCAACGATGCGGGATCGAGCCATGCAAGCCCTGTATCTGCTGGCGCTCGACCCGGTCGCCGAGACGACTGCGGATCAGAATTCCTATGGCTTCCGGCAGGGGAGAAGTTGTGCTGACGCGATCGAACAGTGCTTCACTTCGCTCTGTCACAAAAACCCAAGCTGGGTGCTAGAAGCCGACATCAAAGGCTGCTTCGACAACATCAGCCATCAGTGGCTGCTCGACAATGTTCCCATGAACAAAGCGATCCTCCACAAGTGGCTAAAGTCGGGCTACCTCGAAAAACAAGTGTTCTACGATACGATCTCTGGCACGCCGCAGGGCGGAATCATATCGCCAGTTCTGTCCAACATCGCGCTCGACGGCCTCGAACGCCGCCTCCGAGAAGTTTTCCCGGTACGCGGCAAAGGCTCCGAGCGTGGTCGGACAGCGCAGGTGCACTTGATCCGTTATGCGGATGACTTCATCATTACCGGCCACTCCGAGGAGTTGCTGAGAATGACAGTCAAGCCGCTGGTCGAATCCTTCCTAACTGAACGTGGTCTGGTCCTTTCTCCAGAAAAGACTTTAATCACGCACATCGAAGAGGGTTTCGACTTCCTTGGGCAGAACGTTCGACGCTATCCACACGGGAAACTGTTTATCAAGCCCGCTCGGAAAAGTGTTGTATCTGTTCTCGCCAAGGTAAAAGAGGCCGTTCGAGAGCACTTGGGTAGAGCTGCCCATCTTCTTATTAATCGGCTCAATCCGATCATACGGGGATGGACCAACTACCATCGGCATGTCGTCTCCAAGCGCATCTTCGCCCGAGTCGATGCTGCGATATTCAGGATGCTATGGCACTGGGCGCAAGCCCGTCATCCCCGCAAAGGGGCTCGCTGGATCAAGCAGAAGTATTTCGACCGTGTGAAAACACGCGATTGGTGGTTCTTCGGTGACACGACGGATACGCAGGGTTCACCTCTTCGTCTCCGCTTGTTTCATGCGGCTTCGGTGAAAATCGTAAGGTATATTAAGGTTCGGTCCGGCCTAAATCCTTATGATCCCAGTTGGGCACCGTATCTCTCCAGACGCCGCGCGTTCGCTCCGCACCGTCCGCGTTCATCATTTGAGCGTTCCCGGAAACTTGAGCCGTGTGAGTTGGAAACTCTCACGCACGGTTCTTAGAGGGGGGACCAGACGCAAGGTTGGTCCCCTACTCGACCAGCGGATCGGCAAGACCAAACAACCGTACTGCTTTGAGATCGTGGATGGTAAGTTATTCGCTTTCGCAGGGCTGTGGGATCGCTGGAAAGACCCCAGCGGAACATGGGTCAAGTCCTGCTCGATTCTGACTACAACTCCCAACGCAGTGACATCAGGAATTCACGACCGGATGCCAGTAATTCTTGATCCGAGCAGTTACGATCTGTGGCTAGACCCAGCGATGACAAATATGGATGCTGCGTCTGATCTCCTGAAGCCGTACGATGCTCGGCATATGCGTTGCTATCCAGTGAACCCAAGGGTTAACAACGTTGCGAACGACGATGCAGATTGCTCGGCTCCCGGCGAACCTCCACAGATTCAGAGTGGTCTTTTTTCGTAGCTGCGTTGAGTTCTGCCCCAGTGCGCTTGGCACCCATGAGGCGGCTGACCTTCCCAGATCAACAGCAAAACTTCAGACGCAGCGGAGCACAGTGTATCAAGCGGATGTGACGGGAAGATTAAAACCTTTGTGGTAAGGTGGGGAGTGGATGCGTTCACTCAGCGGCGGGTTTCAGAATTACGAAATGAGATCACTGTGCTTCAGGACCAAAACCAAACGTACCGCACGCAAGGACGGCACACTCTGGCAGAATCCGATAAGCAGGCAGTGAGAAGGCTTCGTCTTCTAGCGATCAGAGAAGAACTAGCCAGAATGATTCAAGCATCCCATTGCGCGAGCGATGATGCTGACAAGAGTTAACCCAGCAACGTCGCGGCCAACTTGTCCACTGCGGATCGCACGGAGTCTTCCACAGGCTGCACGTAGTTGATCTGCGCGGTGGAACTGCTCCAGCCGGTTGAAAATGCTCAACAAGCGGTGAGACAATCCGTGCTGAAGGCTTCCGTTCCGCATCCAATGGATCAGTAGGAGGCTGCGATGAAAATTCAGGAAGGTGGCAAGGAGCATTCAGTTGGTGACAGGAATTGTGCCGGTTGTGAGAGTCCTGAAGCGCAGCGGTTTCCGCAACCGCACCGTGATCAGGTGGCGAAGTGCGCCGGGCTGATTCACGCTGAAATCTTTGCGGGAGGATCGGAGATCGCTGGTGAGGCTGTGCTCTACCGCTGCGATGTTTGTGGCGAATCCATTTAAGGTTCAAACCGCCAGCGCAGGTGTACGATTAGCTTTGGGAGGAACAAAAATCATGGCGATTTTGCGGCGACACCAGCATGATCAGGCGACCTTTGAAGAACATACCACGATGGGGCAGGTGCGCTCCCAGAACGGCACAGTGAGCACGCCGGAAAAAATGGCAATAGCGCATGGGCGCAGGGTGGGAATGCCTCACGCAAAGAAGGCAATGCTTCAGCGGCTCGAAAAATTGAAAGTGCGGATTGAGCGGCTATAGTGGCTATTTTGGAACGACGATGAATTTCCGCCTTGCGGCCAAGTAATGGGATTCGATCTCTCACAAAACGGGCACGTCACGCTTACGCTGCCTTCCGTCACCTTCGGGCGCTCGACTGAGGTAGAATCTCTTACTGAAAATATCCTTCCGCATTGTACGCAAGTGTAATCTTTTTCCATATCAGCCTACCTGTCTTCCACGCTTTGACCTGAGCGCCGTATCCCGCCCAGACATTTCAGTAACAGTTCACTACTGTCAGCAGTGCAACGGGTAGCTCTGTCCAGCATCAGACTCGCCTTCGGGTAAAATACGAATGTTTTGAAACCCCGCCTTACACAGGTCAGGACGCATCTTCGGTACAGAGGTGTCCGTAAAAGTCTTGAAGAAAGTGGCATTACTGAACAGTTTTGACCGAAAATCCAACTCCTTCGGTTCCTCGCTATTAGCCGAAACATCGACAGCTATTCCTTTTCTGAGGAATTCGTTCGAGAGTTGAACGGCAAAACGTTGTCTAGGCTCCCATTCCTGTTGCCTTGCCCCCCATGTTTCCTTCACTTTGTTGTCAACCTCAAGGGAAACTTCCGAGGATGGGTGCCAATCGTCTTGGGAATTGAAAATCTCCGTGCTTCCGATGGCACCAGAATCCTTCGCAGGATCGTTGTCGATACCCCATTGATAATAAGCATCGTAGTGTTCACCATATCCACAAGCTCCAAGACCGCCCTTTTCTAGTTCCGCCTCGCTGACAAACGATTCATTGGCACACTTCGCACCCCTGTAGACGAGCAGCATTCCCTCACTATAGTTGTGGTTTCCCCATTTAATCGTTGTGGGCTTCGTGATTCCCATATCACTAAATCTACCCGTTCGCACCTTCTTACGGAAAAACCAGAGCAGATTCCTCAACTCCTCATCTGTGGTGCTCACCGGAACGAGGTAGGCAGTCGCTGCTTCCGGCGTAGATTTGTAGACTCGGTAAGTCGGCGGTTTGACGATGACATGTTCCTGTTGCTTGTGTTCATCGCCCTCCGGCTGTGGAGTGGCATTTGGTGCGGAGCTTTGCTGGGTTGCTGAAGTCGAATTGTCTGTTGGTGACTTGCCAATGATTCCCACAATGGCGACGAGCAGAACTATACCGCCCACGACTAACCACAAAATCTTGGACTGTTTCTTTGGTGGGGCATACTGACGTGGGACTTGGGCTACATTCGACGAGGGAACAACTGGCGATGGAACTGGTGTTTGCGACTTCCCGCACGACTGGCAAAAGCGGACGTTGTCACCAACAAGGGAGCCGCAATTCTGGCAGTACATAATGTTTTTCTCTGTGTGGACAACTATCCGGGGGGAAGGTGGCGCAATTCTGACACTCCAGTGCCCCAAAAGCAAATGACGCTCCCGTTCAAAGATTCGTTTCGATGAGCGATTTGCCTGACTCTGGGCAGTGCCAAGCTGCCATAACCGGGTCTGGATGACCGTATGGGTTTGGTTCTATAGGCTTGATGGTTTGCTGGACAAGAGGAACTTTATGCAACTTGCAAATCCGGGTGCCGTCTTTATCGAAGGCAATTCCACATTCCTGAGCCATGAATTTGATTGTAGGCTATCACCCCGACCTGCCTTCTACTGCACGGCGGATCGCACGGAATCTTCGACAGGCTGCACGTAGTTGATCTGCGTGGTGTCCGGCTTGGCTGCTGGGCTGTTTGAATTCATCTTCGATCTCGACTCTTCAACCGATAGTAAATGTTCTGCGAGTCTGCTTCGCCATTTGGTTCAACGTATTCGTATACCTCCTCTAATGGCACTCGAAGATAACGAGCTTTTCCATCGTCTTCATAGAGATCGCGGGTATATTCTTCCCCGCCTTCACGATGAAAGATAAACACCCGTGGATTTCTAGTAGGCCATGTACTTGCCTTATTGAATCTTCCGAAGAGTTCCGTTACCTGCTCATTCGTCATCCTGAACTCCCTCCGTTCCGTGTTTATACTCCAGACGTGTGGAATGTTAAACTTTCAAACATGCGGGGTTGGCGGAACTGGCAGACGCGATGGCCTTAGGAGCCATTAGCCGAAAGGCTGTGCAGGTTCAAGTCCTGTACCCCGCACCATCTAAACATTGGCCTGCCCCATCTTTCCAATCGCATTTTCCAGCAACGCGGGCGTCGGGTGTACGTATTTCTGAGAAATCACGATGCTGCTGTGCCCAGCGAGCCTCTGGATTTCAAAGGCACCCACCCCGCTCTCTCCAAGCCGCGTGCAAAACGTGTGGCGCGTGCTATGCGCTACGCAGTCGTCTGGCAGTTTCATGGCGTCACGCAGCACCCTGAACTGTTCACTCGCCCAGTGGCGTGACAACTGTTCATCATTATTATTCTTGGCAGGAAACACGTACCTAGACTTTGACTTTTCCTTGATGTTCTCCAGAATGCCGCGTGCTCTGGCCGTGAGGGGGACGTGGCGCTTCGCGTACTTGCTCTTGCCCTTCTCAATGTAAACCCAACCCAGCGTTGCGCCCGACTTCGGCTCCAAGCCAACGTGCTCCCACGTCAAGGCACACGCTTCGCTGATCCGCAGACCAGTGTCAATCAGGAACGGTAAGGCGTTGCGGAGAAATGACGTGCAGTCCTCGTGGGCCAGCATCTTCGTGAGCAGTTCCTCTTTAATGACGAACTCGCGCTGGCGTTCCCCCGGTAGCAGCTTGATCTTCGGTGCCTTCCTAATCAACTTCCAATCCTCAGCCATTCGCAAGGCTCGACGCAGCGTGCGTAGCGATGCGTTGATCCTTGCAGGGCCGACTTCTTTGCTTCGGCGCTGAATCCATTCTTCGATAACGGCAGGAGTGATGCTGGACAAATACGCTGTGCCGATCTCTACTCCCGGCCACAGCAATTGTTGATAAGCCTGTTTGTAAAACTCAACTGTGCGTGGAGATTTGACGTTGTTTGCGAGGTACGCAAAGAATCGGTCTTTGAATGTGTTGAGGGATAGTGGGCGCTCTTGGCGCACCTGCTTGACTGTGGAAAGTTCGCCTGTATCATTGATGGCAGTCAGCCAACGGGCTTCGACACTCTGTGCGCCCACTTTGGTTTTCTGTTTGGTGCTGCGATCTATGCGTTCGCCATTACGAACAATCCGTGACCACCAGATGCCACCACGCTTGTACAGGCTCATTGTGCCTCTCAAAAATCCCTGCCTACAGTGTGCCTACAGTTATGCCGCTGGTTCAGCATATCGCATTGATTCTAAAGAGGCAACTGAAATTAACAACCAGACTTAGGATCTGGCGGGTAAAACCGTGGGGGTTCGAGTCCCCCCTTTCGCACCAAAGCTCCTCGCTACCGCACGCTGAACACGCCTAAGGTCTGGGCCGGCAGAGAGACGCGCACTTTGCCGCCGACCAGCTCCGCGGCGCTGCTCCCAAAAACTGTCTGGAACTGGTGGGCAGTTTCCAGCGGCGTGTTATCGACGGGAATATTCAGTTCAACCGTCTTTGGAGCGTTGTTGTACACCACCAGCAGGTTGTCTTCCGGCAGTTCACGCAGGAAAGCGTAGTAGGTGTCGTCCCATCCGATGTGCCACTGCTTTCCGGTGCGCAGCGCGGGGTGGCTCTTGCGCAGTGCCAGCAGCGACTGCACGTAGGCGAATACATCTTGCTGCTCGGCGGTGCGGCCGCTGGCGGTGAAGGCGTTGCGCGGGTCGCCCGGGAAACCTCCCGGAAAATCACGCCGGTTGTCGGGATCATTGCCGCCCGGCATGGCGATTTCATCTCCAGAATAAATCTGTGGAATCCCGCGCAAGGTCAGCAGCAGTGACAATGCGGCTTTCAGTTTGGCAGGGTCACTGCCCTTTTCACTGACAAAGCGCGTCTGGTCGTGGTTGCCGATAAATGTGACCAGCATATCCGGATGCGGATAGAGTTCGTCGTGCCGCAGAACGTCGACGACCTTCTTCATCGATGCGCCCCCGATGACCACGTCGCGCACGCCGTAGTAGAGCGGAAAATCGAAGACCGTAGCGAGGCCCGTGTCGATGCCATCGAACTGTTTTCGTCCGCCTTCAAAGAATGCGGTGATGGCCGAATCGCCATCCGCCACTTCGCCGATGTCGTTGATTTTTGGATAGACCTGATGCAGCCGCTCGTGCCATCCGCTCCAGAACTGGCGCGTGGAATAGGGGAAGGTGTCCAGACGAAAGCCGTCCAGTTGCGCGATCTCGGTCCACCACATCGCATTCTGCGCCAGATAGAGCGCGAGCGCGGGATCGTCCGGATTCAGATCGGGCAATCTCCCGGCAAACCAGCCGTCGAGCGTGTTGAGATATTCGCGCGGCGAAGCGTGCGGATCGACCAGCCCGTTGAACGAATACGCGGGTTCCAGATGATGCGCCGGCGTGCCATGAAACCAGGTGGGCGTCGGTGGATCGTTGGCCCAGGGATGATGAGGGCCGGTGTGATTGACGACGTAATCGATCAGCACCTTTATGCCCAGCCGGTGAGCCTCGGCCACCAGCGCCTGGTATTCCGCCATGGAGCCCATGTGGTCGTCGAGGGCGTAGAAATCGACGACATGGTAACCGTGGTAGTCGGAGTCGGTATTCTTCCAGACCGGAGTGAGCCACAGCGCCGTCACACCGAGATCGTGCAGGTATCCCAGATGCTCGCGAATGCCGCGCAGATCGCCGCCGTGATATGCCATGGGATTGTTGCGGTCATATTTCGCGGCGGCGCTCGAACCGGTAGGCCGATCGTTGTTAGGCCCGTCGTTGCTAGGCCGATCATTCGACGGATCGCCGTCGGCGAAGCGATCGGGCATGATCAGGTAGATGACGTCGTCGCGAGAAATGCCTTCGAAACGGCCATGGGAGTCCGCCCGCGCCAGCAGCGGCAACGACACCGTCGTCGATCCCCCCGCAGTGATCAGACGCAAAGGAACAGTTCCCGAAGCCACATCGGGACTGAGTTCGAGGTGGACGAAGAGATAGTGCCCGTTGGCTGAAGCTTCCACGCCGAGCGAAGTCAGACCCTTCGTCGGGCTTTCCACCCGCGCTCCGCTCAGATTTTCGCCGGTGAGCAGCAGCGTGAGCGAGGGAGTGTAATTTACCCACCAGTTGGGCGGCTCGATCTTCTGAACTACTGGGCCTTGCCCGGCGCCGGCGTCCGACTGCGGCCATGCCGGCAGCGTGAGCAGACATAGCAGGATCAGCGACAGCGCAATGGCACGTTTGTTTTTCATGGCGGTAACCGCCGGCCCGGATTCAGGCAGACCCCACCCAGCAACGCGGACAAAACAATTCCGATAGAACAGCCGCGAGCGTAACCTGCTGCACGGCTCACGCGGATCAAGAGACGCTTGCGAACTTGGTTCTCAAGCGTCTCCCGACCGTAGGTTAGAAGGTCACGCGCACCGCGAGTTCGAGCTCCCGGTTGGTGGGCGATAGCCGAGGCGTCGTCAGAATTCCGAAATCGCCGTTGTTGTAGTTGTTGTCCGGCGGGTTGAACTGGGGTGTATTGGTCAGGTTATAAACCTGGGCACGCAACTCCGTCTTCACTCGTTCGACGATAGTAAAGCTCTTGACGAGCGACATATCCCAGGTGTGGGTTCCTGGTCCTGGAAAAGCGTTTTTTGGAAGAGTGCCGACGAGCCCTGCAGGATTCGTGAACGCTCCCGGCGCACATTTGATCCAGACAAAATCGGACACGCCTGTGGTGCATCCCCCGTGGTAATCGGGGCGGCCGTTCGGGCCGCTCGAGCCTGTGATGTCAATCGGCGTTCCGGTGGCCAGAATAATGATGTTATTCAACTGCCAGCCGCCAATCACGTAGTCGACCGCCCTGGACGCGCCGTTGCCGAACATCTTTCCGCGTCCAAACGGTAGCTCATAGATCACGCTGCCAGCGAACAATTGACGCTGATCGTTGCTCGAGTTGCCCTGTTGATACTGCAGCAATGGCGTACCGTTCGCGCCCACCACAATACCCCCGGCGCCTCCCAGCGCAGACGCGGAGTTATCCAGTGTGTGCGACCAGGTATAGGCCGCGGTGACGTTGAGTCCTGCGCTCATCCGGCGAGTCAACTTGGCCTGTAAGCTGTTGTAGTTTCCGCTGCCGATCATCGCGTATTCGTTGATGGCGCCCACGCCGTTCGGGTTGATGGCACCTCCAGCTGGGAACCAGCTGGTGGATGGATTCGAGCCTAGAGCCGTCTGATTCGCGTTGAAGGGGGTCGAGAGGTTCCCCATGTTTGTCCCAACGTAGGCCAAGTCGAAGGATGTCTTGCTATCCAAGGCTTGCTCGAGTTGTATGTTCCATTCCTGGATGTGCGAGTTCGGACTGTTCTTAGGGTAATAAATCACGTTATCAGTGTTGTTCACGGCATTCGGCTTGATACCGACTTTAGGCGGCAGGGCTCCGGTAGCCTGAGTCGGATCGGTGCTTCCGGCGGCCCCGGCTCCGGCAAAAGTGAAGCGATAGCCCGTCCCGCAGCTTACCTGTCCCGTCACCACCGGGCAGGAGTAGAAGGTTTGGGAACCGTTGAAGTCGGGGTTGTTGGAGAGTTGATTGGCAACGCCGCCACGGTCCAGGTAGTAGAACAGGCCATAGCCGCCACGGATCACGGTTTTGCCAGTGCCAAACAGATCGTAGGCGAACCCGATGCGCGGACCGAAATTGTGCTTCGGTGTATCCACCAGAGAGGCGTTGTAACCAGGGGCTGCGCCGGCCTCAATCAGCTCCCCCGTCGCGGGATTGAAGTTGGACTGGTGGTTGCTGGCTTCGCTCGGCCAGGTGAAGAGGTCGTATCGCAGGCCAAGGTTTAGGGTCAGCTTGTGGCTGACGCGCCAGTCGTCCTGGCCAAAGAAGCCGTTCTCCCAGCTCCGTGTCTCGTAGTACCCGGAGAATCCTCCGACCGTATAGGCGCCCGAGAAGCCCGCAACCAACTCAGAGCTCTCATAACCGGTGAAGGTGCCATGGCCCGAGGTTTTTGCGGGATATGCGCCGAAGTTGCCGTCGTCGATCCAGAAGTAGCCTTTGGCGTTGTTCCCCTGGTCCCAATTCACATCGCGATGAATGATGTTGGCGCCAAACTTGAAGGTGTGCTTTCCCTTGATCCAGCTCACCGAATCGCTGAACTGCTGGGTAGGCTCAATAATGAGATAGGGGCCGCCGTCACCGATATAACTTAGGTTCCCATACCAGCCGCCAATGATAGGCATGCCGCCGAGCAGCGGAGAAGTGTTGGCATTTTGAATGCCGATGTTGGCCGCCGTCGGAACGCTGGCGTTGGGCTGCTGGTATCCGAGAAGATCGCGAATGTAGCCGTAGTGGAACTCGTTGATGATCGTTGGGCTAAGAACATGGGTCCAACCCACAGCGACCTGGCGCGGATGGGAGGGGTTGGTGCCGCCGCCGGAGGGCAGGTTGTGAGACGAGTCCTTCAGAACTTGCGTGCCATTCAGGAAATCGGTGCCCAGGCTGTAACGGCCGAAGACAGTGTCCTTGGAAGTGGGCACAAAGTCCAGGCGCCCGTCGTAATCGTTCATATTGATGACGTTCTGTTCTACTTGGCTGAAGTTAAGGTCGTTGGTCGCGACGTTCGCAGTCGGGTTATTCGGAAGTGGAAACAAGTTCAGATAGCTGATCCCGGGCTGAATCTGGTTGGCAGACGGAATGATATTGATGCTCGGGCCTGCTACGTCGTTGACCGTGTCCCAACCGAAGGGCAGACAGGTCTGGGGATTGAAGATGTATCCGTATCCAGCAGAAAGGAACGCGTTGGGCTGGGCGGCCATGGCGGCGGCGCAACCCGGCAGCCCGGAATAGGGCAGACTGGTTGCCGTTCCCGTTCCGGTCGGGCTGTACAGTTCACTGAAATTGCCCTGGCGCATAAGCGCCGTCGGTACTCGGGTGTTGTCAACGCCTGCCGGTAGATTCTGACGCCAGCCCTGATAGTCGAGGAAAGCGAACACCTTGTTCTTCCAGATTGGTCCACCCAGCGAGGCGCCAAACTGATTGCGGCTCAGTTCGGGAGCGGGGAAAACGGTCGGGGGTGTAGTCTGCGGAGTAACTTGGAAGACATCCGCAGCAGCGATCTTGGAACGGTTAAACCAATAGCCCACACCGTGAATTTGGTTGGTCCCGGACTTGGTGGCAACCTGGACGACGCCGCCACCAGCGCGGCCAAACTCTGCCGGGGAGACACTCGTCGTCGTTTTGAATTCTTCAATATCTTCGATTGCCGGGATGATGACCAGGGTGTTGACCATGGAATCGTTATTGTCGATGCCGTCCATTATGTAGTTATTGGCCTGAGGCCGCAGACCATTGACGGCCAGTGCGCCGCCCCCGGATTCGTAGTTGCGCCAGGTCTCGGCTGCCGGCCTCCCAAACGCGACGCCGGCGGCGTTATCCGAGTAATTGCCGCGGCTGACGCCAGGGGTCAGCAGGGCGAGCGAGGTAAAATTGCGGCCGTTGAGCGGAAGGTCCACTACCTCGCGTCCCTGGATCACTTCGCCCGCGCTGGAAGTGGCCGTATCGACGAGGGGAACGGTGTTAGTCACGTCCACGGTGACCGAGGCGGAGCCGGTTTGCAGCTTCAGGCTGATCTCTTGGACTTGAGAAACATCGAGGGCAACATCGGCAGTTTCCGTCTTAAATCCGTCCTGCTTGACCTCAACATGGTACTTTCCGACGGGCAGCCCGTTGACGACATAGTCACCCGCACCGCCCGTCTTCGCGGTTACGGTCCGTCCGGTTGCGGTGTCGGTCACGGTAACGGTGGCGTTCGGGATGACGGCGCCGGTAGGATCAGTGATCGTTCCGTAGAGTCGGGCTGTATCGGTCTGGGCCATCGTCAAGCCGGCCAGGCACAGCACAACAACGAGCGACAGAAACAATTTGGTCTTCAAAGGTTCCTCCGGTTCGGGGGCGTGGGAGACGCAGGAATTTCTCCACGCCCGCCTGAGAATTGCAAGTTGTAGTGCATTAGGATTACCGGCGGACGTTTCACTAGGTTTCTATACGGTTACCGGAGTAAAATGCCGTTGTTGCATTAGGATACGATCCCACGTTACGTCGGTGTTAAATGGCTGTGACAAACACTTTCGCCGCTGGGCCGGAAGAATTCTTCCAACAAATAGATCACATTATTAAAAGTCATAGTCTGCGAGGGTCCGAATCCCTCTGCAGGCTGTTGCAGTATCTCGCAAAACAGGCGATCGACCATCCCGACGCGCCGCTGAAGGAATATCAAATTGCTACCGAAGTGTATGGACGGCATGCGGATTTTGATCCCCAATCGGACTCCACCATTCGAGTACAAGCCGGGCGTCTCCGGATGAAGCTGGCGGAGTATTACGCCGGGGAGGGAGCGGCCGACCCGATCCTGGTCAGGATTCCAAAAGGCAGTTATCACCTCGTCTTCGAAGCGCGACGGACTGAGCCACACCCGCAGCCTGCGGCCGTCCCGCTGCGCGACGCTCCGACGCCGAGCGTTGTGGTCGAGACCTTCCCAGCACGTTGGCGGGCGGCTTTCTTCCTGCTCATGGTGAGCCTGATCGTCTCGCTGGTGGTTTTGGGCGGACTGTTGTGGGACCGGAAACGTCCGGACTCGGGGATTGCCCTGGCGAGTGTGTCGCACACTGGTCCTCTGGCTTCGCTCTGGAGGCCTTTCACCTCCGGAGTCGAAGAACCCTGGGTGATTTTCAGCAATGCGGCCTTCGTGGGACGGCCGGAAACCGGCATGCGTTACTACAATTCGCTTCAGGATGCCAAGAGCACGGTCTACGACCATTACACGGGCGTGGGAGAGGTGTTGGCCATCCACGCACTCGATGACGCGTTCGGCACGCTGGGCCGGAGGATTCTGGTCAAGCGCGGCAGTTTGTTCACGCTCGACGACGTGAAGAATAACAACCTGATTTTTGTCGGCTCTCCGTCAGAGAATCTTTCGCTGCTCGACATTCCCGGCACGCAGGAGTTCATTTTTCAAAGGGTGACTTCGGGTCCGCGCCAGGGCGATCTTTCCATCGTCAACAAACATCCGAAGCCGGGAGAGGCCGGCAGCTATCTTGCCAGTCCTTCGGCTGCCCCGCTGACAGAGGATTATTCGGTCGTGGGAATGGTGCCGGGAATCGGATCGGGCCACTACGTGATGATTCTGGCTGGCACGACTACGTTCGGTACGCAAGGCGTCGTGGAGTTTGTTTGCCGCCAGGAGTCGGTGGAAAAACTGCTGCATGAGATCCCCGGCTCGGGCGCCGGACCGATCAAACCCTTCGAGGCGCTGGTGCGGGTCAAGATCGCTCGTGGTGTGCCGGTCGAAACGGAACTGGTGAGCGTGCGGGCGCGGTGAGTTTCTACATTCAGGATTTGACCGCGACGGCGTCGCCCGGCAGCGAACTGCTCGAATCTTGTAGGTCGTACAGGTCTTCCACTCGAAATGTGAGCATCGCCGCCAGGATAAAAAAGATACCTCCCGCCACCACTGCGACAATGCGGTTGTTATTCAGCAGATGGCCCATCACCCAGCCGAATCCAAGTGAGGCCGTGATCTCCGGAATCACGATGAAGAAGTTGAAGATCCCCATATAGACCCCGGTCTTTCCGCTGGGCAGCGATCCGGCAAGAATGGAGTACGGCATGGAGAGCGTGCTGGCCCACGCAATGCCAACTCCTACCATGGAGAACAGCAGCAGATACTTGTTGTGAATCGCGACCACGGAAAGCAATCCCAATCCGCCGCAAATCAGGCACAAGCTGTGCGTGGCTTTACGCCCGAACTGACGGGCTAGTGCGGGCAGCAGGAATGAAAATGCGAAACACACCAGCGAGTACATTCCGAAACAGACGCCTGCCCACTCCACGCCAGCGGAATATTGTGGCGCAGTCGTGTCGGCGGCGCCGAACACATTGCGGGCCACGGCCACCGGAAAATAAAGCCACATGCAGAACAATCCCAGCCAGGTGCAGATTTGCACCCAGGCGAGCTGCCGCATCGTGCGGGGCATTTCGCGGATTGATCTCAAGATTTCACGTGCCCCTGCGCCGAGACCCTTGCGCTCGGTCTTCTGTTTCTGAAACTCTGCCAAATTGTCTGGCGGATACTCTTTCGTCGTGAGAACCGTCCAAAGCACTGCCCCCAGAAATGTCGCGGCGCCAATATAAAATGAAAGGCGGACAGTGAGAGGAATTGTTCCCGCCAGGTGCGTTTCCGTGACATGAAAAATGTTAGTCAACAGGTAAGGCAGCCCTGATGCAATTGCCGCGCCCAGGCCAATGAAAAGGCTCTGCATGGCAAAACCCCGATTGCGCTGAGATTCCGGCAGCAGGTCGGCCACGAATGCACGAAACGGTTCCATGCTGATGTTGATGCTGGCGTCGAGAACCCAAAGCAAACCGGCCGCCATCCAGAGCGCGGAACTGCGCGGCATCAGGACGAGCGCCATCGAACTGAGAATTGCGCCGACCAGGAAATATGGGCGGCGGCGACCCAGCGGTCCCCACGTATGGTCGCTGGCCTGGCCGATGATCGGTTGCACGATCAATCCGGTCAGCGGCGCGGCGAGCCAGAGAATCGGGATCTTATCGGCGTTTGCGCCCAGGTATTCGTAGATGGAGCTCATGTTCGCCAGTTGCAATCCCCAGCCAAACTGGATGCCGAGGAAGCCGAAGCTCATGTTCCAAATTTGCCAGAAGGTTCGTGGCGGCTTGTCCATATGTTTTTGTACTGACGAACATCTTAACGACGACTCTTAGCGATCATACAGCGTAACCAAGTTTCGAAGTCTCGCACTCAACTCAGCGTTCAACGCTCCGGGGCGAAAACGCCACTTCCAGTTTCCGCTCACCTTCCCGGGAAGATTCATGCGCCCCTCGGTGCCAAGGCCAAGCACATCCTGCAAGGGAACAATGGCCACGTCAGCCACCGACGCCAGCACCGCGCGGATCATCACCCAGTTGATCTCAGAATCGTCATTGAAATTGAGATACGCGCGCGCGAAGGCGTGCTCTTTGCGGACATCCTCCGGAGTGCGCGTGCTGTCGCCCGCACCCGAACTCGACCACCAGCCCGCGGTCGTGTCATTGTCGTGACCGCCGGTGTAAGCGACCAGGTCGCGACTGTAATTATGCGGGCGAAACGACGGCCCTTGCGGATCCGCGCCGAACGCGAATTGCAAAAGACTCATGCCCGGCAGACCGAACTGCTTTCGCAACTTCTCCACCGGCGGAGTGATCACGCCGAGATTCTCCGCCACGATCGGCAGATCGCCGAACGCGTTCTGCAGCGCCGACAGAAGACTTTCTCCTGGGCCTTTTACCCAGCGCCCGTGCATGGCGGTCGTCTCGTTGGCCGGAACTTCCCAGTACGATTCGAAGCCGCGGAAATGATCGAGCCGCACCATATCGAAAAGCGCGAGCGAAGCCCGAAAGCGCTCGATCCACCATTGGTACCCGTTGGCGGCGAGCAACTCCCAACGATAAATCGGATTCCCCCAAAGCTGTCCGGTGGCGCTGAAATAATCCGGCGGCACGCCGGAAACCACCGTGGGGCGGCCCTGATCGTCGAGATGGAACAGGTCGGGATGAGCCCAGACGTCGGCGCTGTCGTGCGCCACATAGATTGGGATGTCGCCCATCAAACGTATGCCTCGCTGCTCGCAATAGCTCTTGAGGCGTTCCCACTGCTGGAAGAATTCGAACTGCCAATACTTGTAAGCTTGCAGTTCGGGCGTCAGTTTCATGCGCCAGTCGCTCACGGCCTGCGCGTCCCGCCGGCGAATTTGCGGATCCCATGAGGTCCACATCGCTCCCTGGTGAACATCTTTGCAGGCCATGAAAAGCGCGTAATCGTCGAGCCACGCACTGGAGCTTTCACAAAAACGATCGAAGGCCGCGCGGTCGGCGTGAGAGCCGTCGGCGAAGAAAACCTTGGCCGCGCGGCGTAGAGCGCCCGTTCGGAACGCGATCACCGGACCGTAGTCGACTGACTCTTCAGGAAACGCCGGTGAATGGGCCAAGTCTGATTCCTGGAGCAAGCCTTGCTCGCGCAAGCGCTCGAGGCTGAGCAGCATCGGATTACCGGCAAACGCGGAGAAGCACTGGTAGGGAGAATCTCCGTATCCCGTGGGATTCAGCGGCAACACCTGCCACAATTTCTGTCCGGCGGCGGAAAGGAAGTCGGCGAACTCGTAGGCGGAGGGCCCGAGATCACCGATGCCGAAGCGTCCGGGCAAAGAAGTGACGTGCAGCAGGATGCCACTGGATCGCGGAAATTTCACTCCGTAACAATACGCAGGTCGGCGGCGCAGGGCAAGGCAGATGCAAAGCTTGGATCACGACACTGAAGTGTACCGTCTGCGCTAAACTGTTGACGCTTGCTGCCATGACCACGTCGCCCTTTCCGCTTCCCGAGGAATTCAACGCGGCGTCCTATTTCGTGGACCGCCACATCGCCGAAGGACGCGGCGACAAGATCGCAATAGAATGCGACGACCGGCGCGTCACCTACCGCCAGCTGTTTGAGTTGGTGAATCGGGTTGGAAACGCCCTCAAGAAGTTGGGCGTGCGGCCGGAGGAACGCGTCTTCCTGCTCTTGCTGGACACGCCGGAATTTGCCGCCAGCTTTTTCGGGGCCATCAAAATCGGAGCTGCGGCCGTCCCCGTGAACACGCTGCTGAAGTCCGCCGATTACGAATTCTTGCTCAACAACTCACGAGCGCGAGTGGTGATCGTCAGCAATTCTCTCTTCCCACACCTGCAGGCTATTCCGCCAAAGAAACTCGATTATGTGGAAACGTTCATCGTCGTTGGAGGCGCAGACGCGGCTGACACGCTATCGTTCGAGGACTGGATTCACGACAGCTCTGCTACTCTCGGCGCGGCGCGCACCAGCAAAGATGACGCCGCCTTCTGGCTTTATTCTTCGGGAAGTACGGGCAGGCCGAAGGCATGTGTGCATCTGCAGCATGACATGGTGGTGTGCGCCGAACGTTATGCCAAGGCGATTCTGAAGGCCACGGAGAGCGACCGTTTCTTCAGCGTGGCCAAACTGTTTTTCGCCTATGGGCTGGGCAACGGACTCTATTTTTCGCTGGCCGTGGGAGCAACCAGCATCCTGCTGCCCGGGCCTCCCCGGCCGGAAAACGTTTTCGATGTAGTAGAACGCTTTCGTCCGACGCTGTTTTTCTCGGTGCCTTCCAACTACGCGAAGTTGCTGGCACACGTGCCGGAGGCGGGACGTGATCCCGATTTTTCTTCGGTCCGCCACGCGGTGTCGGCGGGAGAATGCCTCCCAGCGGCCATCTTTCACCGCTTCAAAGAGCGCTTTGGCGTGGAGATTCTCGATGCGATCGGGTCGACGGAAGCGCTGCACATGTTCATCGCGAACCGGCCGGGCGCGGTAAAACCTGGCTCCAGCGGCACCGTCATTCCTGGATTTGAAGCACGCATCGTAGACGAAAATAATCAGCCGGTCGAGCGCGGCGAAATGGGAGATCTGATCATCAAAACCGATGCCGCCTGCTCCTGCTATTGGAACCAGCACGAAAAAACGAAAGACACGATCGCCGGCCACTGGATGCGCACCGGCGACCGCTACTATGAAGACGCCGACGGATACTTCTGGTATGCGGGACGCTCCGATGACATGCTGAAAGTCAGCGGCGCCTGGGTTAGCCCGATTGAGATCGAGAACCAGCTTCTCGAACATCAGGAAGTTCAGGAAGCCGCAGTCGTCGGACGAAAAGATGACGACGGTCTGGTAAAAACAGTAGCTTGCGTTGTGTTGCGCGACGGCAAACGCGGAAGTCCCGAAGTTGCATCGGAATTGCAGCGTTTCGTTCTGCAGCGCCTGCCCGTCTTCAAGCGGCCGCACCGCATCGAGTTCTTTCTCGAGCTCCCGAAAACGGCGACCGGAAAATTGCAACGCTACCGTTTGCGCCAGGGCCCGGCTAGCGACTCCTTCGGAGGATCATGAACGATCTCGAATTACTGCAAGAGGCGTTGGAAGAGGCACGCAAGGGACTGCGCGAAGGTGGCTTGCCGATCGGATCGGTTCTTGCCGATAAGCAAGGGCAGATTGTGGCTCGCGGACATAACCTGCGAGTACAGAGCGGCGATCCAACGGCGCATGCCGAAACCGTATGCCTCCGCAACGCAGGCCGCCGACGGGATTGGGCGGAGTTGACGCTGGTCAGCACTTTGAGCCCCTGCATCATGTGCACGGGCACCGCATTGCTGTTTCGTATTCCCTGTATCGTGATTGGTGAGAATCGAAACTTTCTGGGCGCTGAGGATCTCTTCCGGCAGCACGGTGCGAGAGTCGTGGTGCTCGACGATGAGGAGTGCATTCGCATGATGCGCGAGTTCATCGGCGCACATGCCGACCTGTGGAATGAGGATATCGGGAAGTAGCGCGATTCGAGCGATCAGCGCGTCGACGGAGGATGCCTGTCCGTCTTCGGAGGAGGCACGGTTTCACTCGCTGATAGAGCGGTCTTCAAATCCCACCTGCACAACGGACACCGCGTCGCTACCGAGTAGACGATGCGGCCAAACGCGACGCATTGGGTGTTGGGACAAACTCTCACATCGACCTCACAAGCCGCCGCCGAAACTGCGGATGCCGTTTTCAATATGAATTCGAGCGGCCCAGAACCTCACACTAGCACGACGCTCGGAACCGGACGAACTTGTTTTCGCCTGCCACGGATCGATTTTTCTTCTGGTTGAGTTTGGAGCGCTGGCTTTAAACCTCAACTCGCGGCGCGTGCGGAAGCGCTGCAACAAACCTGAGGCCCGCTCCGCGATGGGCCTGCCCTCGCAGTGTTACAATCCCACCCCAATCGCACAGGGCAATGGTAAGGAGCAGCCTACTTAATGGAGCCATCAACGCCGGCGCCTTCTCAAAGCGCGAACCAAAGCGCAGACTACGGCTTGCGGCGCGGAATTCTTTCGCCGATGGAAACTCTGGCGCAGTCGGTCTCGACCATGGCGCCCACCACTACGCCCGCAGCGACGATTCCGCTAGTCTGCGCGCTCGCCGGCAACGGCACGTGGCTCGCCTACGTGCTCGCCACCGCGGCAATATTTCTGGTGGGACTGTGCATCGCTCGCTATGCCCGTCTTTCGGCATCTCCTGGTTCGCTCTATACCTACGCATCAATGACGCTGCCCCCATGGCTCTCCGCGACCGTCGCGTGGAGCTTGTTGCTGGCCTACGTCGCCACGGGATCGAGCGTGATTGGCGGGTTTTATCACTACGCGATCTTGTTGTTGCACGATGCCACGGGTCACGTTTTCTCCGTAATGTTCGCAGTGTTTCTGTCGCTGCTGGTCACGGGAGTTTCGATCTGGATTGCTTATCGCGACGTGAAGATTTCCGCCCGGCTCATGCTGGCGATTGAAGCCGCATCCGTTTCTGTGATTGTGATCGTGGTTGCGCTCGTGCTCTATCGCCACGGCTGGCACCTGGATGGCGATCAACTCCATCTTCATGGCATGACCGGGAGCGGACTCCGCCTCGGCCTGGTATTGGCGCTGTTTAGTTTTGTGGGATTTGAAAGTGCCACCACGCTGGGCGCGGAGGCGCGCAATCCGCTGAAGACGATTCCCCGCGCGGTGATTCAGAGCGCCATTCTGGCGGGCGCTTTCTTCACGGTGTGCGCGTACGCGGAAGTGCTGGGCTTCCACCTTGTAGGTCAAGACCTCGGCACGACTCCGGATCAAATGCACGTCATCGCCCGGGTAGGCGGCGTTCCGGTGCTCGGGATCCTGATCGACATCGGCGCGCTGGTAAGTATGTTTGCCGGCACTCTCGCCTGCATAACGGCCGCGGCGCGCGTGCTGTTGCGGATGGCGCACGATGGGCTGGCGCATGACTCGCTGCGGACGACTCATGCCCGCAACCATACTCCGAGCCGGGCCGTGGTCATCACCGGCATCGTGGCGGTGCTGCCGGTGGCGGCGCTGGCATATCGCGGCGCCAGTGGACTGGATGTGTATGGCTGGTTGGGCGCGCTCGCGACCTACGGCTTCATCGTGACGTACGCGCTGGTGTGCCTGGCCCTGCCGCGCTATTTGCGGCAGCATGACGCATTCCATGCCGGCGCGCAGGTTCTGCCGTGGTTGGCTGGGGCGGCCATGCTGCTCGCGCTGGTCGGCAATCTTTATCCGGTGCCCGAAGGCCCTTACGGCAAGCTGCCCTACATCTATCTCGCATACTTGGTTGCGGGACTGGGGTGGTTTGCGGTTCGCGCTCGAAGCAAGGCGACAAGCAAGCAGGCGGGGCCTGCGGAGCACGTGGAGCTATCCGAGCCATAAAAATTACTGATTTCGGCCAAAAGAATTTTCATTGGTCCTTTGCCTTTCGCTTTCGTACAACTTCGCGTACATTTGGCGGCAGAGTTTTCCAGCCTTGCGGTTGCGGATCTAAGTGCGGAGCCAACCAGCTCCCCGACCACGTCGTAGAAAGTCAGGTAGAAAGTCAGAAGGTAGTTGCGGTCATGGACGGCTGCTCGGGACTTGTGTTTCTACCCAGAAACGAGGTTCACATGACAATGAAAATGAAAATGAGGATGATGGCTGCGAAATTCAAGCTCGGCATTTTCTTAGGGGCGGTCATTCTGCAGTTCTCTCTGTGCGCTCAGGCGCAGCAGACTCTGGGCGGCATCACCGGCACTGTATCCGACAAGAGCGGCAGCGTCCTGCCGGACACTACGGTGACGATCGTCGGGGATCAGACCAAGCTGACGCGCACCCAGAAGACGAACGGCAATGGCGCCTACGATTTTGTGAACCTGCCCATCGGCACCTACACTGTGACCGTCTCGCATGATGGATTTCAAACCGAGAGACTGCCGTCCATCCTGGTGCAGGCCAATCGAACTGCGACTTTGAACGTTTCCTTGAAAGTCGGCCAGGTAGGAACCACCATCGACGTCGAGGCCGCGCCCGCCATGAACGCGGTCGACACCACCAACGGATACATTCTGGAGAAGGAGCAGATCGACAATATCCCGCTGCCGACCGGCAGTTTCACGGGGCTGGCGATTCTTTCTCCGGGGGTGAATGCGGAACTGCCAGGCGGTACCGGCGTCAACCAGGGCCTGGGCAACCAACCCCTCTGGGCCAATGGCCAACGCGACACCAGCAACACTTTTCTTCTCAACGGCGTCGACGCCAGCAATCTGTTCAACGGCAAGAGCACCAGTTCCGTCGCTTCGGCTCGGATTGTGAACAACACCGGCGTCTCTGGGGCCGGCAGCACCACTGCCGAAGTAATTCAGAGCACAGCATCGCCCTATCTGGCCATTGGGCAGGCCTTGCCAACGCCGGCGCCGGAAACGGTTCAGGAATTCCGCGTCAATACATCCATGTACGACGCGCAACAGGGATCGACGAGTGGCGCGCACATCGACCTGAGCACTGCCTCAGGCACGAATTCCATTCACGGCACGGCGTATATTCGCCGGGGAACCGACGCGCTGAATGCGGCTCCGTATTTCTACAAGCAAGACGGCAACATCCCTGCGAACCAGGATGTGCCTCAGTTGCACCGTTACACCGCTGGCGGAACCTTGGGAGGCGCGCTGATTAAAGACAAACTTTTCGGCTATGTCGCCTACCAGCACACTCACGCTTCTGACCTGGAGATTGGAACCTCGCGCACGGCAGTGCCCTTCGGGCTTACGGACGATCGCAGCGCGGGAGCATTAGCGAGCGTTGCCTTGAACAACTGGGGGACAACTGTGAATCCTGTGGTCGCACAGAATGATCCGAACGCGCCCCCCGGAACGATCCTCAACATCGATCCGGTCTCTTATGCGTTGTTGAATACCAAACTGCCCAACGGCCAGTTTCTATTCCCGTCGGCGAATCCAGGTTTCACGCCTACCTTGAACTTCCCGGAAAATGTTTTCCTCACGCAGCCCGCCTATTTCATAACGGATCAGGCTGTCGCAGATCTCGACTACCAGCCAACGTCAAAGGACACTTTGTCGCTGAAGTATTATTACCAGCACGATCCCACGCTCGCGCCTTTCGGCTACTCTGCGGTCGAAGGTTTTCCGCAGCACCTGGACGCAGGGAGCCAGGTTGCTTCCATCACCAATACCCAATCGATCCGGCCGAACTTCAGTGTGTCGGAAGTCTTCGGATTCATTCGCGAGAAGGTTTACAGCACGATTGCCCAGCCATTCTCCCCGGGATCGGTGGGCATCAATAACTTTGGCTCCAGCGTTTTTCCGGGAATCACAATCGTGGACGATCTGGGAAACTTCTCCCCTGCGAACAAATACTCCGTCTTCAACGCCGGAACCACGATCGGCTCGACCGCGGCTTCCCAGGGCGCGTTCACCGGAATTTTTCAAAACCGCTGGATGCCTTCCGCCAGTGCGATCTGGAACCACGGCAAACACACGATCACTTTTGGCGGGAGCTATTCCTACACCCAGCTCAATGCGCGCGACGAAAGAACAAACGCCGGCATGATCGGCTTCACAAATTTCGATAGTTTCGTCACCGGGTCGCCGATCACCTATTCAGCCAACGGATTCATCACCACTACCTTCTTGCAAGGCGACGCCAACCGCTACTACCGCTCGAACGAAACCGGCATGTTCCTGCAGGACAAGTTTCAAATTCGTCCCAACCTCAGCTTCAGCGTCGGTCTCCGGTTCGACTATCACGGAGGCTTGAAGGAAAAGAACGGCCGCATTTTCAACTTTGATCCAGCGAGCTACAACTACGACATACCAGACGACATCATCAAATCGAACGGCTTCATTGTCGCCGGAAATAATCCGGACTTTCCCACCAAGGGAGTCAGCGATTCGACTTTAACGGGACGGCAATGGGGACTGGCACCGCGTCTGGGCTTCGCCTGGAGCCCGCGGACGTTCAACGACAAGGTCGTGGTCCGCGGGGGCTGGGGCCTGTACTACGACCGCGGCGAACTCTTCACCTACCTCTCGCCCGGCTTTGCGTCGGGCGTGATCGCTGGCGGACCATTCGGAGTCAATCAGACGCCCCCGTGGGTGAACCAGACCTCTTGCAGCACCTTCGGTTATACGGTTTGCAGCAACTTCGAAAGTCCGTGGGGCGCGACTCTCGGGCCGCCACCCAGCGGCGACCCGAGGCTTCTGCAACTGCCTAACGCTTCGGACATCTCATTCGGCGCCCCGCTGTTCTCGTTTGCCGACTACAACCGCGCCAACAAACTGCCGTACACCATGAACCAGACGCTCGACATTCAATGGCAGCCGCGCAATGATCTGGTGCTGGAAATTGGATACGTCGGAAACCTGGGACGCCATGAAGTGGTTCCATTGCCCTTCAACCAGGCGCAGATTGCCTCGCCGACCCACCCCATGCTGGTGGGGAGTCCCGTGGGTGAGCAGGATTACACCTACGGTTATTCGATTCTCACCGCGCCCAACAGCTTCACCGGAATCCCACTTCCCAACGGCCAGCCGTACCAGTTGACTTTCGAAGGCGGAAACGTCGACCTGCGCGTTCCCTACATCGGTTATTCCGCCGAGTCCGAGTCTTACACGGCAGCGGGCATCTCCGCGTATCATGCGCTGCAGGCGCATCTGGAAAAACGCATGAGTCACGGTCTGCAGGTCGGGGCGTCCTACACCTACTCCCACGCAACCGACGAACAGAGCGCCATGGGGCTTTTCTACAACGGCAACAATCCGCTGGATCTGCGATCCGGCTACGGACTGTCTGACTTCGATCGCAAACACGTCTTCAACTTCACCTACACGTATGAACTGCCGAAGTTTTTCACGGCCACGTCACTCAAGGGCATGCTGGCCGACGGGTGGGTGATTTCCGGGTTGACCGTCATTCAAAGCGGACAACCGTATAGCGTTGTCGATTACTCGGGCGCGGTGGGCAGCATCTTCTACGGCGTGAACGATGGCATTACGAATCCAGTCGTACCGCTCTCCGGTTGCAGTCCCAAGCAGGCGGTCACCGGGGCTTCGGGAGCGCATTCGGTTCCCGGCGTCACAAAAACATTCGCCCTCGATGCCAGCTGTTTCGGCTTGCCACTGCTGAATCCCGGCGACTTGAACGGCGCGATTCCAAGCAACGATCCTTACGAGACCAACTTCATCGCTCATGGCCAGCGCAATATCTTCCGGCAAGCCTGGCAGAGACGCGCCGACATTTCGATCTCAAAAGCCACGCAATTCACCGAGCGTTTCACGCTGCGCTACACCCTGGACATCTTCAACGTCACCAACACGGCGAGCTTCGACATCCCTATCGACGACGTGAGCCAGAACATCAACTTCAACGGCTTCCCCGTTGTCGGCCAACCCGGGGCGACCACGCCGTGCAATTCCAACTTCAACATCAACACTATCTATTTCTGTCCGACCACGAGCGGCTTGGGCATTACGAACAAGACCATTGGGAGCCCGCGGCAGATCCAGATGTCGCTGCGGCTGACTTTCTAAGCGAGCCAGTTGATTAAAACGGGCGTTTACGAGAGCCCCAGACTCTCTGCCGCCATATCCACAATGGCCTTGCCGATGCTGAGCGAGGCCGTGGCCGCCGGCGATGGGACGTTAAGCACATGCAGCACCTTGCCCGACGGCACGAACTGAAAATCGTCGACCAGCGCACCGTCGGGCTTAAGAGCCTGGGCGCGCACACCAGAGCCGCCGGGAACCAAATCCTTCTCGCCCACTTCCGGGAGCAAGCGCTGCAGCGCTCGCACGAAGGCCGGCTTCGACAGCGAGCGATGCCATTCATCGAGGCCATTGCGCCAGTGCTGCCGGGCCATCCGCCAGAAGCCGGGAAAGGCAAGCGAGGAAGCAATGTCGCGAATGCTGATATCGCGGTGACGGTAGCCCTCGCGCGCCAGCGCGAGCACGGCGTTGGGGCCGGCATCCACGCGACCGGTGATGCGCCGGGTGAAGTGCACGCCGAGAAATGGAAAGCGCGGATCGGGCACAGGATAGATCAGCGCCCGCACCAATGAAGCACGCTCCGGTATAAGGTCGTAGTACTCGCCGCGGAACGGAACAATCATCACGCCGGGATCGTCGCCCGCCATTCGGCTGATGCGATCGCTGAACAGTCCGGCACAGTTGATGAGCGATGTGGTGGAGAACGCGCCCTTCGAGGTTTCGACCACGATTTCGCTCGCCGCCCGCCGGATGCCGGTGGCGGCCGCGGAAGTGAGGACCGTGCCGCCGCTTGCGGCGATCAACTCCGCGTACTTCTCGCATACCTGGGCGTAGTCGGTGATTCCCGTCGAGGGCACGACCAGAGCCTGCAGGCCGGTGGCGTGCGGCTCAATCTCTCGCAGTTCCTCGGGTCCGATCATGCGGAGGCCAGTAAGACCGTTGGCTTCTCCGCGCTTGCGCAATGCTTCCAGCCGCAGAAGTTCGTCAGCGTGGGTGGCGACGATGACTTTGCCGCAAACTTCGTGGGCAATTCCCTGCTGGCGGCAGAACTCAACCATGGCCGCGGCTCCGGTGACGCACAGACGCGCCTTCATGGAGCCCGGCTTGTAGTAAACCCCGGAGTGAATCACCCCGCTGTTGTGTCCGCTCTGGTGGCGGGCCACGCGGTCTTCCTTCTCCAGGAGCAGCAATCGCAGGTGCGGAAAGCGGCGCGTGATTTCGAGCGCGACCCCGAGCCCCACCACCCCACCGCCGATGATGATCACGTTGTAGCGAGAATCGGTCATTGAGTTTTGGAGAGCAGTGCCGCGCAAGCCGCGTATCAGCCGCAGCACGATTCCGCGCGCCACGTCCTGGTCCACCGCCTAGTTTACGATGAGAATCACTTGCACGCTTTGTCCGGCGTCGGCAGTAGTTCCTGGAGAGGTACCGGTCACGGTGATGTGGTAGGTGCCGGGCAAGGTTCCGCTGGAGAGCGTAGTCACATTGATCGCCGGGCTCTGCGCGGACGATCCGAAGGAGTCGCTCGCCGCCACTGAAAAGCTGTACGTTGTTCCAGCCGACAATCCGCTTACGTTGTTGGTTGGACTCGTCGTCGTGGTGAGCAGAGCGGCGTTCTTGTAGACCGTGTACGTGGCGCTGCATCCGGAGCTCATGGTGGAAGCCGTCCAGGCCAGCGTCGTCCCGGTGCTGGTCGTGGAAGAGGCCGCCAGTCCTGCCGGAATGCTCGGCACTGACGAGCAGGTTCCACCGCCTCCGGTGCTGACGCCGCCACACGAGAGCAGCGCAAATAACAGCGACAGCATCAGGAGAAACAAGATCGCCGTCGAGCCGACTACTCGTGGCCTGCGCGTCTTGGCGCTGCCTCTAACCACCAACCCAATCACTAGCCCAGGCAAAAGCAGCCACATCGCGTAGACGGTCGCAGGATGGCTCGCAGACGCATGGAAGCTCGCCGTTGGCGCAGTGGTCGAGATGCTCATGACAACATCCGCGGCAGAGCCTCCGGGAATCACCGGCGTCGAGGGATTAAACACGCATTGCGCCAGCGCCGGCAACCCCGAGCAAGAAAGCGTCACGGCACCGCTGAACGACGCGCCCACTGGCTGAACCGTCAGTTGATAGGCACCGGTCGTCTGGCCCGCGTTCACCGTCTGGCTGGCAGTCGACGAGGCAACGATAAAATCCTGCGCCACAGTTAGCGCTACGGTGAAGGAATGGCTGGGCGTTCCGGTAGTGTCCTGGGTAGTGATGTTGATGTTGGACGAACCAGGGGCAGCATTGGTAGGAACGTTGATGGTCGCGGTGAAGGCGGCCGTCCCTCCGCTCAATACAGTGATGGGGTTCACGGGCGAGAGTACGCACATCGCGCCGGAGAGAGCGCCCGCATTGCAGGTGGCATTGATCTGCCCGCTGTAAGAGAAAGACGAGGTTAGCGTGAGGTTTGCCGTCCCCTGCCGGCCTGGCGCGAGGGATAGCGCCTGCGTCCCGGAGATCGAGTAGTCGCCGACACTGAATGGAACCGCGACCGAATGGACAACGGAACCTGACGTTCCGGTAATCAAGAGCGAATAGCTTCCCGCAACAAAGCTGGCGCCGTTGATGGTGAGAGTCGCCGCAGCCGGGAATGAACTCACAGAAGTGGGGCTGATGCTGCAGCTGCCGGCGCCATAGGTCGCTGGGCAACTCAGAGTAACCGTGCCACCGAATCCGTCCTGCGATGTGATTGAGATTGGCGCACTGGCACCCGTGCTTCCAGCATTTATCTCGGGGAAAGTGATCGGCCCCAGAATGAAATCTGGATTGGAAGTGACGTTCAATGTGAATGAGGTCGTCAGCGTTGCCGGGGCTCCAGCCGTCGTGGCCTGGAGTGTCACGAGGTAACTGCCTATCGCAGTTCCCAGGGGCACAGATACGCTGGCCGTCATGTTTACCGGAACTGTCGACGTAGGGTTCACGGTGGCGCCCGGCGTGAACGCACAGGTTGCGTTAGCAATGCCAGAACTGCAGGAAACAGTGACACTCTGATTAAACGATCCCGCGGCCGTGACCTGGAAACTTACCGGAGCGGACGCTGTCCCTCGCGGCACGGTTACATTCGTGGGAGACGGTGTCGTCATCCCGAAGCTGACGACGTGCAGAATCACAGGGGCCAGGTGCGTTACATGTTGCGTATCCGATCCGATTGCCTGCACGTTGAAGCTGTAGTCGCCGCTCACGTCGCTAGCGGTAACCGTAAAAGCTGTATTGTTTGCAGGAGTCAGCGTCGCTGGGGCTGGGGTACACGTGCTCGGCGGGGCCGTCGAACCGGCGGTACAACTCAATGTCACCACGCTGGCATATCCGTCGAGTGCGCTGGCGGTGCCGTTGAACACCGCGGTCTGTCCCAGAAACACGGTCAGCGGCGAGTTGGAGACAGCAAGCTGGAAGTCTGGCGTGATGACAAGATTGAACTCCCACATGCCACGCCCATACGTAGACGCCCGCAGCAGCTGCTGGCCGCCAGAATTGAACACGCCCAGCGCGGTGACTGCAACGTTGGGCAGAAACCCGGTCCGGTTCGTGATGGCGTTCGGCCCAAGCTCCGTCCAACTCGCCGCCGATGTCGAACTGCCGAAAACGCCCACGTCGGTGGCGACATAAACCTGAGACATGCCTGGATAAACCACCACCGCGTTCACCGGCGAATCCGGAAGATTGCCGGTGAAGTCGGTCCACGCAACGCCCGCATTAATCGTTTTCCACACATGGCCGGTGCCTCCGGTAAATCCCATCACGGTCACGTAGGCGGTCTTGCCCGTGGAATCGGACGAGTCAGTCGCAACGCTCGATACGGGAAATTGATTTGGGTTGATGTTGCCCTGGGGACCGTTGTTGGTGACATCTGCGAACGCAGAAACTCCGGCCGACGCGTTGGTCGTAACCCAGACGTGACCGCCTGCGGGTGAGGATAGAACTCCGTCCAGCGGCCCGAGTCCGCTGGTGGTCGCGTAAAGGACGCTGGAACCGGCGTTGTCGGTCGGGCCTCCCGCAGCCAGGGCACGGACCTGGTTGACTTCACTTCCTGAACAGGTGCCCGTTCCCAGCGTGTCGAAGTTCGGGCTGAGCGCCACAACAGTTCCGCCCGTGCGCGGCCCGCGCCAAACCCGGCAGGTGCCGAGCAGCATCCCCGCCGACGATTGCGGATCGAGAATGTAAGGAAAGTAGAAGGCGCCGTCGTCGCCGCCGACGTCGCTGCTGCTGACCACAAAATTGAAGCCGCTGTCGGTGCAGTTCACGCCGCTGACGCAGAGTTGCACGCCGAGGCCTCCGGGAGGAACGTCAGGGTTGGACGCATACCAATTCGTTGCCGCACGCGGATCGATGGCGTTGTAGCCTCCGTCGCCGCCCAGAACATTCCCCCAAGCCTGGGTCGTCGTTGCTGCGGCGGTCGCCGGCGAGCCGTTGTCCTGTGCACCGCCGAGCAACGTCTTCGGGTCGGTGGGATGCTGCGAGAAGGCGACGAATTGTGTCATCGATCCCAGATTCTGGTTGAGATCGTCAAACTGATTCGTCCCCGAACACGCGCCGCTGTTGAGCCCAGCAACCTGGTTGAGCGCGCGGTAAATGCCGCCGTCGTTGGCAAAGTACATCAGCATGTCGCCGGAGTCGCTGCCCGCGCTGGGCTGCGCATACGCCAGCGCGTGCTGATCGGGATGCACGTGGGCGGGCGCGCCAATCGGGTCGCATCCGTAAACGTGGGTGAGGTTCAGGAACGGGGACGCCGCGCACGTGGGATTCTGCGAAGTAATGTGGCACTTGTACAGGTTGATCGCGCCGGCGAACAGGTCCGTCGCGTCTGCGTTCGGAACGGCCAGCAGTTCCAGATTGTAGGAACCCTGTTGCACACCGCAGCCATCGAAGTCGCCGCAATTTGCAATCGCAGCGTCGGAGACTGAAGTCCACGACGCGCCTCCATTGGAACTGAGCCAAATACCGCCGTCGACGGGGCTGCCGCTCGGGGACAGGGAAATGAACCAGGCGTACATCTCGTTGCGCCCTGGGACGGCTGTAATTTCCGCGCGGTAGATGGGACACGCGTAGCTATTCGAGGTCGACAGAGGCGGGCACGCCGCGGTGCTGAGCAATCCGCCAGCGGGCTGGACCGCGAGACGGGTCCAGGTGACGCCGTCGGGTGAAGAGTAGAAGCCATGGTAACGGACCGCGGCAAAGAACAGCCCAGCGCTGGCGCTGTAAACGACCGACGTTGCGGAAGTAGCATCGGTTGCGGTGCCGGAATCGAGCAGCGCATTGTAGCCCCACGTCTGCCCGGCATCGAGCGAAGTATAAAGACCGCGTGCAGTGTTGGCCGTGACGGCGCCGTCGATCATGCCTTCGGAGGTGGTGGCCATGGCGGCAACCACCGTGTTCGTCTGTCCGCTGGCCGTGCTGAACGCCATGCGTGTCCCGCCCAGGCCGCTGAACGACAGCGCGCCACTGTTGGCTGTGGGAATCAAAGTCCACGTCGCGCCGGCGTTAGTGGAGCGCAGAATGCCCAGGCCGAAATAGGAGTCGCCGGAATTATCCGCTTCTCCCGTGGCGGCCAGAATTAGGGTCGATGCAGGGTCGACGTTGCCGGGCTGAATGGCGATGGCTCCAATCGCAAGCGTCGCTTGATCGTCGGTGACGGCAGTCCACGTAACGCTGTTGGCAGTATTGTTGGCCGCGTTGGCCGACTTCCAGACTCCGCTTTGCGCGCCGCCAATGTAAACAGTGTTGCCGGTCGGGTCGGCGGGATCGATGACAACGGCGGTGGCTCGCCCTGAAACCTGGCGATAATCCTGCGTGCCATTGCCAGTGGCGTCAGAGGCCAGCGGCATAGGGCCTAACGGTGCCCATGATCCGAACGAGAGCGAGGTCTGCCCATTGGCATCTGCGGCGGCGAGCGCTGCGGAATGTTGCACGCGCAACTGCAGCTTGGCCTGATACGCCCGGCGACGAAGTTCAGCGGAGGGTTTCCCGTGGACCAGACGGCCGCGGAAGAACCATTCGTTGCGCTCCTTGACGTGGTCAGCGGCGGAATCGGGGATGACGGTTTCAGGAACGGTCTGCTTGGCGCCTTGTGCTTGTGCGATCGAAACGGCGCCAAAACAAATCAGAATGAGTACTAGCACTCGCCATGAAAAAACAGAACGACAGCTTGGCATGATTACGCTCACCTGCCAGTATCGAAAGCCGACGCGGGCGAAGCAATGCAAAAACGGCACGGAAGGCCGCCGACGACCCACTTTGGGAAAAACCGGTTTCCATCGGCTGGCGCCACCAGATGGGTCGGGCCTGTACAATCTGCTTTTCGATGCCAGTTTCGATGCAGAATCCTTGGCGCCGAGTGGACTGGAGACATCAGCTATGTGCTGTCATCTCGAGCGAAGCGGAAAGGCTGCCCTGAGCCTGTTGAAGGGACCGATGCACTCGGGCGTTCAACCACACAGATCCTTCGCCTCGCTCAGAATGTCAGGAACGATTTGTTTGGCAGCGTGCCTTCTTCTGGCGGCCTCAGGGTGGGCGCAGGAAAGCAAAGACTCCCCGCAGCTGGTCGTGGCTGCGGCAGCCGATTTGAGCACGGCGCTGAAAGAGATCGGCGGCAACTATGAGAAGAAGACTGGCGTGAAAGTGAAACTCTCGTTCGGAGCCTCCGGGGCACTCACCCAGCAGATTCAGAATGGCGCTCCGTTTGATCTATTCTTCTCAGCGGATATGGATTATCCGCGCCAGTTGATTGCCTCGCAAGATGCGGGGGCGGCCAGCTTGTATCAGTATGCGGTCGGAAAGCTGGTGCTCTGGGTTCCGGCGGATTCTCCGCTCGACGTTGAACATAAAGGCATGAACGTTCTGCTCGATCCGTCGGTCAAGAAAATTGCCATCGCGAATCCGCAGCATGCGCCCTATGGACGGGCCGCGGTGGCGGCTTTGAAGCACACCGGGGTGTACGATCAGGTTGCGGATCGCCTGGTGTTGGGCGAGAACGTCTCGCAGGCGGCGCAGTTCGTGGAATCAGGCAACGCGCAAGCCGGGTTCGTAGCGCTGGCACATGCCATCGCCCCGGGCATGCGCGGCAAGGGGAAATATTGGGAGGTTCCGTTGGACGCCTACCCTCCGCTGGCGCAGGGCGTCATCGTGCTGTCGCACTCCCCGCACAAGAAGGAAGCGGCGGAGTTTCTGGAATACCTCAAGACGAAAGAAGTAGCGGAACTGCTTCGGAAGTACGGCTTCACGCTGCCGCAGAACTAAGAGTTTTTCGTAGCGCCGGCGTCCCGCCGGCTGTCCCGGGGGCGTCTCGCCCGCGGATGCTGGAATTGAGGACTAGGCGAGGTTCACCGAACCGCAAACGCTTATGGCAATCGACTGGCAAGCATTCTGGCTGACGCTGCAACTGGCGGTCACGGTATCGGCCGTACTGCTGGTCCTCGGTCTGCCTATCGCCTATTGGATCGCCTTCTCCCGCTGGCGCTGGAAGTTTCTGGTGGAGGCGGTGGTAGCGCTGCCCATCGTGCTCCCCCCGACCGTCCTCGGATTCTACGTACTGGTCGCGCTCGGCCCGCGCAGTCCGTTGGGACGCTGGTGGATCTCGCTCACCGGCCACACCCTGGCATTCACTTTCAGCGGCCTGGTGATTGGTTCGATTCTTTACAGTCTGCCGTTTGCGGTGCAGCCGTTCGCAGCCTCGTTCGCCGGCGTCGATCGCAAACTGATCGCGGCCTCGGCGACGCTGGGCGCTTCCCCGCTGCGGACTTTTTTTCGCGTGATCGCGCCCCTCTCCGTCCCGGGACTGATTACCGGCGCAGCTCTCAGCTTCGCTCACACCATGGGAGAATTCGGCGTCGTGCTCATGGTGGGCGGAAACATTCCCGGGGTCACACGGACAGTTTCCATCGATATTTTCGACCGTGTGCAGGCCTCTGACTACGCCGCCGCCAATCAGACTGCGCTGCTGTTGCTGGCGTTCAGCTTCGCCGTGCTGGCCATCGTTTATGGCCTGAACCGCAAGGCGTGGGTGATCGGTCCCGTGAAATAGGCGTTGTCATCCTGAGCGAAGTGGCTGGTTCGCGAAGCGAAGCAGCCACGCCGTCGAAGGACCCCTATCGTGTGTGGGCCGACTGTGGCATGTCGAGGAGTTTCTATCCACGCTGGTAAGCCCTAGAATGAACTGCGATGAATGAACCTCGCGCGATCGACTCGGCTGACGGCTTGACCGCATCATCCCAGCCCCCGCAAGCGGAACGGCCTAGCCAGAAACCCAACGTCCCGCTGCTCGATGCGTGCTTCCGTAAGCGCTTCGCCGCGCAATCCCAGGAGTTCGTTCTTGAAGTTGAGTTCCAGGCCGGGCCGGGATTCACCATCCTGTTTGGCCCGTCCGGCGCAGGCAAAACTACGCTGCTCGATTGCGTGGCTGGCTTGGCCACTCCGGACTCAGGACGCATCTCTGTCGGCGATCGCACCTTGTTCAACGTCTCCGAGCGAACCGATCTCCCAGTCGCCAAACGGCGCATAGGATACGTCTTTCAGAACCTCGCGCTCTTCCCCCATTTGACGGTGGAACAGAACGTCCAATACGGCCTCGCCCATTTGCCGCAGGCCGAGCGTGCCGCGCAAGCGTCCGCAATTCTGCAGGCATTCCGCATTGAAGCTCTGGCGCAGCGCTATCCGCGCGAGATTTCCGGAGGAGAAAGTCAGCGCACCGCGCTGGCGCGAACCCTGGTGACCGACCCCTCGGTGCTGCTGCTCGACGAGCCGCTGGCCGCGCTGGACGCAGCGACAAAAACAAAAATCATTGACGACTTGCGCAGTTGGAACCAGGCTCACCGCATTCCGATTCTTTACGTCACCCACAGCCGCGACGAAGTCTTTGCCCTGGGTGAGCGCGTGATCGTCCTCGACGCCGGACGCATCGTGGCCCAGGGTACGCCGCACGAGGTCATTACGGCGCCACTGCAAGAAACTGTCGCGCAACTGGTGGGCTTCGAAAACATTTTCGATGCTATCGTGGAATCCGTACATCCGGCCCGCGGCACCATGACGTGCAAAATAACGTCCTGCCGCATTGCCGCAGACGGCGGCCCGGTGCTGCTCGAAACTCCGCTGGTACGCGGGGGCGTGGGTTCGGCGCTGCGCGTGGGAATCCGCGCCGGCGACATCCTGCTGGCAACAGCTCCGCCGGTGGGGTTGAGCGCGCGGAATGTGATTCCGGGCCGCATCGCATCACTCGAACAGCGTGACGTGATCGTCACCGCCCGCGTAAAGTGCAGGATCGAGATGGAAGTCCACCTCACCCTGGCGGCCCGCGATTCGCTGCAACTCGCCCCTGGCCGCGAAGTGTGGCTGGTGATCAAAACCCACTCTTGCCATCTCATGCAACAAACAACACCTCACACTCGTTGAGGAGTCGTTTATTGACGCGATTTTTACACCTTCATAACAACCATGTTTTCAGGCTCTGGTAGTCTGTCGCTTCGTCTCAGGAGGACTCGATGTCGCACCTGCCACTTCCAGCAGCATTCAGGCGCGTCCTGATTACGCTCGTGTTGGTTTGCCTGTTCACGGTTCAGCACTCCGCCGCCCAAACCGGCCTGTGGGCGAGCCATTCGCACGACGCGCAGCACACCGGCGTTTCGTCTGTGGCCGCGCAACCGTTCGGCAAGATTCATTGGCAAGTACCGGTCGACCTGGCGCCTCCGACCGGAGAAATCTTCATCCACTACGGCTCTCCCCTGGTGACTGCGGCGAACACCGTGATCGTGCCGGTCAAGACCGGCCCGGACAAATTCCGAATCGAGGCGCATAACGGCGCCACCGGCGCGTTGCTCTGGAAGCAGAGTACGGGATACACCGCGCCCACCGCGGCTTTTCTGCCCGGTCTTGGTCCGACGCTCGACGGCGACCGGCTCCTGATTCCGGATAACGCCGGCCGCGTGCTCGTGCGAAAAAGTCCCAACTTCGCCAAGGGCAAGGTAAGCCGGCTGTATTTCTACGGGGCGGCAAACTATCTGGCGGACCCGCAGGCCTACCAGCAGAATGTGCTCATCAACACTCCGCTAACGACGGACGCCAAGGGAAATGTATTCTTCGGCTTCCTGGCCGTGGGCCCCACGCCGATCGGATTGCAGAGCGGCCTGGCTCGTATTACCCCCGACGGCACCGGAACCTGGGTCACGGTTACGGACCTCAGCGGGGATCCGTCAATCACGGAAGTATCGATGAGTTGCGCCCCTGCTGTGTCGAGCGATGGCAGCATCGTCTACGTCGCCGTCAGCAGCGGCGATTTCGGATTCGGCTACCTGCTGGCATTGAACAGTCGCACGCTGGCGGTCATCAACCGGGTGCGCCTCACCGATCCCGCCTCCGGCCTGGACGCGCTCATGACCGATGAAAGCAGTGCGACTCCCACCGTCGGTCCCGATGGCGATGTGTATTACGGCGTTCTCGAGAATCCCTTCCCCGATCACAACGACCGCGGCTGGCTGCTGCATTTCAACTCGGACCTTTCGCAGCAGAAGATTCCCGGAAGTTTCGGATGGGACGACACCGCCTCGATTGTCGATGCCTCGCTGGTGGCCAGCTATCACGGCCAGTCGAAGTATCTGGTCATGACGAAATACAACAACTATGCCTCGGTCAATACCGGCGACGGGCATAATCGCGTTGCCATTCTCGATCCCAACGCCAGCCAGGACGATCCTGTCATCCCCACCACGAAGGTCATGCGGGCGGTGATCACCCAACTCGGCCGCACCCGCGATCCAAACTTCCCGACTTTCCCCGGAGCCGTGCGCGAATGGTGCATCAATACCGCGGCCGTCGATCCGTTCACCAAGTCAGTGATCGTCAACAGTGAAGACGGCAAGCTCTATCGTTGGGACCTCACAACGAATAAGTTGTCCGAGGTGATCAAGCTCTCTGGCGGCATCGGAGAAGCCTATACGCCTACCGTGATCGGCGCCGACGGTACGGTCTATGCGATTAACGATGCGGTGCTGAGCGCGGTCGGGAAATAGGCGGGGAGGAGCGCGCTTGCAAGCCGGAGCCGGAATCCACGGCTCCCGCGTCCTCCACACTCTGCATTGGCTCCATCTCGATCACCGCGATCCACTGCCCTTCGCGCTCTTCTTTGAACACGACCCGTCCACCAAGAATCCGGGCCGCGGCCTCCGGCGGCAAGTCGCGGTGGAAGCCGAAGAACCGGCGCTTCAGATCATTCCATTTCGCCCAGCGATCCAGCAGCGGATGGACAGGCTCATATTTCGTCGAAAACACCAGCGCGACCTCGAAGTGCGAGCGGAACTCCGCGGCCGAAAGCACTTGCTCCAGGGAAAAATCCTCGATGCGCGCGACCCGCACCGGACGCGTCGTGTAACCGAGCCACGGCTGGGTCAGTTCGTCCGAGGCTGGCCAGGCCGTGAGCGCATGCGCCATGGGATAGCGCGCTTCGAGAAACCGCTCCCCGTCCTGGTGCAGAACGATGTAATCGCGATAGGCAAGATTGTCCTCCGGCGAGAATCCGTAAGGCGGATTCCAGAACCACGCGGCAACGAAGCCAAGCGCAACCACGGCGACAGCCGCGGGCCAGTAGCGTACCCGCCTGCGCAGCGTGGAGATTCCAACAATAATCACCAGCGGCACCGCCGGCAGCATGTAGCGCGCCAGCACCGCCCCGCCGATCAATGCCATGGCGACGACGTACACCTTCACGACCACGAGAAAAACCATCTGCACTGAGATCGGGATGCGCGAGCGCTCGATGCCATCGTCCTTCACCGGAGGCCACATCATCACGAGCAGCATGCCGCCCGTCAGCACCCACAAATGCATGTAGCCGAAGACCTGCCACAGGCGCAGCCCGAGGGCCAGCACGAACCGCAAAGGATTGAGTGTGGTGGCAACGTTGTAGCGAAAGAACTCAGGATTGCCAAACACATATCCGGTGCGCGCGTAATGATAGGCGTACCACAGGGCCAGCGGCAGCATCGGGATTAAGAGCGGAAGAATGCGCGAAGCGGCCGTCGAGCTTTGCTCGGCCGGACCGCCCGTGACGGCTGTCGCCACAAAGTTCTTCCAGCTTTGCGGCATGAAACGCTGCGGTGCGATCAGACGAAACAGCTCCCAGCAGACCAAGCCTGCCGGTGCCAGAATCGCCGTCTCTTTGGCAAGGGCGGCCAGCGAAAACCAGATTGCCACGGCGACCGGACGTTCCTCCAAATAAGCGCACAGCCCCCAGAAGATCAGCCCCGCCGCGGCCAGGTCCACCTGGGCCAGCGAGCTTTGTGCAAAGAAGACCGGATACAGCGCCGTGCACAGCGTAGATGCGATCGCCACCTGCGTATTCGCCACTCGCTCGGCCAGGCGAAACACTCCCAGCAGCGCGAAGGCCGCAACCACCAGCATCGCCGATCGTGTGACCACGGGTGCGTAGCCCACGAATTTCCACCACAAGGCAATCCAGGCCAGCACCAGCGGCGGATGCGCGTTCGATACGGTCGTATGCGGAATCAGGCTCCCACCTAGCAGGTCACGCGCAGCGGGAATGTAGTATCCCGCTTCGTCCCAGAAGTATGGAAGCTGCAGGAGCGGAAGGTGCAGGAGAAATATCCCCACAAAAATGCTCGCGAACACCACGGCTGGATGCAGGCGGGAAGATCGCTTGGGAGAAGTCATTCTATCCGTGGAAACACTGCTCTATCCTCGAGGCCCGAAGAGACGTTGCTGGTAACGTTTCTCTCACCATCGTCCGGAATGCTGCCGGCGAAGTCGTAGCAAGCTACGTCTCTACGACAACGCGACACACCTAGTGCACCGGCCCTTGCGGCCCCATGCGCGGGTCAAGCTTGATCTCTCCAAAGGCGCTCTCGTAGCCAACCACGTTCTGCTGCAGCAGTCCCAGCAATGCTTTGGCCTGCTGCGGGCTCAGATAGATCCCCTGGAAGTTCTTGATCTCCACATGGGTCTCTGTCTGTTGCTGTAGTGTGCCGAAGACCAGGAAAAAGTCCCAGATGTTCACGCGCATCTGCACGCTGTTGGCATAATTCTCGCGATAGTCGGAATCGTTGGTTAACTTCAAGGCGGGTTGCGTCGGATTACTCATAGGCGAAAGTGTAAATGAGTTCGTGGTCAGGAAGGAACGGCTGGCGCCCGGAGTCTTTGCGGGCCTCAACTCTGGTGCAACTGACAAAAACTGTCAGCGATTGCAGGTTTGCGGCGAGTTACCGATTAGGTAAGACTGTCCGTCACACAGCCTTTGGTTTGCCTTTCCACTGAAAACACAGGACTTATGCTCACGCTGCCCATTACTTTGGGAAGTACCTTATGGCGCGCAAAGTGCGATAGAGTTTATGTTGCCTCCGTCGAAACAGAGACTGCAGGTACTTATGACCCAAAATAACGATCATCCCGGGATGATGGAAGAAGTGGTCCTTCCCGAGCATCTACTCCCCTTGGGATCTGTGCTGGGCCAAGGAGTGACGGCGATGGACCTGTGCATGGTCCTGGCCAAGATTTTTCAGGTGCAGTACAACGAAGTCGCGCTCTTGCGGCTGGAGGGCGGACTGCTGCGCTTTATGTTTCCCGAACACCTGCGGACCACAGGGGCGATTCCGCTGTCCAGTAAAGCGGTGGCGGCCCACACGGCACTGAGCAAGAAAGCCGAGATTTTTAACAATTTCGCCCGAGTGAAGCACGCTAGCATCTTTGAGACCATCAAAGCGGATACGAACGGTTCGAACGAACCGCCCGCGCCCTCGCCCATTCAGAAGCTCATGTCGGTGCCGATCATGGGCCAGGATTCCGTCGTGGTGGGCGTGATTCAGATTTCCCGCAAGGGACTTGATCCGAAATATGCCAAGGATTTCAGCCGCGAAGACCTGCACGACCTGGAGTTGGCAGCTGGGCTGCTGGCCACGGCTCCGGCGTTGCTGGCGAACTAGTTTGTCCGTCCCAAAAAAACGCAGCATATAGGCGATTCGTTGAATCGCTTTTCTCAGCGACCTCCGCGGCCTTTCTTAGCGCTCTCCGCGGTTAAAGGCCTTCGGAGCCGCGCGAGAACTGAATTCCGGGCACGGAGGTGAACAAAGCGACGAGGCGATATAAAGACCGCAACGAGTATGCACACTAGAAACCGCGTGTCTAACGATCCGGGTTCAGGACTTAGGAGAATAAAATGCGATTCGTCTTGTGCTTATGTTCAGCGTTGATGCTGTCTATGCAAGTAACAGCGCAGCAGGCCGCCTCGCTCGATTCTAAGGTCTCAGCCGCCCTGGATCGCATGAGTAAGAATGACCTGCACACGCGTGAGGCAGCTTTTAACGACATGATGGCTCTGATAAGTGAAGGGCAGAAGCGAGCCACGGAGCCTGACCGCGCGGCGGCTCTGACTAGTCTCTTCAAGCAACATCCCGAGCAAGCCGACAGGATCAAGCTCGGTCTAATCCAGTTGCTGAAAGCCGACAATGTCGACTTTCAAGGCGCCGCACCCGGAACGTATACAGAAGACGATATGGAGCATTACGCAGAGGTTGTGAACGTTGTTTCCTCTCTGAACGACAAACGGGCGATCCCTGCACTGGTGGGCGCGATGGCCACCGGCGGAATGGCCCAGCAGGCCATATTCCAGCATGGGGATAAGGCGCTCGCGCCAGTACTTAAGCAGCTCAAGCGCCAGCCAGATCCGAACTCCGTTTCTGACTTGCTGGCGCAAGCCTCAGCGCTTCAGATGAGTTTCGCACTGCTTGCCAAACGGGGCGATCCCACCTCTCAGGCTCAAATACGAGAGCTCATCCTCGCATACGTTAAGGCTCCATCGGGGGCTACGCGAAGGATTGCAGTTCAGGAAATTGACTGCCTGGACGATCGACAAAACTTCGTGCCACTGTTAGAAGAAATCGCAAGGACCGACCCGCAGAAACTGGGGGGTAAACCACTCGACGGCGGGGACAATAATCAGTTCTATCCTGTAAGAGCCGACGCCAGAGAAGTGTTGCGACACATTCAAAACAACAAACCTTGCGGCAGTGAGTAGGCAGCATTTCTAATTTGGCCATTGGCCCCAGGCGTTAGCCTGGCAACACCGGGGACGATGCATCTGCTGAAGGTCGCGTCGGACGGCTCATCGACTGAAATGCAGGGTGGGCCGCGGGCGGAGGGGATATGATTTGGCCCCTAAGTTCGGAGTATCAGTGAGAATGCGGAAGAGCCCCACCGGGACAGCACTGGTTCTCACGCGCTCTCTTCAACCCTTCACCGGAACCCGCAGGTCCGCCCCCGTCATCTCTTTCGGCTCGTCAACCCCCAGCATTCCGAGAATAGTCGGTGAAATATCGCGCAGCGAGCCGTTCGGCTTCAGCGTGAACTGCTTTGCATTTTCCGAGACCACAATAAACGGCACCGGGTTGGTCGTGTGCGCCGTGTGCGGACCGCCCGTTGCCGGATCGATCATCATCTCAGCGTTCCCGTGGTCGGCGGTGATCAACATCGCACCGCCTTTGGTCCGGATCGCGGCCTCAATGCGGCCAAGACAGGCGTCCACGACCTCGACCGCCTTCACCGTAGGTTCAATCTTGCCCGAGTGCCCAACCATGTCGGCATTGGCAAAGTTCACGATCATCACATCGAACGTTCCATCTTCCGTGGCTTTCACGACCGCATCGGCAATGCCCGCCGCGCTCATCTCCGGCTTCAGATCGTAAGTCGCGACTTTGGGCGATTGCACCATCACGCGCTCTTCGCCGGGGAACGGCTGCTCCACGCCGCCATTGAAAAAATATGTAACGTGAGCATATTTCTCCGTCTCGGCCACGCGCAGGTTGCGCATATTCATCCCGCCCATCACGTTGGCCAGAATGTTCGCCATCGACTCCGGTGGAATCACCACCGGCAGGCTGAAATTCTTGTCGTAGCGGGTCATGCAGACGTAGCGCAGGTCTTTCGGCACGCGGTCGCGCGGAATGGTCGCATCCAGATCGGCCGCGCCCGGCAGATCGCTGCCGCCCTTCTCGTTCAGCCCGCTGTTGCGAGTCAGGGCGCGCGTGATCTGGCGAACCCTGTCAGCGCGGAAGTTGAAACAGATGCACGAATCTTCATCCCGGATCGTAGCCAGCGCCTGGCCGCGATCGTCGGTACAGACGAAGGGAATCACGAATTCGTCAGTGACTCCTTTGTTGTAGGAGTCCTTCATTCCCTGCACCGGATCGGCCTGCTTGCCGCCTTCCGCGTCGGCGAACACCATCGCGTTGTAGGCCTTGGCAATCCGCTCCCATCGCCGGTCGCGGTCCATCGCGTAGTAGCGTCCGTTCACAGTCGCGATCTTGCCGCAGTTGTACTCGCGCATCCTCTGCTGCAGTTGTTCCAGGTATCCCGCGCCGTTGGTGGGCAGCGTGTCGCGCCCGTCCATGAACGCGTGCACGAACACGCGTTCCAGCCCATTCTGCTTCGCCATCTTCAACAGCGCGTAGAGATGCGCCTGTTGCGAGTGCACCCCCCCGTCGGAAATCAACCCGAACAGATGCAGACGGCGCTCGCCAGTGCGAGCCTGCTTCATGGCGTCGAGCAGCACGGGATGCGAGAACAGTTCCCCGTTCTGGATCATCAGATCGATGCGCGTGATGTCCATGTGCACGATGCGTCCCGCGCCAATGTTCAGGTGCCCCACCTCGCTGTTGCCCATCTGCCCTTCGGGCAGCCCCACGAACGGCCCGCTGGTATGAATCAGCGTGTTGGGATACTCGCGCAGCAGCCGGTCGTAGGTGGGCTTGCGCGCCAGAGCGATGGCGTTGGCCTTGGTTTCGGCTCGATACCCCCAGCCGTCGAGAATGGTAAGTATCAGCGGTTTAGGACGATTCATTTTTCGAAGAGTTCCTTATGAAGTTTGGCGCGATCGATCTCTACGTAGGTCGCAATTTCAGACAGAATTCCCGCCAAAGTCCCGACCTTGATTGGATCGTGTGCAGGGATAGTGACGTGATGGGGCGTTCCGCGAAGCGTGCGATGTCAGGAGGATGAGGCTGCCGGTCTGACGGACTACTTCGTAACCATAACGACGCAGCAGTTTCGCCAGTTCGCGACCAGACAGATCACGAGGCAGTCTCAAGCAGTAATGACCTCGTCCTTAACAATGTGAAGCCGAATGACGGAAGGAGCAGTCTTATCGTCGAAGTGGCATCGGACGGCATCGCGCACCATGGTCTTCAATTCGTCCATGGTTTCTGCTTGGGTAAAAATGGCATGACCCAGAGCGCGGGCTTCGTAGCCTCCCTCAGGGGAGTCGTGCACCGAAAAGATAATCTCACTGTCGCTCATGCTTGCATTATATTCCGCCCGGCTTCACCTCTCCACTCACTCACGGTCAGTAGCTTGCTTCGCACCCGCTTGATGACTTCGATGTCCATGCCTTTCAATTCGACATCGCTATGTCCACTCGAATCTCTTTCAGCACGAAGCAAGGGTCTTCCCCTCACTTCTGCGGGGAATCCTTCTCCTCAGCTCGCTTGAGCGCAGCGTCGACCGCCTCCTCGATTTTCGGATAGACCGCCCGCATCGTCTCCGCCGTCACCGCCGGCGTCTCGTGAAGCAACTTCTGTCCGACCGGAGAGGAATAGAACTCGGTCAACGCATCGATCTCCGACTTGGTGAAATGCCGCTGGTAGATCGGGATCATGTCGTTCAGCATGGCATCCAGGGGAAAGTTCTTGATGAATTCCTCCGACCGCCGGTCCATGCTGGCCAGATCTGCATCCGTGACGTCGGGATGCCTCTTCCTCAGCTCCGCCCGGTTCATCGTCCGCATCTGCCCGAACAACTGCTGCATCATCTGCGCCATCTGCTGGCGGCTGGCCATGACGTCAAACAGCTTCTTGACATCCTCCTTCGAAGCCGCGTCCGGAGCAACTGAGACCGTTGTCTGCGCTCCGGCGCACAGAGACAAGGCAACAATAAGAGGCGCGCATAACCATGATGTCAGTCTCATAGACACTCCGCTGTTACAAGATTTTCGTGGAACCTTGAACCACCCGTAAGAAACTGCTTACCGCTACCAGATTAACTCGACGGGATATCGTTCAAACACAAGGTCCGCCGTGATCAGCGGAAGCTTCTCCTCTAGGCTCTGCGCGACCAGAATTCGGTCGAACGGGTCACGGTGATGCACCGGCAAGGTCTCAATCCGCAAGACGTGATCCAGCTTAATCGGCAGCACTTCGATCCTGTTTTCGCCCAGCTTCTTGACCAGGTACGGACCCGACGGCTCCGGCAGAACTAGCTTGCCGGTTTTCACCTTGATCAGCATCTCCCACAGGCTGGCCACACTCAACAACAGTTCGTTGGGACCGGTAAATGTCTTCTGCGCCCGGCGAGAGAGCCTTGCGTCGTCCGAAATCGCCCATAAGAATGCGTGAGTATCGAGAAGTGCCTTCATTCCCAGAAGAGATCCTCGATCTCCTTGGGTAAAGGATCATTGAAATCATCCGGCACTGTAAACTCACCTTTCGCCGAACCCAGTACGCGCCGGCGTTTGGACTGATCGTCTAGTGGCACCAGTTTCGCCACTGGCTTCCCTGCCTTGGCGATAATGACCTCCTCGCCTAGCGCGACTCGTTCTAAGAGCTTGGAAAGATGAGTCTTAGCCTCGTGAATATTCACTTCCATTTCAGTAAACTAGACTAAGTCCTTAGCTAAGTCAAGTCCCCGATACGGCCTTCCATCTGCACCCGCACTTACTCAAACTGCAGAACCACAATTTCCGGATTCGATCCCAGCCGCAGTGGAGGACCCCACGTTCCGGCACCGCTCGATGTAAAAACCTGCATCTTGCCAATCCGGCTTAGGCCGTAAACGAACTGTCGATATATCTTACGCGCCAACCAACTCCAGGGGACGAACTGCCCGAGATGCGTATGTCCCGAGAGCTGCAGAGAAACACCAGCCGCCTCGGCCACCGCCGGATGATCCGGCGCATGCACCAACAAAATGCTGGCACGCTCCCGATCCAGGCGAACGCTTTTCAAAACGGATGCCAGATGCTCCCCGCGCGTCGCGTTCCGGTAAGGCACTCCTACAATCTGCAGGCCGTCGGCTTCCACTTTCTCGTTATTCAGCACGCGAACGCCCGCCGCTTGCACCGCCTCCAGATACTTGCGGTCGTCCCCAAATTGTTCATGATTGCCGGCCACAAAATAAACGCCGTGGGGCGCGGTCAGCAGGTTCAGAGGTTCGGCGGCGCGCGCCGCGTCGATGGCGGTACCGTCATATAAATCGCCAGCGATAAAAATCGCGTCCGGCCCCTCGTGCAAAATTTTCGCGACCATTCGCCGGAGGAAGTTGCCATTGCGGACGTGGCCCAGGTGCACGTCACTGATGAGCGCAGCCTTGCGACCGCGCCACGCCGACGGCAGGTTCGCGAGCCGCACGGTCGTCCGGGTGATCCGCATCCAGCTTGCATTGACGACTCCGGCGACTCCCGTGACGAGGGCGGCGGCGAACATCCACTCCACCAGGAGATGAAAATTCAAATGCAGTCCGGCCAGCATCGCCACTCCAAGTACCGCCCACGAGCAAACCGCGGCAGCGAGAAAAAATGTCAGCATGCCCACCCAGACCGCGGCCGCCCGGTAGAACGCGCGCAATGCAGGATTCGTATAGAAAAATGCGCACAGCGATGCCGACACAAAGCTCACCGAGAGCACGCCAAGAACCAGTTTGGTCCAAAACGCACCGGGAACCCTGTCCGTCAGCGAAAACGTCCAAGTTTCATACAGCACCCAGTGGGTCAAGAACAGAACGGACTGAATAACCGCGATAAATCCAACAATTCCTCTTCGAAAGCGCATGCAGATTAGATTCAACCAGCCGTCAATCGGATTGAATCTCTTAGCCCTTGTAATTCAGCGCCTTCAATCCCAAAAATCGCGACGTCCCGGCCAACTCTTCTTCAATCCGCAGCAACTGGTTGTACTTGGCGATGCGGTCGGTGCGCGACGCCGAACCGGTCTTGATTTGTCCGGCTCCCGTGGCGACGGCCAGGTCTGCGATAAATGTATCTTCGGTCTCGCCCGAGCGGTGCGAAATCACCGACGTATACCCGTTGCGCCGCGCCAAATCGATGGCATCCAGCGTCTCACTCACTGTGCCGATCTGATTGACCTTCACCAGAATCGAATTCGCCACGCCCTTGTCAATTCCCTCCTGCAGGAATTGCACGTTAGTCACGAACAGGTCGTCGCCCACCAATTGAATCTTTCCGCCGAGTTCTTTGGTCAGTTTCCCCCATCCATCCCAATCATTCTCGGCCAGCCCATCTTCCAGCGAGACGATGGGATAATCCTTCACCCACTTCGCCCAGAACGCGACCATCTCGTCGGAACTCTTGGCCGACTTGTCCGACTTCTTGAAGACATACTTTCCATCCTGAAAAAACTCGCTGGCCGCCGGGTCGAGCGCAATCGCAATTTCCTCTCCCGGCTTGTAACCGGCCTTCGCGATCGCCTCCAGCACGACTTCGATGGCTTCCACGTTCGACTTCACCGACGGAGCAAATCCGCCCTCATCGCCGACAGCGGTGTTATAACCGCGCTTCTTCAGTACGCCTTTCAGCGTGTGAAAAACCTCCACGCCCCAGCGCAGCGCCTCAGAAAACGAGGGCGCGCCCACCGGCATCACCATGAACTCCTGGAAGTCGACGTTGTTATCGGCGTGCGCCCCGCCGTTCAGGATGTTCATCATCGGCGTAGGCAGCGTATTCGCCCCAGCTCCGCCGAGATAGCGATAGAGCGGAATGTCCAGCGACACAGCCGACGCGCGCGCCGCCGCCATCGAAACCGCCAGCAGCGCGTTCGCCCCCAGCCGCCCTTTGTTCTCGGTGCCGTCCAAATCGATCATCCGGCCATCGAGCCCGCGCTGATCGAACGCATCCCAGTTCGCCAGGGCTTCCGCAATCTCGCCATTGACGTTCTCGACTGCCTTGAGCACGCCCTTGCCCAGGAACCGGTTTGTATCCTCGTCGCGCAACTCGACCGCCTCGTGCTCGCCCGTGGACGCACCGCTCGGAACAATCGCCCGCCCCATCGATCCGTCGCCCAGAAACACTTCCGTTTCCACCGTAGGATTGCCGCGTGAATCCAGAACCTCTCGTGCATGAATCGCTGCAATATTTGACATAAATGAAAAGTCTCTCTTCTATGATTTAGTAATTCGAGCGAGCTTCGCTCTTGCTGAGTTTCGCTTTGACGCGTTTCACTCTTGCCACGGATTCTCTCGGATTTACGGATCACGAAGTTTTCGTACCCGTGTTAATCCGTGAAATCCGTGGCTAGAATTTACGGCTGTGCTCCTTGGCCCAGCGTTCGACGACGACTTTCTTGTCGGTGTAGAACTCGATGGCATCGCGCCCCTGGCCGTGGAGATCGCCGAAGAAGCTGTTCTTCCATCCGCTGAACGGAAAGTACGCCATGGGCGCAGCGACGCCGATGTTGATGCCGATATTGCCGGCCGGCGCTTCATAGCGGAAGCGGCGCGCCGCCGATCCGCTCGATGTAAACAGCGACGCCTGGTTGCCGTATGCACTGCGTTCCAGGAAGGCCAGAGCTGCGTCCATGTTATCGGCGTGCACCAGGCTGAGCACGGGACCGAAGATCTCGGTATCCGCGAGGTCGCTCGTCGGCGGAACGTCGTCTAGAATCGTGGGCTTCACGAAGTTGCCGGACTCGTATTTCGGAATCTTCGAACCGCGGCCATCCAGCAGGATCTTCGCGCCCTGCTTCTCACCAAGACCGATCAGCGATTCGACGCGCTCCTTGCTCTGAGCAGTAATCACTGGACCCATCTGCACGCCGTCCTCGAGCCCATTACCGACGCGGAGTTTCGAGGCAGCGTCGGCGATCGAGTCGCGGAACGTCTTCTGCGCTTCGCCAATTGTGACCGCAACAGAAACAGCAAGACAGCGTTGTCCAGCACACCCGAATGCGCTGTCGCTGATGATCTGCGTCGCCATCGGCATGTCAGCATCAGGCAGCACAACGACGTGATTCTTCGCGCCTCCCTGGCATTGGCAGCGCTTCCCTTGCTCGCCCGAGCGCGCGTAGATGTAGCGCGCCACCGGAGTCGAGCCTACGAAGCTGATAGCGCGGACTTTCGGATGATCGATCAGCGCGTCGACGACGGCCTTGCCGCCGTTCACGAGACTGACGACGCCCTTGGGCAGCCCGGTCTTTTCCAGCAACTCATACACGTAGCGCATGGTGAGCGGCACACGCTCGCTCGGCTTGAGAATGAACGTGTTCCCCGTGGCAATCGCGTAAGGTAAATACCAGAACGCGATCATGCCGGGAAAATTAAACGGCACGATCGCCGCGGTCACGCCAAGCGGCTGGCGGATCATCATCTCGTCGATACCGCGCGCCACATCTTCCAGGTTGTAGCCCTGCATCATCATCGGGATGCCGCAAGCCACCTCAACGTTTTCAATTGCCCGGCGCATCTCGGCTTTGGCCTCGGTGAAGGTCTTGCCGTTCTCCATCGTGATGATGCGGGCGATGTCGCCGATGTGCTCCTCGAGCAGCATCTTGAGCTTGAACAGCGGCTGGATGCGGTCTTCCGGCGGAGTGCGCCGCCATTCGGGAAAAGCCGCGGCAGCCGCTTCCACGGCGGTATTGACCTCAGCGGCGTCGGCGAGCGGCACGCTGGCCAGGATTTCCCCGGTCGCGGGATTGACCACGTCGCGCCACTCCGAAGCGTGCGAATCGGTCCATTGGCCGTTGATGAAGTTCGTCAGCTTGATGGCGGGAGGTGCTGCAACGCTCATGGTAATGCCTCTGCTATCGCGAAGAGTCAGTTGTCTGCCATCAGTATATAGCGGCATTTACTGGCAACTGGGAACTGCCTGCTGGCAACCGTTTCACACCAACTGCGCGACCGTGCCCTTCTTGTCGCACACTGCCGCCAGCGCGGACTCCAGCACACCTAGCCCTTCGTCGATCTGCTCATTGCTGGCAACCAGCGGCACGAGGATGCGGATCACGTTGGAATACGAACCGGCGGTAATCGTGATCAGGCCATGCTCGTAGCAGTACTGCGTGATCTTCTTGGTTTCGTCGGCGGCCGGAGCTTTCGTTTCTTCCGACTGCACCAGTTCAATGGCCTGCATGCCACCGAGGCCGCGCACCTGGCCGATGATAGGCCAGCGGCACTGCCACGCGCGAGCGCGGGTCTGGAAACGGTCGGCGAGTGCGTTAGCACGCTCGAGGAGATTCCCGCGTTCGAACAAGTCAAGCACCGCCAGCGCTGCCGCACACGACAGCGGGTTGCCGGCAAACGTTCCTCCGAGGCCGCCCGGTCCGGGAGCGTCCATGATCTCAGCGCGGCCGGTAACCGCGGCCAGCGGCAAACCTCCGCCCAGCGATTTCGCCGTCACGAGCAGATCCGGTTCGATGCCGTAGCGTTCGCTCGCGAACAGCGCGCCCGTGCGTCCGAACCCGGACTGCACTTCGTCGGCGATGAACAGGATGCCATGCTTGTGGCAGAGATCAATCAAGACCTGAAAGTAGTCCGGCGGCGGCGCGATGAAGCCGCCTTCTCCGAGCACCGGCTCGGCGATCACGGCGGCCACTTCCTCGTTGGCCACGACCCGCTTGAACGTGTCTTCAAGATGACGCGCGCAGTACAGATCGCACGTCGGATACGTCATCGAGTACGAACACCGATAGCAATAAGCGAACGGCACCCGATAAACTTCGCCCGGAAACGGCGCGAATCCAGCTTTATAAGGATGCGTCTTGCTGGTCAAAGCCAGAGTCATCATGGTGCGGCCGTGAAAGGCATCTTCAAAGGCGATGATGCCGGGACGCTTGGTGTAGGCGCGGGCAATCTTGACCGCATTCTCGACCGCCTCGGCGCCGCTGTTCACGAAGATTGTTTTCTTCGCGAACTTGCCCGGTGTGACTTCATTCATGCGCTCGGCGAGGCGGACGTAACTCTCGTAAGGCGTGACCTGCACGCAGGTGTGCACGAAGCGGTCGAGTTGGTCCTTCACCGCGTCGACGACAGCTTCCTGCCGATGCCCCACATTGAGGCAGCCGATGCCGCCAGCGAAATCAATGTAGCGGTTGCCGTCGACATCTTCGAGCCAGGCGCCTTCGGCTTTGGCAACATAGATGGGCGTACCGTGAGAAAGCCCGCGGGGCACGGCTTTCGCGCGGCGCTCGGACAGGGCCTTGGACTTCGGCCCGGGAATTTCTGTGCGGAGTTGAATGGTGGACATCGTAAATTCCAGTTCTTGTCAATCGCTAGTGATTAGTGGTTAGTGATTCATCGCGGGCTCTACTAACCACTAATCACTAGCCACTAACTCCTGCTCCTCAGTACCAGCCGATCGGCGCTTCGTTCAGATTGATATACACCTGCTTGGTCTCGAGATATTCCTCGATGCCCCAGGGGCCAAGCTCGCGTCCGAACCCGGACTGCTTGTAGCCTCCCCACGGCGCTTCCACGTAGGTGGGCTGCATGTGATTGACCCAGACAATTCCCGCCCGCAGCGCTTTCACCGCGCGCAGGGCCTTGAAAATGTCGCGCGTCCACACCGCGGCCGCCAAACCATAAGGAGAATCGTTGGCGATAGTGAGCGCGTCCTTTTCGTCCTCGAACGGAATCACGGCCGCGACCGGGCCGAAGATCTCTTCGCGCGCGATGCGATCGCTGTTCTTCACGTCGTAGAAAATCGTCGGCTGCACGTAATAGCCCTTGGCGAACTTTTCGGGGCGTCCACCCCCGGATGCGAGCTTGGCTTCCTTCTTTCCGATTTCGAGATATGAGTTGACCCGGTCGTATTGCTCCTTGCTGACCAGCGGCCCCATCTTGGTTTCGCGTTCGAGCGGCGGACCAAGCTTGATCTTCTTCGCTTTCTCAGTCATTGCCTCGACAAACCTTTTATAGATTGTCTTCTGCACCAGAATGCGGCTACCGGCCGAACACACTTCACCTTGATTGATGAAGACGCCGAAGAGGGCGCCGTCGATAGCCGCTTCGAAATCGGCATCGGCAAAGAAAATGTTCGGAGACTTGCCGCCGAGTTCAAGCGTGACGCGTTTCACCGTGTCGGCGGCCTGTTTCACGATAATCTTGCCGACCGCGGCACTGCCGGTGAAAGCGATCTTGTTAACCTCGGGATGCTGCACGAGCGGGGCGCCGCAGGACTCCCCGAAGCCGGTGATGACATTGACGACGCCGGGCGGCAGTCCGCAATCGGCGAAATGCTTCGCCAGTTCAAGCGCCGTCAGCGGAGTCTGCTCGGCCGGCTTCAGCACACAGGTGCAGCCGGCGGCCAGCGCGGGCGCCAGCTTCCACGCCGCCATCAGCAACGGATAGTTCCACGGAATGATTTGTCCCGCAACACCGACCGGTTCTTTGAGCGTGAGGCTCATCGCGTTGTCAGGGACCGGATTCACGTAGCCAACAACTTTCGTTGCGAGTCCGCCGTAATATTCGAAACAGGTGGCAACGTCGTTGAGATCGTATTCGGCCTCGACGATGGGCTTGCCGGTGTTGCGGCATTCGAGTTCGGCAAGCGCGGGCAGGTTCTGCCGGACTTTATCGGCCAGGCGGAAAAGCACGCGGCCTCGCTCCTGCGCAGTGGTGGCCGCCCACGGGCCTTCCTCAAAAGCGGCCTTGGCAGCCGCGACGGCGCGGTTCACGTCGTCGGCCGAGGCATCGGGGACCTGGGCAATCACTTCTTCGGTCGAAGGATCGTAGACGGGGAAGGTCTTCGCAGACTTGCTCGCGACCCACTCGCCGTTGATGAACATCTGATAGGTTTTCACGTCGGTCTGAACTCCGCTGGGCATCCTGGCCTCCTGTTCGCTCCGAGGGGGCACGTTCGGCGTCAAGTACGCGGAAATTGGTGCCGTCCCTCCGGGACTCAATTCTTTTCTCTAACGCTTACCCAGGACTTCCGTCCTCGGCTTTCACATGCCCCCCTTCGGCGGCTGTGGCAAAAATCTCATTGTCGCTTCACTCCTTCAATCAACCGCAACTGCAGCGGGCACTTCCTTGGGCGCCTTCAGGCGGCCGTAAACAAAGAAGAAAAACACGGCTAACAGCAGAAAGAACAGCGTGAAGCCGAACATCTTCATTTCGTATTTCCATACGGAGGTGATCTGCTTGGCTGGAAAGAACGCCAGCGTGATTCCCAGAAGCGTAGTTAAGAAGCCGCACGCTCCGGCGAACATCAAAGTCGCGCGGCCGTAGCGCCCATCCCCCCGATTTTGCCTGCCGGCAAACTTCAAAAGCGCTGCAAACACATAAAGGAACGGGACCAGCTGCAAGACGACCGCGAGCGACAGCATCGTCTGAAAAGCTTCCTGCACGCCTCCTGACGCATAAAAATTAACGATGATCAATACCAGCGAAACCACTGCCTGCACGATCAGCGCAGCGTACGGTGTCGCGTACTTCGGATGCACTTTCCCTAACCACGACGGCATATAGGAATCGAGGCCAGCTACAAACGGAATGCGCGCCGACCCGCCCATCCATGCCGAGCCGATGCCTGCTATCGACAGACTCAGCATCAGCGCGAAAGGCGTGATGATCCATGCCACGCCGACTTTGTTCGCCATGTGGCTCACTGCCTGCACAATTCCTTGCAGCACGCTGATGTCGTTCTTGCCCACGGCAACGAGCAGGGTCAGGGTTGCGCCGATGTAGAGCGCACCGGAGACCACACCGCCCCACGCCACCGCGCCGGGTAATGTCTTCTGGGGTTCCTGAATCTCATCGCCCATCACCGACGCAAGCTCAAGGCCGACAAGCCCGAAGCAGATCACCCCGAACGAATTGAGGACGAATCGCGGGTCCGGCGGGATGCGGAAATCTGCGGATGTAACCGTGGTCCCAAAGCGCGACCACACAGTGAATCCTAACCCGATGAGAACGGCTGCGGCGATGAACGTGCCAATCGCCCCGAGATTGTTGAGCCACTTCCCGACTCCCAGCCCCACGATATTGAAGATCGTCAGAACCGCAAGCAACAACAGAGAAGCGCCCATCGCGAAATTTTTGTTGTCGGCCAGGGCGGCGTGCCCGGAGCCCATGGCAAAAACCGACACGCCGACAAAATAGAGCATGACCGTCGGCACGTAGAGCATGTTGTTGGTCCAGTAGCACCAGCCCGAGAGGAATCCGTGAAAATCGCCGAAGACTTCTTTGGCCCAAAGGTAGACGCCGCCTTCTCCGGGATAGCGGTGGGCGAGTTCGATGACCGCGATGCCTTGCGGCCAGAAAAATAAAAGAAGAGAGATGATCCAGAGCCAGATCGTGACGCCACCGTTAGCGGCGATAGAGGGAACTACATTGAGATTGAAAACGGCGACGACGAAGAGCAACACCAGATCGCGGCGTCCGAGGGCGCGGATCAGGTGGGGCCGGGCCTCGGGTTGGCTGATAGTGGATTGAGTCGTCGTGGACATATCAGGAGGTCCGTAGAAAAAACCCTTGTCATTCCGAACCGGGCCGATAGGCGCGGTGAGGAACCTGCTGTTGCGCTTGTTCTGCGGCCACACCCGGCCACGCTGAGCAATGCAAGCAGGGGCGGACGAATGCGTCCGCCCCTACGCGAATCTAGTGCGCCACTGCGACCGGTGCGGCTCGCTCCTGCTGCGCTTTCGCCAGCGAGGCGGCGATGTCGTTGAACGCCGCCAGGTGCTTGTCGATGTCGGCCTCGGTGTGCTGCACCGAGATCGTCCATTGCTCGTCCCACCAGTAAGGCTGCGCCATCACGCCGCGGTTGACCATGCCGAACCAGTAGTGGCGCCACAAATCGACGTCGACCGCTTCCCAGTCGCGGTAGTTGCGAATTTCCTTCGGGTAGAGCATCAGCGCGCCATTGGCTCCGGCCTGCGCAATGTAGGCCTGCAGACCAACTTTCGCGATGGTGGCGCGGTAGCCGTCCGCCAACTTCTTGCCCAGTTTGTCGACTTTGGCATAGTTCTCGCGGGTCAGGACTTCGCGGAAGGTCGCCAGGCCCGCCGCCATCGAAACCGGGTTCGTATTGTAGGTTCCGCCGTGAAAGACCTTGTGCTGTGAGATCAAATCCATCACTGACTTGCTGGTACCGAATGCGGCGAGGGGCAAGCCCCCGCCAATCGACTTGGCCAGGCAGATCATGTCGGGATGAACGCCGAAGTATTCGCTGGCGCCGCCCCAACCGAGCTTCGCGCCGGTCTTGACTTCGTCGAAGATCAGCAGCGCGCCGTGTTTGTCACAGATCTCGCGCAGGCCTTTCAGGAAACCAGGTTGCGGCATGCAGAGGCCCACGTTCATGAGAATCGGCTCGAGAATGATCGCAGCAATCTCACCGGGATTTTCTTTAAAACGACGCTCCACGGTAGCGAGATCATTAAAGGTTGAGATGAGCACGTTGGCGATGGCCGATTTCGGCACGCCCAGGCCACCGGTGACCGAAGTCGGTGCATGGATGTCGCCGTACTCGGGCGCGTGCGGCTTCACGCTGACCAAAGCACTGTCATGGAGTCCATGGTAGGCGCCTTCGAACTTCACGATCTTGTCCCGCCCAGTGGCGGCGCGCGCGAGACGAATGGCGTGCATCGTAACTTCTGTCCCGCTGTTTCCAAAGCGGCACATCTCGACCGGAAAGCGGGTGCAGATTTCTTCGGCGAGTTCCCACTCCATGTCGTGCGGCATGCCGAACATGGTGCCGGTGGAAAGGCGCTTCTCGACCGCCTTCATGACGGCGGGATGGCAGTGTCCGGCCATCAGCGCACCGAAGGTCAGGTTGTGGTCGATGTATTCGTTGCCATCGAGGTCGCGGAACTTGCTCCCACTGGCCTCCTTCACAAAGATCGGCCAGGGATCGTAGGCGCGATAGTTGCTGGCTACACCGAGAGGGATGCGTTTGAGATTCTTCTTGTGGGCCTCGGCGGATTTGGGCGTGCGCCGCTCGAAAGTGGCGAGTTCTTTCTGCAGATCGGGATACATCGAATTACTCCGGGAAAGCTCAGGCCAGATCGGCCATTAGATTTGGTTCTGGGCGGCGCGAAGGCCGCCCAGAGATTGTATCTACATTCTAGAACGACAGCTTGAACGCAAACTGAATCTGCCGCGGCTCCCGCGTATGACTCACTCGACCGAAATCGAGACCGTCGCTGAAGTTGCCGTCAGGATTCAGGAATTGTGTGTGATTGAATATGTTGAAAAACTCCGCGCGGAACTCGCCATGAACTCTTTCGGTAAATGGGAGGGCCTTCTGTACCGACATATCGAAATTATTGATGCCCGGCCCGCAACAGATCGCGCGGGGACCGCCCAAAGTTCCCTGAACGGGGTCTGAGATGTTGCAGCCGGTCGCACCTGCACCCCCTGGGCAAAAGTAATAGCTGCTGTTGGATCTCGGATTCACGAAATGGACAGGACCATTCTCCTGTGGTCTTCCTGGCGCTTCGAACCCGCTGGTGTCATTTTCGAGTTCCTGATCATCAATGGTCAGCATGCGAATTGGGAAACCCGATTGGAAGCTGGTAATCCCCGAAACCGCCCAGCCATCCAGGGCCATCCCTTTCGCCCCTGCATACTTCGGCACCGGCAGTTCCCACAGGTAACTGAGCACAAGGCGGTGACGAGCGTCGAACAACGAATAACCCCGGTTGCAGCCAAAGCTGTTCAGCACGCCGTTGCAGATCGGCTTGAGTGCGTTTTCAAAACTGGATGCATCGTCAATGGACTTGCTGTAGGTATACGCAATCTCAAACTGCAAGCCATTGGACAACCTCCGCTCCAGCGACGCCTGCAGCGAATTGTAGGCCGAGTTCGCAATCGTGTCCTGCGCGAAGATACTGCTGAAAACCGGAGTTCCATCCGCAGGACATCCGTTACTCGTCAACGGATCGCAGGTCGGCGATGAGTACGGCCGGAGCCCTACCAAGGTCAGCCCATTCGGCGCCACACTACTTACCAGAGTCCCGGCGGGAATCACCGACGGACCGTTGAGCCCATAGGGAAGGTGCAGGCCACCCGCGGGAATAACCACATTCTGCAGGTTCCCGTTCGAATCATAGCTCTGGGTCGGAATGGAAAACGTGGAATCGGCGGAGAACGGGCCACAACTCCCGATACCTGGGTTAACCGCATTGCCAGGGTACGCTGCCGCCAGCGTCTGGATGTCCAGACAAGGCTGCGGCAGTCCTGGGCTCAGATCGTGGGTCGCCAGCAACCGATGTCCCTGCGATCCCACGTAGCCGACAGATAGGACCGTATTCTTGAACAGTTCGCGCTCGATGCCAAAGTTGTACTGCTCGGTATACTGCGATCGAAGGTGGGGCTGTAACTCTCCAAACATCAGGATTGGACGGAAGATCGACCAGTCAAACGGTGTGCCACGGGGAGGATTGAGAATAGAGCCAAAGGGATTCGGCAGCACTCCAGGTCCGCCACTGGCCCCGGTGCCCTGGCAAGAACCGCCGCCAGGTGTGGCGCAGCTTTGCAAGACGAACGGCGTGTTGAAGAAGCCTTCCGTGATCGTCGTACTCCCGCCGAACGGCGGCTCCGCCTGGAACTGTTCCAACACCAATTGCTCGATCGGATTGTAGAAAAGTCCAAATCCCCCGCGAATGGTCATCTTGCCATCCTTTCGCGGATCCCAGGCAACTCCAATCCGTGGAGCAAAGGACTTGTAGTACGAACTCGTCAAACCCTTGGGGACTCCAGGATCTCCCGGCACCACCAGGCCCACCGGGCAGTTTCCTACTGGAGTGACGCTGCAGTTATAAACGCTGCTGGTCTGCCCTGGACGGAACGTCTGATAGCGTCCCCCGGCATCGTAGAACGGTTGGTTGTATTCCCAGCGCAAGCCGTAATTGAGAGTTAAGTTCGGCTTTAGTTTCCAACTGTCCTGCGCGAACAAATAGAAGGCATTTCCGCGTACGTCCTCTGAGTTTGTGGAACCCATCAGATCCGTATCGGGTAGTCCCATGAGGTAGTTGGGAAACAGATTGGTAGTGCCGTTAAGGTTTGGATTGGCATTAACCCGCACCGCAGCGAAGTCGTTTAATCCACCGCCAGCGTATGTGTAGTCTCCCTGCGGCGAGAAGTACAAGGTCTGGAAGAATCGCTGATTGCGAATGTCCACTCCAAACTTCATGGTGTGGTCGCCCTTAACCTTCGTGAAGTTGTCCGAAAACTGATAAGTGTTGCCGATCTGCGGCAATTCGCCTTCGAAGTCATTCCCGATCGAGAAACCACCCGCAACGCTGATGTCCGGCACGCCTTCATGCTGCGGCCCTAGTCCCGGCGTAATACCAATCTTGGGATTTGGAATGATGACGCCCGGGGTGTCGGTGTTGCCCGTAAAGCATATGTTGTTACCTTGGTAAGAAACCGAAGGATTGCACGAATTCGTCACCAGATGGTGGTTCTGAGGAGCCAAGAACGTGCCCTGCCCCTCACGGAAGTAAGTAATCCGGGCTTCATTGACCACCGAGTTGCTGATGGTCCAGGTATGGCTGATATTCACTTGCTGGGATCGGGTTTTGTTGACGTCGCCGAAACCGGGCAAGAGATTGGTGAACTCCGCCTGGAACTTGGTAAACGGATCGGCCTCATACGAATCGTTGAAGTAATAGTACACACTCAGGTTTTGGCGCTCGTTGATATGATGATCGATCTTGACGGTGAACTGATTCCCGTGCTGCTGGGAGTTCGGAATCGATTGAAAAATGAAGTTCGGCGCGTTCGGCAATGGCACATACTGGGTCAACAGATTGAATGCAACCGGATCGAAACATGCGGTTGGGATAACACTGTTCGGGAATACGCCACCGGGCCCGCCCCACGCCATTCCCGGTGTTGGTGTGATATCGCCATTCGCGGCGAGAATCCCACCTAGGCAACCGGGACGCTGTTGCAGAATCTCAGCCACGGCATTGTCCGTGAGCGTACCTCCAAATGGTGACGCAGAAAAGTCTCCCCCGCGCTCGGCCGCGGTTGGAACCACGGTCGGATCCCCCACGATCCCTTGCACCACTCGGCGTCCTTCATAGGAGGCAAAAAAGAACGTGCGGTCCTTCTTAATGGCCCCACCGAAAGTTCCGCCAAATTGGTTTTGCTTGTTATCCGGGATGGCTGGATCCAGAAAGCCCTTCGAGTCGAGCACTTTGTTGCGGAAGAATTCGTAAACGCTGCCGTGCCACTGATTCGTTCCAGACTTGGTCACTACGTTGATGACCGCCCCTGAATTGCGGCCGTACTCGGCATCGAAGGTATTGGAGAGCACGCGGAATTCGGAGATGCTGTCGGGCGACGGCTGAATGGCGGGCCCGTTCACGAATAAGTCGTTGCCGTCGCCTCCATTCACACTGAAGTTGTTGGATCGTCCGCGGCCGCCATTGACCGACACCGCGCCCGCGCTATTGCTCCCGTAGAAAAGGTCGGAGCCGCCGACACCCTGCACACCGGGCTGCAGTTGAAGAAGCTGATAGGTGTCGCGGGAGTTGAGCGGCAACCCTGACACCTGCGCCGAATCCATAACCGCGCCGAGTTGTGTACTGGTCGTATCGACCATGGGCGCTTCCGACGTGACATCGACCGTCTCCTGCGCCTGGCCGATCTGCAACACAGAGTTCACCGTCACGACCTGGTTGAGATCGACATTCACGCCGCGCTGTACGTTCTTTTTGAACCCTTTCAGGTCGAACTCCATGCGATAGCTGCCTACCACGACCTGCGGGTAGACATAATCGCCGTTTCCATTGCTGGTGGTAACGGCGCTAACCCCGGTAGCTTCGTTGGTAAGGGTCACCTTCACGTCGGCCAGAACGGCCCCGGTGGGATCACTGACGCGGCCCAGGATGCGGCCGCCAGTGCTTTGTGCGATCAGGAGCAGGGGAATCAACAGATATATGGAGACGGCCAGACAAACTGCACACCAGTAGGCTCGCAATGACGGCATGGTGCCTCCAGACTTCTGGAATGGTTGGAATTTTTGTTTGATAACGAACAGCTTGTATCCCGCTACAACCTTGCTATAATCCCGCAAGGTTAGAGAACGGGGGCGGTGCCTGTCAAGGACAAAAAAACGCGTCCTGCCCATTGAAATTTCTAATCCTGACTTCTGGCAAGACCCGCGCCGCCATAAGCAACCAGCATGGCCGAACCTTACTTCAAGATCGGAGCCGTGGCCCGGAAAGTGGGGATGTCGCCCTCGGTCATCCGCTCGTGGGAAAGCCTTGGACTGGCGCGTCCGCGGCGCACCGAGAGCAAATACCGGCTCTATACCGCGGATGACGTGAAACTGCTGAAGCGCGCCCGGTTTTTGCGCAAGGTGCGCGGGCTGAATGCGGCTGCGATTGTGCAACTGCTCAAGCGCGAGGGCAAGGTGCGTCCGGTAGCGGACGGTAATGCCGGAGCCATCGGAGGGCATCTGCGCCAATTGCGCTCGCGGCGGCGGCTTTCGCTGGCGCAGGTGGCGCAGGCCGTCGGCATCTCGGTGGGATTTCTCAGCGCGCTCGAGCGTTCTCAAATGAGCGGATCGGTGGGAACGCTGCGCAAACTGGCGCGCTTCTATAAAACGAACATTCTGGATTTTTTTGACGCCTCGGAAGCCAGCAAGCGCCAGGTGCGGCCCTCCGAACGTAAAATCCTTGAAATCGGAACTGGCGTCCGCATGGAACTGCTGGCGTGGGGCAACACCGTCATGGAACCGCATCTGTTTCGCATCGCGCCCGAAGCCGGCAGCGGCGATCCTTATACCCACGAAGGCGAAGAGTTCCTCTACGTCTTGCGCGGAGATCTGGAGATCATGGTCGAAGGTGAGCAATATCGTCTGAAGCCGGGGGACAGTTTTTATTTTGAAAGCGCGACGCCCCATCGCTGGAAGAATCCGGGCCGCAAGGAAACCTTGGTTTTGTGGATAAATACGCCGCCAACGTTTTAGCGGGAACCATCTAGGAGGAACCATGAACTGGGAACGCCCTGGGAGATGGCTACGTTTGCTGCCCATGCTGGCAGTTTTAATGGGTGTGGGATCTTGCTCAAAGAAAACGCCCACGCTCAACCTTCTTGTGTGGGAAGGTTACGCCGATCCCTCGTTCATTAAAGCGTTCGAAGAGCAGAACCAGTGCAAAGTCTCGGCGTCGTATATGGGATCGAGCGATGAACTGATGGCCAAGCTGCGCGGCGGCAGCGCAGGGAATTACGATGTGATTTCACCCTCGAGCGATGTGGCCTCCTCCATCGCAACCGCAGGATTGGCGGCGCCGCTCGACTTGGCGAAACTTCCGAGCTACAGCCAACTTTCTCTGCAGCTCACTTCCCTGCCCCTGGTCCACGCCAACAGCCAGGTGTATGGCGTGCCCTTCATGTGGGGACCGGATCCGATCATTTACGACACTACGGCTTTCGCGCAGCCGCCGGACTCCTGGAACGTCCTATGGGATCCCAAATACAAAGGGAAGGTTTCGGTGTGGGATGATCTGTCGACCGTATACATGACGGCGCAGGTTCTTGGCTACGACAAATCCGATCCGTCGCGACTCTATAACTTAAGTGACGAAGAACTGGAAGCAGTCAAGAAGAAGCTTCTAGAGTTGAAGCCGAACATCCGCAAGATGTGGGCCACGGGCGGGGAGTTGACGAATCTGTTTGAGAGCCACGAAATCGTGATTGCGATGGGCTGGCCGCTCAACACGGCCGATCTGAAGAAGGCCGGTTTCCCCGTGGGCGAGACAATTCCCAAGGAGAACACCACGGGCTGGATCGATCACCTCATGATCACGGCGGGCAGTGAAAACAAGGAACTGGCACACAAGTTTCTGGAGTACATGATCGAGGCTCAAACGCAGAAACTTGTCACCGACAAGACGCATTATGTTCCGGCGAATCCGCAAGCCGGGCACTTCATGACGCCGGACGAGGTGAAGACGCTGCATCTGGACGACGTGGAGAGTTACCAGAAGCGGCTGAATTTCTGGCAGAATGTGCCGCGCCGCGCGAAGTATACCGAGATTTGGAACGACGTGAAGGCTGCACAGTAGCGACCGACAACTCATGGCATCTCCCATCCCTCCCACCATCGCGGTTTCGGCGAGCGCGCAGTCCGCCGCGAAACCAGCCCTGCTGAGCATCCAGCACGTGGCCAAGAGCTTCGGCCGCAACGCAGTGCTGCGGAATGTTTCGCTGGAAATTGCAGAGGGCGAATTTCTGACCATTCTGGGGGAGAGTGGTTCGGGAAAAACCACCCTGCTGCGGATTGTTGCCGGATTCGAAACCGCGACTTCAGGTGAGCTGTGGATGGGCCCCGAGAGACTCGATCACCAGCCGCCGTACCGGCGGCGCGTCAACACGGTGTTTCAATCCTATGCTTTGTTCCCGCACCTCACCGTCGAGGAAAATGTCGGGTACGGGTTGCGCGTGGCCAAGCGGCCGGCGGCAGAGATTGCGCAACGAGTCGCCGAGGCGCTCGACAAAGTAAAGATGACCGCGCATGCCAAGGCAAAACCGTCGAAGATCAGCGGAGGACAGCAGCAGCGGGTCGCCTTGGCTCGCGCTCTGGTGAACCGCCCGCGCTTGCTGTTGCTGGACGAGCCACTCTCGGCGCTGGATGCAAACCTGCGCAGGCAGATGCAAGTGGAGCTGAAATCACTGCAGCGCGAAGTGGGCATCGCGTTTGTATTCGTGACGCACGATCAGGAAGAGGCGATGGTGATGTCGGACCGCATCGCGCTGCTGCGTTCAGGCGAACTGGAGCAGGTGGCAACACCACGCGAGATTTACAGCCGCCCGGCCACGGCTTATGTAGCGCAGTTCATCGGCCACACGAATCTGCTGAAGGGCGAAGTGCAAGGCGGAATCGTGCGCTGCGCGGCGCTGGCGTGGCCGGCTCCCCTTCCGGAAGGGCCGGTGCTGCTTTCTTTGCGGCCGGAGCATGTGCGACTTGCCGGTCCTGGAGCTTCGGGCACCGGCGTCGTGCGCATTCGCGGCCGCGTAATGCACCAGGCATTTCACGGGGCCACGGAATTAATTCGCGTGGAATGTGCGGACAGGCTTCTGCTGGTCGTGCGGACAGCGAGCGGAGGTGTTGTGCAAAGTGAAGTTGAGCTCGAGTTCTCCGCTGCCGACGCGGTGCAAGTGCGTGAGTCGCCCGAAAGGATCTGATGTTCTCGCGTGCCTACAAAACCGTAGTGACGGTCCCGCCGCTGCTGTGGGTCACGGTGTTTCTGCTGGTGCCGTATCTGCTGATGTTCTGCTACAGCTTCTGGTCGGTGTCGCCGGCCCAAGCCATCGTGCATTCGTGGAATCTCGAGAACTATAAAGAGCTGTTGCAGAAAACGGTCTACTGGCAGACGCTGCTTCGCTCCATGTGGATCGCGGCGCGAGTGATGGTCTTTTCTCTGCTGCTGGGATATCCGCTGGCGTATTTTCTGTCGTTCTACGCGGGCAGGCGAAAAGACCTGCTGTATCAGATGGTGATTATTCCGCTGTGGGTCAGCTATCTGGTGCGGGCGTATGCGTGGAAGACCATTCTCGGTTCCGACGGTGTGCTCAATACGCTGCTGCAATATGTCCACCTGACCAGGCATCCGCTCGATTTTCTGCTCTACAGTCCATTCGCCGTGGTACTCACTTTGACGCACATCTATACGCCGTTCACGTTTCTGCCGATTTATGCCGCGCTGGAGCACATTCCCCGCAACCTGGTCGAGGCCTCGCATGATCTGGGCGCGAATCCTGTGCAGACTTTCTGGAAGGTCATTTTCCCGCTATCGATTCCCGGCGTAGTTGCCGGAGCGACGTTCGCTTTCGTTTTGAGCCTCGGCGACTTCCTGGCCCCACTGCTGCTGGGCGGACCGAGCGGCATCATGATTTCAAACATCGTGGTCAGCTTGTTTGGCGCGGCCTACAACTGGCCACTGGGCGCAGCGATTTCGCTGGGCATGCTGGTGATCGTGGTCAGCCTGCTGTTTCTTTCCGAGCGCCTCGAAAAGAAATGGAGCTTCTCGTGAACTCCTCCACCAGTAATACTCCGTGCTCTCGCTGGCTGCTCGTCCATGCTCTGGCGGTGTTTTCGTTTCTGTATCTGCCGATTGCGGTCCTCATCCTCTATTCGTTCAATGGCCAGGGCGTGGGAGGATTTCCCCCGCATCACCTCACGTTCGACTGGTACCGCATCCTGTTCGCAGACGGGCCGATCTGGGATTCGGTGCTGAACAGCGTGCAGGTGGCATTTGCGGCGATGGCGATCTCGCTAATGCTCGGCATCCCGGCGGCGCTGGCTCTCGACCGGGCACAATTCCCCGGCAAGGCGCTGTTCCGCCGACTGGTGCTGCTGCCGCTGATCCTGCCCGGCATTATCACCGGCCTTTCGCTGCTCATGCTGTTCAACGTGATGGGCACGAAGCTCAGCCTGATGACGATCATGCTGGGCCACGGCACCGCTCTAATCTCAGTGGCGACGACCGAAGTTTTCGCGGGCCTGCAGAAGCTGGATCGCGCTCAGGAAGAAGCATCACTCGACCTGGGCGCAAACTACTGGCAGACCTTCTGGCGAATCACGGTCCCGAATTTGAAGTTGCCGATCATCGGCGCGGCGCTGCTGATCTTCACCCTCTCGATGGACGAAATCGCGGTCAGCTTCTTCCTCATCGGCCGCGACAACACGCTGCCGCTGGAAATCTGGGGCCGCCTGCGCCGCGGCATCACGCCGGAGATCAACGCCGTCTCGACCATCATCTTTGTGTTCTCTCTGGTGACGATCGTGATCTGGTACCGGTTGCGCGTCCGCGCGGAAGGTGGCGTCGACATTGGCGGCGAACTGGTCGAAGACTCCTCCACCAGCACCTTGTCATCCTGAGGACCGCGTTCTTTGCGGGCCGAAGGACCTACGCACTCTGCGGGCAGCATCGGCGCCCCCGGCGATTCCATAGATCCTTCGGCCCGCGAAAAACGCGATCCTCAAGATGACAAGCCTTTAAGTAACCGCGTCTTTCGTGGTGATTTCTCTCCCCGCATAGTAAAGTGGTAGTACACCATATTTCTGGAAGGATCCTTTTTGAGTTCAGGCATTCGCAACATCGCCATTATCGCCCACGTCGACCACGGCAAGACCACCCTGGTTGACGCCATGCTGCAACAAAGCGGCACCTTTCGCTCCAACGAGCACCACGTCGAACGCGTCATGGACTCGAACGAACTGGAGCGCGAGCGCGGCATCACCATCCTCGCCAAGAACACCGCCATTTTTTATCACGACGTGAAAATCAACATCGTCGACACGCCCGGCCACAGCGACTTCGGCGGCGAAGTCGAACGCGCGCTCAAAATGGTCGACGGCGTCATGCTGCTGGTGGATGCGAGCGAAGGCCCGCTCCCCCAGACGCGCTACGTGCTGAGCAAGGCATTGGAAGCTCATCTGCCGCCCATCGTGGTCATCAATAAAATCGACCGCTCCGACGCGCGCCCGCAGGAAGTACTGAACGAAATCTACGATCTGTTTATCGATCTCGACGCCAAAGAAGAGCAGATTGATTTCCCGGTGCTCTACACGAACGCCAAGATTGGCACGGCGACTACCGACATCAAGGGCGGCGGCGAAGACTTGCGTCCGCTGTTCGACGCGATCATCAAAACCATTCCTCATCCCAAGGGCGACCCCGCAGGTCCGCTGCAAATCCTGGTGGCGAACCTGGATTACAGTGACTATCTGGGGCGGCTGGCAATCGCGCGCGTGTTCAATGGCACCATGTACACGGGCGAGGAAGTCGGCATCGCCCGGCTCGATGGAACGCTGCATAAAACGAAGATCACGAAACTGTTTTCATTCTCGGGCCTGAAGCGGACCGACATCACCCAAACGGAATTGGGAGACATCATCGCTGTCGCGGGAGTCGAAGGGATCACGATCGGCGAGACCATCACGGACGCCGAGAATCCTTCCCCTCTGCCGCATATCGCCATCGATGAGCCCACCATCGCCATGCTGTTCACGGTGAACACTTCGCCCTTCGCTGGAAAAGACGGCCAGTACGTCACGTCCCGAAATCTGCGCGAACGCCTCGAAAAAGAATTGCTGACCAACGTTTCCTTGCGCGTTGAGGACACCGGCACCACCGATTCATTCAAAGTGCTCGGCCGCGGCGAACTGCAGCTTTCCATCCTGATCGAAATGATGCGGCGCGAAGGTTACGAACTCATGGTGGGCAAGCCGGAGATCGTCACCAAGCGCATCGACGGCAAGCTGATGGAGCCGGTCGAACATCTCACCGTCGACGTGCCGGAAGATTTCGTCGGCGTGGTAATGGAGCAACTCGGATCGCGCAAGGGTGAAGTCACCAACATGCACAATCACGGCTACGGACGCGTGCGCATCGAGTTCCGCGTCCCCAGCCGCGGCCTGATCGGCCTGCGCGGGCAACTGCTGACCGACACGCGCGGCACTATCGTGATGAACGCGCTGTTCGACGGCTACACCGAATGGCAGGGTGAAATTCCTCACCGGCTCACAGGTGCGCTGATCGCCGATCGCGGCGGCGTCTCAACAGCCTACGCGCTGTGGGGATTGCAGGAACGCGGAGAGCTTTTCGTGGGTCCTGGAATTGAACTGTACGAAGGCATGATCATCGGAGAGAACGCCAAGGACACCGATCTCGACGTGAATGCCGTGCGCGAAAAGAAACTGACGAACATGCGCGCCTCGACCGCCGATGAAGCGATTCGTCTGGTGCCGTTCCGGCCGCTGAATCTGGAGCAGGCCATCGAATTCATCGCCGACGATGAGTTCGTGGAAATCACACCCAAATCGCTGCGGCTGCGCAAGAAGACGCTACAGTCGAATCAACGCAAGAAGAAATCGTTCGCCACTGTCGAAGACTGATAAAGATAAAGAAGACTCATAAAAAAGAGCCGTGAAACCGCAACGAAAACCCGAGAAGAGCACCAAGGACAAGCCCGCACTGCGCATGTTTCTGGCCCCATGCAGTTGCGGAACGACCTTTGCGGTGGCGGAGAACTACGATCATCAAGGCACGGCCTGGGGCCGCTACCTGGTGTGCCCAGGCTGCGGGAAGAGGCACGATCCCAAGAACCGGCTGCTGCAGATGGGATTCCACGCCGAGGGATACTGGAAGGTGGACGAATGCTAGCTTGTCCGCGGGCGGCGCTCTCACCTTTAAGATTGATTTAACAAGCCGGGTCCGGAAAACCTGCTATACTGCTCGCCGCATTCGACTGTTCGCCAGCTCCGGTATCGATTTTCAGGAACGGCCCTCCCGACCTGCCAAGTCCGCCGAATTGCTCGCACTTCCGACAGCTCAATGCAGAGGCAGACGCGTGAAGAATATTTTTGTGGGGAACTTGAGCTTCAATACCGCCGAAGACGAACTGCGCCAACTGTTTGAGCCTTTCGGACAAGTTGACCGAGTGAGCATCATGACCGACCGCGACACGGGACGCTCCCGCGGTTTCGGCTTCGTGGAGATGGCCAGCAACGAAGACGGAGATAAAGCAATCACAGCTTTGAATGGATCTTCGGTCGGCGGACGCACGATCAACGTCAACGAAGCGCGGCCCAAGACCGAGCGCACCGGCGGCGGAGGCGGCGGCGGCGGACGCGACCGTGGGGATCGTGGCGCCCGGGGCGGCGGCGGTGGCGGGCGGCGCGACCGCTATTAGAGCGGATTCCCCGACGAATTGAAGCCGTGGATGCTGCTTCGCGACCTGCACTCGCGAATGTAAGCATCTTGCGTCGCCTTGGCAGCAACGTTCCCGTTGAAGGTACTTCCCCTGCCCATGTAGACTGTACGTATCCGTGCGCGCCCGTAGCTCAGCTGGATAGAGCGGTTGCCTCCGGAGCAACAGGTCGGGAGTTCGAATCTCTCCGGGCGCACCAGATCCCTTCTCACCAACCACGCCAGCAGAATGACGGATGCGTATCGCGCGTGGCGAAACCATGACCCAGGACCTTTCAGTTCATCATCATCCCGTGCATCCGCTTTTCCTGCCCACGATTCAGCGCGCCGCCGCAGAGTACGCACTCAGCAACGAGCAAATACAGTTTTTTCATGAGTACGGATACTTGAAAGGAATCCGCATTCTGTCGGACGAACAGGTAGATGTGCTCAGGGGCGAATTGGCTGGACTGTTGGACGCGCGAGCCGAAGAGCGGGATTTATTTTACGAGTACAACTCGAACGAGTCCGGCGATCCGAATCACGTGTTGTTCCATGCCCTGGGCGCATGGCGGATAGCGCCGGGTTTTCACGATCTCCTGTGGCATCCTGCGTTCACAATTCCGGCCGCGCAACTTCTTGGCGGAGCGGTTCGGTTCTGGCACGATCAACTCTTCTGCAAGCCGGCCCATCATGGCGGAGTCGTGGCCTGGCATCAGGACTATTCTTATTGGACGCGAACTCAACCTCTGGCTCATCTCACCTGCTGGATTGGCCTTGACGATTCGACCCGTGAAAACGGGTGCTTGCTATACATTCCAAAGAGTCATCGCTGGCCAGATCTACCCATCACGGGACTCGCCGGTGACATGGATGCCATCAGCGCAGTTCTGGACAACCAACAGCGCCGCGAGTTCGAGCATCCAGTAACGGTGGAATTGAAGAAAGGCGAGGCTTCATTCCATCATCCGCGGCTGGTGCATGGATCGTTTGCCAACCATTCTGACCGCTCGCGCCGCGCGACCGTCATCAACGTCATGAAGGATGGCGTGCGCTCAGCGAGCAATGAACCGCTGCTGCACGGTGTGCCGGTCATCCCGCCCGGGGAGAAGGTCGAAGGACAGTTCTTTCCGTTACTATCGGACAAGCAGACCCAAGGATGACTCATTTGCTTGAATCAAAGAACCGTAGATAAAAGAACCGTAGACAATCGATGCCACGACGAAACGCCCTGCGGCTCCTAAGCTCCCGCTCCCGCCGGTTCCTTTCCCGACAACTTCAACACCACCGCTCCCGCTAGATACTGCGTATTGGGCAGAGACAGCAACACGCGATCCATGTGGTGCAGCGCGAAGATGACAAATCGCCTCCACGCTGACTCCTTCAGTGGCGTATCCCGCAGGATGAGCCGTGTCACCCTTCCGAAACATTGAAAGAACTCAGCCTCTACCCGAAACTCGCGCTGCAATGTGCTCATCGATTTCGGAGTCAGCGGATAACACCGCGGCGAAACGCTCGCTGGCCCCGCAACCGGCACATGCTTGCGCAACCAGCTCAGCAGCGGACTTTGCGCGATCGGTTCGCTGAACACGCCAAACCCTCCCGGCGCCAGCACACGCGTTATCTCGCCACTCGGGGTTTCCAGATCGCTCTGCAGGTGATGCCAGATTCCACGTCCCACCACGCGATCGAACCAACGATCGGGAAATGGAATCTGCTCGCACGTCGCCACCACGGGATGCACAAGATCTCCCACGCCGTTGGCCTCGGCCATCTGCATCTGCACGCGCACTGCCTCGCTGGCGATATCGAGCACCCACATTTCCGCGCCCTTCATCGCCAGCAGTATTGCAGAACTATCGAGGCCACAGGCGAGATAGAGAATCCGCTTGCCGCTCACATCTCCCAAAATTTCAAACCAGCGCTCCAGAAAAAACAGCCGCGGGTGCCGCAATTCGTTGTAGCGCCGCACCACTTCCGGAGGCACCGCCAGCGATACCTTCTGCTGGGCGCTATAGAACTCGTTGTACCAATTCTTATCGACTGCGCTGGAAAGCTCCGCCGGATTGGAAGCGACGTTTCTCGGAGAGGAGACACCACGACCTGCATTGCTATGCATACAAGGGAACCGGGTTAACCGGAATCTCCTCTTTGACTTCAAAAACGCGAGAAATCATACACCCATCTCGCTGTCGCAGATTCAGCCCCACCACGATTCGATCTCGGTGGCGTTCGCCATCGACGGCAATCCGACACGTTGTACTGCCTTCAGCGTTGAGCTGCGTTTTGAGGGCGAAGTGATTGGCGAAACTCGATTACACGCATTGACTACCCCCGCAGGTATTCGGAATGTTTCAATATTTCCACAGAGAATGCCTTGCAAACCTGCAGTGTGAGTCCTTCCCCTCTGCCTCACGGCGTGAGAGAATGGGGTCATGACACGGACCAGCCTGCCCCAGCCGCATGAGCAGCGGAAGGTGGAAGAACTGCTCGTTAAACTTTCGAAAATGAAACCGATCTCCGCAAAACCGGCCCCCATTGTCCTTGGAAACCCTGCAATTCGTGCAGCCGGCACAGCGAACTCACAGGTGTTTTTCTCAACGTAACGAATAGGTCGACCCAACCGTGCCCACAGCTCGGCCTGTGGGCTTTTTGGTGGTTGGCGAAATATCGCCTCTCTGGCGCAGAGAACCGCCTGCCGTTTTCCACAGGTCTGCACAGAAATAAACCGTCCGCGTGTGACGAACAAACTTGACCGAGGATATGCGCCCACTACGCTGTCAATTGGTGAAAAATCGCCCTACACAAGTTTGCGCTTTCCTTTCGCTTTTTTGGCGAACAAAAGGCGCAAGCTTGTGCTAAGGCCTTCCATGAGAAGGCCGGTCGGAGTCAAGTCGATTTTTGCGGTTCGTGAAACATCGTTGTTCTTCCGCCGAGTGGCCACTGTCGCCATGCTTCCATCCGCACTCTCGAGGAGCGGTTTTCTTCG